>Ga0116227_10001757_pt1 | contig 49109 bp, 38 predicted proteins | sample S1TSphgellanicum_FD_89693 | JGI IMG/M metagenome (GOLD analysis project Ga0116227, IMG submission 89693) | Host-associated microbial communities from peat moss isolated from Minnesota, USA - S1T2_Fb - Sphagnum magellanicum MG | ecosystem: Host-associated > Plants > Peat moss > Unclassified... | reverse complement strand
TTTTATCTTTACTCACTGATTTTGTTTTTTCTCCCGTGTAAATTTTATTTTTCACCTAAAATTATTTTTTTTTTCTTTGTGGTTTTTTTTTGGTTTTTTTTTTTTTTTTTTTTTTTTTTGCTTTTTGCTTAGGGAAGTTATTTCCTAAAGGCAATTAACTTAAAAATTTATTTAAATGTTCTATGGATTTTTTTCATCCATTTCGTTTGTTGGAAAAAATAATTGGGGAAAGGATTAAACCTTGGACCTTTGGGTTGAAGGGAGGATTCTATCCAGTACATCACATGCTTTTTTCTTTGAAACTTTTATGTAAGAAATATACTTACAACATTAATTGTTGTGCAAGTATAGTAAAAATCTGAATATTTTTTTCTTGCTGGGCATTGTACTGTAGATGCATCAAATTCAATGCTGCATTCGTTGCGCCTGTTTAGTGCTTGTTGTTGGGGTGCCATCATCTTTTGTGTGATTAACATGTTAATATGCAATTTCAACAATATGGGGATGTAAGTACAATTGCTTCACCAAAAACCTTGTTATGCAATTTTTTTTCTTCAAACGTTAAAGCCTAGAATGATTTTTGTAATCCTTCAATCCATATGCACATTCCTAATATGTGAGTGTCATGTAAGAGTCAAATTGAGACTATTTTATTTCATTTGCATCATGTATGTTCTTAGAAATGCTCCATTGCACACCTTTTTTTTTCTCATCCTTGCCCATTGATAATTTCGGATACTTGTTCCCAAAGAATGTATGGAGAAATCACAACAATTTCATTTTCATACACTTTCCTCGCTTTCATTTCCCATGTCAATTCCTTTTAAGCAATAGAAGAAATGGATGAGTTTTGAATAGTCATGCATGTGAGCCTTCTTCTTCACCATAGTTGTGCATTGTCCACCTTTACCTGGAAACCTTTAGGGTTGAAAGTGTTTTGGAATTGATGACAGTTTTCTCTCATGTGTTGAATGCATCCTAATAAAACAAAGGTTGTCTACTACTATAAAACCCATTCAAAACAACCATACCTTTAAATGTATAGCGCATATAAATTTGAGACATGACATTTGCAATTTAGTTTAAACCTCTACATCTCAAATTTTTTTTGCATTAAACATAATTTGAAAAAATACTTCAACAATGAAGGCACTGTCTAACATTTTTGTTTGGAGCCCATTTGTCTCACCTTTGTTTTGGAATAACACTCAGCAAAGTTGCTTACTTCTGCAGATGGTTTGATGCAATCTTCACCTTGCCCAAAAGACAAATGGGCTCTAGGCTGTGCATGATGCATGCTACTAGCAACAAGAATCTAAAGGAGTTTGGAGAAGAGGGGGAAGAATACACTACACATGCATTTGAAGGGATGCAAATCCAGGAGCTCCAAGAGCTACAGTGATCTACAGGACACCAGTTGCTGGAGCAGGTTATACAAGAGAACAAGTTGTGCATACAAGATGTGGAGATCTGATCCTTACAAAATTGGAGATCTTCAGCCATATAGTTTCTGAAAGGTTTCAAGAAAAATAGTTACAACTTGGTGGATGCAGTTGACCTCTCATGACCATGATCTCAACAACACTAATCTCAACAACACCAGGATCTCATGACTATGATCTCAACAACACTAATCAACCATATTTCCAACCATCCTAATGCACATTCCACTCTCCTTGCTTTATCACCCTCATAATTTGTGAAGTTTACCATAATCCTCAACATAAAGTTGTGCTTATTGCACATTGCCAAAAAATAGCTAGACACGCATGACTAGATAGAACTGCTGGGCCATCCTGCCCATGCCAGACCAATGAGGTTAGATGACTCTGAAGAATATCTTTATTAATTGAGAGTCTCACGTATACTACTGAATGCATGTTGACATACACTTCCACTGAGTCAAAAGCTGCTCGAGTTGAGGGAGTCATGCAAACACATATCAGTTTCAGCAATTGACAGTCAGTTTCAGAAGAGTACATAATTTTGACATTCAAGCATGACACTATGACCAGTCATCATATCATAGGGCAGGTTTGCACCTGCAAACAGCCAACCAATATCATATGGTTGGTGTGTCAATATACCCAAATAGGGAATCAACATGCAACCTTTACAAGACAAATTTCCTTGAACTTCTCTGACTGTAAGACCAGTCTGCAGGTAACCCTGGCTCAGGCACTCCCTTTGCTCTGATACAGATGAACAATCAGGAAACCTGAGCACACAACTGTAGAACAATCTAAACATAAAGTTGCCCTAAACATAAAGTCTTCATCCCTTTTACCCAGAGGAAAACAAAATACAACTCCCAGAAACTAACCTTCCCACACCATGTATACGGAGGGTCAGTTTTAAGGAGAACTTCAGCAGTTGGAAGAATATCTCTTCTCCACTGCAGGGGAAAAATCCACTTCACACCATGTTGCAGCAGTCTTACAAATCAGGAGGTGGAAAGAGCACAAGCTACCACACCCTATCAGCAATTCCTCTATGCTTGAATGGTACAATCAACATCAAAGTTGTGCATGTTCTGCATACTTTAGTGGAACTACCTCCAGACAATCAAAAGCATCGCCACCAGAATTACCAACAAAGCAAAACCCTGAACCCCAGCATCCAGCACATTGTTACCATTAGGCAGGCATTGAGAATGATATTGCATGGAAGGCATCCAACAAAAGAGTCTCCTTGAAACAAACATGTGGCATATCCCACACGAAGCCCGGGCAGATGTGCATACCAGGCAAGCCTCATGTCCACCTCTGCTCTCTATTGCAAATATCCGCCTGCCACAATGCCCAAAATTTTCTCCTGTGACTATCCTTTCTTTGAAAACTTATGTCAGACCCTAAAAAATAGAGTTTAGGACCTGGAGCCAATGAGAATATGCACAAGGGTACTGAAACACAACACATAACAATTCCTCAAAGTACTGTAACCTTCTCAGCAAAGGCAAGCAGGCCATGTCTGAAAATTTCTAGCAATGGATCATTCTGATAAAGTTGACCAGGAAAGACTGTTTCAATTTTATTGCTAGTACGAAACCATCAAATGCAGAGTGGGTCAAAGTTGCTGCATTTTACACTTTTAAGAGGAGGTGAAAATGCAATAAAGAGAAGCTTACCTGCTACCAAGCTCTGCTTTGCAAACTGTTTGAAGGTCCTCAATATACTTGCGTGTGAGGGATGCAGATGGGTCCTTCTTGTCAATCTGGCAACACCCCAGACTGTCTCTACAATTACCATCTATATCAAGACTCCAAATCTTCATGGACTTTCCACCAAATTATGGTGTACACTTCCATGCAAATTCCTTCTTGAAGTAGTGGACAGAAGTTGTCACACTATACCTAACTCATATCCCTGATAAATGCAGACAAGGAGGCCAATCCTGACTATACAATCTCATAAAAGGTTGCTCTCCCTAAGCTGAAGCAGCTGATCTGAAGAGAAAAGCATACGAACAAACAGAAATACTTTGAAAATTGAAAATACTAAGGGCCACAACCCCTTTGGGAATGAAAATTTTAACAGGAAGTAGGAGGGGTAATGTGCTCTGGATCTTCAAATTTTCATTTGATGATCTCATCAGCAGAAAATCAAAGTCACAAGCCAGCACTTGGTTAGTAAATGTCAAATTATGCAGATTCTGGAAAGGCCGTACCAAAGTCTGTGGTCAACACAAGGGAATCTCACCAGGAATTTGCAATGGAGAACATATAGGAGGATAGTCTTAAGGCCAGAGAAGTAGATTGAGACTAATTTGAAATCAAATATAGAAGATGCGCAAAGAGAAGCCTGATGAGGTTACAACACAAATAGTGCCACAGAAATACCCAGGATGGGCAAGAGATATGCCTTGGCAGCCAGTGTCCGAGAAAAGTCAAAAAATGCACCATACACATCTTGCATTGTTTTGACCTCCAATATCTGTGCCATCAATCCTGCAACCAACAGACAATAGAATGCTGTATCAAGATCCTACAAATTTGAGCTAGAAAGCAAAAAAGGATAGACCTGCCACTGATCATTTCAAGCTAAAAATTTGCAGGGTTGTGGTTGCATTGACTTAAATATTCTAAGTCACTGTTGTAAAGGACTATGGGGGTCCATCCAACAATTAGGTGTCCAAGTAACTATAGCTTTAACTAGGAAATATTTAACATCCCTGCATCTTATGCACACTTGCAAAAGTGCATGGCATTTTGCATGTGCAAGCCAAGAGCCTATTGGCCAGTATGTTCAGATCTAAAGTTGTGTAAGGTTAGAATCTTCAACTTTCGCACACCTGTTGATACTTTTCAAACTTTTGGATGCCAAATGGAGTTCTACTTCTGCTAGACATGGCAGCATTGAAGAATTTTCTGAGAGACTTGCAGTGACACAAGCTCTGGTACAATAAGATGCAGTATTTGGTGCCAGACATTTACCACTTCTAATTTTGACAACTCCTCTGAAGACTTGGATATTATTGTAGCACATAGCTAAGGTGCCCATTGCCATGATCTGCCCCAACTCAAACCAGCAGTTATAACCAAAGCCAGTCACCTCTCAAACACATTACAATTCAAGGTATCCTCACACTTTTTCCCCGCTATTGGTGATCTCCTCATGAAGAAGTGCCATGCATGGATGTGATTTCACAACACCTGACCTGAGGGATACACCCGAACTAGAGTTTTTAAACACCATTTCAGGCAGTATCCATGCATGTCGCTAACAAAAAATTCAAAATTTCCTTTATCTTCCAGATCACATAGCCATGAACCTGTGCACTCAGGCAAGTTCTCTTTCTCACCTGTGGCATGGCACAAAAACGAAGATTTGTAATTTCTCGAAGAGCAGCCATGTATTGCAGGCAATCCACTGTATGTGAGAGAGCATTTGTGACCATCTCATTCAAGCACTCCACTGCCACCTCTGCATGTTCGTCATACTTAAAGTCCTGCAAGTTCACAGCCATGGAATCAACTGGATAGTGATAGCAACATGGACACAGAGAAAGACAAGGATTATGTGACAAGGTTTGATGCATGCTCACCTCCAGTCGTTCAACATATTTTCCCCATATTTCACGAGGCCAAAACATTCGGGGTGCAGATGACTTGTTGATGTCCTCAAGATAGTCCCTTGTGACATTTGTTTTCTGCAGTTTAGGGTAAAATCAACACATCAGGCATTGTGATCATCTGGATGTATAAGCTTCCAATCCTCATCTGAATCATAAAATTCATCCGCAAGATTGCATTAATTTATAGGAAGCACAAAACAGTAGAAATTCTTCATGCTGCCCTATCTAAAACAGCCTGTTATCCCTATTGATAAACTGCAGCTTCTAGATGGCAAAGAGCCATACTCTCCAACCAGATGCACTGGTACGGGTACAACTCCACCCTTCAAGGAAAAGCATGACGGCACATATGGTACATGACAGGCACCTGGATAAATAACCCCATTGAATTTGAGAGAATGTCAGGAGGAAACTCTTCCAATCCTGAGGCATAAAAGAGACGGGATAAACCCAGACCAGCAAGTCCCGCCGCATAGTGACAGTACTCATTGTAGTCAGAAACTGTCTCAACCTGTTCCATGGAACCATCAGCAGTCACATAAGCCAGTGAATCATGTGCTAAAAGTGCCACCAAACAGCAGAAATAAAAGTCAGCCATCCAGGCTTTACAACTCTGAGTTTATTCACACATTTCCACCAACTTCAGCAAACACTTGCAAGAGCTTAACCTGGAGCAAATGGAGGTTCTGCAATAGCTGTGCAATGGTCAATTGATACACTTTATGATCAAGCAGGATGCACACAAACTCTTAGGAGATACATTTTAGCACTGTCAGGCTTCTCCACATTGTTGCTTATTCTTGTCTCACCCTGTGATGGGCTGCCAAAAAAAGAGCCAGCAATTCACATTCTGCTAGAACTACATGATTTAGTTGTAAAGAAATAAGTTCAGTATGGCTACAATGTTCACCTCAGTAGTGATAAACTTGGCCATACCAGTTCCAATCCTTTCCGAAATTTGTGCAATCACTTCTTGGTACCTGCAATTCCAATTGTGAGGATACAAAACGCAAGAGTCAAGAACTCATCATTGTTATCATATAATGATGATGGTTTTATGGGAGGCAAAATGGACTTGAGAGGATGTTTGTGAGACCTTATTTTCCATGGAAAAGGACTAACATTGCATCTGCTGGCCAAGATGAATAGATCAGAAGCCAGACTGAAAACACAACCCCACAGGCAGACATTGAAATAGAGACTGGTTAACACACCCTTTTGAGAGGCCTGCAAATGCAAATGTTACCAACTGGAATTTGTCCATCAAAAGGCTGTAGTCATTTGAACCACCCTTCCCCACTTCCAAAACAAAAAAACAATACGTGAGACTGTTTAACACAAAATTTTGAGTGGCCTGCAAATGCAAATGATGCCAACTGAAATTTGTCCATCAAAGGGCTTAGTCATTTGAACCACTGTTCCCCACTTCCACAACAAAAAATAAAATGTAATCATGTTCAAAGAATATCTTGACAATTGCTGATCTTTTGCTTTTAAACAGTAGAACTGCATTATGAGTCAGACACTAGTCAGACTGACACAACCAAATTCACTAGTAATTTGACAGAAATGCTATTCCATCACAATCCCAGGTCAACAGTTCACCACCCAGTCTCTCTGTCATGAACTCCAAGATATACTAGTCTTATCTCCTACAGCAAATTGGACCATTCAACTGTCTTCATGAAAACTGTGTGAACTGATATCTGAATCGAACAGTGGCTTCAGAGCAGATGTCTGAGATCTACCAACAACCAATATCCAAAGCCTACAACCCAGTTTGGGTGCAGAAACAAGCTTACAGGAGAAATCGACTTGAGAATCATAGATCTTTTCATGGAATTCCTTCAGGATAGTCACCCTAACATCCACTGGAATGCTTGTGTTGTTCTCTGTTAGCCACCATCCCTGATTAGTTTAAGGAGGAGAAATTTTCACTTCAATGGCTCCCAAAGATTTGCAGAAACACTCCCTGTGTAAACAGTCACCCAGCAGAATCCCCAGAATGTGACCAAACTAGCTGCTGAAAGATACAAGAATCTTACCAACTATATCAAGCGCCCGCAGAACAAGATAAAACACACAAACCTGCATGTTAATCAATCAAAGCGAAAATTTAATCCACACCCCAGACGTAAGACCTGCATAGAAAGAGCTCACCAGTTTAACCAAAACAAGCATCCTCCAACTACAATCTATTGGGATACTCCACTTCCTTTGTATATAGTCATGCTTTCGTTTGCAAGCAGCCAGGAACATGACATGTTTACAATGTCATTCAAAGAGTCACATTCCAAAAAGTATAGTTTGCATGCAATTTCAGGCAATTCTACTGGAAACAAGCAATCGTAACCCATTTGTGATCTTCAATGTGTCAGGTATCCATTTGGATCATATTACAGTGAATGTGTCCAGAACTTCAATCTCCTGCTTTGGATTTTGCAGGTCTGATTGACTACTTCAATCTCCATTGCCACTACACCTGTATTATGGTGGTTCAACTCTGTCAAGGACAAAGCAACTACAATACAGTTGAAAGGCAACAAAATTAGCAGTGCTGTTGCTAATTCCATAAGCATCACAACCAGTGGCTCCATTTCTGGTCCACACTGTTTCATTCATCAAGTCAACAGCTATCCCAAAATGAATCACAGTGACTTTTATTCTGGCAATTGCAGCAGGACATCCTTGCAGCAGTATAAGTAGAAAAAGGTAAGTAATATCCAGATTTGGCAACTCTACCATGAAACACATGGTGAATGCAATATATAACATACAGTGAGCTCGAGCAATTCAGAGCTTCTAGGGACAAGGGTGCACTTTTTTCAAACTTCAAATGTATAATGAAATCCTTCACAACAAGTGGGTTTGCATACTCCTTGCAAATTTGGACCCTAGTGAGGAATGTGATTCTAGAAGGTAGTGCTTGCAGCCCTTGGATGTGGAGTTACAGGAGCATACAAGGAGGACAAATCTGGTCAGGACCCTGTCCAATATTCACAAAAACACCTGCTTGGAGGGTATTTGACATGCTATAGACATCAGCAATCAGTGAAGAAGTGATTACATGTATGTATTTAGCAAAGCACCTACATGCAGAGTAATTTTTAAGATAGCATACTAACAATCAGTGAAAGAGCTGATACATGTTAGTAATTATTGAAAAAGTGCCAGGCAGCAGATTCTTACTGCATTGCGGAGATCAGGATTCAGCTGCTGAATGACAAGGGACAAGCTGTGTGATACCCGCCGTAGCATTTGAAAGCAGAATGCAAGGTTAGGATCTGAAGGAATGGCACGGCTAGCTGTTACAGAGGCCACCTTCAGCTTCAGTAGACCTGGCAAATCCTCTGGATGCTTGAGCAATGCTCTGACAATCCCCATCTCTCTCTCTCTCTCTCTCTTTCTTTTTTCTGCCTTTGATTTTCTGGTCCTCAGTATAAGTTGTCTCAGTGGAACGAAGGTCTTGATTTTATAATCATCACCTTACTTGCTGCTGATGTCTCCTCCTGTAAATGATATTTAAGCATCTCCCTCCCTGCCAAAAACCCTCTCTGGATGTTATGTCCTTTGATGTTCTAGGAACCAGTAAGCAAAAGCAACTTCCTCAGTTCTTCTTCTCCCTCAGGGACCTGCAAGAAGAGCATGACTCTCTGCAAACCCCGTGATGGTGCTAAGTCAGTAAGATAAGGAAAGCCTCAGTAACAACAAAACTCGATCCCACAGAAGCACGGCGATCAGAATTTGATCATCTCCTCTAAGAAGCAGTGCGCATTCCCTCTGACCCTGATTTCCCACAAAAACATCTGCTGTAGGAACGACAAAACCTACACCGATGATTCAGGTGGTGCTACTATTCCGATGTCAGTCCTCTTTCCCTTTCCTACCGCTACTGTCCGAGCAAAACGGAGACAAAAGCAGACATGATTATACCCCATCATTGAAGGAAAAAAAAACTGCACTCCTCCATAGATTCACCGAAAATCTCCATGAAGAAAGCCCACAAGATTCACGGCTCGCTACCAGATGCGAAAACATGCAAAACCAAAGGAGCAGAAAGAAACGAAAAAGAAAAACAGACTACAGAGATTATTATTACAACAAAGTGACACACAAAAAAAAACGCAACCAAAAGGTCGAACCTCACTAAGAATTCACCAACAACCGAAGAAGTCTTCGTTGTTTGTTTCTTCTTCTTCTTCCTTGTTACTTAAATGACGGCAGATAATCTGCACCCACCGCAACAGCATGACGAGGCTACAGACTAGAGAGAGAGAGAGAGAAAGAGAGAGAGGCGAACAAAACTCAGTGACGAATTGTAGATGTAAGAGAGTGTCACCAAGCGAGAAAACAAAAAGAGAACAATCTATCTCCAAAGAAAAAACAAAAAAGAAAGAAAGAGAGAAAGCAGCAAAGAAAAAGGGGGGGGGAAATGCTTTGATTTTGGGGCCGCTTGCTTACCTCTGCGGAACACGCGCGTTGCTGCAGAGATTGACAGCTATGGCGATCCGAAGGAACAAAAGACGAACGAGTGCTTTACGCAGTGCGAGAGAGAGAGAGAGAGGGGCAAAAAAGAGACAGCGAGGAGGTACGCGGAGGCGGAGATGGCGGGCCCCGTCCTGCGTTCACATGGAGTGGGCCAAACCTACCTTGTGGCCAAGCCCAGTTGTGTTCAAGTGGACGTGGCCAAGAACCTTACCTTGTGGCTAAGCCTAGCAACGTTCACATTGAGGTGGCCAAGCCAAGCCTACTTGTAATTTGTTTTGTAGGGATGAGATCCACCGAACTGGGATGCTTCAGATGGTGTTCTTGGTGTCTTTGGAAAGCTCTGGACGAGGAGGGGTGCATGGGCTTGGTTCCATGACGTTTGGTCTTGCCATGCAAAAGTTCTTGAATATTAAAAATGATTTCTTCATTGAAAATTAAATTAAATCATAACTGAAAATTTCGGAGGAATTGGGTTGTGCCTTTGGGTGTTGTTGGAAAGATCTTGATGAGCAGGATTTAGTGGAATTTATCTGGTACGATTTGGATTCAGAATGTGGGAGATATTGATTTTAAAGTGATTTCTGCTGCTGAAAATTCAAATAAATTCCCCAAAAACCAGGTTCTGGAAGGAAAAATCAGTTGAGACTGTGTTCACACTTGGGCCAATGGCACAGGCCACACTAGTTTATGTTAAAAGAAAGAACTAGAAAAATTAAATAAAGGTGTTAAAATACACAAAGGGTTGTGCCATGATATTTTTCAATTAAAAAAATTAAGAACTTCTAATTATAATTACACTTCAACTTACAATTGTATTCTTTAGTATAGGATGATGCCTCACCCTATACTGAAATTACAACTAAAACAAAAAATTCCACAAGCATAAAATAAAATAAAATAAAGAGATACATAACAAATCAATTTAGAATAGATCTTTTGAAATAAATGAAAATATGGTCACATTTTTAGTCTTTTAAGCTACTTCTAAAATATTTGATATGTAATTTTAATAGGTGTGTTTGAAGATCACCTATTTTTTGTCCATAAGGTTCAAGCTATTTCTAAACTTAAGGCTAAGTTTTATGGACTCAAGGGAATACCTAGTCCTCCCTCAAAAGGCATGGCCCAACAAACAGCAAAAATAATGCACCAGAATTTCTAAATTTCGCAATGTGCAAATACCGAGGGCCCAAAGTGTGAACACATTCATTCATCCAAACCCAATTTTTGCAATTTGTTTGAATTTCTAGCAACAAAATCCACTCCAAAAAAAAAATTAAAAAAAAAATCTTTCACACCCGTGAAAATACACCAATAAAGGTGTTAAAATACACCCCGGGCCCAATCAACTCTAATAAATCTGACTCATCTAGGGCTTTCCAACAACACCAAGAACACCCCCAAATTCCAATACAAAGTTTTCAGTTTCGATTCTATTTATTAATTTTCAATGAGAAAAAATGATTCAATAATCGATAGCTTTCACACCATAGCTCCAAACTAGCAAGAATTCCCCACCACAAATTTTTTTTTAAAAAAAAATAAAAAATAAAAAATAAATGCTGAGTTGCGAGGTTGAAAATGTATGGGAATATATTAGGGTTTGTGCATGTGTTAAAAGTTCCAAATTCCTGGAACAAGTTCATTGTACTTTGTATGCCTTTTGCAACATTAGTTAGTTCAATAAGTTCCAAATTCTTCAGTTCCAAATTCCTTTGGCAAAGCTCATTGCACTTTGTATGTCTTTTTTGCATGGGCCACAAGGCAACATTTTAAGTACTATTTCACTAAGGCAAACTATTCAGCCACCTATTTGAACAACTTGCTTGGTCACCACTTTTTTTTTCTTCATGTCGAAGCACAAGCCTTATGAGGAGGCTAGTACAACATTTTATGTGTCATGTCACGGAAAAGAACTCTTCCAAGGTTCCAATTCTAACAATCTCATTTGGCCAGATATATGCACACAAATCTACTTCACAAACCTTGTATATTTCTGTGTATCATAGTACCTTGGCCGACTCAGCACAGAAATGTTGAATAATTAATTTAATTTTTTTAGTTTCCTAGCTCAATGCTTGGGTTTTTTTTTTTGAAAATAAAAAATAAAATTATTTTTTCGAATTTTTAAAAAAATAATTTATAATTTTTTTGAAAAATTAAAAATAATTATTTATGTTGAAGCTACCAAGGTACCATGATATTTTCTTCACTAGTACTATAACCCTTTTATGTATACGGACAAAGTGAAACAACAAAAGAGGGAAAATGAAGGAACTCTTGTTGTGCTTGGGATTCATGATAAATTCCTTTCTATTAATGGTTATCCATGCTTTTCTCAAGGTCTATTTGTAGGGGTGAGCATTCAATAGGTGCAAAACCAGTTTAATGTGGTTCAAGGAGAAGCTTGTCCAGATACCTAAGAAAAGTTTTTCTCCAAATTATTTTATTTTCAGAAATGTTGAAATTTTGAGGAGAAAAAAAATCCAACAACCAAAATTTTTGAAGGAAATTAGAGAATATTTTGATATATCTTGGGAATATTTTATTTTCAACATGGAACTTTTGAAAATGAAATCATTTTTTTTGACCCTGAAATGTTGAACTTGCAAGTTGTTTTCTGGGAAAAAAATGTTTTATTTTTGCAAATTATTGCTCGAACTATCTACAATTGTTTCCAAACATTCAGCACTTCCCCTAAACAAATGTTCTAAAATATCTTAAAATATTGAATGTCCAATGAATTAATTACTTAATTAATTAATTAATTTCGAGGATTTCATCTGAATAGTTGAATAATCCTGAATATTTAAAAATATTCTTGATTTTTCATCAGATTTTTTTATATTTAAAAATATATATTTAAAATCAACATTTCTAAAAAATAATAATGTAATGTTGAAGCTACCAAGGTACTACTACTAAGGTAGGCTTCCTTGCACACACCACAGAAACATTTTATAAGTGGCAACTAGAGCCTACAATAAGAAACAACAGAATAAATTGACTAACTTCATCATCACAATGTAAAAGTGAATGCCACGGATGAATGAACTCAATTGAAGTACTTCCACTTGGGGAAGCCCCATTCAAAAACCCACATTTAGTTGAAATTCACGTTTCTCATTGACATTAGTGTAATCCATGTGTCATCAAATACTAATTTAATTTCAAAGATTCCATTTCAAAATGAAAATATCCCAAATTATTCTGCATTTGCTTTCACAAATTTTTTTCTTTGTAAATTTTAAAAAAAAATTGAAATGTTTCTAGATTTCTATAAAATATTATTATAATTAGTATCAAAGCTGCCAAGGTATACTGCAGTAATAATTGAACTAATCTGGTCACAAGGTTTGCCATGGGCCAGAAGAACTATGCTATTAGGATAATATTGCATCTCAGTACGAAATGCTGAAACTCAATACGAAACACTGAATCTCATCATTTAATGCACAAGGTTCAAGAGGAATTATAGTTGGCTGTACAGGTAGGAGCAGTGAAAATCTATGTAGAAGCGGTGGAAGGCGCTCTGGAAAAAAACATCAAAGCCTAAAGGATGTAACAAAAGGCTGAACATAAAACTTTGAAGGTTGTGCAGATTTTAAATATTTTGTACATCACCAAGAGCACCCTTTTATAGGCTGCAATGTACATCTCCCAGAGGCCAGCAGCTTTTTTGCTCATGACAAACCTTTCATTAAAACTAGCTTTTCAACCCATCTAGATTTTAAAAACCTACACAACACACATGCTCTCTGTACATGATCCAATGTTCATTTTTTCAAGCTGGTAATCCATCTCTTGCCTCACTACTATGTTTATGTTGGCAAAGAGACACACACACACATCAAGACTGAGGCTGTTCCTGCTGCCTTTTCGAGAAATGCTTGCAAAGTTTGTTGTCTCTGCCACAGATTTTGATCTGCATGTGCAACACTTTGAAAGGTGGATTTGCACTTGTTGGTAAGGCATCCATGTGCAACACTTAAGGTGGATTCTCACTTGATGTATAAGTCATCCATGTGCAACACTTAAAGGTGGATTCACACTTGATGGTAAGTCATCCATAACTCAATGTTACAAGTTTTTAATATTTAGTTATGGATGACTTACCATCAAGTGCGAATCCACCTTTAGTGGTGCTTTTGCCAGCCTGATACCATCCTCTTGCTGAGAGAAATTTGATGATAATTAGAAGGCACATTCTCAAAACAGAACATGAGAGAGAAAGTGGACAAGACAGACATGCAACCTCGTAACTCCCTTGCTTATTAGCACCACAATTGCTTGACTTGTGTTCATGAGATTTTTTTCCATATTTTTCCAATGTAATATACCAACCACATATAGAAAGAGAGTGATTGGTATAGGAAGTGTTGAGTGTTTACCTTCATCATGTCACCTAAATGATGTTCAAGAGATCCATGACAACATCATAAAAAAACTCAGGATGACCTTGAACAAACAATGCATGTTTCCCACCACTGAAAACATAATTTCAACGCCTGAAATTATGGTAGTAACTCTGCTGAGAGGGCATCTCCAAAACCTATAATAATGTTCCCCATAAGAAACTAATAGATTCTTGTTTCCACATGAACATAGAGAGAAGGATAGAACGCATGGAAGTGTTTTGAGAAATACCCAACACAAACAATGTCAATGTGATTCTGAAGAGGAACTCAAAACCATTGAAGGTAACCAAAGAAATATTGGTCTCACTTCCAAATAAACCAGAAAAAACATGAAAAGAATGAGAATTGTGGTCATAACCTCATGATGTCCCCCACAAAATATCAAACCATCCCATTGATCTTGAAGGGCAAGGACAAGTTGTTGTTACTCCATGCTCACTTCATCGAATTCAAACAATGGGTGAAGATAAATAAATGATAATTTGCTCAAAATTTAGGGGAAAAAAAATGCAAAACAATAGCTTCCTAAGTCTCTGTCCAATTTTCCAATGCAATGGAAAGACTCAGTCATGACATTGGCTAGCATTCAAGAGGTCTAGCTAATCAAAAGACTCAACAATACCTTCATTTTGTTACAACAAGCTTGGTGGAGCGGGAAGCTTCATTTCATTCAGCTTGCATTTGTACATCAAAGTACCTAAGCAAAGACACTAAAGAGACCTATTACTTCAAGGGTTGTGATTGGGGCCTTATGCATGCACTTAGATCATATCTATTGATTGCAAAGAGAAACTTTAAAATAACATAAAAGGCAATTAAACAAATGTTATGTCAATTTCAATCAAAACAAAAATAAAGATGACAAGTATTAATGTTGTCAAATAAAAACCCAAACACAAAAAATCTATTAGAGTTTTCCATAAAGTCAGACAAACATGGAACATGAAGCCTGCGCTTGCTTGATTTTTTAGCCATAATGCTTGACATAACACCAAATTTTTACATTGCATCCAAACATGGTGAAATATGATTTTGGTCTTCAACTTGGCATGAACCAATTTTGGTGTGATGTTGCTATTTATTGCACAAGGAACATGTGCATCAATATTTCTTGCATGAAAAGTTCATTGTCTAATAAGTTCACGTGTGTGAAAGTTTTCACCATTTTTTGTCTTTTTTTGTTCTTGTTGAGCAAGATCAACTTTCTACCATGTTTTCATGAACATAAACACTACCATGTTCTGTACTTTTTTATCATTTTTTTCAACTTTTTGCCAATTTTTGTCGAGTGTCACAATTTTTTTGGAATTTTTTGCCAATTTTTAATGAACTTTTTGTTTTTTTTCGTTTTGACATTTGCAATTTGTGAGTGCAATTAAAGGAAGGTGTGTAGTGTTCACAACATGGAAAGACCTATGTTATAACTACTATAAATCAAATTTGGATTTAGGAAGAAAGAAAAAGGGAAGGGACTTTGATGCCCAAGATTCCCCAAGCAAAAACCACTATTGGTGTAAGGTGAGGTTTAATCTATTGCCCAAAAAGATGGTGTTCATTTCCATCAACGAATAAGATAACATGTTTTATGATTGTCTTGCTGAGGACTTAACCTTTTTGCAATATTTATTCCTTACATTGTGGTCATATTGTGTGTTTGTTTGTAAGCTTTGTGAGATTTTGGAAATTTTAATAGCTTCATGGTTTGCAAAATCTATGAAAATAGTTGGACCTTTTCTTCCCACCACATTAAAAATTGAGGTTGTTTTTACCCCAAAAACCTTAAACCAAAAACTACCAATAGAAACTAAATTTTTAGGTCGTTCAACCTCAAACCCCATATATTAGAAATGTCAATATAACTATAATCCCAACCATCTACTTCCTCTTCTCCCAAATGCACTTGTCATTGAACATATTTTTACTTGACTTCCCATGGATCCTTTGATGACATTCCTTCCTCAAAAAGTTAATAAATCTTAGTACAAGGTTTTTAACAATACCATGGCTTGGAATGTGTTCAAAATTGTGAGGTTTTACAATACATTTTATTCACTAAATAATTCACTAACTTCTGAAATGTTCTTTTAAAACCAACTTATAATTTGAACTTGAATGTTTAAATTGTTGTTTTCAGATGATGAATTGTAATACTTAGATGCAAATCATAAATGAATTTGTATAATTAATTCATGTACATATTTAAACTTTTAGACCTATATTAGATCTTCACGTTGGTGATTTCTTTAATCATGAATCTAGTGGCATTCTCATTCTTCATAATTCTAGAGGTTTTATTCATGTTGTTCATGATTTTAATGGCTTAATCATGTTTTTTCATATTCAAGTGTTCTTATTCTTGATGGATTATGGTGGAGTTCATCACATACATGGTTAAATTAATTGTCCATCCTTCAACCCCTACTAACCATATTCAAGTTTGTTCATGATTCTTGTGACTTTGTGAATTGTATGATGGTGCCATGTTCTTTCTAAATTTTGTTGGGTTCTTATTTTACCATCATTTTGGTGGTATTTTGGATTTTAAATTTCAGCAATTTTTTGGATTTTCAACTTACTCATGATTCTAATGTTATTATGGCAATTTCCGATTATTGGAGCTTTGAATAGTGTCCATGGATATTGCTTAACTTCAATTTTGGATTTAGTTATGATTTGAGCATTATTGGCATCCAATTTCTTAACTAACCATGGGTGTTCATGATTATGAAGGTTTAGGGTTTTGGATTCTAATAGTTTTTTCATTTTTTCATCATTCTAATGGGTTCCTATTCTTTCATCATTCCGATGGCATTATGGTTGTAAAATTCTTGTGTACTTTTTGGATTTTCAGTTTGTTCATGATTCTAATGTCCTTTTAGTAGTTCAAGATATTGGAGTTCTATGTGGTGTTCATGAATTTTGGATTGTGGATATAATTTAACTTTTCCATAAACTTATATTTCCCAAATTAACCATGGGTGTTTGTGGTTATGGATTATATTGATTTCCTATGGTCTTTTATTGTTTCATCATTATAGTTATATTTTACATTCTAGTGGTTTTTTATTCTTTTATCATTTTGGTTGTATTTTACATTTGGGATTCTACTAATCCTAATAATTTTAGTGTTCTTATAATAGTGATGGATACTTAAACTTTTCTCATTGTTCATGGTTTTAAAATTTAGAATTTAGAATTTAATAATGTTTTTCCATTCGTTTCCTATCCCCTAATTAATCATGAGTGTTCATGATTTTGGTGGTTTTAGATTCTAGATCCCAAAGGATTTTTTTCAAGATTTTAAGGGTTTTTTGTTCTTTTGGATTGTGGATTTTGGATTTTACATTTAGATATATTTTAAAGATTTGAGTGTTTTTATTATTCCTAAAAACCTTGAATTTGTACATCCTTAAACCCCTATTAGGCTTCTTAATCGGTTCATGATTTTAATGTTATTTTGTTGTTTCAAAATTCTTTTTTTTCCCCTCATTGTTCATGATTGTATTGTTTTCCTTATTATGGTTGATTCTAGTGGTTTCTTATTCTTTCTTCATTTCAATGGATTCTAGATTTTAAACCTTGGTTTTAAGATTTTTATGGATTTTGATGTTTTATTCTAAAGTCTAACACAATTTTATGGGTTTTGGATTTATAAATACGGTGGTTTTTTAGTTTTCATAAATTGTAGATTTAAGAATATGATGGTTTCTTATGGATTTTGGATTTTGATGGTCTTATTATTCTCAAATCTAGTAATTGAATCCTATGTCTTTAAACCATGTTTGATGATTCCCAATGATTGAAACCTAGCCCTTATTAACTTTTTGATGGTTTCTAATGATTAGAACCTAACCTTTCTTTTGTTTTTAATGACTAGAAACCCAACCATCATTTTCCTTTCGATGATTTCCAATGACTTACACACATTTTCAATTTTAGTGGTTGTTTTAATCCCATACATTTCCATCCATATCAATAATTCATAAATTAAATTGAATGTGAGTGGTGTGAGTGTTCGAATTTTTAAAATGACATGTTTTCAAAAGGTGGGTGGGTTCATGGTAGAAACAAAGGTTTTTTTTTCAATTACAATTCACAAGGCCAAATAACCTCATTGAAATAATGTGTTTTGACAATTTGTGAACTTTGTGCAACTACACACATTGTGATTACATACAACAAACATTTTGTAGCTTATAGCACCAACAAAAAATAGGTTATTCAATTGATCCCAAATGTTGTGTGGAAATGCATACAAAGATTGCTTCAAGGTGTATTATGAAGCTCCATTTGCTGAAAAGATGTTAAAAGACCATCTACATGAGACTTTGAAGGAGTCAACAATGGGTAATTCCAATGAAGAAGGTTTAAAGCAAACCACATTGAAATGTAATGATGTTTTGGAACAAATGAAAACCACAAATAACCATGGTAGTAAAAAAACTTTAAAGAAAGAACAAAATTTCATTGATGGTACACCCATAACCCTCACCCCATCCCCTAGCCCTAACCCTCCAACTAATGATTTGAATGAACCATCCATTTGTCCTACCTCTTTGGACGTTACCCATGTTACTACCTCTCCTAAAATGCTAGCCCCAATTGGAAAACTATCCAAGTAGTAATGAACTCCAAGAGCATGGCAACCGTGGCAAGTCAATTTTACTTAACATTTGATATTTGCAATGTTTTCTTATTACACAACATGAATATCAATTGTGAGAAGAAGAATAAAATAAAAACTAATAAGTTGAAAATGGCTAGAGATTTAAAAGTTATTTCAAAGGAGGAGTTCAAAATAAAAGTTAGGGTGATCCTAGAATTATAAATAATACTTTGATGTGAAAACATTTTTTGGGGGGCAATTCATTATTCTCTTAAATTGTTTCCATCTCCTTAATTTTGTACTTGAACCTTAATGTTAGCCCTAAATTTTAATTTTAGACCTGATTTATAATTTTAAACCCTAAACTACAATTACAAACCTAAATCCTAATATCAAACTTGAACCCTAATTATAGACTTGAATACCTTAATTCAAAATTGAAAATCAAAATTTAGACATTAAAATGGTAATGTTAGATATAAATCCTAATGTCTAAACTTAAATCATAAATTTAGCACTAAACCCTAGTTTCACACTCATAGCTAATTTGAACCCTAAACATTAATTTCAAACTAAATCTTAATTTCAAACTTTTAAAGCCTCGTTCTATACCTTAATTTTGGAATTTTAGACCTTGAAAACCTTAATTTTATACCTATAAACTCTAATTCAAGAATTCAAAAACCTAACTTTTAACCTATAAAACCATAATTCTAGACCTAAAAACCTAATCTCAAACCTATAAACCCTAATTCTACAATTCAAAAACTTAATTTCAGACCTCTAAAACCATAATTCCAAACCATATTTTTTTATTTCAAATTTTGAATCTTAGATTCTAAACCATATAGTATAAGTAAGGCAAATATAAGAATAATATTTGGTAGTAGCATGCCCCCCCTTGTGCACCTTGGTTGGAATTGTGATCCTTGATGACCTTGTAGGTGAAGTCCATATAATGTTAGTGAAAGAATTTAATGAAAACAACCTTAATTTTGCTTTGTGGCATCAAAAGGCATTTCCATTTTCTTTTGAGTCCATTGATCCCCCATTCCATTTGGATCTTAACCCTCCATGCATTTTGGTCTAAGTTTGAATGACACCATGGTCTACATTTGGCAATAGCTTTCACCTCCTTATCCTATACATAATGAAAATGTCTTCCCCTTAGTACCATGCATTTGCCAAAAGGTACTTGACATATCCATCCCCATGGGTGAAATATTGATGCCACCCTTGATAGATGGTCAAATGTCAAAAAATGTTTACATCATGGTAAGATCCAAGGTAGTTCATGTCAATATAAATAAACAATTCATGATTGTTCAAAATAACAATGTTATTCGTCACATATATCATTTTCCAACCATTAAACCATAACCAATGTTCCAATTCTTTCCAAAACCTTTAGATCTCAACCAAGGTCCCGTAGTCAACCCAATGCACTCAACAACTTGTGCAATTGGCTACTCAAGAATAACCTTCTTGAATAGTGTGGCCTATAAATTTCATTCACTAAGGCATCATTAATGCGTGATGCCACGAATAACACATCATCACATAATGAAATTTTGCTCAATTCCACATTAATGCATCATAAATGGTGACATTGTCATGTTTCATGAAAAATGTGAATCTTAAAAGCCATTACATGGGCCTCAACTTTGTTGGCATTCCCAATAGCAATGGTGTATCTCCTGGCATGATGAAAACCTTATTTTCATACCCTAACATTTAAATTCAAACCTTAACACTTTAAATTTCGCTCTAAAACCTTAAATCAAGTTCAAAACCCTAATTTCAGACCCTAGTGCTAAAATCAAAACATGAAACCTTAGATTCTAGACCATAAACCTTAAATTCCAAACTCTAAACCTAAACCTTAAACATAAACTTAAATGCTAAAATTATGGATCAAACCCTTAAAATTTATACCTCATTTTAATATTTGAAAATTGTAATTTCAAACCTTTAAACCTTTAAAAAATCCCTAACCATAACCCTAAAATCATGCATACTCTTCTTTCATGCATCTTTGGATGGGCTAGAGGGCTCACATGTGGACTTAGCATGGAAGGTGACTATTGACATTATTCAAGTTTTTAGTTGATCTTCAACTTTGTCAATGTGAAATTGGTGGTGTTTTTGAACAATGTTCATGTGGTTTGCATAGTCGCTTGGACATCTTGAACCCCAATCACCATATCAACAAATTGTCCGGTCCTTTCATCCTCATCACTATCGGCAAGGTCTTCCAAATTGAAAGCATTGAAAGCACATTGGAAAAACAAATCAATTTTAGGGTCCATTTCATTAGACAATGTTTTTCCATCACATGAGGAAGAGCTCCAATCACTATTGGCAGAATCATGGTTTGAGCTTCAAGATGATATTTTGTGTGCTAGAGTGAAATTGTAAAGAGGGATACTTTGGTGTGGTAAAGTGAAAATGGGAAGAAGGAGAATTTGGTGTGCTAGGGGAAAATGGAAAGAGGGAAACTTGGATGTGTTAAAGTGAAAATGGAAAGAGGAGAGAACTTCAATGCATTAAAAAATAAATTAGTATGAGTTGAGCAAGTGGATTGTTAGTGTACAAAAGTGAAAATGAAAAGAGGGAAACTTTGGTTTGAACTATCTCTTATATAGTCCTCATGAGCCCATAGCATAGGAGAAACATAAAGCAAATATAAGGTTTTTGAAAATTGTAGTTTTTTTGGGCAATGTTAGTGTTGCTTTGTGTTCAAGTTGTGCAAACTAACAATAATGAATCCAGTTGAAAAGAAAAAAATATCTTTCTAATGCAAACAAACAAAAGATATGCAAATTTGCCAAGAAAGCAAAAAATCTTAATTCAAAAAATATAGTCGACAAGATACACAAGTTAATAGTTAAGGAGCTCAAACTTAATATAAATTGTCATGTTAAAACATGTAGAAATCTCAACCTTCTTCAAGTTTAATAATGGATAGTAGAGCTTAGAACAATCCATGTAAAAATCTAAACAATTGGCACCTTTATTCTAGCATAAAAGGGTTGTTTTGTAAGATTTTTTTGCCTATAGTCACAATCTTGTAAGGGTTTATATGGAATGTGATTATACATGTTTAAATCACAATTTGTTAGTGTCACAAAAAAAGTGGTCACCCAAGGTGTGATTATAAAAGGGGTTTATTGTATTTGGGTGGGGGAAAATACAAATAACGGGCCAATGGAAACTCATAGAAATGTGCCTTTAAACAAAATAGAAAAAAGACCAAATGCCATACTTGACAATGCTAATGCTTGAAACCTATTCCTCAAATCCTCATAAGGTTACTTCGAGGCTCCGTAAACAACACATGTATATAAAAGGAGAAAACCCATTCAACATTGATTTTTTTCTTAAAATGAAATTTCCATTTTCCAAACATGGATTAAAATTGGAGTCCACACACTTTTTTGCCCAAAATTTAATGGCAAACCTAAAATATACATGCACCTTAAAACTCCAAGTGTAATGTGTAAAAAACGTTAATTACTTTAATTTAATTCAAGAAAAAGTATAAACCTAAATGCTTAATTTCATTGAAATAAAAAATCCATTTGTCTTTTTTTTTCATTATTTATTAAAAATAAGGCATCAAAGAGCCTAACTTGGTAGGCAAGTCTAGTATGTTAATGCTAGATCACCCTTTTAAGTTGTTCACAATTAAACAAATAACCATTAGTTAGTTATGCATTTTTAACGATATATATATATATATATATATAAACAAGTTTAATTAATTTTTAGAATTTTATTTCAAAATGAAATTTTATCATCATCTATTGCATTAAGGAAGCTCGTTTGTTTTGTTTGATTGTCATGTTTGTACTCTCCTTGTACATTTAGTATCATTGGAAAGCCCTTGATGAGCATATGTGCATCAAGGCAATTTCGTATTTTTAAGACCTATGGTGCAAAAATTATTGAATAAGAATTTAAAATTTTCAAAGAAAATTCAACAAAATCAGAAATATATATATTTTAAAAATTGGGGCACAACCTTGATACTATTGGAAAGTCCTTTATGAGTGGGATTTATTGGATGTGATTTTGTAATTTTTAGACCTATGGTGTGGGATACCTTGAATTTATAAAATCATCTGGAGGAAAAATTAGTTGGATAATGAGTTCACACTTCATCAAATAGCACAAGCCACAATAGTATTGTTCTAAAAAAATGTATTTTTATAAAAAGCATTCTTGTCAAGTAAATTGGCATAACTAAAGTGTTGATTTATTTAGTAACATATTTTTTCTAATTTTCTTTTCTCTAAATATAACTTTCAAAATTTGTATTTTCACAAAACATGTTAAATTTCTGGCATTTTTTTCCCCCATTTTCTTGAAATCAGAAAATTAGTTGTGGGGACCCCCAACTTCAAAGTTTTTTCTTTTGTGATGGGCATCATTAATTGGCCCATCACAAAAAAATAAAAATTAAAATTAAATCAAGCTTTGGACAATCCCAAAATAAATATATTGTGACTCCTCCACTTATATAGCTTACAAGAGTAAAATTTAGGGCAAAGGATTATGGGATAAAGTGAGGAGCTATAGGGAGCTTGTTGAGGAACACATTGAGAACTTGAAAGAACATGTTGAGAACCCAATGACACCTTGATGGGAACACATTGGGAACGACAAATAGGTAAGGCCTGTAGATGGGAAATGTTACTAGAATAAGGTGCATGCCCAAGGTAAAAGCCGAGGGCAGCACTGAATTCTTGTAATGCACTCAAACAAGGGCCTTATGGGACACCTCAAGTAATATTGGCACCTTCAACACATGTTTGTCAATTAAATTATTATTTTTAGTTTTTAATTTCTCAAAATAAAATATACTTGAATGCAAATTCAATCTATTTTTTCTGGGCTTTCTAATGCAAATTCAATCTATTTTTTCTGGGCTTTCTAATGCAAATTCATCTATTTTTTCTATTTTTTGGATTTTTAATTAATTAAAAATATATATCATAAGAAATTCATATTAAAAAAAAAACCCCCCTAGCCACAATATCTTGGGCTTGTGAGTAGAATTTTTTTTTGATTTTTTAAAAATTATCAACAATTGAAATTATGACACAATTTATCCAAAAAGACTCCCAACTTAAAGCATGATTTGGAATGTCAAAAAAATTTAAGTTATTAAAACATTATATAGTTTAGGAAAAAGGTTATAACAAAATAGGTTTGTATGCCCAAATCGGATATATATTCCAAAAGTTATAACATTTCACAATTTTAAAACACAAGTGTTTGAAATTTGAAATTTAAGGATTTTCAAATTTTCGAATTTTACCAGTTCAATGTAATCCCCATGGAGACTTATGAAACATAAAATGAAAATTTAATAATGTCTATAACAAAGGTGTGGGCCATTATGAATCCTTTTGAGGACATGATGAAATTTTTTGTTTGGCTTCAAAATACATTCAATCTTTCTTTCATTTGATTTGCACAATTGAAAATTATATGTAAAAGCACTATGTGAATTTAACATCCCAATCATTTCAAGTTTTGACTTAGGTCCATCACACAAGATCATTCATTATGGTTGAAATTGTCATGCTTGAATAAGTAAATTTGAACAATACCCTCGATGACTTGATGACCTTGATGTTTCAGTCAAACACAATCAAAGGAGCCACAAAGGGTGTTGAATGCCAAATTTTATCATTAAAAATTAGAGATTTATGTATTTTTTCCATTTGAAACTATGGTAATCATGGCACATTATTATTGTTTGACACATGTGAATGTCAAAAAAATCAAATTAAAAATCCATTTGATCCAATTCTAAGTTTTTGTTTAATTAAAGACTTTTGAAAATGATTTTTTTTGTCATTAGAAAGGACATTTTTATAGAGGACTCATATAATAGAAGTAAATTGATGGTAAAAAATATGAGATGATAATAACCTATAGACACACTTTTTAAAAATTCAAAAATTTAAAAATGCGATATTCTATAACTTTGGAAATTCAAAGTATTTACACTTGAAAATTTAGAACTTCAAAACTTAAAGAGTGTTTTACCACATATGAATGGGGTGTTCATACATGATGTATGGAACAAAGTTGTATTTTATATTACATTAAATACAACTTTTAAAAATTAACATTTTTTTGGTATGATTTCAAATTATCATCATTTTTCAAGATGAAACATAAAATTTGCAAGGAATCTATATAGTTTTACAAAACTGTATTTATTCAAAAATGATCAATAACTCTTTTTTGATCTATTGGGGAAATTCTAATCATTTTTCATAACAAGTTGCCAAAAAAAATCATTCAAAAAATCAATTGTATGAAAAAGTTATTTTGGGGAAAAAGGACATGCAAGACTAATGTAAAGTAACGCTTCTGGCTCCTTTGAATCCATTTTGACCCCTTTGTGATTTTTGTATTTACTAGTGTGGGGTGGGTATTTGATTTTTAAAATAATAGTTGGGTCTAGTTTTTTTAATTTAAAAAGACATTGAACCACCATGGTCTTGTTTTTTTTAAGATTTTCAAAAAGTTGCTTAATTTCAAATATTTAAAATTTGAAGTTCTTGTGTATGAAACAAAAGGTGCAATTTTAATTGGCTTGGATTGGCATTTATAGTTTTAGGTTCTTTGGCAAATACATGATGGGCATCTTATTTCAAATGGAAAGAACAAAACATATGAAAAAACTTGGAAAAAGGGATGGATTTCAAATTTTCACATTTGAAAAGGTCTAAGTGACTCAAATCATTAGAAAAAACTGTTGTTCATGCATGTATCATGTACATGCATTATAGAAAAGACAAACTGAAGATGAACAAAGATGTTCGCTCATGAAGCACTTGCATTACATGAAGTCTTAAGGAATTATCTTCTACTAAACAAAACAAGAATTAACTTTAGGAGAAAAAAAGTTGAAGTGGGGTACTTTTGAATCATAATTCAATGTTATGTGTTTCATCAAAGTGGTTATATGTTCCACTACCAACCCCAACATTAACAACCATATGCCCAATTTTACAACAACAAAAAAAACACAAAAACCCAAAACTAACGTATATGCCCAATTGAAATCTCAGGTTCTCATATGCCCATGAATTACAATCAATCACAAAAAACCCCGACACAAGCATTGAAATCCCAAAGAAAGTTACCCAAACCACAAACATTAAAATTTGAAAGTTCCAACAATCAAAACTAATTTAGAATCTCATAATCACCCAACCATGAACCTCAAACCCACCCATACCCCAACCCATAAACCTTGACATGTTATTCATTCCTCACTTTCAAAAAGATCATCACATATTCAACTACAACTATTGCCTAGAAGATTGTAATTGATTATATCCACAACAAACATATCACCATCAACTACATGTTATGCATCACATCCAATATTCATGGCATATTACATCAACAAAGCCCATCTTCGATTCTTTGTGTGTTATTTTGGGTAGCCACCACTTGTCAAACATAACTTTATAAACAAAAAAAAATTGCAAAATTATAAACACGCATAAAGTTGCAAACATGAATGAAAGTGTTTGACAAATTGTTGCAAATAGAAAGCACCAAACACAAACAAAAGTCCAAAGAATATGAAAGAATTAAAGTCACAAACCTAGAAATTGTAGATATAGAGTTGTTGACACAAAAGAAATTGCAAACACAATTCAAAGTTTTAGACACAAAATTGCATCCATGAACAATGATGCCCAATGCAAAAAAATAGTTGCATACACCTACACATTTAAAAAACATACAACATAACCCAATGAAATGTTGTTTTCCTGATGTTTTTTTTTTTTTTTTTAGTATACAAGTACATCAATTTTATCACAAACATATAAAAATTCCTCTTGTTAAACTTCATCCTTAAATTTTGTATTAAGTTCCTCAATCAACTATGATTCCACTTCACATACACTTGTAAAATCAAAAGGCTTCAAACAACCAAGGTGCAAATTGGAGGGTCAATTCTTGTTAATCAAAATTAGCTTGTCGAGATGACCAATTTGAAGTTGGCACTTGCACATTACAATGAGGATTCTAGCAACAAAAAATATCCTTTCAATCAAGCAATATGACTAATTGGATTGCAAATAATGTGTTTCCCCAACATAACAATGATAAAAAAAATTTGCATTTTTGAATGTGCCACCAAATCAAGCCACACTTACATTCTGCATTAGCAAAATGATGATGAAATTCACCAAGTTTTCTTCACATCAAGTGCTACAAAATGTTAAAATAATTGCCCTAGTTGCGTGAAAGAGATTTTTTAAGTTCAAATGTGGACCTTGCAATGGAGTCTCATAAATCACATTTGTCATTAATGATTTATAACACTCCACCAATAACAATAATAATAGTTCCTCATCATAAGTAGTAACCAATTTGGATGCATTTTCTTAACCAACATAACTTGTGACCAAGCACATACTATTGAACATGGGATTTAACATCAAAGCCAAGACATTATGGCCTTTTTCTTATCAAATCCATGTAAAAGATGCACGAAAGGTATAAATGTTTTCAAAACTTGGTGGTTGCATATGAACTTTTAAATCTTTCAACTTTGCATCAAACACATTTGCCATTGGGCCACACATATTATCAAGAATAATATGATTTGAAAGGTCATCATTAGTTCATGGTAGGTGGAAATAACAAATTGGAGGTTGCATTGTCTCCAAGGAACCAATGCTACTAACTATGATTCAATACAAAATAAAAAAGAATTAGGGACAAAACTTTTGCCATGGCTTCACAAACTACCCATATTTGCAAAAATGGAATGTAATTTTATGAGCAAAAGTATCCTTTGATGGTACTATTAAAAATGCCACACCTTCCTTTTACTAGACCCATTAAATTATATATATAATTTTTCATTAAGTTTTTTTAGTGAATACATATATTAGTTCATATAGATTTTGAAACTTTAATGATATTAAAAATTATTTTTATTTTTATGTTCTTAATCATTGCATTTAGTAAAAAATTCAAGAATGTCATCATGTTTATTTTCCTTGAACTTTTTGGTTAAGAACACAACTTTGAAACATGTTCTAATTTTTCTCTTAATAATTTTCTTAGGTACTTTTGATGGCATTCTATTTTATTGAAAATTTAAATTATTAGTTGAGTAAGTATGATTTTGTTATGAAATTCCAAGTTTAGGAATGTGATTCTAAAAAGGGCCATTATAATTAGGAATTAATAAAAAAAAATTTCCAAATAAAAAATTTAGGCCATTTAATTTGGCATAAAATGGATACAAATGAAAAAAATAAACCTATACTCGTGAAAAAAAATTTTAAAATGGGCCCATGAATATTATTTAGTCACTTTTGGTTCTTTAACCATTCTTTGAGGTGGTTTTTAGTGGGACCACCCTAGAATATTTTTTCTTTTATAGTGGCATCATTGTTGACCATAACGCATGTAATGTTAAATGGAAATGTCAAAGCATTTTGGAAAAACAATGCCCAGCTTGCAAACCTATAATTAAGAAACACACATAAACTAATAAGACCACATCAATTTATTAAAATCATTTGAGTTGTTTATAGATATATGACATTGTTTGAGTTTGCAAACAATGTTAAATTCAACACATGATCATGATCATGTTCCATTATGATTATAACAAAACCCATGAAAATATTGAAAATGTATGCCATTGTCATTGCCATTATCCAACTATTCTAAAAGGGGATATAAGTCTTTTGCAACATGATAACTTAGTCACGCATGAAAATGTCACTATCATCAAAAAAAATTTGCACCAAGTTTTTGTCAAGTTAACATAAAGTTATTTTCCAAATGTAAGGTTTAGGTTAAATGTTGTTGGTGGAACTAAGAAAAATTACAAATTATATAATGGAAATTCAACATTTAGTAAACATATTAGAAACAAAATAAATGTAAACAATTTCACACACAAATAAAAATGAACATGAATTAAAAACATACCTTGTCTTCACCTACTTGTTTAGTTTTTTGGGCCTTAATATTTTAGAATAAGTGCAAGGTTTTTTACATGTTTGTGTCCCTTGGCCCAACTTTTAAAACCATGTGATACACTTTTGTATATTGGCTTGGGTAGCTTTAATAAATGCATAGTGGAATCCGCAACCATTTTATCATTTTTGGTGTCATATTTGTAGACCTTTGATGAAACATTCTTCAAGCAAGGCCCATTAAATGGCTTGATTATGCCCAAAGTTATCACTAGAAGCAATTGAGTTCAAAGCAAATGTATATGCCTACAAATTGGATCCCTCATGCTTCCTATGAATTATAATTTTTTGAGTGAATTTTTTGGGTCAAAGAACTATTACAATTTGGGAGCCATGGTTGCAACATTCATATTAGTGGCCTCAAACAATTCAATAATTATGTGTTTGGGCTCACAATTGCTGGAAATAAAATTCATAATGACATTGAATGTGCATCATATGGCCTTTTTGACATCCAAAGGTTAAATGTGCAAGTGATTGAAAAAGTATGTTGCCAATTCAAGTTCCATGTATTCTACATAAATTTTATACAAATGCAACCATAACTTTTTCAACAAATGTTTTTCTAGATGGGCACACCCCACTCAAGCAAAATCTATATGCCATTCAATGTAACCATATGGATTCCATAGTCCTCAAAGGTGGAAAACTTTTGATCACAAACAACATGACATCCTCTAAGAAACTTTTATGTAATCTTTTTAAACAAATTACTAAAAACATGATCAACGTTATGTATGGCCTCTTTATGGCCAATTCCCACTCAAGAATTTCTTATGGTTGCCAACTACATTTTTTGCATACATTGAAAACATGGTTTCATGCTCTACCTTTACATGTTTTTTTATTGGTTATTATGTCATTAGCTAGTGGTAATCAATCAAAATTTTGTAAGACATGGTTTGTAGAACTATGATCTTAAGGCCACACGACTTGATATGGCAAATGATCCATCTCATTGTTTGATTCCAATCAAGGTTTATGACTTGATTGTTGTTCACCTTCTAAAATGCCCATTTGGATAAGTTGCAATTGTGAGGCTTCCATGCAATAGCTTGTTTCCTCAAACTTTCTAGATGCACTTTGGAAACATATGTTTTCTTAGTAGGTTATTTTCCATCAACATGCACTTGTCCAAATTTTTTGATGATGTTATTGTTGGAACATCTTACCAACCTAAATGAAGTAGGAAGAATAACCTGGTTCAAGTTCAAATTTGCAACATCCTTGTTCGTGGGACTTGAAGAACTCATGATCCCTATAATTATGAAATAATGTAGGAAGAAGGAATAGAAAGTAGCAACATGCATTTTTTTTCTTTCTTCTCCCTTTCAAGCATGTGATAAATGGCCAAAGCACTAAAGAATCCCATAAATGAATTCTCTCTTTGTTTCTCCTCAAGCGAAGGTTATGGCAAAGTGCAAAAAATCTCACAATGACAAAAGTGAAATAAAAACCATGGAATTATGAGTTTTATCTTTTCTCTTCTTCAAGCAAAGGCTATGGCAAAACACACACAAAAACTCACAATGATAAAAGTGAAATATAAACCCTAGAAGCTTAGAGCTTTAATTTTGAACTCCAAAATTCAAAAACATCTCTCCATCAAGTAAAATCCAACAATGGTGAAAGTGCAAAAGAAATCAAATAATGATAAAAGTGAAAGAAAACCTAAAACCTTGGGGCTCTAAATGTTGGAGTTTTCTCTTCTTTTTCTTTCTACGAGAACATCATTAAAAATCCTACTACCACAATGAAGTTGAAGAAAACACTCAAGTAGTCTTGTAGCTTTGATTCTAAAATTTATTGGAAAACTATTTCTTTTATCTCTTCAAGCAATAACTATGGTGAAAACACAAAAAAAACCCCATGGCAACCATGAAGTTAAAGAATAAAATGTGAGTAATGTACATGAAAAAAGCCAAAAAAGAAATTGGATGTGTATAAGTGCAAAGATTATTGTTGCTTACCTTCTTCCAAAATGCCTAGATGTTTATGAGCATCATGCATTGGTAGTGTTGCACCTTCATATGCAATCAAACTATTAATGGGCAAGTTAATTTCTAGGATTAGTTAATATCTACATGGTCTCTAAGTAACTCCTTGTTACTAGTGTTGAAAGAGGGGTTATAAGGTTTGATGGTAGTTTCTAGGTGGTACAATGAAAGACACCACTTCAAACTAAGGATGAACTCTCAAAAATGACCACTCTATATTTTTAATATTATATTATGGTCTACTTTAGTTATGGCCATATAGATTGGGAGACTGCCTAGGTAGAGGGTAACTAGGGTAAGGCTTATTTCTTTCCTACATATCTACCTATGGTCTACCTACTTATTTACCCACAGAGTACCTAGTTACCTACTAACCCATGGGTTACCTACATGTACTTACCTACCCATACCCACTCACCTACTTACTACCTACTTACCTATGTAGCACAAGGATGATTAAAAGCTTATGTCGAAAGTTACACAAGGCCTATCTAGGGGTTTACTTAAAGACTACTTAAGGGTTATCTAAGGACTACCAAGGGGCCTACCTTGAGGACATTTAGAAAGCTATTTAAGGCCTACCTAGGGGGCTATTAAAATATTTCCAAGGTTAGGGGGACACCTAGGGATTATTTAGGTGAGTTACCTAAATAACTTGTGGGGCTATTCAAGGACTACTTAATGACCCAGGGGCCTACCTAGTTTATGGGCTATTTAAGATAAAGGCTATCATTAACTTATATAGGAGTCACATATGGGCTATTTAGGGTGCTACTTAGGGCTTGACATGTGGGAAATTGAGCAAATTGCTTGGCATGTGGGAAATATTGGTTGTGCTTTGGCAATTGCTTTGTGTTTTGTCATCCTCATGAGCCAACCATTGGCTTTTAGGGTGTCAAATTCAATCATGGTTACAATTGAATTGGTAAACCACCACAAGTCAGGGAGCACACTGTTGATTTTGATCAATTTTATCCAAACATTTCTGGCCAAGTGTGATTCAAGACAGCAATTCTTATAGCTTGTAACACACGCTGGTGAGTGGGTTATCAAAGAAGGTGAATCAAATGGAGTCTATGATGCCATGGAATGGCATCTTCCTCCAGATCTAAGTTTATGAGACTGGATCCATCAAAGTTCTGGAAATGGTTAAAAGAGCCCCAAAAGGGCTGTGACATGTAAAGGTTACCATAAGATCAATACATCACAGGTAATTTGGAAGCCCGAGTGATTGGCTGGGGAACTCACAATAATTGTCCCACCAGTTGAAGCTGCTTCCGTTTCCTGTATAATTTGTTTGACACTCTCAACTGCCAGTAGAGCTTTTACCAGCTTGCCAGCAAAGGGACACAACTCATAAAGTGATGAATATCCACTACTTGGAACTTCTGAACTCCATAACACAAACAGGGTGAAGTCCAAGAGTCAGGGAGGGTATCCCCAGAACAAAATTATCAGGAAAAGTCTGGACATATCAACTCTTGCAATTGCAGTTTCAAGGATGCCAATTGTGCAGCATGCACTACAACTGGTGCTGTATTGGCAGCTAAATTTACAATGACCTGATTCTATGATTCTACTGAAACACTGAAACCTAAAAACCTGAAAAACCCTCACATTGAGGATATCAGCTTCTGGATCTTAGCCCTACGTCTTTCTTTTTCCTCAGGTCCATCCATATCCCCTATGTTGTCATGGTACTCCTACAAAAGAGTCAAAGAACCAACAGTGTGAGTATGGTTGACAGGCCAATAGATGTTCACATATGGCTTCTCACATATCTACGATGTTCACCAAAACAAACTCCACAATAACAAATTTAAGATAACTGTTACATGAATTCTGGGCACACCAAAACAAACAGAACAAGCATCTGTGTTGCCATCATTTACTTCATCAGCTCCCAACAATCAAACAACAATCTGCTCAAAATTTCAGGCAAGGAGTTACAGAAAGATCTGTCTATAGAGTAGCCTATATAGAGGATAGTTGTTGGAGCTTCCTGCACCCTGAGCATATCCTACCCTAACATCCCCACTTCCCTGCAGTTGGTGGAGGTCAATATCATACATTAAACAACACAATGAACTTCTCTGTCACAAGACCAGCAGTAACTTGATGCTATCACTTTGAGATCCACAGTTATGTCAGTTCTGACCAAACCAATACAGACACAAGAAGAATGAGTGTGGCTATAACCTTTGGGTGTGACTCAAAAAGTATAAGCCTATCACAATCATCAGGAACGGCTGTGACTAGCTGCCATTACTCACAAATGCCTTCTCAAATACCACTCAATTCTCACACTACCATTTGAGCATGAAAATACTCCCAAGAATGTTGCCATGTGAAACTGCACAAACTGCAATAATGAAGATCAATAAAATGATAGAAAGTCATGGCCTCCCTTGAATCCACAGATGTGGTTCACAGTCTGCCATTTGGCCACACACAGGGGGCACTGCCATTCTTGCACCCCACACATCACAGGCTCCAGAGAAGCTTCACCATAATTTTGGCTACCACTTCAGGAGAATTGAACTAATCAAGACAGTCCAAAGGGCTGTGAAGTCAAATGTCCATAGGTTTCTCCTGAGCCAAACATCTGTGCAGAAGAGATCAGACACATCTCATGGGCCCATGTGCCACTTCAACATACTTGGATGCGTAACATCCATTAAAAGCAAGGCAGACTGTTATTGCAGTTTCTAATGCCACAAAGACACAACGAAACCACAATTCAATCATAGCAGTTGAGGTAATAGTTAAACCACCTAAATCAGAAAATAATTAAACCTCAGCTACTGTCAAGCACAAAAGTGTTATGATTCATGCCATCATGCTTGGAACAGAGGAGTGGTCTCACTCTCCATTGACTTTGTTGGATCCCAACACTGGATTTCAACATGCTCAATTTGTCAGGAATGGCAGTCATTGAACTTCTGTGCACTGAATTTATTTCAATATTTGGAATCCACAGGGATACTCATCCATGAATTCAGCTAGTGCTAAAGGGAAGATCACTATATCCCAATGCAGATTTCCGATCAAACACATGAAGGTCATGAGAATAAGATTGTAATACATCAGTACTGTCAACAAGATGCTTCTTCTGTTCCTCGAAGCAGAAGAGGTAGCCTTGATATGGAAGAAGTTTATATACAGAAGAACTATGGAATAAGCAGGTATCAAGCAATAAGAGGATGCAATGCCAAATTGACACAGAAATGTTTCATTCGTTAAATGGTCAAGAACTATCTATTAGACTCAATAACATGGACATTATCTGTGGGTATGTTCCAGACAGCAGGCCTTATCTGTTGCCTTGAGACATCCTGTCACCACAAATGCGATTGTACATGCCCTTAAGAAGAACAGTACCTGCAGCACAGCTTTGACAAGTTCCTGTTGAAGTCGCCGCTGCTTCAATAGGAGAGCTAATCTCTCCTGCATTCCAGAATGCCTATTACAGACACACCGAGTCAGAGTCACTTGTGCAGGATTAATGAGGAAAGCCTGAAATAATATTTGAATCCTTACAAGCATCTATCCTTAAAAAGTGAAACAGACAATCTGCATCACATTTGGTCACACTAAAACACAGGAACACCTCATGACTTGTTAGGGCTTACTCTGCAGACAAGACATCAAAATACAGAACCAGCCACATGCATTAGATCATAGAAAACCTGCAGATACCAATGACAATACAAACTTGGTGACTTTTTCTAGTTAGATGAGACTTACTCTGCAGACCAGATATGCGCCATAATGAGAGCAAGTAGCTGCACCGACGGCCATGTGAATGCATCAGTGATTATGAGGACTCACACAACTAGAGTGCTCAAGTAAGAGTGATGAAGACTAGAGATAAAGCCCACAAGACTGCTCAGAGAGCTACTAAAACCTGTGGTGAGGAGAAACTACCCAATGTGGCATTCATTAACTACTTAAAGACTGTCATTTAAGCATGAGGAAGCTGATCAAGGACATCTGAAAGGCTGAAATTGAGTACCAGAACTTCTAAGCTGTATAGGTTGCATTAGAAAACCTAAAACTTAGGTTCTATGGAACACTTACTAAGAGAAGCCAGCAAACTGGTCAAACAGAGGACTCACCTGCAGTGTGTAAAGGCCTGCCTCCATTTTAGCTAAATACTTGTCCTCATCATCCATCTGCACTCACACAAAGTGCTTTAAACTCTTCCAATATGTATGTCCTACTCCATTTACTAAAGAATACCATATTACCATTGCAAGCTCAAATACTCAGCCTTCCATTTGAAACCTTACTGCCTCCATATAGTGCACAATAAGACTTATTCCATCAACAAAATTGACAAACCCTACAGAAGATGACAAGTTATGTTGAAAGGATGGTTTTGCATGTATATTGTCTATCACTGGTTAGAAGCTTGCTGGAAAGGGAACTCAATGGCACAACTAGCATTCACATGACAAGGAAGTCTCATGAGTTCAACTTATGCCCATCAACTCAAGAACCTGCACTCACAATCTGCTAGTTCAGCCTATAGACTGCAGTGAAAATTGCAAAGCAGTTGATGCACCAAGGAACAGCTCAGTTCAGAAACAAACCTCCACATCATCAAATTGCTGTGAGTCTAGCCGCTTTGTTTCAGCTGCCACCCGATCCGAGTATCTGTACAATATAGATCAAATGGCACTTAAGAGTCTGTGTTCTGCTGATTTCTTGAAAAGTATGTCCAGCTCTCTAAAAGAGAGTTTAGGCCATTGGCAAAAGTATGTAAACCACACAATTAACCCCAAAGAGTTAACATATGCAAAAAAAACCTATGAGATTGCAGAGAAATCTCCACAACAACATTTTAAAGGTAACATGATAATGAGTGCAGTCATAACATTGTGAGAGTTGCTCACAAAATTTCAGACCATCACCTTTATCACAAATAGCAGTGATGAACTGCCAGGACTACCAACAATGACTCATCAGCTCCTGACAGTGGGTGTAGATAAGTCTACTATAACATTCCCAGAGTTTTGGGAGAAGTATCATACAAATCCATGTCTGGAGTTTCTCTCACATTTCCAGAACCAACAGGAAGACTCAGTCATGATGTTGGATACCACTCAAGAAACAGTCAATAATATCCTCATTCAAGCTGCAACAAGCTTGTGAGGATAAGCTTCCTTTCATTTCAGCTTGTCCATGTGCAAGCAAGCATCTACGCCTAAGGCATTGAGAGGCCTACTTATGCCAAAAAGCATGTCAATCAGCTCTACATACCTAACATACAGTTCCATGAGACGGTCAATCTTCTCGAACTCATTTTCCATGAACTTGCTCAAGAGGCGCTCTCTTCTAGAACCCCGTGACAAGCAATCTGAAAGGACAGTTTCCAACTAAGTTAGTAAAGAGATCCTTCGGGACTTATGAGAACAGATACAATGCTAGGCATAACTCTCACCAAATAGAGAAGCAATCAAAGAGATTACGCGCTCCTCTGTCTCCTCTTGAGATCTATCCCCTCGATTCTTTGACTTCATAGGTACCTGAGATGCCCACAATCACAGACACAGCCTTGCACATCTTCAATAGATGGAGAATCCTTGACATCCATAGGAACAATGTGAATGGATATGCTGTTGATGCAAGCAGCCCTGGGAAACCTCCTATAAAAGATGCCAACTCCATGGTCCTAACAAAGATGCAAAAGTGCCTGGGATCCTATTTCAATTGAAGAGAAGTATTGCAACGAAGTACCATCAACTTTCACAAGGAATTTTGTAGCCCAAGGAAAATCATCATCAACTATCCATATATGCAGATGATTTAGACAGAACATTTAATTTCTCCACAGAATGATCCTTACCTTCCCCATGAAAGCTGCAAATAAAGTTTTCAACCCCAAGACATCAACAAACCGTTCACAAGCCGCAGGACATTGAGTCATGGCGAAGTCAAGAGTCTTCATAGCAGAACTATAGGCTAGCCTCTTTTGCTTCATGATGATAATCATAAGCTCCACACCTTCAGCTTTGACAAACCGGTCCTTGTTCTCCATTGGCATCACAAGACTACACAAGCAATCAAAGAGGTTCTCAAGCATCTCCTCTTCTTCATTGGTCTTGGGATCCCTGGACTTGTAGAAGGCAACAGCTTGCAACATTGTATCAACACCATTGAGTTGGCCGAGCTTCTTCTGGTTCACATTACTGTTTTGAAGCAAAATGGCCAGAATTTCACTTGCATAGAGCTTATTGCTATCAAACTCGCGCACTTTGATCCTGTTCAAAAGCCATCGCAGTAGCTTCGTCCTCTCGCACACAAGCTCCGCCACTTCTGTACTCACTTCTATCATGTTCTCAACAATGGACAAGGTGTGGAACACTGCAGTGGCTTCATCACCGTCTGTCTCATCCATACGGGAAAGGTTTTGCACCAGAAGCTCTAGGGCATTATTCTCAATTAGGGCATCCACAAGCACCTTGGCAGGCTCGTCATTCTCACCTATCACGTCCTCATCTGTGAGATCGTTCAACAGGTTGACGACGGCGATGGAAATATCGGTATTGTCATGGCTCAACAAACCGATAATGGAACCAACGGAATTCAGCTTGACGAGCTCGGGATACAAGTCCGGATTAGCCGCCAACGCATGCATCTTCTTCACCTCATCGTCTAGATCCACTTCCGACTCCATAAATTTGTCCGGCTGGTCAGCGTACTTCATGCGAGCCTCCAGGTTATCCCGTAGCTTCCTCTCGAATGCAAGAACCAGTTTCTTCAACCCTCGCACGTCCAGCACCTCCACAACTTCCGACGCATTTTCCAGCGCTTCCAGCATGGCCAAGTCCACTTCCTCCTCAGCTCCTCCTCCTCCTCCTCTGTTGCCATCTCTGCCCTCTGTGTAAGGCCTAGCATCACCGACACCAACCCCATTGCTCTCCACTTCCCGTTTTCTCTTTCCTTGGGCTGCCATTCCGTCTTCAAAGCGCGAGCGCGCGCACAAACACACACAAACGAAACTACTTCATGGTTAACTTGGTAGTGTTTGGCACATGGACTGACTGGTCCTACTCAGCCCTAACTGGTCCAACTCAGCCCTAATAAGTTACCACGACATCTGCTTAACCGTCACAGGGTGCATTTTCAACCCACTTGATAACAGCATTTGGGAACCTTTTCCTACCTACCACTCTAAAATCTATCCATGAAGGAACATAGTTTTGGAAGCTTGTTTGTTGGCCTTGCCTACCAAGGCATTGATATTGTGTTTAGATTCATTATAGAGTATAGTAGCTTAAGGGATTTTGACCCCTAGGTAATAATAGGTCTATTTTTATACAAGGATTTTTGAAAGATGATATTAAGTTGTCATGTGTTGAAACTTGAGATTAGTTATAGAGTTATAAACTCTTGAAGGATTTTGGTTTTTTTAGAGGATTTTTTGAAGATTATATTTTTGCATGCTGAAAAATTTGAGTTTTCATAATTCATCTTTTGCCTTAAGATAGTTTTTAATGTAAATGGCAAGGTCATAGTGTGACACATCCCTTGTTTGTTTTCTTTTGTTTATGTTGTTTGTCATGTTGAGATCTCCCAAACCATGGTGCCTCTTGTTGTGCTCCTTTGGAAGACCCTTGATGAATAGTGATACATCAAGTGGGTGGGTTTCATATTGTTTTGACCTATGGTGGAAAAGTTATTGAATGTTGAACCAAATTTTCACTGAAATTTTATTTAAAATTAAATCTAAAAATTATAACGAAATTTGGGTGTGCTCTTGATATTTTGGAAAGCCCTCAATGATTAGGATTTAATTCATGTGATTTGAAAAAAATTTAACTTAAGGTGTGGGAGATATTGAATTTTGAGTAGTTTTTTGTCATTGGAAATTCAGTTAAATTATCAAAAAATGATTTTTAAAATAAATTTTAATTAAATAACTAGTTCACATTTCAAGCAAATGCATTCAAAACTTTTTGAGGCAATTCATAATTTCTAAACCTTTTATGGGGAAAATATTGAGTTTTGAATCATTTTGTCACGAGAAATTAATTTTTCACAATTGGAATAATTATTTTCACAATTAAGCTTTATTATCAAGTCTTGTTTAGACTTATGATTGATCTTCAGCTTTATAATAAAAATTATCAGGGAATATAACTTAGTTGGTAGAACATAATGATTTGAGCTTAGATTCGTTAGTAGAGCAAATGGAAGAGCAAAGTAGAGAACTGATGATAGAACACAAAGCAAAATGACTATGGCAATGATGGTGGAAAATTGGTCCAAAGGAAAGCAAACCAACAATGGTAGAAAATGTAGCGACGAGGAGTTTTCCTATGCCTCAATAACGTTTGTTGTTTTTGGCTCACATTGAGTGCCCTTTTCAACTTTAACAACATTTCCTTTTGAAGCATCTAAACAATTTAAACTAGTTCTAACAAATCTTAATCTAAACTATTCTTTAGCAATGGGCAATGAAGAGGAGGGGGAGGTTGTCTAATAGAAAGGAAATTTCAAAAGTGTTGCTTCAACACATTTCAAATCTTCAACTATGGGAGTAGTTCCACCACCACCATTACCCTTTGAAAATAAGTTAGCTCAAATGAGCAAAAGGGTAGATGCACAAGATGGAGTTGGAAAAAAACCTCCCAATGATTCTACAAAACAATCATGTGGCAAGGAAAAAGTCATCACCATAGATCTCATAAAATAAGATCATAGCATTTTCAAATAATTTTGATAGGCAACAATGAAAGTCACAGTTCTTGGCCAAGTGCAAGGTACAAATCTAGGAGTTAAAGCTTTGAGAACTTAAGCCTTTACAAATTTGCATGAATCTCTTCACAATTTTGCTCAAGTAGGAAATGGTTTTTTGAAATAACATTTTCCATCAAGCTTGGCAACAAACGTGCCCTTGAAATTTTTTTCAATTATGAAAGAATTAATGTAGTGTTATTAACCTAGCACCTAGGATTTTCTTCAAACAAGGAAAATTTAGTTGCTTTACTACATTACCCATTATGGGTTCAATTTTAAAAATTGAACCAATACCCAAGGAATGAAACATGTCTCTACAACATGGCAAGGAAAATTGGCAAGGTTCTTTGAATGGAGTTGTCTAACACATATGCATCAAAGACGATAGGCCTTTGGGTCAAATTGCTAGTAAGGGATATACAAAACTCACTTTAAAAAATAATGATCTAGGGAGAAAATCCTCAAAAAAACCTATAACACAAGCTTTTCTTTAATGGTTTACCCAACCACTCAATGCAACCATTGTCGAGCATTGGGACATTTAGTTAAAACTCGTACATTGAAAAAATTGAGTAAAATTAATAAAACAAAAATAAGACCACCCAAATTTCACCCTTCTTAAACAAAACCTGCCTCGATTGTTAAACTACAAATCATTCAAAACCCTCCAATTCGAAACAATTTGGTCTTATACCTTCCCATAGGGGTAGTAAGGATTAAAACCAATCCAAGGTTAAGCTCAAAAATTCTTGGCAACCCAAAGTAGGTAGGCACCAAGAGAGTTTTAAACCACATGTAGAGGTTATGGAATAACATGATTTTATGGAGCAACGTGAGCTAACACTACAACAAAATGCGTCCTATTTCACTTTGGGTTTCATTAGATTTTGAGTGAATTTAGACATTTTTATCATGGTGAAACTAATCAACCCCCTAATGAACAAGGACTAGTTGTTACGGACAATGAATTGGTCCACTAGTATTTAATGAAATACAAATTTACTGAACCATTTCACTTATTAATTAATTAACTAAACAAAAGGAAATCAATTAAATTTAAAATATTTAATATTTAATGTAATATTTAATGTTATTCATAATTTCAAAATTTTTCAACTTATGAATTATTGACATGTGTCACTATCTATGCTAGGTTAAAAATTTAGCCTAAGTACATAAATCATATAATTAACCTAAATAAACACATATTTTAAGAAACTACATAAAAGAATATTCATTCAACTTATCACTATTGATCACAAACACACCATTTGTGATATTTGACCATAAACACCCCTACCATAAAGTCACCACATTTGTTGTGATAATGTGTTACATTACATTTTATTTATCAAATATTTTATTTTAAACATTTCAAAAACATAAACTTTGAAAATTCATATTTTATAGAGATTTTGTCCAAATGAAATGATTAAATTTTAATTATTATTTTTCAATAATGTACATAATTTTGAAAATGTAAAATCATTTGAACAATTTTTTTTAATATCATTATTCAATAAAATTTCAATGACCATTTTTTTAAAAATTTGATAAAAAGGATAATGTTTTTACTAATATAATAATATTACTTATGTTAAGTTATTTTCAATTATTATAGTATATTTTTCATTGTTTTAAGTTATCACCCTACATTATTTACAATTATTTATGGCTATTTATAGTTTTTTTGGTTATTTTTAATTATGTCGTCCTAGGTTATTTTTAGTTATTTTAAGTTATTTTTGGCTATTTCACTTTAGATTATTTTCAATTATTATAATTTTTTGTTATTATAAATTATTTTCACTTTAAGTTATTTGCAACTATTATAAGTTATTTTTGGTTATTTTAAGTTGTTTCATCTTAAAATATTTTCAGTTATGTGAGGTTATTGTTGGTTACTTTGGGGTATTGAAAACTATTTCACCTTATGTTATTATTGACTATTTTAAGTTATATTACCATAAGCTATTTGTGATTATTTTATTGGTGGCTATTAATGATTATTCGTAATTATTTTATTGGTGGCTATTAATGATTATTCGTAATTATTTTATTGGTGGCTATTAATGATTATTCATAATTATTTTATTACTGACTATTAATGGTTATTGGTAGTTATTTTATTAATGGTTAATAATGGTTATTAATAATTATTTTATTAATGACTATTAATGGCTATTGATGGTTATTTTATTAATGGTTATTATTAGATATTTTAGGTTATATTATCATAAATTATTGGTATTTATTTTATTGTAGGCTAATATTTTAAATTATTTTTCATAGGTTATTATTAGTTATTCTATGTTATTTTACTTCAGGTCATTATATCATATTTTATATTATTATAATTAGAAAAAAATAATTTATAACATTTTAAAGTATAATGACCTTGAATAACCTAAAGTATAACTGGAAATTATATATATATATATATATATATATATATATATAACAGAAGGTATAGCTTAAGGTTAGTTGAATAATTTAATTTTAAATAACTTAAAATAAAAATCCTATAATGAATTAACTATGATACCTTAAGGTATAATAACTTATAATAGCATAAGGTATAAATTATAATAACTAGGGTAGCCTAAAATAATATAAGGTATATCATAGAGTATCATAGGATATTTAAAACAACATAAAAATAACGATATTTATCACAATAAATTATAATAGTGAATTATGTCAATTAATAATGAAACACAATGTTTACATATTGATATTATAGTGAAATAACTTTAACCAAAGTGAAATCACTAAAGTGCAATGAACCTGTTTCACTTTTAAAATCCCATACCAATTTAAGCTAGTGACTGTACCCCACTTTTATAATAGTGTAATGATCTTGAAACATAATTTAGAAAGAATATGAAACAATATGAAACGTAAAAGCCAATTTCTCCAAAGGTTATAGCTAGCTTAGAAGAACCAAAGGGAGACAAAAAGGTTCAAACAAAGGGCAACATTAAAGATTTTCACACAAGAATTCAAAGAGCTTTAAAATTTAGCTAGAAGAAGAAAAGTCACTGGAAATCCTTCTCCCAAATCCACCATTTTTTAAGGAGTCATACAAGACACCCATCTCTTCTAAAAAGAAAAAGAAAATGGAATTGGTGTGGAGGACTCAAAAGGGTAGGGTGAAAGGCAAGAGAACTATCTCTCTTGTAAATTCTGGAAGTAGTCAAAAATGGCCCACATTAGGGAAAAGAGGATATAAAACCACTACATTACTCTAGGACTTTTGGCGATCCCTTTTGGGGGAGTATCTAGATGCATCAATCATGAAAGGATGGATCTTCCAATTCTTTGTGGCCTTTGAAAGGATTAATAATAGGAGAGGATGCATGTTCTTAAATCAATTCAAGGGTGAGAAAGGAAACCAATTATAGTGGTTCAAGTGTTTGTCACGGAAGGAACAACAAAATGGACCTCAAATTTGGCTAAAATGCATTTAATAATGAAAGTTAATTAGAACTACATTCCATGACCATCAATGAACATAATATGTCTAACCCTTTGAAAACTTGGGGAGATGTTGGTTGGTATTACATGTGGTTAAAAAGTATGGAAGGATCTTAGCACTTTGTGTGGTTAATGGTCATTTTGGTGAAGAGGGAAAAAAATTCAACTTTGAAAACCTAACAAGTTTGGATGGTTCCTAATACGTCCAAAATTTGAAAGGTTATACACTATGAAAAAATATAGGGTTTTATAACTAGGCTTGCAATTGGGTTTTTCCATTGTAATAGACACTTGCAACTCATGGTATTTATATGGCCTTGAGTGCTAATGGACAAGTTGTGGCAATTGTAGTAGATACCCTATGTTGGATACAACATGTATTTACAATGCAATTCACATGCAATTATATGCAACTAATCTCCATGTTAGATTTTCACGCACATTCCAACATGGTGAATAAAATGCTAACGTGGATCCATTTGTCGATGAATGATGTATGTTAATGCCTTTTACAACTTATTTAAAACTATTTTACAATTAATTTAATGAATATAATATTTAATTATTTCATTCATCCATTTGATGAATGAACTTTATTTTTATATTTTATAACTTATCTACAACTATTTTACAATTAATTCAACAAACATTTTTTTTCATTATTTCATTTGATTTGAATGGATCTTATCTCAATCCTTTGCAACTTATTTACAATTATTTTATAACTAGTTCAATGAATATATATTTTAATTATTTCATTCATCCATTTGAGCAATGAATTTTATTCCTATCCTTTGTAACTAATTTATAACTAAATATGAAATGAAAATAAAGGATTTAGCAATTAATTTGCGATTAAGTGTTTAAGTTTAGGTTTCAAAATAATTGTATGGTAGTTGATTTTAGTAATCCCAAACAATTAAATTGTAACTTACAATGTAATTATATCAACTTCACACAACCATTATCATGTTGTCTTAATTATAATAGATAATGTTGAATTGCATTAGACGTCACTATTAATAAACATGAAATGGATTTGACATTTCAAATAGATTTACTTTCCATGTTGAAGAATACATTACAAAAAAAATTAGAAAATGTTTTTATCAAAAGATAATTTAATTATGAATTTAAATATAATGCCCAATGTATTTATAACAAACATTGTTTTCTATCCAAACAAAAGATCGGATCATAAAAATGATGACCCATAATCATCTAAAACACTATGTTTCATAAATGAACATTTTCTTCTATTTTTGTTGAAATGGAGCTTGAGCCATGCAATTTCTTCAATCCACTTTATTTGCTTGAAATTTGCCATGTTATGATATTTAGTTCCACATGTGAAATGAAATCAATAACATATCATAACATTGTAATGTCAAAAATATCTAAATAATATCTTCAATTTGAATAAAATTAGTTTACAATTATATTACCACTAACATGCAACTTATTTGTCACGAAAATGCAACATGTGTAGAATATTGATACAAACTAAATTATAATTTGTACATTTGCAAATAAAATCAAATATTGTGTTTATAATCAGGTAAATTAAATTACAATTTTAAGTATTTTTAAAAGAATCTTACCTTGTATACATAATTTTGATGTTGATGAATTGAAACATAATGAAATTCGGGTTATAACATAAAAACAATAAAAGTCATCACAAATGTTCAAACACAAAACAAGACATATGTAACATGATTATATTTTTAAATCACCTTTCATAAATATCTCATTATTATAAGTTAAACTAAACTTATATAATCAACTTCTAAATAAAATGGAATATATTCTCACATCATTATTCTTTAATATATGCAAATAAACAAAAGACCAAAAATCATAAACCTTCAACATTCAAGAGTAAAAATAAAAACCTTCAACATCTAAAAGTTAAAACCTTGAGCATCTAAGAATAAAAGTAAGAATTTTCAATATCCAAAAGTAAAAGAAAGAACTTTGAACATTTAAAACCAAAAGTAAGTATTTTGAACATTCAAGAGTAAGAGTAATAACCTTTAACATAAAAACATAAAAGTAAGAACCTTCACCATTCAAAAGAAACAACAAAAACCTTCAACCTTTTTAAGAGCAAATATAATAAACTTCAACCTCCAAGAGCAAAAACAAAAGCCTTCAACCTTTCCATGAGAAAAAATAAGAACCTTCAACCTCCAAAAGCAAAAATAAAAGCCCATAAGCATAAGTGCATGAAGGTCATTAATGCACTAGGGCAGATTTGTTGATATATTGCCATGTGTCACTTATTTAAGGGTTTCCTACCCAAAAAATTTATCTTTAAAATTTCAAATTTTAAGTTCAAATATAGTTACATACTAGTTGCAAACAAGTTGAAATGTCATATATATTGGGCAATGGAAATGTATACACATGGCATGATTGTATGTTTACTCAAGGCAATACATTTGTTGAGTAATTGTTTACTAATAACTAAATTTATCCTAGTTGTGATGTAGTTGTTACATGTAACTAAAGTGCAACTTGTCAACAAAGTCAAACATGGTTGACTACAATAGTATATACAATGTGTACATTGTATTGTATAAATATACATCTTGTAACTAATTTGCAACTACAATACAATTCCTTGATTTTCTAACATGACATTTTATTTATTTATTTCCATGGGACAATTACAATGCAATTGTATATTAGTTGTTTTGGAGCTCTAGTTATAACATAGTATAGTTACCATGGCCATAATTTCTCATAATGATATTAGGAGGTGCAAGATAGGAAAAATTAAATCAAATCAAGGATCCAATTATGCTACTTTATCCAATGGTGGGCAGGGAGATTATTGACTTAGATATCTCACCACCAAGACCAACCACAAAAAGAAATGAAAATTGTTTTGAAATGTTGGCAGTGCTAGATGGGCAACCATCCAAGGTGTAGTCAAAAGACTCAATTTCACTCAATGAATATGTAAGATTTGGTGATTGTTTCTTTGAACATCAAAAGTCTTTGACAAGGTGTTTAAGGTGTCAAACGACACTATGACATTCATAATTTTTTTAGGAAAACAATACCTTGACTTGAGGTAATTTTATTACAAGAACATCACATGAGGTTGCAAGACTATTTAAAGAAAACAAGTCAAATGGACTTCAAAGGAGGAGCAAGCTTCTGGAATGATGCACTATATTTAGCAAAATCTAACTAATTCAAGGGAGGAATTATAATCATTATATCGGTTAGACTTGCACCACTAATAAAGGAACATGGTGTGTTAATTCTAGGTCGAATGTAATATGTGATAGTTAAGTTATCCACAACAATGAAGATAGGGATAATGAATGTATATGCACCTAACTGCATAGTGAGGAGGACAAGGTGGTGGCATATCCTAACTAGTATGTCATTACTAAAAGCAAGTTAGATCGTGGGAGGAAATTACAAGAATGTGGAATCAATAAAGGATCGAAATCAATGATACTTTGATAACACAATGGGAAGAAAGGAATGTAATAAATGGAATGTATTTTTAATGAACTTGGGTTTGATGGATGCTTGGAATCTAAAAGAGTCTAAGAGGATAGGAAATTAAAAAATCATTTGGGTAAATTTTATGTTGATGTTTATATTATGCAACAAGGAGGTAGGGTAGGAATTTGGTTTACAATGGCAGACATCTCTAACCATTTTTTACAAATTTCTTTGAAGACCCATAATAATTTAGTTCAAATGAGGTTTAATCTTCAACTATTACAAACTAAACATATATACCAAACAAGATCTACTAAATGCTTGGAAATGGGGGATGACAAAAGTTAAAAATCATGGTGTTGGTTTTCAAATGGTTATAGCTATTTTACTCACTAAGAAAGAAAATGACAAAATCATTAAGCAACTCAAACTACAAGGCAAAAAGCTTCAAAAAGCAATTTGTAGACATAAAATCAGTTGAAAAGGAGCTCATGTCAAATTAGGAAAGTGCACAAGCTTGGGACAAGCTTAATAGGGTGTAGGAGGTGTTGGAAAAACATAGGTTGGACAAGCTGGAGTTCACAAAGAACTCTATGGCAACCAAATGGACCTTGGTGCGGGATAGGTGTTTAAAGGAATTTTTTGAATTCCACAAAGGTCATATGGCAACATACAATAATTAATGAGTTGTTTCATGGAGACCAAACATTCATTGAAAATGATGACATATCCAGGTATGTATAGTTGTATAATCCTTTTATGACCATTTGTACACTAAGGATTTAGAAGTGGAAAATAATGTTCAAGCTAGGTAGTAGTGTTTCAGAAGTGTACGTACTATGGTAACCGAAAAACAAAATAAGATTAGAGTATAAGAACTCATAAATGCAGAAATGAGGAAAATAACTTTAGATTTAACCAAACTTAAGGCTACGAAAGTGGATGGAATCCCAGTGGAATTTTTCCAAGAAACATAACTTGAAGTAAGGAATGACATCAAAAACCCGTTGTAAGAAACCTTATAGGAAAGGTTTATGCACAAGGAGCTAAATATAGGCTTACAAACATTCATACCAAAACAAGGGGAATGGAATCTTATTGTTAATTACAAACCAATATCAATTTTAAGGTCTACATACAAAATTACTTCAAAAACTTTGACAAATAGGATTCAACCTTTTTTGTCTTCATGGATAAAGCCAATGCACAAACAAGTGTTGTCCAAGATAGGTGTATCTTGGACAACATGTTTATGGCCTTTGAAGCTATGGAGTGGGTTAAAGATAATGACTAGGATTTAGTCATGTTTTTCTTAGATTTTGAAAAAGCATATGATAAAGCCAATTAGACATTTCTTCAAGAAAGCATGAGATAATTGGGTTTCTCATATTAATGGATCAATTAGACTGCACCATTGTACAAGGAGGCTAAAACATGAATGGTGGTGAATGTAGAAAGAGGATAAACATTCACAATGGAAAGGGCAATCCATCAAGGATGGCCTCTTGCACCATACTTGTGTTTGTTTATAGTAAATGTTATGGGATGCATGGTTTCAAATCCTACATATAAACTAGAAGGATTGATTCTTCCAAATGGCAAGCAAGTTTGGGACCAGTGTTTGTAGATGACACAACATTGTTGGGGTACCCCAAATCATATATTGAAAGCATTTCAAGCTTTTAAGCAGTTTTGTGATGCATTAAAAGGAAAGTTCAACTAGCATAAGTCATGTGTAATATGGGGATCTAAAAAACCCCAAAAATGGGCTTGGGGAGAGGATAAAGGATTAGTTTGGTTGGTGAATAACAATGTACGCAACTACTTGGGTTTTCCCACCAACTACAATATGCCCCAAAAGGAAAAGGATAACAAGATTTTGTAATCAATAAGGGAAAACTAACAATGTGGAGGTCTAAGAAGTTGTCATTTGTAGCAAGAATTTTGGTGGCAAATCAAATGATCTTTATGTTTATATGGTATGTAGCCTCATGTGTAGACCTATCACTTTCTGCAGTGAAAAATGTGAATTCTCTTACTAGGAATTATGTTTAGTTAGGCCAAGTAGATGGAAAAGCAAGGGCAAAGTTGGCATGGGGCATTCCAATATTGTCTTTAATTAAACGGGGATTAAGATTATTGATCTAAAGGCACATGTCATGGCCTAGGATATTTTGGGATACTTTTGGCAATATCATGGCCTAGGATATTTTGGGACTAGTATGGTTCAAGGTTATAAAAGGAGATAGTCTAGGGAACAACCCTTCAACAGATCAACACCGATTGATGGGTCAATAAAGCTTGCCTTGTCTTGTAATTCTCCACTTGTTTGTAGTCGGTCCATAATAGTTTGATCTGCTCTTTCTTCTTGTTTGTTTGTTTTGTTGTTTCAGTAAGTAGCTAAAGGTATCTTGGAGTGAAACTTGGAAAGGTTATAAAAGACTATAGGACGCTTCTACTCTCAAAGTTTCAAAAGAAAAGGATATGTTTTGTGAGAGTTAGGAGCTTTTGAAAACTCTGTGCCAGATCTGGTTTTTTGGTCATATCTCCTTTGTTTAAGCTTTTTTGGGTCTGTAACTTTGTGATCTTATAGATCATATATGAATATATGTGTGAGAGAAATTTCATGTCATTTGGATTTGTATTGAGAGAGATCCAAGCATCTGAAGTTTCAATCTCAGTTTTGAAGTCAGTTTCTTTTGAAAGTGATATCTCTTTGTGGTCATCATCAATAGGGCTGAAATTTTGAGCAGATATAGAAGACATATATTTTATGTGTCTCCCAAAATCT
>Ga0116227_10001756_pt1 | contig 49109 bp, 44 predicted proteins | sample S1TSphgellanicum_FD_89693 | JGI IMG/M metagenome (GOLD analysis project Ga0116227, IMG submission 89693) | Host-associated microbial communities from peat moss isolated from Minnesota, USA - S1T2_Fb - Sphagnum magellanicum MG | ecosystem: Host-associated > Plants > Peat moss > Unclassified... | reverse complement strand
TTTCACCAAAAACAAAGAAAAAACTACATAAAAAAAAAGCACCAAAAAAACAAAAAAGGGAAAAAAAAGGAATTTTAAAAATGGTTAAATTAAAAAAAAAAAAAAAAAAAAATAAAACCCCCCAAGGGGAAAAAAAAAAAAAACAAGAAGATTATAAAATAAATAACAAGGGGAAAAAAACAAAAGAAAGGGGACTTGAAAGGAAAAAAGGAAAAATAGTAAAGTAAAAAAAGAAGCAAGGAGGATGAAAGAAGAAAAAATAGACAAAAAGAGAAAAAAAAAAAACAAAAGTAGAAAGAAGAGCTAGATTCTTGCCAATAAGCTTAGCGAAGAACAAACAAGGTAGATTTCAACATTAAACATTAAAACAAAAATAAAGCATCTCTTTTGAGTGCTAACCAATTAACATCCCAACCCAATTTTCCCTAGTACACAAAGAACATGATAGACTTCAACACCCCATTATCATCTACTTTGGTAGAAAATTCTTTATTTTGTATCAATAAACCCCTAGGTGCAAACCACAAAATTTCCAACCAACAAAAATGTAAGTGTTAAGAAAATTTTTCATTTTGTAAAATCAACTTTGCACATGGCAATAGAGGTGACTTATTGTGTCATCAATCAACACAACTCCAATGCATGAGAAGATTTCTTTGGAGTTGGCAAAGTAGCTCGTTTCATTGATCATGAATAAACAAAATTGAGTACTAAAATTGTTTATCAAAAGAGAAAAGTTTGCCAAATGAATAGGTAATGCACATCCTTCTTGCACTTTGATCCTTGAAACTAAAGGCTATTGCATGGTGACACTCTAATAGTAGATCAACCCACACTTGGTATGTGGGCCTCTACTGGTGTACCACATCCAAAATAGTGTGCAAGTTATTTTCACACCCTTGGCCATAAGCATGAAATATTGGACAATGTAGTGTGAGAATAAATTAAATGCCATCACATGAGCCAATCAAAGACAATCCTATTTCTATATTGAAGCCTAGTTGAAGTTCAACTTATTTAAACTTAAATATTAAGTTGGAAGTTCAACTTAATATTTATGGGCCAAGTCAATATATTGGACATAAAGCAAGCATAATGTGTGCAATATAATGATCTAACCTATAAACAACAATTTGGATGAAGTTCGTACTTCAAATAACGTGAAATTGAATTTGAACTTGTAAATATGTATAAGATACAATGCTCTACAAAAAGGCCAATAAAGAAATGTGTTTTAGCTTTGATTCAACAATAATAGTAATTGACCCATGTTGTGGCATTACACCATCTAGGATTTCATGTTCATGAGTGAGAAGGGAAAGTACTTGCACATTATTTTGGACATGGGAGACATTGTAGAGGCCCGCATACTAGGTGTGGGTGGATTTGCTCATACCTTCAAAAAGCTATATTGCATAGCTGTTGTGACACATGAGGATTGCATCATGTACAAGAAGCAAAACTTGGAACAGTAGAATCTGCAACAGACAAGTTCCCAATTAGAAACTATACATGCACTATCTCATCAAACTCCCAAATCTCTGTAGAAGCTTTTGACCTCATGAGGAAATTCAGTTAGATTCAGCTTCTAGCCAATTGTGTTTGACCTTTCCCCAGCTCCCTGAGATGAGGCATAGCAAAGGCGTGCAGGTCTATTCAGTGTGATGATTGTGAGACCCTCCCCATTGTTGATGCAAAACACTGTGCCCTGTAGTAGTCACTTCTGAAAGGCACGCAAAAGGAAAACCGCCAGAATTGCAGCCTGTCCATTCCAAGTCTCTCCACATCCCATTCAACCGCACTTCACAAGGCTTCTTACTGGAGCTCTGTAATCAAAGCAGCCAGGAGTTCCTCTAGTGCTTTCCAAAGGAACAAGAGACTGTCACGCAGTACATGACGCTGATTGGAGTGTACTCCATGTCAAATCTCCTGCAAAGTTTCAGCATGTTCACTCACAAAGCTGTGATGTCACCTGATAAGAGATAGAAAGAGCATAACTATATTTCAGAATGTGAGCTGTTTCTTTGTGATCAGCAACTGCAAATGCCTCATGCACCCTCCCAGATCTTACTGGTTCAAAACGCTTCTTCAAAGCAAAATTAAAATTCTCACACTATATGCTAAAAAGGATGCTGACATAAGAGCAATGTAGGCAGACGACAATTTCCATGGCTTGTACTCATTCAACTGGGAAGAGAAACAATTATTTGTTATGAAGACACTGACTATCATCAGGAAGTAGGAACAGTGAAAATGAAAACAAATCTTTCAGCTAATAGGGTTTTCATACCACACTTTGCCAAGCTCTTGGATGGTGACACTATTTGTAGAAGGCTTCAGCCACTTCACTGGTATCACACAACTCTGCAGTAACAGCAATCACCTCAACTTTCACCTACTAAAACAGGGAGGCATTTCAAGCATAATATTTCTGCTAGTATGCATCAAACTGACCAGAGTTCAGCATACCAACTCCACTGATCTCAAAATATGTAATATTTGCATGACTCATCAACTTCCACACTGTGGTCTCAATTGATGGACAATGTTTGTTACAGGATTGTGAAGGGACTTTCAACATCAGTCTGGCCTACCTCTTGATACATATGATTCCACCTGCAAGAACTGGGTTCTCAAGAAGTCGGAACCTGAGTCATGTGTAGAGATAGAGAATTGGGGGTACATACTGAAAGCACCACTAGGCTTGAAATCCTGTCAAATTCTTAATCTCCACACTTAACCATACATGCACATGATTTCAAGCTGCTTCAAGACAACATTAGTGGTTGGAATTGTGCACAATAATCCATCACATTTCTACATCCTACTTAATGTAGAATTTTGCAGAGAAAATGCTTGTATTAACATATCAACACACAGCCTCTTCTATTCCAACATTGAGACTTTGCACAAAGTGAAATCTGCCAAAACACTGTTGTAAATTGCAACTCAGATTATAGCCTCTTCTGTTAAAGGGTGCTGGCAAACAACCCCACATGGACTTTGCTGGTAAGGGTTTTTGCTCCCTAGTGGCAGGCTAAAGTAAGAGCATCAGCAACCTACGACGGAAGTCCACACAACCAGCATACAACACAAATGAAAAGCGAAAATGGCAGATTCCAGATGCATGTGAAGGTCCAATACCTGGTCATTGTCATCTGCTGTAAGGAGGAGGAGCTTAAAACCTCAACCCGAAACCCTAAACCTTCTGAACTTCTTTCAAGCTCTTACTGTACAGAGTGCACTTTGCAGGAATCTGAAGACACTTGAGGGCTGCCAAACAAATGGTAGGACCCTGATCTGGACATATATATTATTCCAAAGAATTGAATGCGTAAGAAGGCCCGATGACACGCAGCAAAGGAAGAAAAAAGCAAGTGCAACAGTAGTAGTAGTAGTGGGTCATCCATGGCTGGTAGTGAGCATTTCACTACTGGTACCTCCTCCTCTGCTCCCTCTCTTTTTTCTCCTCCATCTTCTCTTCTATTATTCTGAGCATTTTGCTGTATCTCCAAGACACCGATGATTAACAGCTATCTGTGGCGAAAATTATTATAATGAGGTGGAAGCCCTAGAGGTATTTTTCTTTTGAAGGTACATATTTCTTCTATGATCCTCCCGCGTGCATCTTTGTTTTCTTGGTGATTTGATTGTTTTGAACGATTTTCTTGAACAAACTACAAAAGGAGGAGCATATAGGTGGAGAAAGCTTAGAAGTCCGATTTCGCCTTCAGAATCAGTTGCTAAGGCTTCTTTTTGGGCATTTTCTACAGGTTGATGAGCTCTGCGATGGCGTTTGTGCAACTGAATGGCACTTCCACTGGTATGTTTCTTTGATGCTTTTCCTACAGTAAGTAGATACATCGTCATCATCCTTATCATGGAAGAAATCGTTCTGCTTGTACTGAGAGTTTGTTGCATTTTTTTTTTGTATTGACATGATGAGATGTGTGGAGGAAGAAAAGAGAGTCACAACATAATTCTCAGTAGAATCCTGGCTCCTGTTCCTTGTTCTGACGTTCCTGTTTGGTAAATGCCAAGGTTTGGCAGTTGTAAAGAGCTGAAGATACACAAATGAGAAGCAAAAACTCTGTTGTGTGATTGACAAAAGTTAGAGGCAGACTGAGGGAGGGTGGTGGGGTTGAACTTTACAGGAACACCTGCGGCAGCAGCACCATTTTTGACAGATACCATGAAGCTCATCAACAGTGTCAAGATGTTCATTTTTGATTGTGATGGTTGGTCTTCCTTCTATTAAAACTCTTTCCTTTGCGGTCTCCTTGCAAAACCAGAATCACAGAACTTCGCAAAATCAAAAGTCTTTTTGTACCAAACTGATGAATCTCAAATAATATTTTTTTCAAGGTATCTGTAAGCTGCTTTGATCTTTAACCACAATGGCCATTATGTCCAAAGTTCTGACAATCACAACCAGCCCATGTAGTAATAATTATTATGAGAACCTGGATGGTTGGTTGAAACCTTTGGATCTGTTATTGCACCTGCAATGTTGCGTTGCCAGTTCCAAGATCATTTGAGCACTCTCAATTTGCTTTCAAGAATTACAGAACTTCAACTGCGATAAATCCTCTGTGATCAGTTAGGAGACACACAGAAGTTTGGCAACCTGCAGCTACAATCATGTGGAATATCTTGTACTAGAACAAGGAATTGTTAGTTACACATGATACATATGACTTTCTGAGCATGAGAATTGCAAATGGCTGCAATGCTTGTGCGTCCTTTTCTTGAACAACATCTCTTCTGTGATTCATGATCTATTCTCTTGGCAGAGCCTTTGTGTTGCGGTTCTGAAGAATGAAATGGCCCTTTTAGACTGACCCAAGAGTCAGAGTCTATGCCTCGCCATGCAGGTGTTATCTGGAAGGGTGACAAGCTTATAGATGGTGTCCCAGAGACTCTTGATATGCTACGTGCCATGGTAAGTTGTGATTCCATTATTATGCTGCACTTGTGACTTATCATCACAAATTTTTGAATCCAATTGCACTCTTCACATTAGTGTTCAGTTTTGCATAAAAATTTAAGCAAATGCAGCATTCATGAATGAGTATTTTGGGCTGGATAGGGAAAGAGATTGGTGTTTGTGACCAACAACTCCACCAAGTCAAGGAAGCAATATGCAAAGAAGTTTGATTCACTTGGTCTCAATGTGGCCGAGGTAATTGCTGTGCAGTGAGTCGTTGTAGTTCTTGGGGAAGATCTTGTCTACAGTATAATCTATGTGGTCTCTTTCTCTGGTTGTGTGCTCACTTTGACTCTCTGGAATTTATATTTGCTGTGTAGTGCAGGAAGAGATATTTGCATCCTCCTTTGCAGCAGCTGCCTACTTGAAATCAGTAAACTTCCCTTCAAACAAGAAGGTAGCGGGGCTATTCTCTCCCTGGTCAAAACACTTGTTGAAACTGCAGAATTCTAGTGCCCATTTTAAATAGTGCCACAGGATGTAGTATCACAATGGTACATATGTGTAGCTGCCATGAAGAAATGCTTGGCCTAAATGTTCGGTGATTCTGAGTGAATGAGTTCTGTGCATATGTGGCTCTCTTGGAATTTCTTTCTACATGACATTCACCTGGGAAATGCTTCCTTCATCAACACAAAGTAAAGGGAAACCAAGCTACTGAAAGCAGTACTAAATGGGGAAACAGCCAACTTAGTTTCAGAGGTTGGCCTGTTTTATTCCTCCAGGGGTGAGTTTCTATTCAATTTTTTTTCCTCTTGGGGATTTGGACTGTTCTTTTGAAACCAGGTCTATGTTGTTGGTGAAGGTGGAATTCAATTGGAGCTCACACAAGCTGGCATCAGTCATATTGGAGGCCCTGTATTCCTTTTTCTCCTCCTTCAGGCCTCATATATCTTTGCTATTACCTGAATCATGAGTTCCAAAGTAGGGTGTGGATATGTGTCTAGTTTCTCATCACGGTTGTGTCCTTGTCCTTTCTCTTTTCACATTTTATGGAGGTTATTGGTTTTGATCTGAGAGAGACCAGCCTGTAATTGAGTTTAGGGATTTCCAGGAAGATGGTGACAAGAAAATAGAGCTGGCACCAGGTCAAATTATGGATCATGACCATCATGTAAGTTGTATGCCCTTTCTCATCTAACCTCATGTTATGGATCATGTGCTACTTGTTCCAAGGAAAAGTGAAAGATCCTTTACAGTTATACCACGCGTTCGTCAACATTTTTCAGGTGTCTGGTATTGATGCGATGACCTTGGGTTAGTTGGTTTCTTCCTCCTGTGAAGAATGTGGATAGTGTAGTTTCTATTTCTTTTATATTCTTACTCAGGAGACCAAAGAACATTGTCTGAGGGTACAGGTGGGAGCTGTGGTGGTGGGATTCGATAGGTTCTTTAACTACTACAAACTTCAGTGAGTCAACTCTTCTGTGGTCTTTTCTAGCATATGCAAGTAGTTGTTTTGTTGCTCATCACACAGGGTCTGTATGTTCATGATGGATCATATTGCAGGGAACGTGGTGGGAGAGCAGTGTGTGCTAGTTGGCAGAAGTAGCATGACTTAGTAGTCATAACTCCATTTCCCTGCTCTGTGTGAGAGAAGTTTGTGACTGCTAACATCTTTGTGACCCTAAACCCTAAACACAACTGCACCATTTTAGACACAGGTACCCTTATATGCCTAAGACTCATCTTCTTAGGTGCTGTTATAGATCTTAATGTGGTATCCAGCTGAGAGCTGTTTTTCGCTGAGTACAAGCGTGACTAACTGCAGTATTGTGGGGCAGGTATGCAACACTATGCTTGCGGGAGAATCCTGGTTGTCTGTTCATTGCCACCAACTGTGACGCTATCACTTACTTGACTTATGCCCAAGAGTGGGCAGGCAAATATTCCCTTCCTTGTCTACTATTACAAACTTGTTTTGCCATGTGTTACCCTGAAAGCTTGGTCCATCTGATATAGAAAGGTGTTGCTGATCAAGTATTTGCACACCAGTGAAATAGAAGATTGCAATGCCCGTGAAAGACACTTGGTAGTGCTTTTTGACCTTGAGACTTTTGTTCTGGAAAAGAGAACTGAAAGTGTCAGGGCAAAGTACTGAGACGGAGAGGTTGAAACAGGAGGGGGAGCCATGGTGGGAGCACTAAAAGCCACCACAAATAAGGAGCCAGTTGTAGTGGGCAAGCCCTCCACTTTTTTGATGGACTACCTTGCTTCAGAGTACAACCTCTTTCTGCATCTCTTCACCTTGTCTGTCCCTATCTCTCTTCTTGACTTGGTGTAAGCTCCTGCAACCTATGGTAGTGAAATGGCCCACTGCTAACTGGACAAGCAGACAAACTTGTTTCTAGTCTTCATAGCTGTGATCCAGTGAACTACTTTAACTATACTTTTGTTTTTTCACTCAGCCTACTTGGATCTGATCTAGGGGGGTTCTAGAATCTGCAGAATGGAAGTCAGTCCTGGAGCTGATCTATAATGTATGGAATTCAATCTACTCATAGACTCGTTGCATGTGAATGACTGTTGTGAATGGTATGTAGTGACAGTTTTTTGGCAAGTTTACAGGGAGAATATCCAAACCTTTTTCAGAAGAACTTTCCATCTGGAGCCCATTAAGAATGCAGTCTAATGTCTTTTTGCTTGTTCACAGGAACCTGCTACAACCTGAAGGGTGCAGTTGGTAAGTATATGTAAAGGTCTTATGAAGCTTTTTGTGGTTTTTTGGTGCAGATTCCAGATTAGCACATCAGAGATCTGCATGGTGGGTGATAGACTGGATACTGATATTCTCTTTGGTCAGAATGGCAGCTGCAGAACTCTTCTTGTCCTCTCTGGTATACCACCACTCTCTTAGTAACAGCAATTCCCTCTAAAGGAATGAGTATGCACAAGCTTTACACACACCAAAAGAGTCAAGCTTGTTTCCTTCGTCCTGTGAATGAGGATTCTTACATTATCCATTACCTTTGTTTGGTGTGCCACAGGAGTTACAAGTCTGGATGCACTCCAAAGTCCTGAAAACTCCATCCAGCCTGATGCTTACATAAACCAGTTATCTGATCTGCTCTCTGCCAAGAAATCTGCCAGTGCTTGATTAAAAATGTCTGCAGCAGGTTGTTGGGAGCAGACTTTTGGGGGGGGGGTGTGGGGATGTGTTGGTAACTAACACACATGACAAACAAAGAAACTTATAATCAAGTTCCAGAGATCAACAAATGAACTTGTGGTGTTTTGCTCCATCAAACAAACATGGGTGCCTTGTGAAGGAGATGAAGCCAATATGTACACTGCAATTTCAGGAAAGTGTTTTTACTGGAAACAGATACCGGTGGTGCTTTAAGCCCCACTATACTGGGTAAGACTATTCCTTTTTGAAATGATGTATGCACCACCTTATAGCTGCTTCTTCTTCCTCTCCAGCTTTTGCAGCCAGGTTCTTTGTTGCAACCACAAAAGGTGCTACAACAAAAGCAGAGCAGGAAAGAGTTTTTTGTCCTGGGTTTTGTTGCCACTGCAATATGCAGGGAGGAGAAAGGTGACAATGAGGAGAGAAGACGATAGAAGAGGAGCAATGTTGTTTTCTTTGGATAAAAGAGAGAGAGAGAGATGAGAGAGACAACACCTTCAGAAGCTCTGTTTATACAGCCCATGCATTTGCATGCCAGGGAAGAGGATAGGATGATGTTCAGTGCTTGCCTTTTGCTTGCAGGCTGTGTATTTCTCAGGAAAGAAGGAACAAAACCTGACAAAACCCGAATCTCTGATACTACAGCAACAATAAACTATAGCAAATCTGTGTGTCTCTCTACCAACTGCAGAAAGAAAGAAGGAAAACCCCAAAGAATACAAAGAAAGCAAGAACCACAGCCAAATGTATTTTTGTTAAAAGCCTGGAATACCAAAACTTTTCTCCAATAATCAACTACTACTAATACCATCTTCCATCATCCATCATCGATCATACTGCATTTAGAAAGTTGGCAAAATAAATCAAAAAAAGCAAATAGCAATGCCAAACCCCATACAACGTGAAGCAACTCAAGTGTAACAAGCAAGTTTGGGAAATCTTTTGGAAGTTCCTTTTGTTTCCCCTATTCGGCAAGAGGCCATACGCCCAAAAAACTAAAAATAAAATGACAGCATTGAGAATAGTTCTCATATTTTAGAAGAAGCTCTAGGGCATTCTTCTTAGAGCATCATTGAACGTAGGGCATTTGACTGAAAGACTGCAGCAGACAGTAGAGAGTGCGCAAGTGAGAGAGAGAAAGAGGGAAATGAAAAAGCTTCATAGAAAATGGTATTTCTTTTTTTTCTATTTTCTATTTTCCTTTTTTTCCCATCTACCGGATCTTCTGCTGCTTCCCATCATCATCATCATCATCATCATCACCACCACCATGGGAACGAAGAAACAACAAAGATGGGCCAAAAAGCTTAACCTAGCCACAATAGTTAGAAGTCTGTTTGTTCTTCAAACAACAACAGGAGCGGATGGAGAAGAGTTTTGAGAATGAGAAGAAACAAAAGAAAGACAGAAGAGCTGAGAAGAGTTGTTTACGAGAGTTGATGAGCGCTGTTACTGCGTCATCATCCCGAGATTAAGGCGAGTGGACATAACAGCAGCAGCAGCAGCAGCAGCAGGAAAAGAGAAGACACCCACAAACACACCGACACAGAGAAAGACAGAGGGACAGAAGAGAGAGGATTCTGGAAGAGAGGAAAAAGCTCTGAGAGAAGAAAAGTATACCTTGTTTGAGAAGAGGCGTTTGGTTCTGTGGGTTTTATGGTAAAAGTGCAGGCAGTGCGAGCAATCGAGAGAGCAGCGACCGACGGCGAGTTTTGGGTTTTCTTTTTTGTTCCATATCTCTTCTTCTTCTTCTTCTCAGAGACTTTTTCTTTTCTTTTCGTGGAGGAGAGGTGCTTCGGCGGCGGCCGCGGAGGTGTGACCTCAACTCACTCACTCACTCTTTTATGGGTACTGGTGCTTTTCTTGTGTTTTGTTTTGTGTTTTTTTTCCTTCGCCCCGCCCTTCAATCCATTTGCGCTGTCAGAGAAGACAAGAGAAAGAGAAAGAAAGTGTTGTCGTAGCCTCACAATGGGAGTCTGAAGGCTTGGCGTTTCATGGCTGTGAGGAGGCTCTCTCTCTCTCTCGTCATCTCGCGCGCTCGCGTATGTGTGTGTATGTGTGTGCAGTTTTTGACACTTTTGTGTTGTCTTTTTCCTCTGGAAGGCGCGAGAACTGGAGTGAGAAAGACTCTAGAGTTGCTGTAGGGTATTGATGAAACGCGTATTGTTTGTTGAAGCTTTTGTTTTTCTCCTGAATTGATTTGAGAGCTTTTTCCCCTCTTTTTTTCTGCTGCTGAGGGAGAGAAAAGAGCAGGTAGGGTGGAACGGAGAGGGTGGTGCTGTGGTCTTCTTCTTCATTCATTTCTTGCTGATAAGAAGGTTTCAACCCCAACCGTTTGTGCTGTGGTTTTGGGTGTAGGCTTGCTAAGCCAGCGGCTGTGGTTCTAGAATATCTTCAGAATGCAGCATCAGCAAAACTGATCACAGGACTGGAGGATTTATGATGATGCTGCCATGAATGTCAGAGGGTTTGTGTGTGTCTATGTCTGTGTGTGCGGGCTTTTGAAGTGCATGAGAATGAAGGAGTGCAAGGGTTTGGGAATTCCTTCCAGTTAGAAAAGACCAGAGAGACACAGGGAAAAAGTTGCAGCACTGGAGACAGCACGGGCAGCCAAGGTCCGACCGGCCAAGGTAGTGTTTGATAATGCGTCCGAAGTCCAGGGAAGAGGTAGCAGCATGGGAAGTGCTGAGGAACCGGAGCGCAAGCGGCGCCAGCTCAACAACAATAACAACCATACTGTCAATACCCCTCTCAAGAAGCAACCCAGTGCACCATCTGCTGATGATAAGAAGGTACATGGAGATTTCAGAATTTGTGGATTTTGCAGTGCTCCCTCTCTCTCTGCCTTTTGCCTAGGGTGGTACATCAGTTCTGCACATGCTAAATATCCCTTCTCTAACACATCTTCTTCTTCTCCTCCTCATTCCTTTCTGATCTTTGAGCTCCTGTGCCACAGTAAGTTAGTTGTGTACACAAGTCATCTTTTGACACAATTGCAGCAAAGGAATCAATCAGATTGTCTGTTTCTTGTGGCGACAACTGTGTTCCTCTCAACCAAACTGCCTCTGGTTTGTTCTTTATGCAGACTACTGCATGGCGTACTTACTTTCAGGACTAGGAAAGAAAATTCTTTGCTAATAGCTGGTTTTTTTCATGGAATCCATGATGATCAAGCAATGTTTTCTGCAGCCATTGTTGAGCCTTTTCCCCTGAAAAATTCAAATTTGGTTTCATCCTGAAGCTTGATGTCTACTTCAGACCTGTGGTTTTTTGTAGCAGGCAGCAAACTGCCTGCTTGGGTCAAGTCCAAAGGTTTGCTCTTCTTTTGTGTCTAGTGCTGGTTGCCATTGAATGCAATTGAGGTGTCTCAGAAAAATGGGAACTACCTCTTTGAATTTCTTTGATCTGTCTCTGACTTGTGACACTTTTGAGTTGTGGAATTTTGCACTTGCACTGTTGGCAGGATTATCTGTAAGCAAATATCGCTTTTGCAGTTTAGAATGCAGTTTAGGCTGCTTCAACAACAATAGTCCTACAGGTGTAGTATTCCAAGTGGAATATTGATGTGGTGTTTTTGTTGTTGCATGGGAGTATTTGACCTGTTGAAGTCAGTGAATGCTTTTTCTGTTTTTTTTTCGGTTATGGTGCTGTTGAGGTGGTGGAGGTTACTTTGCATTCCAGTAGGTGCACTACAATCAGAATCTGTTAGCTTGATTCTGCTCACAGTTGTTTTTTTGCTCTACAGTGCCAACGAAGATCTACCTTGGTGTTTTGGCATTTGGTTGAGACTGTGATTTATAATGTCCTGTTTGTTGTGGGGATGACTCTACAGGTGGATGCGGCAATTCTTCAGTATCAGAATCAGAAGCTTGCACAGCAGCTTGATTTTCAACTCACTGAAATCAGTGCCCTAGAGACCAGATGCAACCAGCTAAAGAGCAAGCAGGCATTGCATGATGAGACTCTTATGATGGTCAATGGGGTGTGGAACCAGGTTGGTACAAATCTACTTGCTGTTCTTGTGTCACTTAGGGTGGTTCATTGTAACTTCAACCAGATGTTTTCTTTCCTTCACATCACATGGCAAACAAAAAGAGCAGACTGTCAAATGTGAGCGAGGGCTGCATCCTTTGTATGCAGAGCTAAAAGAGAATTGTGCAAATTCATCTGGAAAGACTGTCAGAGTTCTGCATGTATGAAACCAGTCACTATGCTGCATGTAGTATGAGGCATAAATTCACTCTGAAGGCTGTTTAGGATTTGGATGAGTCTCATGTACACAACAAAGTGCAGTTGGATCAAGGTTGATACAGTTGATTGAACATCTAGCCATGTAACTTTCAGCAAAAAACTGGCATTGACCAAAAACCACAGTCCCTACTATACAGTGGACATACTATATACACTGTCCACTAATCCTCCATTATATTCATTTCAGTGGAAAACTCATACCACCTGATTCAAACATTGAAGATAAATTCTTGATTTGTCTTGATTGGTAAGATCATCACATTGTTGCTGTACCATGATGACATTTTAGGAGCAGTCTCTGTCAAAACCTTCACAGTTGAATTGCAGTCCTTGAATTTGTCACTGGTGGATTGTAGGATTTCAGTTGTCTGTGTGGTAAGATCAAGCTTTTTCATATGACTTCTTGTTGTGGTGTTCATTCTTGGAATTGGGGATGGGTTGTTATTAATTGCAGAGTTGCTTTTGGTGGATCTTGTGAGAAGAGAAGGGAGCTGATATTGCCAAGTTGTTTGTTCATGGTGCTAACTAGATAGGTGCTTTAAACAGGTGTTGAATGATTTGGAGTCACTTGCACTGAAAGCAAGTGTAGCTACCAATGGCATCCCGGTATCTGAATCTGCTTCTTCCATCAAGGGTAATATTCTGCACTGTGTCTCAACATCCTTCAGTAGTCATCATTTCTCTCAGGAGAGTGGCTGGCAGATTGGCTGATTGCAATTCTTCATTCCTGTTTATCCCTTTGTTTCACTGACTTACATGCTTGGTTGGTTCCTGATTCATTGTGCCCTATGAACCCCCAAAGGCTATAATTTTTCCTCTCTTGTAAAGGTTTGCAGCTGTCTATCACACACCCAGACACATTCCAGAAGCACTGTTGCTTGGTGTCTATGCTCTCAATACCATCATTACATCTGGTAGGATTTGCTAGTATGTATACTCTATGCTCATAAATTCTGCAAGAATATTGAAGTGAAGGAGAAAGAACTGCCTCTCTAGGCAGCTTAGATTTGTAGGGGTCTCTGAGAGTTTGTAGCCCACCTATCTACACATGAACAGAAATGTGCCAAGGGTCTTGTTATGATTGTATTCACTTTGTTTCAGGGTTTCACTCAGGAGGTCTGAATCTGTTTTCTCTGCAGGTGAATGCTCTCTATGCCATATTGAAGTGCATTCAGAAGTCAGAAGTCAATAATCTCAAAGCTACAGGGAATCAAAGGTCCAAGCTGACTGGATTGTGTTTGTGGTTTGATCTTCCCTCCAATTTTTGATGTAGAAAGGGGCAGCACTTTGGTGCCTCCACAAGAAATTTTCTTGAATCGGTTGCTTGAAAGAGGAGCTACAGAAAGCAGCACAACCAAAGAAAGTAATGGCTCAGTTGAGACAGGGCCAGCTGCCTGGAAGGCGTCTGTTGGCAAGACCGTGAACTTGGTCGTAAAAGCCATTGATTTTCATCGAGTTAAGAATGAGGAGCTTCTCTTGTCTCTTCAGAATGCCTTGTCTACAGATGGTTAGTTCCACCATACACTTCTCAAGGTCAAAACACCTTGTGCTCGAATGTTTCTGTATATCAAGCAGTGCTAGCCAGCATCATGACTGTCTTCCACATTGCTGCTGGAAATGCAACAGAGACCAAGGTCACAAATATTTCTATAATTGCTTGCCCAAATATTTTGGCAGATAATTTATACTTATCTACACCCACCATTGGGAGCCGATGAAGAATTGAGTGTAATGGCATGGCAGCTCATCACTGCTATTCATGATGAAGGTGATGGTCTGACACTTTGTGAGTGACAACTCATAAGGTTATGACTGCAATCATGCTTGTTCTGTTATATTGGATTTGCTTGACCTGACAGAAGGGTGACCTTCAAATTGTTGTGGAGTTTTTTCAGCAATCTCATACGTATACATCAAGGAGTTCTTAGAGTATGACTAGAATTTCTGGGTTGGTGTATTCCCATCACAGTATCTGTGTAGAGAGGTTAATTGTCTTGCATAATGAATTTACATAAAGTCATTTCCTTCTGTGAGGAGTTAATGAACCCTTAGCTGTGCATGTTCTTGCATTTAGCTAAATTCTTCATCAAGGGTTTAGATTGAGCTCTTCATATGTCCCAACATTGGACATGAAGATTCTCTATCTACATATTTGTAAAGAAGAGAGTTTGCAGGCCACAAAATGGTTTTGTCAATTCTGATGAGTATGATGGTACTGTGTTCTAACTACAGAAGCAGGTCTCTTACTTAAGAGGACAGATGAAGAATTTCATCTGGAAGTTGGAAAGCTGCGAGCTGCCATGGATGCTCTTCACCTCAAGCACAGGGAGATTCTAGCAGAGGCTGGGTCCCTTCAAGACTGTCATGCCAAAGACCAATCTGAGATTATGAGGCTAAGGGGTACAATCTAGCTCTTGCTCATGCTCTCATCCAACCATCAGTGTGGAAGAAATATGACAATTAAAGGAACAGCTGTGACCTAGAAAAGAACACTTGTGCACTTGTGCACCCATGCAATTTTTAGGGTTGATTATGAAAAAAGTCAGGTGACAAATAGCATCAGAATTGTGCTGTTCTGATGTTTCTTCTATTGACTGAGGATCAGCTTTGGATTTTGTTTCTGAGATACTCATCCCTACATTTGGTGTATGCTTTTATTTTGTAGGTGAGTTGGATGAGGTATCTGAAGAGCTGCAGAAGAGTAGACATAAACTGGCAACACTTCGCAGCCAAAAGGAGGCAGCAGGTGGACCTCTCATCCTTGCCGCCATCCCAGGATTGAAGGTTGGCTGTGGGAATCAAGGATTGGGTTCTGAGAAGGCCTCAGAGGGAACTTGTGAGCTAGAGGCTGGTTTGGTGGAGATGAAGGTAAACCAACATGCTTTAACTGCAAAATATTCTCATGTCTCAGGTAGATTATTCATGAACTGGGCTCTTATTCATGATTCAAAGATTTACACAAAAGGTATGGGTTCAGGAAGCAAGTGTTAGGAGTTGATGAAGGTCTAGGGAGCTGATTGATTGTGTGGTTGTGTGTAGGCTCTTGCAGACCAAAGACTTCAGGACCTGCAGGAGGCTCTTCAAAAGCAGCTTCATCTCTTTGAAAAGATTCAACATATGCAGGTAGTTTTCAGCCAGCCAATTTCACTTTTATACAAATTTAGAAATTCCCCTTTTTTATCATTATTGTGCTCCCTTCAGAGTTATGTGGACAAGTAACCCTGCCAGGAAACAAGTAGGATTTAATAAGCCCTTGTAGTTTTAGATGTCTCAGTACATATGACAATCCTCTTACATTCAGATGTTAGGTGTGCAGAGGACTTCCTCCTAAATGTATTTGATTCACAATAATATAGGCAACAGGATTTTAAGACCTGAGATCTGCCGCATCTGGAGGAATTTTGCTCAAACCTTTCCACGTTTCACTTCAAACCACTTATATTGCATGTTGTACTGCCATAGGACCTTTTGGAGAGTGAACGACATATTTTGCTGTCCCACCCATATCAGTTGCTAACTGATCAAGTGCAGTATCTGAGGAGTGAAATTGAGCGTTGTCAACGCATAGTGGACCAGCTACAGGTTTGCATTCTTACAACGTCATTAGACTCCATGGTTGAGAAGTCATTTTAAGCTTCCACTAGGGTCTTGTAATAGTTGGAGTATTGTTACCTGTTAGACATTTGCTCAGCATATGTTTCATGTGTTTATGAATGAGCCTTAGGTGAGATGCTTGCTTGGACAGGGGGAACTTTCAAAAACTGAAGCTTTCCTTCACAAGCTTGTTGCTGCTTGAATGAGTCTACTATTAACTGCTTTTGAAGATATGTCTTCTAGTGCTAGCTGATGGTATGATGACATAGTATTCTTATTGCTCCAGAAACACAACAGGATGCAGATTTTTGTATAGTCGTTTTGCTCAAAATTTGACCAGATTACTGTAGATTTGTCTACACCCAGCATTAGGGGCTGATGAAGTCAGTGGGGAGTTGTGGCAGCTAGTCACTGGCATTTGTAATGAAGGTGATGGTCTGATACTTTGTGAGTATTGTGACCACACTGATTCTTGTCATGTTTATTTTTTGTTTTGCTGGAACTGGCAGAATGGTTACTTTCATAGATATGTTGATTGATAAGCCAATGTATTGAGTTCATGTTCCTATGGAAATTCTCATGGTTCATTGTTCTGAGTACAATGTTGAAGGCTGGATTGATGCTTATTTATGCCAGGAATTGGCTAAAATTGGCATGATGTCCTTCTGCATTCAAAAAGAACTTTGTTGATTCACCACACTCTCCCCTGGAAGTTGGAGTTGGGAAACAATCTTTGTCAGGCTCCATAAATGGAGATTTTGCTGAACCCAAACTGGCCTATACTTAGGGTGAGCGCGACACTGCATTGTGTCACGAGAAGGAGGTGATCCTTAAGGCTGAAGCTGGAGAAGCTGCTCGAAAGCTGAGCATGATGTCAGATGCACGGGCTGCAGAATTAGAGACCAAGTTGCAGAACTGCAGGGCTGATAAGGACACAATGCAACTGAGATTAGAAGAGGCCAGTCAAGTTTTAGGTGTGTTCATTTATGCCTCTTGGGGAATAGGGACTGACTTTGCAAGGTTTTTATAGTATGAGGTGTTTTATGTCATTCCAAATTTTTCTTTCATAATGTGGCTCCCATTTATAAGCTTTGCAAACAGTTCACTCTATTCGTTGTGCAATTTTTTTGAACACTCAATTTTCCCTCTTGTTGTAGGAAGGAAAGAGTCAGTTGCTGAGCTGAAGATGATGGTTACCACAATTCATAAAGAGATGCGAATGATGCAAGCACAGCTCAACAGTTACAAAAATGCAGCTAGTGTTGTCCATTCCCTTCGAGCTGAGATGCAGTCTATGGATGTGTTGCTCAAGAGACAGGTAAGGATTCATCAACCTGTGTCTAAATGCATATTGCAAACATCAACAGCTGACCTACAAGACTGTAAAATCATATAGATTGCATTGTTCTAGACAGATTTACAGGTATCCAAGTTCAGCTCTCATCTTCACTGTGGGAATGAACTTGCTAGGCATCAATGTGTTGTGTGTCAGGTGGATACAGAAGAAGATTTGTCTGGTGTCATTTTTATGATGTGTATCATTTGTTGGTACAAACAAATGAGTGTATTGCAACTTTGCAGACAGGTGAATGTGGACATCTTGCAGCCCGATGTGCTGATCAAACTGCAGAATTGAATCTGCTCAAAGCTGAGGTGTGTTTTGTATGAAGACTGCATTGCTTATGATGAAACTTGACATGTCTTTGTGGCAGAAGGATGTTGGTACATATAGTGGCTTTTAAAATATTATGGATAGACTTTTGATCTTTTGTTATAACATAAGATGCAGTTTCTCCTCTAGTGATGGTGCCTTTATCATTTTCTGTTAGTTTCCATGGGAATTTACTTGTCATGAAACTCTTGCAGGTACAAGCTGTGCAGAACAATGAGCAAGAATTGAGTCTCTTTCTGAGTATGTTGAACAGAGAATCTAGCGATCCAAGGTGCAACCTCACTGCATGCCTTCTATGACATCCCAATTCAATGTTCCAATTGAAATACTATTGTCAGTAAAGTTTGCAATGGCAAGTTCAATTGTTGAGGGTAACTTACAGAAAGAGAAAGAATTTTAATCTGCAATTTTAACAGTTGCTCACGTAGTTATGATGTCATTCATTAAAGGAACCCTAAGTGCATATGCTAGAGAGTGAGCTTCCATAGGGAATATCGAGGTGAATGAAAATTTGGATGTCTTCTTGACTTCTGGTCTGGTAAGAACTCTTCATGTGACATTTGCAGGGAGGTGATTGAGTTGCAGCTGGCTGAGCGTAGAGCATGGGCACAGGTGGAACGATTGAAAGCAGCACTGGATGAGCACAGCTTAGAGCTCCGTGTGAAAGCTGCCAATGAAGCAGAGGCAGCATGCCAGCAGAGGCTCGCTGCAGCTGAGGCTGAGATTACTGAGCTGCAGCAGAGCTTAGATGCTTCAGACAGGTTTGAAATCTTTCAAGTTGAAGCAGTTCATATTCTTCATAATTGTTGAAGGGGCAGCATACTGATATGGCTGAGAGAGAAGGCAATATCAGGAGCATTAAATAGATAAGGGCTTTAAATGTGAACCTTTTGCTATGTAATTGAGCAGATGCAAATCTGAGCCCATTTACATTAACATTTGCCAACGATGCATTGTTCTGCAGGGCTATTACAGAACTGACTGAGGAACTGAAGATCAAAAATGAAGAAGGGGATGCGTATATTTCAGAGATAGAGGTCTGGTTTTTTTCTTTGGAGAGCTTCCTGCATTATCCTTGTAGGGGCTATTGGTTTCACAAGACAGATCAGTTGACAAGTGTGGGCACTGTCTTTGCCTCCTGGCATGCAGTTTATGCTTCCAAGCTTTTTACTGACAGAAATCACTTTGCTTGTCAGACTATTGGACAAGCTTATGAAGATATGCAGACTCAAAATCAAAGACTACTTCAACAAATCACGGAGCGGGATGATTACAATTCTCAGGTCTCTGGATCTTGCTTGCACTTTTGCACATCATGTTCATATGTTGTTGGTCTGCCTGCCTACGTCTGCACATCTAAATGTGTGATGTACTACACAGTGTCAGTTTATGAGATGGGTTATTGGCACCTACTTGATATGGCATTGATCGGCAATGTAGGTAGAGCTGCAGAACTAATCTGTGAATTTGTCATTATTTTGTGGTATCATTTTTGGCCTTTTTTTGTCTGTCCTGTTAAATGTCTTTTAGCTTGTGTGTTTCAGCTGATGTCAGAGAGTTTGAAGGCAAAGCAGCTGCAAACATCACTTCAGGCAGAAAAGCAAGTTTTGGCCAGCCGCATGCAACATGCCCATGCAGCTGTGGATGTACACAAGCAGCGGGTGACTCGTTTGGAAGAACAAGTGTGCTTTCTGGACTTTGAACCAATTTCCATGTCCTTTTGATTTATGCAATGCGCAGCTCAGGAAGAACTCTGTCATAATGTGCTGGAGTTCACATTAGTCCATTAGATGTGTTATTATAAATCAGTTTCTGTAGGTAGATTGAACCACTTCTGACATAATTGTGCATAGCTTCTTTTCTGATGTATCATGCATTGGTGGACTGAAATGGAATCCTCATCGTATAAAATAGGATGATCCAAGTGAACTGAGTTGTTTTATGTGGTAAGGATTCAAGCTACTTGAGGATGTCAAGTGTTGGCACTGAACCAAGCCATGGAATGGGGAGTGGTGCAGGTGAAGACCTTTGTTGAGCAACTTGGTAGAGCCACAGACGAAAGCCAGCAGTATGCATCCTCACTGGAGAGTGCCAAGCGCAGGAGTGTGGAGATGGAGAAGGAACTGGCTGCCACAAAGTCAGCTCTTGAAGCAACGAACAAGGGGCTGGAAGTTCGTGGCCAAAAACTATCTGATGTACAGGCCGAGCTACAGAAGGAAAGGTAAGACTCTAGCTTCCAGCTATGGATGCACATTATAATGGTGCAAAAGGAGTGCAATAAGAAACCAATACTTTGCATCACCAACATGTGAAATCATCTACCAGCACCTGACTTTATGCCTGATCATTTTTCTCCCAAATCCATTTCTGCACATGTAATTCTTGTTAATAAAAATAGCCATCAAAAGCATCAATGGTTTCTCTTCTTGTTGCCACAGGTTTGAAAAGAGAAGGATTCAAGAAAAGATTGATGCACTCAATGCCAAGGTGGCTCACATGAATTCCTACAATGATGGAGGACCACTTGGAGAGCGGCTGCAGGAGGAGATCAACCAGTACAAAGCCATATTAAAGTGCAGTGTGTGTCATGACCGACCTAAGGAGGTAGTTTTCCTGTACCTTTCAGCTAATACAAAAAGTTTGAAGTAGTAGTAATGTGGCCACATAGAAGGAGTCTGCTGCTGTGAGAATCATATTTTCTCACTCCCTGCAAAATCCTATAGAGTCCCCTCCGTTTTGAGCGTTTCAGAATATTGAGCCCCCTCAGCAGCTAGCAATGGATATAGGCCACCTCTTTTTGTCTGTCTTTTGATGAGGATGAAACGATGCTGATATTGTCTCACTTCACCACCAGAGTGCCCAAGTCTCTTCCCCATCGGTCAAGGTTTTGATGATCTGGTGGCTTGGAGGGCTCTGGTTTTTGATGATCTGGTGGCTTGGAGGAGTCTTTAGGTTTATCACACATAGAATTTTCTTGCTCTTTTCTTCTACATTACACTGCAAAAGCAGTATGCAACCTGTCTTCTCTCATTGCATCTTGCCAGGATCATTTTATACTCAGTTTTGCTTGCACTACTCCTGGTATGAGTACTAAAATCCCCCATTCTGTACCTCTCTGTCATACATGCAGGTTGTCATCACAAAGTGTTACCATTTGTTTTGTGGGCCTTGTATTCAACGAAATCTGGAGTTGAGGCATCGCAAGTGCCCTGGCTGTGGTGTCCCATTTGGACAGAATGATGTGCGAAATGTGTACATCTGAAATTTGTTTTCAGGTGGGAGAAGAATGCAACACCACCATTTGGCTTTTTTTCACTGTGAGGCAGTCCTATCAATTCCTTTGTTTTAGTCTTGTACTCTTTGAGCTTGTGGGTGTCTCTTTGTTTTTGAGCTACATCTCACCCAAATGTTTTCTTTTATTTTTTGCTGTCAGATCCACATACGAAGTGCAGCAGCTCTCCATTCACAGTATCACCCACTAAGTTTGGTTTTGATCAGGGTTTCCCTTCCCATTGAAGAGGTTTGTACATTCTCTCTTACTTCTATCTATATAGAGGTTTTCACTCTTTGTGCCTGCCAGTGGTACAATCTTTAGACTTTCTTTGAGCAGCTTTGCCATCATCCACCATCATCCTTTCCTTTGATCCTTTGATCCTTTGATCCTTCGCTTGTTTCATGTAGTTAAGAAAATCACAGGTTTGTTATACAACACAATGACCAATAGTTTCTGTTTTAGGAAGGTCAAGTTGACAGCCCCCCATTATTGCTCCAAATCTTTGAAGTGAACAGAGCTACAAATGAAAAAGTTTGAAGAGAAACAATTGAGGCCTTGTGGATTATATGAGCATCATGCTGTTTCAGCTGTCAGGTCTGAAGTTGTCTCTGTAAGCACAAGCATGCTGAAATAATCATTGGCACACAACGATTGCACTCCCTTTCTTCTTTCTTCATTTGTTTCTTTTTTATAGCTCATCACCTTGTTCTGTTGAATTTTTGCACCATTCAAGATCACAAAGATTCATGCATGCTCCACAACTGAATCCCTCACTAAAATCGTTCCTTGAAGATCCAGACCATGTGCATGTTGAATGTAATGTATCTTTGCCTTTGCACGGTTGCTCCTTTGCACATTTGCTGAACAATTTGCAGCATTTGAGCCACATGCTTGTGTGAATCTGAAATGCTACAGTCACCTGCACCTCTGTTCAGTATATATACCTTTCTGATGAATTTACTGAGAGCCAAGTGCAATTGTGCATGTGGTTTTGCTCTGCACTAAGTGCTGGTGTCTCCTTGATTTCAGGCTTTCTAATGCTCATGAGGCTCCTGTTTTCTGCTCATCATATAGGATCTGCAAATGATGGTGTCAAGCTCTTTACAATTGTAGAGAATTTGGAGCAAGTGAAATTGTTAGCTTGAACCTTTGGTTGATGTCCAGCTTCTATCTCTGTTTGCAAAGATTTGTCATGGTTTGAAACACAGCAAATCTGCCTGTTGCAGTGTTTTGAGTAGGTGCATAATTTGCTTACAGATCACACAACAAGAAGAAACTTTGTGAGTATATCTATGATTGTGTGCCAAAACTCATTGAAATCTTCTTTGTATACACAAGTGAGGTTCACTGATTTTCGTTTCTGGCAGCCCTTTGGGGCCATCTTTTGAGATTCAGTGCATTGTGCTTTTTTGCAGCTTTGTAACGCCGTCATGTTTCCTTTGTGTTTGAAATGGATGGAATCCTTGCAAGCAAGTGAAGATGCACCAAAGTGTGTTGGAGTTTGAGTTGCAGTTTGAAATGGACATCTTTTGGGATGTTGATTGCAGGCTCAAATGTGAAACTTTTGCTTTGGAATTGTGTTGCTGGTAATTTTCAACTATCAACACAATTCCAAAGCAAACAAAAGACTGATTACCGTTTACATGATTGATCATGTCAATTGATCATGTCAATTTATTATCCTCTTGCTGCTTCAGCTCTTTATGTTGTATGTTGCTACTGTCAATTTTTGATTCTCTTGCTGCTGCAGCTCCTTAAGTTGTTTTTTGCTGAGCAGGACATGCGATCCACTCTGCATTGGATCTCATGCACTCTGCTCCTTATATTGGATGTTGCATTGGATCTTCATGCCCTCTGCTTCTTATGTGTTTGCCTCTAAGCGGTACACAAGATCCATTTCATGCACTCGGTGAACACAAAGATTCAAGCCAAGAATCTAAGGGATGGTTATTGGTGCTTCAGACTCCTGCCACAGCTGCTTAGAATGATCTGTTTGTGAGCATGCCTGGTGCTTAGCGCCTGCATTACTGCTTTCCGAACCTAGAAGGAATCAAATCAAATCACCAAACCATTCATTTTGAACGTGAATTGCACTTAGTACTTGGAACTAGAGAGATGATGATAATAATCAGGAAGGAAAACAGCTTTGCGTACGACGAAATAACACACGAAAATGCAATATCCTCAGCAATCGTGCAGGTCTTACCATTGCGATATAATCTCAGGCAAGGTGCCAAAGAGCGGAAGGCAACAAGAACAAATTCGGTCGAGATCCGTGATCCGAAGCAGCGTGCGCTTGCAAGGAGATTTTCGCGCACTGCAGTGAGCATCATGGAGGAGCGTAAAGTACCGGGATTGAAACTCTTTGAATTCGTGGGCGCCTGAAAGGATCGAAGAAATAGCGTGTAACTGAATTTCGAACTCCTCGGATCCGCGGGCGGGCGGGTGAACGTTGCGTTAGTCTTTGTAAAAAGCAGCTTCGCTTCACCCGACCGGCTCGTCTTGTCACGGACGAAATAAGATCAGATGACAACACGCGAGGATTTCGCTTGCAAAGAAATCGCTTGAAGCACATTACCGTCCTTGGCACCAGATTGGAGAGCCTCAAAACACACCGTGCAAGAAAGCAAAAACTCAGACCCTTCTCAGCGAATGCGAAAAACTTGAAAAGATGTTAGCTCCCTGGAGCTCGCTGCCCTGCAGCAGTAGCAGCAGAAGGGACTGAGAGAGAGAGAGAGAGAGAGAGAGAGAGAGAGCACAAAGGGAGAAACAGTGGACACAACTGGAGGCCCTTAGCCACCACCTACCTGGTGAGGGCGGGCCCAGAGTGCAGCAGCAGCAACTTCGCAACCAAGACTCGTATGAGAGATATGCAGAGATGAAAAGCGCTCTAAGCCTGGCGCGGTGCGGTATCTGGCTCTTCCCCCACCGAGCCTGCCCCATTTTTTTATTTTTAGGTGCCACTGAACGCGCCTGTCTCCGACCTCCTAAGTTTGCACACAACATATATTTCCGCCTCCAGAATTTCGGCATGTGTGCATGGCGTTTGCACAATTGAAGCTAAGAAGAAGAAATATGGAATGACAGCATTCGTGGTGGCATCTGATGATGAAGGCGTATGCATTGTTGCAAGATTGTGCAAGACGGAGAGTTTACCTCCTCTCCTCTGCGGTGTGTGCTTCTTTTGCAAGGTTCATCATGGATCGCAGGCCGTTTGTTGCTCAACGTTCTTATTATGTCAACAAAGGAAGGAAGAAAGAAATTCTTGTCAGTAGAGGACCGAAATAGATTAGCACGATGCAGATCTGATCTAGGCTTGGAGAGCTCGCAAAATGAGCAAATCTGATCGGTTATTTCGTTATCAGCACTGAGAATTAGGGGAGAAGGTGACGCACCATGCCGCACATTGCGTTTCAGTATTGTGGAGAGATTCACCTTCTGTGTCCTCGCCATGACAAAACACAACGATGTATATCGAAGAACAGAAAGGAGTAGATCGCAGAGCACGGGGGAAGTAGATCCTAGTTTTGCGGAAGTTGAAGTCGTCCTCTGAAAGGGAAAATTGGTGAAGGAGGTGTGTGATCCGTGCGGTGATCCGGGCGCGTTTTTGCTTTCATGTTGCAGTCTACAAATACAGAGTGTCCTGCAATGTTCAATGTCAAGGAGGATACTAAGGGGTAACGAAAGCTTTTGTCGATAGAATCCGCAATTGCACCAAACTCGAAGACACTGAAGCGGACTCACGGGTGATTCAACGCTTCAAGAATGGCCTTGAAGCCTCTCAGTGTCCAGAGTCACAAGATATCGTGCCTTCCTTCAATGTGAAGAGTGGACAAGACAGCAGACAGGCAATTGCTGCATAGCAGGGGTGTCGTAGTAACGACGCAAGATGTCAACCCGAATGCTAGCATGCATGACTCCCAAAGATACGGACGAGGAGGCCATCGAATCCACCTATAGCGACAAGACAAGCTTGGACACCACCAGACCCGAGTTGCGAAGGCTGAAGTTCTTCACATGCCAGGTTTGATCTTTGAAGCCTCTGGCTTCTTGCTCTTGTTAGATCAAGTTTCTGAACTCCAGCAGTCCGTGACCCGCCATCGATTCTGGTTAAGAAAAGCTCGGAGCTGCTGCAGTGATGTTTCACAGAGTAGACCTGTTGGGGCAATAATGAACAGTCTGTGGAATTTCTGGAGTTGAGCTAACAAGAGAAACTCAACTCTGCTTTGGAATCCGTGGACGTTTTTTTTTTGGCAGTTCAAGGACTTGCTAGCCAAGGTTACTGCAGGAGCATACAAGCATTCATGCAAGCCCTGCACAACATCTATGTACGACCATGATGCAGAGTATGCAGTGCATTCTGTGCCATATTCAGACACTACCACAGAAATGCAGAGTGGCCAATTCTCTTTGCCATCACATCAGTATCGCTATGCCACCACTCCTCAGAGAGCTTACACCACAGTTCCTTCCTGGGGTGCAATGCAGGGCTCACTGGCAGATCAAAAGCTCAGTGTAAGTGATTGAAAAATTGGGATTCTCATTGCATCTACATACCAGAATTATCATTGCTAACTTTGTATGCAAGGCAATAATCTCTGCTCTACTGTGTCAGCAACATCTTCTGCCATTTATCAATGAAGTCTTCAGTCACTGTATAATATTCATTCACAGTTGTATCCATGAACTTCTTAAACAACAGATAGTGTCATGCAATGCCAGACATGTTTAATCCAATGCATCTTCCCTCGACTCTCATTAATTTGTCAGAAAAGATAGTTTGCACAACAATTCAAGCTATTCAACTTCTTGTTAAAAAATGGCAACCTTTGTTTTATTGTAAGTTTTGTTTTTGTTCTTTCTTTGCAGAGAAAAAGTTCTGCACATTACTGGGACCAAGGGAAGCACAGCAATCAGGTGGTGTACGGGACTTCAGTGAGAATGGCTGAAGAAACCAGAGCATTAAATGGTGCAGCACCCACAGGGCAGTGTCTTCCAGGGACCGAGTGGTTCTCTCAAGTAGAACTTGGAGTGTTCATCACATTCATTTCCTTGTCCAATGGTTGCAACACTCTCAAGCGCATCCGCTTCAGGTACTAACCTGCTCTTGTTCATTGCTTGAACTTTTTGGACACTGGGGTACTCCTAGTGCTTAATAACTGTGCCAGGATGCTTCCAAGAAGGCTAGAAGGAACAGGCTGACACTGGCCGACAAAATATCTGGACCCCACAGCTAATATTTGCTCTGCAGGCATCCTCTCTTGGTGTTTTAAGTGAACTGTGACAACATGGCCAATTTATTGTATCAATCTGTTTGCATATATGGTGCTGCATTCTGGAGTTTACTAGCCAGGAGCCCCAACAGGTAATTAAGTGAATTGTGGTGAGAAACTCCTTTTCTGCAGTCGTGATATCTTCAGTAAGAGGGAAGCTGAATCGTGGTGGATGGAGAATAGCAATCGGATTTGTGCAATATACCATGTTCCTCCTTTTGAAAGAGCAACCAATGAGCCCACTTCAAGTTCAGAAGAAGAGGTATCAATTCTTCAACTTCCTGCATTGTCTGTGTTTATCTGCTTAAGGATAGGGGTCTGTCAGGTTTTCTTAGAGTTCATAAAGTAAAGTCAAATAAATGATGCACCTGTCTGGACAGGTGTCAGGAGTGTCAGGTTATGCAACTCCTGCTTACAGTGCAGGAGCCTCACGAGGATTGTCTCGAGGAGCTTCAATGAAAAGTTTCACAGCAGGCTTCAGCAGCCCAGCAGTGTCATCAATGAGAGATGCAACTAGTGTGAAAGCAGAGTCGGTAATTGATGAGAGACCCAATGAAACAGAAGGCCATGAAAGTGAGGTCGGCAGTGAAAATATATATGATGATGTCGATGAGAACTCATGGGTGGAGGAAGATGTTCCTGGTGTCTACCTTACGATTATGAATTTGCCAGCAGGTGGGAGAGATTTGAAGCGTGTGAGGTTCAGGTAAACCTTATGTTTCAACTGCATTCTTGCTTTCAAGATGGGGAGAGGAATTGAAGAAATTCAAAAGGGCAAGTATTTTGAGATTTACTATTATGAGTTAGTCAAATTTTATCAACCAACCCTGAATCCAGGATGAAGGCTAAAATATGACCCAGAGGAGCTCACGAACATATGTTGTTGCTCTTGAGGTTCAAAGTCTCTGGGCATTGTCTCAATGTCAATGTCAAAATGACATAATGTGAGTGCCTTTTGGTGTATGGCAGCCGGAAGAAGTTCACTGAAAAGCAAGCAAAAATTTGGTGGGATGAAAATCGTGGTCGGATACATAAGCAGTATCTGTGACTCCAGCCCATTTTTCCAGGTTTCAACTTCCACCAACAACATCCAAAGAGGTAACCTTTTGTTCTTCATTGCACGCGTAGTCTTATGCTTCAACTTGTCTACACGAGCCACCGGCAAATTATTTTGGGTCATAATCTCCTAGGTCTTATAGCCCTATATGATATCATATATTTAAGGGTGATTTTCGATAGGTTTGAACTTAGAGAGAGGCTTAAAAATACAATGTTATTTCTGTTTTGAAGTCATCAGTGGAGTGTCTTTGTGGTTTGTGTGGTTTCAAGCCAAACCAGATTTTAGGGTTGCCCGGAAGTGGCCACTCTGTATTTCAAATCAGACAGTTTTTGTTTTTGGATGAATGGGATACCATGATTTCTTTCTTTAGTTTATGCAACTCATTTTACAACTGAAATTCCAAAGTCCATCATAGGTGACAATAAAGGTCCCTGGATTACAACTTTTATCTATTGATAATATGTCTCTTTTACTATTCTACATCATAGAAAAAGGTTCTGCCATATTTTTCATTTTGTCATCACAATGCTTGCAATTCATCATTCAAGGGAAAAAGAGATGTGCTGAAATTGTTACCTACCTTGTGGTGATTTCATCTATGTCAATGAAAGGGGGAAATATAGGAAGATTGAGATTGTTAAAATTGAGGAAAAAGCCTATCAAGAACAAAACCAAGAAATAGTGTCCTAACTTTTTGTTTGGAACACTAAAGTTTATTTTGTTATGCCTGAGATCTTATTGACTTTGGGGGTATGCAAATTTTCATTTTTTTTAAAAAAAAGACACTTTTCAAAAGCACCAAATCTACATATCTTAAGAGTTTTGTTGATGTTTGGGAACCTATGTAAAAATAATGTTTTCAAAACAATGTAACACTCAATGGAGTTTTTCTTATTTTTTATTACCCTCTTCCTCATAGCAAGGGTATTATTTGCCTCCATTTGAAGGTTGGGTTATATGCATCTTTAGCACAACTCCTTGCTAATTGTATTGTTTATTTTGAACCTAGGGTACTTAATTTCAAAGATTCCACAAAATACAGTGCATCCATGCTATGCATGTCACACCTTATTTAGTAGGCTTTACCAATAACATAATGCCTAATGACATTTGAAACAAAAACTTCAATATAATTTGAGTTCACCATTTTCCATTTGCCCCACGATTAGCGACAAAGGTTTTCCCTGTTAACAATTCCATAAGACCAAAATGGTGAATCCTAAAATCTATCAAGCATGATATATATGACCTAAGGCCAAAATTGATTACCTTAATGACACACATTTGTTTTGATTCAGACATCTACCATTTCAACTAAGTCTGACAATTGTATCCAGATTACATATGTAAATGAGTAAGTAACCACCCACCAAAGTAGTTAAGTTGACATGGTTGTTTTATGCAAAGTTTGGTCATAAGATCAATTAGTCAAATGTAATCAATTGGAACTTGATTATGTATTGAAATAAATCTACTAGTGAAATTAGATGATAGTGTTTCGTTGCATTATTATTGTCATATGTTTTGTTGATTGATTTCAATACTTTTTTTTTGGTGATGATTTTAAATATTTTTATTGTGGAATATTACTATGCTTTATATTGAGCTATGTCAAAATGGACAAAAGATCTAGGTTGGTAAAATCTACTATATGTAGTTTAATGCATACACTTGGACTTGACAATGGTTGTTCTGTCCATTGGATGGGATGGATTCATCTAGTTCCTAAACCTGTGTTAATTGCCACATTAACTTACTCAAACCTTTTAGTGCTTGCCTTTTATCTAGTTTTTTTTTTTCTCAACTCTGACCTCAGCTTACATATTACCCTCCATTTTGTCCCTACCTAGCAACTAACAACCAACCTCTCCTATCCCACTCACCCGCCCTACCTAGCTAGTCACCAACCCACTTCATCCATTGTTGTACCTAGCTAGCACTTGTGCCTTGTGGAAGTTTATCAATGAAATTATAATATAGAATGCAAGTATTGTTTTTTTTAAAAACTCCATCATAATTACTCCATTTCAAGTCCATAACAATGATAAATTGCTAGTCTCAAATGTGAGTATTGCAAGCATTCTAAACCTCCATCTACACTTTGGACCATTTAATGTATAATGGACTTAATTTAATTAAGTATTAGGCAATAGATTTAGAGTTAGGAAAACAACAAACATTAATGACTTTTTGCACCCAGGTTGGATTTTGGAGGAAATTTTTCAAATACACATTGGGGGGTGTTTGCATACATAGGCATTAATTTATCCTAATTTATAGTTTCTTCAATGATCAAATGCAAGTATTGCATATTTTGGTTTTTTTTTGCTTGAAGATATCATAGTACTTTTATCATTTCGGCATAAATTAAATTATTTTTTGTTTTGTCAAACTTTTGAAAAATCATTCATGACTTGTGTCGAAATTTTAATAAATTTAAAAGTTCAACTGTCGAGATTTGAATCACAAACCTTTCACAACAATGATTTAAAACTAAAGCAATTTAGAGACACTAGATTGCTCCATAACATTGACAAAGCATTGTTTATTATTTTTTATAATCATTATTTGTTGAAATTTTTAGAATTAGAAAATCAAATGTCGAAGTTAAAATTTCAAATTTAAATATTTATTTGTAGCTTGTTGACAAAATGGTAAAGAAATTTTGGTATTGCTCAAAGTTGGGGTAGTTGTAGCCTCAATCCCAAAATGCAACACCTCCATATAAAAAGATGTCATTTCAAATGCAAGAGACTAAAACAATAAATGCATATTTTATGATTCAAATGCAAACATTACAAGTTTAGTAAAAAAAAACCATATTTTTTCACCCAAATGCAAGTTTAGTTCAAAATTTTAATACATATTTTATGATTCACACATGGTATTGTAGTTTTAGTCACATTTCATAGGTTATTTTTTTGTAATTATATAAATATTACATGTTTAATTTTACGTTTATTGAAGTTTTTAATAGTGATAAGATAGTTGCAAGATAGGGTGACTCATTTTTGTGTCACATTGGACTTTTTTGTAATGTGTCCTTCATTAAAATCATCAATGTGACAATTTTTTTTATGGATTAAGATTGTCAACATGAGTAAGAATATGTACATGATGATGAAACTAAATAAATATACACCAAACATATAGTATTAAACTTTTTAAATGAAATCATGCATTGTGATTTTGAATTTACATGAAAATTCAATTGCACTTTTCAATATTGTTTGATCTCAAAATGTTTTATAGAAACTTAATATGTATACATGTTAAAAGAAAAAAAAAAGAATTTTCAAAAAAACATAAAAACTTAAATTCAACATATAGTTATAAACTTTTGAACCTTATTTTCAAAAATTCATATTTCAATCATTTTTTGTTGGATTAATGTTTTTATTCTTAGCATTTATGTCAAAAATTTATTAATTATATTTTATTCATTTAAACTTTTTTGTTTAATCATCACATAATTCACATTTAACCTTGATTTTCTAAAGTTTTTCTAGTTTTAGTGTTAAAATATGGACTTTTGAGAATGTTATAGCTACCAAATATGAGCCACCCCAAGTTACAATTTGTGAGAATTTTAAAAGACCAATGAAATTTGTACAAAAGGACCAATATTTTTTTTCATTCTAATTTTTTGTACTATTTGTTTTTCATCTTATTTTGGGTTTTTTTTTTGTTTTCAATGTTTAGCAGAATAAGATTGTGTGTAGCCTTGCAGATTTTATTATTATTATTATTATTTTATTTTTTCAGGCCAATGGGATTGTTGGATTTGGTGGTTTGAATTTGTTTTCTAAGTTATCTTGAATGAACTAAGAGTCAATGTGAAATGGCTATTTACAGACGGGATTCTAACACATTACTTGTGTGCACTTTTGTTTTCTTTTTGTTTTGTTTTGTTTTCTCATTTGTTGGCCTTGCCCACGAAGGCAAGGATATTATTGTGTTTAGATTCCGTATAGAGTATAGTAGCTTTAGGGATTGTGGCCCCTACTAGGTAATAGGCATATGTTTAAATGAGGATTTTTGAAAGATGATATTTTGCCTTGTGTTGAAACTTGAGATCAGTTATAGAATTATCATAATATCTCGAAGGATTTTGGTTCCTTTTAGAGGACTTTTTTGAAGACTATATTTTTGCATGGTGAAATATTTGAGTTTCTTCTTTTGCCTTAAGATACTTTATAATATAAATGGCAAGGCCACAGTGTGACACACTCATTGTTCCTTTTCGGAATTTTTGTTGGGTTTTTGTGTATGTGTCGTCCAGTCTTAGGGTTAGGGTTTGGTGCGCATTTAGATGTCACGTTTTTCGTGTTGTGTATTTGCGCGCGATTGTAAGAAGATTTGGTGTGTGACTCCTGTCCTCTCTTTCAGATATATTGGTCTAGCTGCTGCGAGGTGGAACTTCCTCAGATATCATGTCGTTGGAGACTCGACTCGCAGACATGATGATGTCTCAAGACCTCCTGCTATTGCAGCACTTGTCTTATCATCTCCTTCTATCGCTATCATTATGTGCTTATTACTAAGGTCTTGAGGATCATCAGGCTTCCGTGCTTGCTTGCTTGCTGCCTGCTGATTGTTTTGATTTTTTTTCTTCCCTCTTGTTCAGTGGAATCTTTGTCACTGCTTTGTGTTATTTCACCTGTCTACTGCAATCCGGTCGTTTCAATTAGGGGCTTGCATTTGAGCTCTATTTTTTAAAGTTGCCGACCTCTGCAGAATCACATCCATTAATCTGTATTTCCGTGTCCTCTGGTTTTGGGGGCGTATCCATGGCAAATGACGCCCTGCTGGTTTCCCACTCGATTTGAAGAGAAGATTAATGGAGGAGACGACATGATTTTGATACTCTGAAACTGCTGTTTAGATTCCTTTGAAGGGCTCATGTGAAAAAGAGAGAGAGGCAGAAGGCAAGACAGAGAGCGCGAGAGAAAGAGACAAGAGGAAGAGTGAGACGGAGAGGAAGAGAGAAATAGAGTGTCATGGGAGACGATAAGTCCAAGATCAGGGTCTTGAAGGTGAAGAGGGAATCTGATGTGAAACCAGATACGCTAAGGACCGTCGTACACAGGGAATCCGATGTGAGACCAGATGCTGTAAGGAGCACGGAGAAAGTGAGGAAAGAGACACTCGACAGAAAGGACAAGGAGCCTGTGAAAGTCAAGGATGAGAAGGGAAAGGTTGTGCTGTCAAAACCACTGCAGAGACCGGAGTCTCTCAGTTCCAGCGTCACACCCAAGGCAAACAATGTATGGGGCGCTTTTTCTTCACTCTTTCTCCCTTTCATGTGCATGATCTGATCAAAATTGGTTCCTCACCATCTGAAGGGCCCTGCAAGACATCCACAGCTCTGGCACTTGTAAACCTAATTATTGGTAATTCATAGTAGGCTTGCAGAAGCTGTCTCGTCTGATAGGAGTACCTGGTTGTTGTTGCTGTTCTAAATATTTGCAGTTGGGCTGCAGAAACTGTCTTCTTTGATATCATTACCTGGTTGTTGCTGTTGCATTGTCTTACAATAGCAGCAATTGAGATGTTTCCATTGGAGTATATGTTGTGTGATGCAGGGAGGGTTATCTTCAAATGTTGAGAAGCTCCCACCTGACAGGAAGGACAAGGAGCCCGTGAAGAGCAAGGATGAGAAAGGACTGGTTGTGTTGTCAAAGACACTAAAAAAGCCAGAGACTGTTGGTGCTAAAGTAGCACCAAAAGCAAGTAATGTATGGATCTCTCTTCATTCTTTGTTGTGCTCATGTTCATCACTCTCACTAGAATGGTTGCTTACCATCTTAAGGCTCCTGCAGGCTTCTCAGCTGGGGCACTATTAACCCTAGTTATTGCCAAGGCTGGACTACAAAACCTTTCTTTTTTCATATCCATTACTTTCATTAACATAACTGATGGTTGCTGTTGTAGTGCCGTAGAATGGCTACATTTAAGAGGTTTTCATTTCTATTCTATGTTGGCTGGCATAGGGAGGGCTAGTGACAACTGTGGAGAAAGTCACACCTGACAGAAAGGAGAAGGAGCCTATGAAGGTCAAGGATGAAAAGGGAAAGGTTCCATTGTCAAAGATGCTGAGGAAGCCCGAGGCTGTCAATGCTAAAGTCACACCCAAAGCAACCAATGTATGGTGGATTATCCTCCAACTTTTGCTCTCATGCTCCTCATGCTTCTCTAGAATGGTTGCTTATCATCTGAAGGTCCCTGCATGCTTTTCACAGCTCTTGCATGGGTACCTAACCAATGATTGCTGAATCTTTGTCTTTTTTGATATCAGGATGTAGTCGTTGCTGTTGCATTGGCCTTGAACAGTAAGACTTCAAGGTTTTTCAGAGCAATCTATTTTGTCTGGTGTAGGGAGGGGTGTCATCAAGTGCAGTTAAAGTCACACCTGACAGAAAAGAGAAGGAATCTATGAAGAGCAAGGATGAGAAAAGAAAGATGATGTTGTCAAAGTCACTGAAGAAGCCTGAGGCTGCCAGTACAAAACTTACATCCAATGCAACCAATGTATGGTTGTATGCTCACTCTCATGTCCCTTAGTATTCTCTAGAATGATTGTTTACCATTTGCACAGCTCTGGCCCTAGTATCATTAATTGTGTAATTTCCAGTTGTTATTCTGAAGCTGTCTTTCTGATATCAGTACCCAGTTGTTGCTTATTGCATTGTCTTAGAGCAGCTACTCTTCAGGGTGTCCCATTGGGGGCTTTGGTGTCTGGTGTAGGGAGGCGTTTCTCCAAGTTCAGGGAAATCAGTTAAGAAGGTTACTGTCACAACAATCAAGACAACAACAAACACAACAACGAAGACTGTGAAGGAAGAGAAGAGGGAGAAGAAAGTCTTCACCCTACCAGGACAGAAACATGAACCTCCTGAAGAGGTGAGTGTAATCAACATATCCTTCTGGAATATCTTGCTTTGCAAAAGAAAAGTTCACATCAGGCTGAAGGGTTTTATGGATCTACTGCTGACCAGTTTCTTATCTTGATTTATGAGCTGTAAATGAGCCTTGAAGTGGACATCCATGATAGCTTCATTGTTGGTGTAAGGTGTGGTTTCTTACATTGGAAAATCTGTACCTGAATGGGGTGGGGATCCCTGCAGAGGGATGCGTTGAGAATCTTCTATGAAACTCTTCATGATCAAATACCAAGCAGTGAGATGGCAGAAGTCTGGTAAGCAAGGCATGTTGCTCTTTTATGTGGCCTCTTGACTATGTTTACTGTCTATGTTCTCCTCCTCATAGGGAATCTCAATGCAGGATGATGGAACATGGATTGTTGCCTCTTGCTGAGGCTAAGGAGGTGCTGGAGCGCAAGCAGAAAAGGGCACAATATCAGAAGAATGGCACACCTGTCAAGTCATCCACACCTTTGAGACATTCCAATGGTTCTGTTGAGAAGAGAGCCATGACCTCAAATGGCAAATCCAAAACCGCAGTTCCACCTAAAGGGAAGAAAAAGAGGGATGAGAGTGATAGTGATGATGACTTTATTAGGCCTGTGAAGAAGAAGTTGAAAGCATAGTGCAATCACTTGATTCTTGTGAACTATGATCTTTGTATACTTCTGGGCGAGTGTTTTTAAGATGAGAATCTATTAGAAATGAGAATTTCTCATTAGTGATGATGATGCACAAATGCAAGGCTTGGGTTTCCAAATCACATGTCATGTTTAGTGCATACATCCTGTCAATGAAGTATACAATCATCATTGAAACCTGATGTTAGGGGTGTTGATGCTTACAAGATGCAGTGTTCCAGTCTTAAGCTCTTAGAATTGCTGCAAAGATGTACAGTTAATTAAGCCATCAATCCAGAGCTGACAATGGTGAGTCCGCTGAAATTTCCAAGGATCCTCATCACAAGTGTATGGAAGTTCAAAGTTTTTGGCTAACATATACAGTGTAGTGCAGGTTGATGGCAAGACTTGTGAGATTTTGACACTTAACATGGATTGTGGCATGATTAGTTTGTATCTTTTCTAAGCTTTTCTGGGAAAACTGGAACCAAGTATAATGTTGTAACTGATCTAATTGAAACAGGTGATTTGCAAACATCTGGATCAACAATGTGCTTGTGTGCATGACCAAATTCTTTGATGAATTTGAAAAGATGCTGATCTGGTTGAAATCTTTTGGTGACTGGCATTTTTTTAATGTCATTTGCAAGCTTGACCTGACCTAATTTGATCCTGCAATGGTGTTCTGAGTGATGTGATGATCAGTTGTGTTTTGAGGTTCATAGAATCAACAAAGGGCTAGACATTCTCTCCAGCATGGGGATGAGGAGAAAGATGGAATGTGGTGTCCATGGATCTGTGGTCTGCAGTTCTGATGCAGGGTTGATCTGTCTCAGCAGTAGCTTGCCAATTTACAGCTGCAGCGGCTGTACTTATAGAGCAAATTTACTAGGCAGTCAGCCAGCAGCTCAAGTCGTATTGGTTTTGGACTAATTGCTTGCATTTTTGGTTTGATCCAAGAGCACATTGTGTTGATGGGAGTTAGGGACAGGGTCAGTGTTGTGGCCTGCTGTAGGTCAGAACCATGACCACATCCTGTGCAACTAGTACAGAACCGTCTGGAAAGGTGCGGGCCTTGCCTTCAAGCAGTTGTCCATCAAGTGTTGAAGCAGATGGAAACTTATCTGCAGTAGTACCTGAAAGATGATGACTTTCATGAGTGTTGCCTCTTGCAGGCTCCTGCCAGATTCTGTTGTGAACTTGATGCAGTCTCAGATTTGCTCCTAGTTCCTGACCCTTGCATGTGATTTTCACCTGCACAGAGAGCATTCAGATGATACATTTAGTGTTAGTCTAGCTACCGTTGGGTCTTCTCTTTGTGCATAAGCCTAGTTGCAGGATATCTAGCCTGGTTGCAGGTCCAGAGCAATGTACAGACTGCATGCCCACCTCTGTTTTACTTGACAGCTTGAGTTTCAATGCCACATACTTTTGCACAGAAGAGACTGTCACATTCTCATTCCTGCAGATTTGAGGAAACACATCAGTTTTGCTTAGGTTAGAAAACTTCCGGACCCTGCTGTTGCTGCTGCTGAGCTGCATGGATTTTGTTTGAGGTACACAACCACACCAGCAAGAATGATAATTGATAGCTTTGCACTCTCAGAAAGTGTACCACAATGAATGCACAACATCCTTGCTGCAATCTGAACTGGCAACTTGGTGATTCAAAGGATCCACATACCTGACGTGAATGTACGTGATTGGTATCTGTCTCAACGAAGAAGATACGGTTCTGCAGATGTTGATACAGACAGATGCTGCACAAGTCAATCTCAAAACAGAATGTGTTCCTATTTGCTAAAGCTTCTAAAGTCCATACAAAATCTGAGAATCATGATTTCTGTTCAGGTATGGGCTGTCATGTGCAAAAAGAAAGTTCTAGATGAGAATGTGAGGCAAGCGTAGAGCAAGGGAGATTTACCGATTCTCAGCTGCCGCAGCTCGCAGGGTGAACCATAGCTCGCGGTTCCGATCGCCTCCTCTCGCTGATGTCGTCCTGGAGATCTCTTGAGGGGGAGCGCAGCTGCCGTTGCCACTTGGGTCACTCCAAGGCACTGGATCGGAATTCATCATCATCTCTCTCGACTCCTTTCGGTGTTTCTCGGGCAGATTTGAGCTCGAAACAACGGGATGTACCGGCTGCTCTTCAGTATGGCATCGCTGCTGGTCATTGTTCCCCACACAGCTTTGTAGAAGAAGCTTTTGCCAGGGATCCTCCTGACATGAGATCAGCTGTTCTCTCTTTTGCAGGACATGATCTCTCCAGGAGAGTTGGATTGCATTCTCGGTCTTGGGAGATTGAAGACTAGTTGTAGTTTGCAGTAACATCCTGCCGCCGGAGCAGATTGCAGTGATGGGTTGCGAGCGAAGTCCAGGTAAAGTGTCGAAGAGATCCAGAAGATTTTCGATACGAGCTGTTTGAACTGGTGAATGATGAAGATCATGTTGTCCCGGAAAATCTTGCTCGTGCTCATGCGGATGCATTTCTTCACCAGCACTTTCAGGCATGATCTGCAAACCGGAGTTTCTGTGCTGATGGTTGTTCTCAGATCCTGCCAAGGTACTCGAACAGAAATTCTCTATAGCAGCCGATGGGGTTGCTGTAGGGGTGCTCAACCCAAGCTCGAGCCATTCCTCGTCCTCACAAGCTTCTTCTCGCTTTCTTTTACGGACCAAGCGTCCAGCAGCTCCTCCTCTCGACCTTAACGGCTCAGCAGCTTCATGGAATCTAGTGACCAAACCTAGTTCCAACTGCAGCAGGCCCTTGGAATTGGAATTTTCCAGTTGAGAATACGGTCCATGATGCAGGATGTCTATCACCCCCAATTGTAGATCTTTTTGTTTGCGAAGAATTATACCGGCTGCATTAGATTCTATGATATACTCGTGGTGGGTACTAGTGGACTCCTCACGAGGATGATCAGGGAGCTGCACTTCAGCTGGTACACAAGACACAAACCGCAAGCCTTGCAATTCGTTCGCGGACTCTTGAACTTCTACCTTGCAGAGCTGCTTCTTCCAATTGCGAGGCACTGCAGTACTAGTACCGATTTCCCCCAGTTTAGCGAGAAAGGAATCGGGGGTGGTGGTGGTTCTAGCGACTGCAGTGGCGCGGTCAGAATCGTCGATCCCTGAAATGGGGCTCTCCGCGAGATTTTCCAGATGGTGTTCAGCACAAGTGAGGTCGGAATCCGCAGCATCATTTTCAAACTGTGCCTGCAGGCGCAGAAGTTCAGTACTGCCTGCCTTGAGAACTGGCTCAAGGAGGACCAGATCACGACTACATGATGGATCGCTTAAGGCTGATTCCATCATGCTGCAGCAGCAACAGCAACAACTCCCATGCAGATCTGCTGCACCATTACTTTGAGATTTTCTTCGATTGCTTCTTTTTCTCTTCTTGAGTTGCGACCACTGAGCCGTATTTGCCAAAAGAAAATCACCAGCCGCAGCAGCAGTCGTCGCAGCTTCATTAGAGTCCCGGTCCAAATAGGTGCTTTGAATCTGCATCTCATAAAGCTGTTGATCTTCTAACTTCTTCCTCTCCAACAACGCACCCAGGTGTGCAGCACCACAAAAGCCTTCAGATCAGGATTAAGCAGTGCCGCCAATTCTTTCAAGAGCTCTTCTCAAAACAAATACTTGTGATCGACTGCAACCCTCCATGTCCTTGTCTCAGAGAGACAAAATCCCCACACTAGAAAAAAAAAAGAAAAAAAACTTACAAATTTGCAGCACTAAAAAAATAAAATTGGTAGTCGAGTCGATCAGGAGACGAGCCAGCTTCTTCAGAAATTACCATCTTATATGAACATTCCTTGATATCGATCCTTGACACTGGGGATTCATGAATCACTTCACTCCTAGCTAGGTACACACAGCAGCAGCAGCAGCAGCAGCCATTCCCAGTCGACAGTGCTGATTGCTGCATCGACAGTCAAGCTCTCTCGGCGGCGGCAGCGGCAGAGCAACAGCTGTAGCTTCTCCTGCATCCAGCAGCCATCCATGCAGTCACCGATTTACATCAGCTAGTGTCAAGCTCGATCTACAGCAGCGGCAAACATAGCTCATGAGATTCCTCCATCACTTCTCAAGGAAAAAAACAAAAAACCCAGATCTGCACCCGCGTTCGACATGCTCCCCGACCGGCCAACGTAAAATCTGTTTCACCATCGCCCGACCAGCCAGCAACCTTGGGAGCTCAAATCCGCTCGACATTTCGACCGGAGTTTCGAAACAAACGACAGACGTTGGTAGGCATTTATGGAACACTAGTAACTGGGCACGGTCTCCCAGTTAAAAGGGAAACTTACACTCAACAAGCGGGCCAGTAGCATAATCTCGTTTGTGCCCTTTAAATGACATCCATAATGATGATAAGAAATTCAACAAACAAAAAAAAATTGGAAAAATACAAGGTTTCTTTAAGCATGGTCAGGCCCAACAGAATCCTTCCAAGTTCCATTATGCTGCTGGTAATGTTCCTATAATGGATGAGAAGTAACTTAACCTTAAGGTCAGTTTTGTCATTAAATAATCCTCAAAAATAGTGAAATGAAATTTTGTGAAAATATGAAAGTCGACATGTTGAAAAATCATTATAATTATCATAGGCTACACGCTCAATAATTTCACTACTCGTCTCACAAAATTATAGTAGATGATGGAAAATTTATATATTTTCAAAATTTGAAAACGAATTCATTTTTTGAAACAAAAAAAATTATTTGTTTTGTCAATGTGGAAACTGACCCTAGGCTGACGAATGCAACATACAAAATTGGAAACACATGGTGGTTAAGCATGGTCAGGCCCAAGAGAATCCTTCCTTCATTCCTTCCGTTATGCTGCTGGCAATGTTTGTAGAGTGGACTCCACATGACCCTCCCTAGAATGTGGGGATACCAAACTTCAATGGCCTGTTGTTTCTAGGTGCATCACAATGTCTCTACCTGAAGGGCAGGGCAGAGCCAACACAGTGAATAAACTAACCTTTTAACTCTATCATCATCCCAATGTACATGAAAAGAGTAAAAAGTGAGTTGGCAAATGACACATCATTGAGGTGAAGGAGGGATATAAAGTGCTTGAGAATAACTTATTCCTAAGAAAAGCTATCTTCAACTTTCTTAGTGAAAAAAAGACCCACAAAGAGAGGAGATGGCGTTGTAAAAAGGAATAAACCCTAATTTGACTCCTTGATTTCAAAGGATTAAAATACCCACCGTACATTTCCAACAGAATTCTAATCTTGTGCTTTGTCATCATGTGTTCTCTGTCAGGCACACGCCTGATGACTCTGTTCTCCGCACTTCTTGAATTCTTGCCTTGCAAAGAAAAATGTGACTAAATGCGAAGGTCATTGCCTTGTTACATTTTTCTTCAATGTAGTTGAAAGGATGAAGGTCATGATTTTGTAGAATGTAAAACCTTTACACCTTAGCTCTAAGCTGCGCAACATAAGGTTAAATTAATCTCATTAAATAGAGTTATCTGTAAAGCAACCCTGTTTTCACCCGCTCTTTGGGCCTCCTTTCACCCCCTATCCCCTCTTTCATTGGTATCCGCAAAGTAAAGATATTGTATTAAATCTCAGTATGAAATGCTGAAACTTAGCATTTAATGCACAAGGTTTGAGACTAATTATAGTAATTGTACAGTTAGGAGCAGTGAAAATATATGTAGCAGCTGTGGAGGCCCTCAGGAAAAAGGAAAAACAGGATGAAACTCAGTGTACCACCAAAATTGATGGTTTTCTGAGTTTCATCCCCCATTGAATGCTAATGTACTTTTTAGCAGGTTTTTTTTAATTTCACCCTGTGTATGACCAAACTCAGGGTTCTGGTGCTGTGTTTTTTACGGATAACTCTAATATGTTTTGGTTTACCCCTTTGTGTGAACAGCACGGAGGTTAATTTGGGTTATCAGAGTACAGCTGGAGACTTACCTGTACTCTTTAGACTCTTTTTTTTTTCTTCTTATCAAATTCAATTTGCCCAAAAAGAAATTAAAAATCTCATGATTCTGTTTAAAGATTTTTCTTTCTAATTGAAGACTGACTTATTTAGCCATATTTTATTGGCAGCCTTCAGTGTTTCCCACTTTTATATAATCAATTAGATATTTTGCAAGGAACAAAGAAATTTTTAAATTAGATCATGTGCATGTGCCCAATTAAGGACAAATAGAAGGACAAAACCCATAAAATATTTTAAACTTATCCAGTTGAAGGCTCTAGAATATCAAAATAACTAGGCTCAAAATATTAGGGTTGATGAATGGGCATTTCCACCCCCTCATTTGGAATGTCCCCCACCCAACAAGCCCTTATCCACCAAAAAGAACAAGGTGAACCTGATGAATGCGGAAACATATGTTAATGTCAGAGGGATCTTACTCATTTGTAGGAGGGACATTCAAGGAAATAAGTTGTAGGGGAGGTTCCTGTACAGAGTTTGTCCTCCTGAGGGAGTGAGGGGCACTCAAGGGTGTGGGCCTGAGGGCGTTCCCAATCCTCAGGAGAACACACGAGTACAGGAACCTCCTCCCCTTACATAAACAACTCTCCTTTTATTTCCTCTCTTCTTTCTCGATTCATAGAAAAGAAATATTTCCATGGGAACATTGGGACATATAAAAATTGAGGGAGCTCCCCTGGCATAACATATCATCCATTAGGGAAGATCCCTCAAAATACACAAAAAAAAAGAAAAAAAAAGAGATAACTACATCAAAAGATGTCCCTGCACACTAAATGAAAATACACTAAATGATTTCATTAGATTTTGAGTGAATTCATTAATCTTAGTAAAAAAGGGACTAATTGAAAAGTAATGAACAGAGACTAATGAATTGCACCCACATTTTGTAATAATTTACTAATGCTCTCCAAATACACTTTTTAAAAAAAATTCTGATTGCTTAACCAACAAGTAAAAATCCCTTGTGACATTCATATCATCAAGATCCACAAAGGGAGAGTCATTATTGATTGCATGCATGCCTCATAATATGCCACTTGCATGCAAAGCATCCTGGATTTCAGGATTGGCTGCTCACTCTCACTTATTTTTTGGAATTTCTATTAGGTATTTCCTTCATTTGCAAGCTACACCAAAGTTTGTAGGAGAATTTGACAATTTTTGTCAAACTTCAGCAACAAAGTTTGTAGAGTATATGACTACATTATTAGGCTCCTGCTGTTGTTGGCCTGTTGATTTCCTGTTTTTGTACTATGACAGGGGTAAAATGTACACTATCAGAAAAATATACCAACAACACTAGGACATAAGGTAGGTTGTGCTTGGACACAGTGTTTTTTTGGGGTGAGGAGGGGAGGAATCCAGTAACTTAAACAACACAACAAAGAATTGGAAAACTTTTAAGTAGCACATGCTTTGGAATGCATGTTCTTCTTGCATGCTTAATAATGGCCAGCCAGAGAGAGAGGTCAAAGTGAAGAAGCAGCACCGACCAGCTTAACCATGCAGGTTTGATGGTATGTGGAGAGGGACAATTTCTCTTTGTATTCATGTCCCATAGCAAACTATGGTGGTTATCTATGTGCTAATGATTCACATGTATGTGTCTACTTACTTACCTATCTACCTACCTACCTACCTATCCCATAACTAACTATGGTGATTAGATATGTACTAATGATTCACAAGGTATCTACCTACATAGTAATCACTAAGTGCCTTATGTACTTACCGTCCTACATTAATAGTCACTTACATTCCTTACTTATTTACCTATGATACTGAGGTATATACATATGTAGGCACCTAGGTGGTATGAGGTGAAAGTAGCCGGGTTTACATGATAGGTTACCACAGTGGAACTTGGTAACTCAGTCGTGCTTCATATGCAGTTAAGTGATAACTAGTTTCCAACGGATGGTGCACTAGTGAGTGTTGGGTCTCAATTAAAAGGTGGGATTGAGTCTAATTTGACCTATGAATTATTTAATATGTAAAAAAATCAAAAATCCAAAAGTTTAACCCCCAATACATTAGGCTGGATCAATTCGGTCGGCTTTTTTGTGTGTATCTTTTTTTCTCTTTCTCAGACCTTTAGGGTTTAATAAATGTGGTGATCGTCCAATTGAAAAATGCTGGGATGTCACATACATAGGGGGCTTTGTTTAGCCTTCTTTCCTGATTTTGCATTGCAGGGTGGGCCATTTTGACCTGCCTGTAGTCAATTTGCTTGAAATGCATTGAACAAACCCTGATTCTTACTTGCATGGCAATTCATTGCTTTGCTTTGATACGTATCAAAGTATTTTCTCTGGCTTTGCTTGCATGGTAATACTTTATAAAAAAGACTTTTTTTTGAAAACTTGTCAAGTTCTCATCACCATGTGACAAGAAGAGATAAGGTGACTCAGGTGTCAAGTTATGAGCTCCACCGAAGGCAGTTGTCCCCGGTGGTATACAAAACCAACATGATAACTTACAACATATGATAACTTACAAGCCGACTTATGTACAGTGAGTCAAAGCGCCAAACAGGCAAAAACATCTTCTCCCTCTCAGTCAAAATGACAGCCCCGCACTGCAAGTTGCAATATAACCCACTTTCCATTCCTTGATACATTTGGAATGCATTATAATTAGTACCGTGCATTTTCATCATCCATGCAAAGAGATTATTATTAGTACGATTCATCATCATCTGAAAGAGGAGTATGATTTGGTCTTTGTAAAGCACTCCCCGTAATTTCTTAGTGTATTTGGAGGGCGACACTTTATTTAAATTAATATTAGTTTTTTTTTAGAACACTTTAAACACATTAATAATGCCTACTTCAAAATAGGAGAAAAGATCCCTCCCCCCCTCACCCCCCTCTCTTTATAAGGGGTCTCTTACTTTCTTACAAACTCAACCATGGTATCATGTTTCCATCGTGTGATCAACTTGGTTTCCATAATGACATAGGTTTACACCACAATTTTCATTATGTATTACAATTGAAACAATGGACATTCCAAACGTGCATTTAGGGTGACCGAGCTATATTAGTAGAAAGCTTGAGGTTATAAAGAGAAGATATAAACAATTGTCATAGTGACCCAGGTCTTGTGTGAACATAACAAGAATAGTGTGTGGGGATTAAAAACGAGTCGTACTATGGATCATGGCATTACATTGCTAATTATCAAAACATAGTTCAAGAGGTTTTGGATCTTAAAAGTAGTGCACCTCATGAAGATTTGTCATGAACGCAACGATTTGGAGTAGACTTCAAGTAATGATTATAATTGGTCTTATTAAGACTCAAAGTATTTGAATCAAAGGAGTGTAATGGTTACCATATTCAAATGATTCGTGTCATGCAACGATCTATTTTGGCTAATGGGCATTATTTTGATGACTAATTCAGACTTCTTTAAGATAAAAAAAGGTACCCATCCATGACCTTAAGATGGAATTTTCAACATTCTACCCAGCTGTGCACTCCTTTCAAAAAAGAAATCAGCACCCCTGTCTTCCATGGTTTGAGGTTATGGCAGCATTTCCCCACTCCACCCCTCCCACCTTACCTTTCTAACAATCTAAATTTATAGGGTTTTTGATTGTCAATTTGTGAAAACATTTGAAACCCCAAAAATTTCAACCAAAAGTATTGAAATCCACAATTGTAGGAATCCACAAAAGAATATGGATGAAAACACAAAGCTTATTCAAAACCTTCCACCCCTCAAACAGTACCACACAAGTCACAAGTGACAAAAACAAACTTGTCATCCTTGACACAACTCATATACTAATTATGTCCAAGCCAACGACTTCCATAATAGTGCTCAAATGTCAACATACTTTACTTGTGGCTTATCCTATGCTATACACTATACCTGAAATAGGCATGGTGCCACCCACCTTTCTTTAGGGTCAGAACAAGAAAGGAGCCAAATTTCAGGGCCAAATTTCCTTGTGATTTTGCTCCATGTTGAGCTCACTACAGTTGGAATGAAGTCTAGGTGAGGACTAAGAGACCCTAAAGAAGGGTGTTACCCCTCTAACTAGCACTCTACCCTTGAAATGTGAGCCAGAATAGAAAGGAAAATGGAAAGGATCTGGGGTGTTGTATGACTCAATACCCACCAGTGCACCATCTATAGGAAAGAAAACTCGACATGACTCACTTGTGGATGAACGACAACTTAGTTACAAGGTGGAAAGGTTCCACCTCCGTAACTTATCCTCTAAACCCTCATACTTCCACCTCACGCTACCTTGTCATGGCAAATAGTGAATCAGCAGCCACCAGTGCACCATGAAGGATGGATGGATGGCAAGTGGTCAGCAAACAGAAATTCTGCTGGGTTCCACCTTCCCTAGCTAACCATGGTGGTCACCATGGTTAACTAAGTTGCTTTTTGTTTAGTACCTAGTTATTAAAAAGCTGGGTGGTAAAGATAGCCCTTACCTATGGACAAACCATCTACTTGGCTACTAGTCACTTATTTTCTTACCTATCTACCTGTATAGACAACCTACTTGTTACAAAATGTGTCACCAAATATTAACTTTGTTGAGATTCATCAACAACTAAGTCATAACCAATGTTGGGCAAATAATATTTGGGAAATTTATATATTAAATTTAGATATCACATCAAATATCATTTTTTTGTATTTCTCAAATATCACTGCAAAATATGATATATGAAGTGATTTTTGGATCATTGAATCTCATAACTTTGAAATTTAACCATGCAACACTTGGATTAAATGTTGAATATTACATAAATAATATGTAGGCAAGATATCAACTCCTTGCCCACATCTGGATATCAAGTCCGTGAATTAGTATTTTACATGATTAATTAGAAGTTAGATTTTTTTTTTAAACATGACTTCCTCAAACCCTATGAACAATGTTGATGTTCTATAAAGGGGACCAAGCTCACATCTAGGCCCCATTTTTTAAAAATCTTCTTTGTTGTGGTTTTGTGTATTTTCCTCTTTTCACTTTGCTTCTTGCCTTCATAGTGTTACCTCTTGCCTTTTCACTATTATTTCTTGCTTTCTCACTATTGTTTCTTGCCTTCACACTATTGCTTCTTACCTTCACATTGGTACTTCTTGCCTCCAACTATTGCCTCATGTTTTTGCACTATTAATACTTGACTACATGTCATTACTTTTTGCCTTCAAATTATTGCTTCTTACCTTTGGCTATTATTTCTTCCTTTCAACTATTGAAGATTGTGAAGTTTTTTTAATGAAGCTGAATGTGAAGATGAAGTAATGGAAGAAACTCAAAAACACCCAAGTTTGCAAACTAAAAAAAGTAGAGTCTTATAAAATTATGAAGAAGAAATGAAATGTTTTTGGGAACTATTGCATTCCCAAAGGAAAAAATGAAGGTCACATAATAGGAATGTATGTTAGTCATTTTTTTATGTGAATGACAATGGAATAGTGACACTTGATGCACTTCTATTCATGCATAATATGTTGTGCTATCCCAATCATGTATTTTCCTTTAACCAAAAAACAAAATTAAAGAAGAGTTTAATATCTTATTATAAAACAAGTGGAATAACCTATTTAAGAAAACATATTGATGCCAACCATTCAAAAAAACTAAAAACATTTCAAGAAGAAGTGAACTTGGCAATGGGAGAAAGTTTGAAAATGCATCATGCAAAAAATACCAAATATAGTTAGTTCATCCATTTTATTTTATTTTCACCTCCAAACAACCTTTCTAAAAGGATGATGTGGAACAACAAAAGTTTTCAAAAATCCTGCAATTTTGATTATAAAAAATCATTTGACTTTACAATTTGTGGAAAGTGTGTGGTTAAAGCGTTTAATGTTAATCTTAAAATGTTGGAGTCTAATTCCATTCATGAAAAAAAAATTCACAAAATGTTTTCCCTAGCCTAATGAAGAAAACCAAACAAACCTATGTTTTGCCTTCGCTTGAAAAATGCCATTCTATCATTAGTAGTTTATCTCTAGATGTCCAAGGGTGCCCATGATGTGTTTGCCTTAATCATAATTTTTTTGGGATCTAAATGAAAGCCAAAACATGGTACTTTTGATTTGTTTGAAGGTTTTAAGATATAAAACATGCATTGGCAAAAAAATTGACCAATCTTTTGGATGAATATGGTTTGAAAATAAAGATTATAACATATGTTAAAAATTAAGGTTCAAATTTGAACACAATGACAATTGCTCTTAAGTCTATTATCAAATGTGAAGCTGTAGGTTTGGAGGAGAACTTTCATGGAACATGTTTTGGGCATGATTTCTCCAAAGCTTGTCAATATGCCATTAGTGATGAAAAAGTTTGTAAAGGCTTTAAATATGTTTCCATCAAGTTTGCTTAGGCATATTTACAAAAATCCATCACTCGGCCATAAAAATTTAGTAAAGGCAAGCAAGCATGGAACAAGGCTTGCATTGAAACTAGTTTGAGGCCCAGAAAATTGGACATCTAATGAAAACCAAGATAGTTTTGTTTTTAAACATTGTATTTTTTGTTTTTGTCTATGTAAGTTTTCTTTTTTTTGTGGAATTTGTAAATTATTGTGTTGATATTTGATTTATTCCTATAAGCTTGCAAGTAAGATCATTTTTTTTTAAAAAACATGGCAATTCAAGGCAACATTTGTTTTACGTTACAATTGCCAACCATCAATGTAGATTATTGGTCATATTCCTAAAGCCTTTAACTTGGGTTGTCTTTCAAATCATTGTTGATATTCTTTCTCTAGTTGTGAGTGTTTGTGTGTTTAAATCCATAACATGTTATCTCTAATTTTAAATCAAATATTTAAAAATAGAAGATTTAATAGTCTTAGGTTGGTTTCTTCTTTTATTGGTTGAAAACAAATTATTTTTATGGTGAAAGATTATGATAGATGGTCTTTGTTTCCAATGCTACTAAAATGCCACCATGTACTTCACCTTCTATTAGAATATGAAATTATGGCAAATTAGTTGAATGATGAAGATTCTTGTCTTGACATTTTTGACATGACTATTGAGACCAATTAATGAACTAGCCAAGGAATTGGTGAATAGGGAACTTCAAATATTCTAGAAATACTAAGTTGACGCAAAGGACTTAATATCCTCTAGATGAATCCTTGTTTTCAACTGTTGTGTTATTTGCCCTTTATATCCTTGGGATTGTAAAATCCCATTTGAAATTGGAAAGATTTTTTCCTTGGCTAAGATATTGACAAATTTGAAAAGATCTAGGTTGCAAATAGACAATTTAAATAAGTTAATATTTATAAGCAAGAACTAACCAAATGATCTCAAGGTGAGTTGTTTTTCACTTTCTAACTTGATAGAGTTGATTGAAGCTTATGCTTTTTTAGAAGAAGATCTAGAAAAATATGAGGGTGAATTTGAATGAAATGAGCTTCTAGACATGCATTTTGTAATTTATAACTTTGTTATTTTGGTTGTGAAAACTACCTTGAATATGGAATGGACATTATTTTTTAGCACATCTAGAAATGTGAGACTTGGAATTTTTTTTTAAAATTTAAGATTTCATCTAATTTTTTATTAAAAAATTCAAATTGAAACCATATATATATATATATATATAATGATATTCGTCCAACACTTGTCATAATAGGCATCTAATGGATCAATGTTTCTTTTACTAGAAAATTTTCACTAAATCCCTACCTTGGGAAAGGGTTGGTGACCCCTAAGCTTACAAAATAGGGCCAAATTTTTTAAAATTTTGCCAAATATCACCATTCAATCATTATAGCTTCACGGTTGAACGCACTAGAAATGGACACATGTTGCCATCTTATGGTGCCTACATTTTATATGGAAGGGCCAAATGGCTCTTCCTTAGGGTTAGGGTTTGTCTTTTTTGAGTTTCCTTAGGAAAGAAGAGCCTTCTTTTCTGATGATCTCAATTGCTCCTTTCGCCACATCTCCGAACTTGTTCAAAATTTTCTTTCACACACGGATGTGTTATCGCTAATCACTTTTTGATGTGATGTATTGCCAAAGGACTCATCAATAATGGAGGTTGAGTTGCCTCCCAATTCTTCTAAACCCTATAAGATTTATAAACCCCTTTCAAGTTTCCCCTTGTATTTATGCCAACCAAGTATAAATGTTACAACTTACTAGTTAGGGTTTAATGCAACTACCATGTTCATTGTTTAAGATTTGAATCTTGTTGCATGGTTGTTGGCTGCCAATTTGTAATTTTGTTGCATTGTTGCAACTTGCAACATGCATTGTTCTTACAAGTTGGTTGCTACAATAACGTAACAACTAGTTTGTTTTTAGTAAGTCTTTATTTCATTTTAGTGTTTTA
>Ga0116227_10001755_pt1 | contig 49122 bp, 40 predicted proteins | sample S1TSphgellanicum_FD_89693 | JGI IMG/M metagenome (GOLD analysis project Ga0116227, IMG submission 89693) | Host-associated microbial communities from peat moss isolated from Minnesota, USA - S1T2_Fb - Sphagnum magellanicum MG | ecosystem: Host-associated > Plants > Peat moss > Unclassified... | reverse complement strand
CCTCTTGTTGTTGTTTTTTGTTTGTATTGTTTGGTGTCCCCCTTATTTTTGGTTTTATGGTAATTTGTGGGCGTGTTTTTGGTTGGGGGTTTGGTTTGAACTGTTGGGGTTTTTTTTAAACCCTCCCCCCCCCCCCCCCCCTTTGCTTTGGTTACTTAGTAGAATAAGTCAGGCACACTTTAACATGATCGTGAGCAAATAATTTAGCCTTTATTTGTAACCTTGCCTCCCATTGTGTTGGAGTAAACTTTAAAAATCTTGTAATTGGAATGATTTTTAGCCCTTGTGTAATCCAAAAAGTTCACAAATGTTCATGTAGATGATGCCCTACTTCCTTAACAACTATTATAGATTATGACGCACCCCCAAACTCCTTAATGGATTCAATTGCGAGTCCAAAAGGTGAAAACAGTGGAAGGATAAGGAGTTGGGACACACTCCCTAGTTTGTAGCACTTTGGGGTAGAGGGGTGTGTTGGAGCTTTGGGATAAGGACTAGGAAGAGTGACAAGCAAATCAATTACTCACATGGACCTGCAAAAACCAAACAACAAGTTGGTTAATGCGTAGTTGGAACATTTTTGGTACTCGGACGAGCCACAAACAAACACGAACTCGCGATATTCACCACGACCTAGACTTGAGGGAAACCACCACCTTCCCCCTTATAGTATTCTCTATGCCTGGCCATAGGGCTAGCACTCAAATGTCATTTTGTCTTGGGACTCCCAAGTTGGAGTTCCGAAATTCCCTAAATTGGGATTCCCGCAATTTTGGAGGCCTATAACTTTGTGTGCAAACCTCCGATTGAGGTGAGGTCTAAAGCAACATTTTAGCCCTCATCGAGAGCTTTCCAACAGTATGTGGCATGTCACCTGCACATAAGGAAATCAATGCGATTCTCGACTTTTAGTGGTCGGGAATCAAATTGGCAATTTGACTCCTAGCCTTTCATTTAGCCATAATTTATGTTTTAAGTGCCCAAATGGGTCATGCAAGCTCATTTTAGACATCTAAGTTTTAAGAGCTTTCCAATGGTATAAGGAAATCTTCAATCCAATGAGTTTTGACCCCTAAAATTGCCTTCTAAAAATTCGGAAGTCCATTGGGATTCTAATTCTCAAAGTGGGAGCTCATTTGGGAGTGTGGGGGTTCATTCCCTCACACTTTCCTACACTCATGGGAGCATGAAATGTGACTCCCGGGCTTCACTCTTGGCCTGCACCTTTGCCAACCCTTGCCTTGGTTATGAACCCAAAGTTAGGGTTACAACACCAATTGTATTCAAAATTCGTTTTTGCACTTCTAGTAATTGCACATTATTCAAATGCTTATTCATCTACAATGAAGTAATTTGCAGATTTTTTAACCTTATTTTCCTCCCTTTCCTTGTAATGTGTTTCTTTATTTACTTTTGTAACTACCTTCTCCATAACCTTCTTATGCATAATTGCTAGGTATTCAACACTGATCATAACATGAGATTATGAATAGTTCATTACTAGCTCCTTTCCTATGGTTTGTTTTGCAGGTAAATGAGGGAGCAACAATAACCAGTCCATTTTCATGGTATCTTGAGTCAAGTTCAAAGAATTTGTTCTTATTGCACTTGCTCTTGACTAAGGCTGTCTAGATTTACTACTAAATGTGTAGGCCTCCACCTTAAAACCAAACCTTCAAACCCTTATAAATGTTCCATACAACACCCATTACTAAACCCTGACAAATTTGCAAAATGAAAAAATGTGCTCAAAGTTGGCAAATCGCAATTTTTTTTTTGTAAATCCATTCGCAAAAACGTCCATCTCTGAATGGCCAAACTAACACCACACACATGGGTATCTTTTTTGGGTCAAACAAACATGCACAACTATTCATCTTGATACATTTTAACACACACCATAATCCTTAAAGGCAATCAATTTTTTAAAAAAAACATTATAGAACTACCCCTTACACTAATCATAAAAGAGCCCCCCTGAACAGCAAAGGCCAAAAATTCAAACAGTAAAAACTTGCACCGAACATTCGATAATAGGTACATTGGTGAACAATGAATAGATGTTGACTATCCTTTTTTCAAGTGTTTGCCCATCAGCCCCTAAACGACAAAGGGTTGTTCTACCTTAATGTAAGGCTTCATGACATGTTTCAAGATTTTAGCTTGCAAATTATTCATAAGATGAAAGAAGAAATGTGGTAATGTAACATTAAGTAAGAATCTTATTAGACCTCTGAAGATGATGGAAATATCTTATAAATATGATATTCAAGATTTAAGCTTATATGAAGTTACCAAGAATTGAAAAATGGGGCATGAAAATGAAGTAGCATGAAAATAAGTCAGGTATTTTTGTTGGATTATGGATATCATGTACACACATAACCACCTTGAAATTAGACTATGAACAAAAAATGTATAATCATGAACATAACAAGATTTGTAACGAACTATTATGGAGGGAAACTTTTTTGCATTATATATATATATATATATATGATTTTTTTGTAAAACAATAAATGCATATTTTGTGTTGAAATGAGTGTATATGGTGGTCATGTGTGTAAGTCTTTCTTGTGATCAAAACGTTGTTGTGCATTATATGGATTACATGGAATAAAACTTTGGTTGCATCTTGGTGTGAGCATAATACCACCATTTATACAAAAGAAAAAAATATGTGAAGTTTAATTGTGTTAAGGTTGGATATTAGCCATAATCAAAAGATTTGAAGTTTAAGCTTTGGTAAGAAGAATAAAAGTTTTAAATTAAAATTAAATTTTTGACCTAAATCTCACATTTACATTTTATTCTTAACAAATAAATAAGGAAAGATCCAATAAATAGTGACTTTCCAATGCTAGGAACAAACAAGATGGTAGGCCCATGCCAAGTAATACTTGGAACTTCAAGCTTTAAAACATTTTAAGAAGAGAAAATTTATGGAGAGTTCTCGATCTTGATCGTGGCTTTATACCCCCACAAAGAAAAATAGAAGTGAATGATGAAATAAACAAAAACATTAACAACAACTAACTTGTTTGTGTGCCCAATGACATTTTGGGGGTGGCAACTAGCTCTCAAGACCCAAGAATTTTTTTGCAACAATTGAAGGAGAGATATTATACCAACAACTCACATATCATTTATCTTCAAGACATTTTTCAAAAGTATGGATGATTGATTACATGCACACTAGTTGTATTAAAAAAAAGTGATTTCCATGCACCTAGCTTACATTGGTGAACATGTCAATGAGTGAAGACATCATCACGAGACTTTTCAACTCACTTATAACCCAGATTCAATGGAGTGGTGCAAGTAATCATCGATGAAAGACAACAAGCTCAATGTTGTGAAAAGAAGATTCGTGTGCAAGAATAGAATAATGTTCAATTGTAAAACAAGATCAAAGGGAAAACTAACAAGGAAATGTTTTATGGTTAGAATGAATAGAACATTCTTGAATTCAACTACTTACCAAAATTTGGAAGCAAATCATAAAAGTATAGGAAGAGATTAGATGGAGATGGTGGAAGACAAATCAATCCTTACAATTATATAGACACCTCACGAGGAGTTGTGACATGAATTCAAAAGCAAATTTTGATATGTTGCATGAAAGAAAAATAGTGTCAAGGGAACGCCCACTTGCACTTGATGGAAGAAAACTATAATGACAAAACTACATGTGAAGAAGATGTAATAATTTTTTTGAAAACACAATGGATGTTTTCCATGTACCCATAGATGCTCTATGTGTATAGGAAAGGGCAAAGGTTGATTCTTAGGGCGCATATCATGCAATTGAAATAAACGTTTCTTTGGTCAAATTGACTCCCCAATGCAAATTGGAAGTGTGACGACTCCATGATGCTAGACTCATAGTATTGAAGGTATTGGAATTGTCAAATTTGCAAACCATGATGGAAGAATAAAACATTTATCAATGACGTTTTTAATGTGTTAGGCCTCACTAAGAACAAGTTGTTGATTTGAACAATGGCAAAAGTTTGAATTTGTTGTGTGACAAATCAAAGATGCATAATCCTTAAAAAGGAAAGCATATTGTGGATGGATGATGTGATGATGGGAGTTGTTAGCACACCATAGTGGATGAATGATATGATGGTGGGTATTGTTAGCACACACCATATCATGGATGAATGATATGATGGTGGGGTTATTAGTTACCTCACACCATATTGTGGATGGATGATGTGATGAAGGGCAGTTGTTAAGCACACTGTACTGTGGATGGATGATGCGATGGTGGGAGTGGGCAGCACACACCATATTATGGATGAATGATATGATGATGGGGTTGTTAGTTAGCCCCCACCGTATTTGTGGATGGATGATGTGATGTTGATGATGGGTGTTGTTAAAGCACACACGACCAATAATTGCTGATGGATGCCATGATAGAGGGTGTTGTTAGCAAGCATATGCACCATAATATTTGTGGATGGATGATATGATGATGGGTTGTTAGCACACTGTATTTTGAATGGATGGATGTGATGGTGGGTGTTATTAGCAAGCACACTAAATGGATGTGGATTGGATGATGATTGTGCTGGTGGATGTGGTGTTGTTGATTCGGATCTCCTCCTGCCTGCCTGCCTGCCTGCCTGCCGCTCGCTCCTTGTCATTTGAAGCTTGGTTTCAAAAACAGAACAAAGAAATTCCGTTTGTAGCTTTGTTGTCGTCTGCGCTTCAAGACAAGTTAGTTGGTTGGCATTCATGTTATAACCTTTTGCTGTCGTGAAAATCGTTTTGCAATTTTTTGTGGTTTTTTGGTGGTTTGTAAAACGTTCATGATCAAGGAGGAAGGACTCTTCCACATGGATTGATTCTTGTAAGTACGTATTTCTTGGAGAGTCTCTTGATCGCTTCAGCTCTTCTACTCTCATTGCCAAGAAGTTGGAGCTCTTCCTCTGTTTCCAACTCCTTTGGTAGTTCAGGATTGCCCAATGCTTTGTCGCTTTTAATCGAAATGGTGACAGACATCCCCTTCTTGTTATAGATATTCTTTTGTCTTCATGAGTGTCGTCGTCGTCGTCGTCGTTCGCAGTTCTTAATCTTCTCGTCTGTAATCCCAATGTCTTCATGTCTTTGCGAGAAAATTGTGACTTTCGAAGCTTTCTTGTCCTTCTCTCCGATCCTTCTCTCATTCAATTTGCCATCCTCGACACTTTCTCCGTTTGATGGTTTCCTTCTTGTTCTTTACGGAGATCTGGAATTTTTTGCTTTGCCGAGTTTGGATTTGGACTTCTTGCTTTGCGCACATTTGGTCGAGAAAGAAAACCCTAAGAGTGTTTTCTTTGACAGGGAGAGACAGTCGTCACTGCTGCTGTGGAAATGGAAGGAGGCTTGTTGGAGAACGCAACATTTTCCTCTAGTAGAATGCATGGCAGTTCCTTCGATTCTCATGAGTTCCGAGATCCAGACAAGTACGATTCTAGGTGTACAAGAGCTTCACGAAGGCAGTACCGAGCGCCGCAATCGTCATTGTTGGATCCAAGCCCTATAAGACCGCGGCACAGTCGAGGAGCTGGTAGAGTGCAAAAGGCAAGAGAAAACAGCACCTCAACAAACTGCCAGATGGAGGAGACAGACAACTTGAAGAGGAAGAAGGTGATGACGAGACTAGGCACGAGGTCATCCCAATTTGCACCGATCAACAATACAGTTCCAGCATCCCCAACGATGAGGCAACAACAGCAGCAGCAGCAGCAGCAGAAAGCATATCAAGAATTGCGATCAAGGACAACGCCCTCCTTCCGCTGCTACATCGATCTAGACATGTTAATAACTTCTATTCAAGCTTTGTACAGAGGATATTCTGTGCGCAAGTGTGAACCTGTGAAGCATCTGAGGATCATAGCTAGGGTTAGAGAGGAGATGAGGAGCATGGTCGAGAAGGCAGTGGAGGTTGAACAGTATGACCGGCTTTGTTGTGATCAAGTGGAGCAGCTCAGATGGAGTGAAGCCCTCATGGCTTTGCTTTTGCGTTTGGATTCTATCCAGGTATGTCTCAAACCCCAATTCCAATGTACAGGAATTTGTTACATTCTCACCAGTAGAAGACAACCTGTTGTCCAATCTGTAAAAAAGCCTTAGAACTTGCAAATGGCCATTAGAAGGTTTCCAATCTCCAAATGCACCCAATTCCTCCAAGTGGTTTGATCAGCTCCCAATGTCCGAAACTCTTGTTAGATGATGCAGCACAATTCTTGGGTCTTCTTCTTAAACAAGCTAGTGTACCAATCTGCAGACAGTGGTCTCCAATCTTGTTCTGTATGGTATACAGTTTGAATACATGTCCATAAAGTTTCCAAGGTTGCATGTGGCATTGGATACTGAGGATGGAAATTAGGGTTGAACTTGGACTTTGCTAAAATGCTGGCAATGAATGCAGGATGTACACCCAGTGGTACGAGAGATTCGTAAGTCAGTTGTTCATGAAGTGACCCATTTCCAAACCTTGATTGACTCTGCCTTGGAGTACAGTTTACACTATGGAAACAAGAGGCCTCCACCAGCACAAGCCAAAGAAGTAAAGACTGACAACAACATCCAGGCATTAGAAAATGAAAACAATGCCTATAGAGAGCATCATCCTGTGAGCTTGCAAATTTCAGATATGGAGCCTCTGGGGGCAGCTAAAGGTGAGAACCACCAGCCAGAGGAGCTTGCAAAATCCATTAAGTATGAGAAGATTGATTTTTCAGAGAAGACACAAGAAGGTAAGCTTTGCTGTTTGGTTTCTCAGATTGCTGAAGCACCTCCTACCACTCCAGAGAGTAACATTGGTGATAGCTCTCAAGGTGGCAATCACACTGGTCTCTTGTCACCCTTGTCCAAGATGAATCTAGAAGAGGCAGTTGATAGTTTGGAAACTTCCAAATTTGGAAATAAATCTGCTCTAACTGGAGTTGATGCTCATTCAACAATGACCCACTTCTCAGACATAAGTGCAACAGGCAGTGTTGATAGCTTTGAGATTGACAACAATGAGAATACTCATGCATCAACAGCTGCGCTCAAGAACTGGTGCTCGATAGTCTGGGAATTAGTGAAGGATCCTGACATTCAGAGTGGTATGGAAAATTTGGCAAAAGAAGTCTCACTAGGTGACAATCAAATGGAATCTGCATCTGTGATTAAGGACACACCAGCAAGTGCTTCAAGTTCAAGGCTCATCAAAGATGAGGAGTGTTTTCTCATCAAGCCTTCTCTTTCTGATGCCTCAATTGTGGGCATGGAAACACATGCTGAATCATTGTCTGAGGCCCAAAAGGAGAATGAGCCCAATGCAGCCCTTGGAGAATGGGAAGAAGTTAATGTCATCATGCAAACTGTCTCTTGCCTCATGAACATCAAAGAGAAACATGAGGGAGTTGAAGCCACTGTCTTGCATGAGCTTGATCAGGGAGGTCAGAAACACACACTAGATGAAGAGGACCTTTCTCTCTGCAACTTTGGAGCACTGGAGAAGGGTGAAGAATTGCTGAGGGAAGATAAGCATGCAGTCTTTAACAATGAAGATTCTGCAAAAGCACATGTATTGAGAGAAGGTATCCCCACACAAGCTGATGTAGGGGTGGCTACTCCTGCCACACCAGCAGTTGAATGTATAGAAGCTAATGGAAACAAGGTGCTGGATCTCTTGACAACTGAATCTTTTGGTGGTCCATCAGCAACTCCAAGCTACTTCATCACATCGCCTTGTCCAACTCCTCATCTGAGTGAATCTGACATGGATGGAGTGACAACAGGGATTAGGAATTCACAAAAGCAGGATAGAAGCATTACGGAAAATGATCCAACCAAAAATGTTTGCTCTGAAAGCCTTGACCCAGTAACTGCATTGAGTGCATGCCCACCACATGACCTCATGCAATTAGGTTCATTGTACCCTCCCGGTTCTGAGGAAGTAAGTGATTCCATGCTGATCCAGCACATCCTGGAGGAGAACCATAAATTGAGGGCTGTGATTGGAGAAGTATTACAGTGGGGGAAGCAACAAACTGCTATAATTCACAATTTGGCATCCAGGATTGAGCAACTGGAAGCAATAGTCCTTGCAGGCAAATCCTTAAAAAAAATTCTGGACAGTGGAGAGAGTATTGATGTCATCAACGCAATGACAAAAGAAGAGAATGCAACAGAACATCCCTATCATCATGGAGCAAAGTGGGAGGGCAGAGAAAGATTCTACCATTTGGATGATGAAAACAGTCCTTTAGAGGATCCTGAGGATTTTTCCTAGTCTAATTTCTGCTATTCCAAACTCTATGAATGACTTCTCATCTAAATATTGCACAGATGATAATCATTGAGAAAACACACTTCCAATTATTTTGTGGGGAAACCGGAATCAATCTTGTTGATATACTTTACAGTGGTGCATATTGTACCTATGAGTTTCAAATGGAAGGAATTGTACAAGTATTGTGTTTGTTACCACTGATTGCAAGGAAACAAGTCAAGGCTAGTTATGACTTGCATACATTCTTGCAAAGGAAGAATGTACATGGATGTTGTGAAGTTGGAATGAAATCCAACTTCCTGGAATTCAATGAGACATTTCCTAGTTGAAAGGTGAAAGTTTCAGCATTTTCTGTGGGGATGACATTGGAGTGGTAATGAGCAACTGCAACCATATTCAAAAATCTTCAAACTCTCTGTAATGATCTGATTGGAATGCCCTTAGAGCAACACAGCTGGCAGTGGGGAATTTCTAGACCCTCCGATTGATACATTGTTTTAGTCCCTTGAACCGTGTTGGAGTTTCCAAGCTCTATATTATGAACCAGTTTGTAACCTTCCTTGTATACCATAAACCTAATAGGTAATTCTCAGGTCCTGGATTCGTGGTCCTTTTGGGTCAATGCTGATTTTTAATATAAACTGACTTTCCATTAACCAATCCCTTGACATGAGAATATGATAAACTCTCTCTTATGCTCAGGGATCAGCTGTTTGGGGCTTGATTCTTGGCTCCTAGAGGTCATTGACCAAATGCTCTCTAATCTACTCCTACTTGACGATGACCCATCTACTCTTAGAGATGGTGATGACTGATCTACACTTGAGTCAAGAATCAATCCCATCTAGATGACCCATCTACTCGTACATGATGATGTCAGATGTTCTGCAATTTGCGAAAGTCAATATCTTCCTTTAGCTTGATTCTCAGCAAACCATTGATCTCCCTTGACCTCACTTCCATACTTGCAAGCCAAAGTCTAAGCCAATGACAACAACTAATCCTGTTAAGTGATACGATGAAAATGATGCGAAAGGTCATCACTCTGATAATGTTGACAAGTGAATGGTGACAATCTCAACAAGTGCCATAAATGATGTATTAAATTGTACAGATTATATAATGCCTCTTTCAATTGATGCACCCAAAACCCAAAGCTTACATGGCAAATTTCCATCTAACTTTTTCAACAAGTTGCATTTGGAGATATAAGGATTCATCATCCATTTGGAATTTTAACATACCAAGTAACACTAGCAATTTTTAAATTGTCCATATTTGTGCAAGTCAATAAGTTCTTTCACCATCTCCTTTCATCCCAATTACCATCTCTTCTATTTACACAAATGCCTAATATGTGTGTGTGTTTGTGTGTGTGTGTGTTTTAGTCATGTTAATACAACACATGATTACAATGTTTGCTTTTGGTGAAACAAGAAGTTTGAACTAAATCTAGTCCAGAAGATGATATAAAACTTAAATGAAACTATGATCCTTACTCTAAGGAGATGATGGAAAAATCATATGTGTGCAATCCTAGTAAAGCTCTAGAGAGTCATCACAAAGATCACCAATAACCTTGAAAGAAGGGTCTTTAAAGCAAATATCTCAATTAAACTAATTTTCGTGGATCATTTAATTGAAACAAGAATTTGAAATCTTGTGCTTTTTAATGCAAAGCTTTCCAAGATGATTGCTATAGTTGCAACCCATCCCAACATCTAGCCTTTCATAAAATGACAATTCACCATTGATGCACGATGTTAAAATTCTCTCACACTCTCTCACACTTTCGAAAGTGTGAATGTGACTATTGGGTTGCATTCTTGACCCACACCTTTTCATGCCCTTGCCTTGGTTGCAAACCCAAGGTTAAAGTGATGACAATCAAATTCTTGATTTTTTTGATACTTTTGCAACTATCACAACTTTAGTTACTTGACATTAGTTTGAATACACATAATGTTGGTTTGATAACATCATATTATACACACTTTCACTATTCCATGACAAAAATGTCCCATTACAAAAAAACATATTACCAATAATGAATCAAATTTGACATATTTCCCACAAATCCAATAAGTTGGCCTTCTTTTGATAGTATGTCCATCCTCACCATCCATTAGTGGTTTGCTTTTATTCATATTTTTAACATACACATTATGTTTTTCCAAACCTTTCCCACCAAGGATGTGATGTTCATCCTTTTGAAACCAAAGTTTCATCCAATATTTGAGTAGTCCAAATGAAAATAATCATACGTCTTAATTTCAACTAATAAATCTTGCCATCACTAATTTTAAAGGATTTGACAATTGTACTTGTAAATATTTTGACTATTTTCAAAATTATGTTAGAAGTTAACATATGAATTAAAATTATTTAAGGGTGTTCAAATCATTTTGAAAAATATTGGATTTACAAAATATAATTAATATCTTTTGAAGGGATGCCCTATTTTAGCCTTCAAATCATTCATGTGTGGAACTTAATGACTCATACTTAACTTTTCAATTTGCACAAATGAATTGCGAAAAATATTCATAAATTTGGGATTAAATCCAAATTCCCACTCTATACATTTTTAATTGTTCTATTTTAAGCTTACCCTAAAGCTCCACAATAATGAAAATTTTGGAAAATGCATGTGTCTTATGTTGAATGATTTTAATTTTGATGCACATGTTCAAAAAAAAATCCACCCATGCTTTTATGACCATGATCAACCACATGTTCATAATGATGTACAATTATTTGGTGCAATCCATGGTATGAGAACGCTTCAAACATAGGTATGTAAAGAATGTTACAAGTAGTAAAAATGATTATGCCCATTTTGGATAGCTAGTGGTTCATTCCTCAAGGATTGAGCCAAAATAGTAATAATGTGGAAACACCAAACATTTGAATTTGCCCAAACCATGGGTAACCCACTTTCAAAATATGGTGCAAGGAAAAGGCTTTCAATCATGGAAAAATGATGAAGTTTACAAAAGTGCAATTTGTCCATATAGAAATTGCATACAATTTGAATTGTTGGATCAATACTTGACAGAATTTTGTGCAACAAAATTAACATATTACTTTTCATTGTGGTTGTATGATTCTCATGTTGTCTCCACATTGAAAACTGAATTTTGTTATGGAATGAAATTTATAAATTTATATATGTCAAAGTTTGAAACAAAATGGGCTTGAAAATGTTATATGGGTAAGAACTAAAAACTATGAATGTGAATTTTGAAACATGGGAAATTTGAATTGGCATTCCTTTCTTGCCACTTGGAATGTAAAAGGCAAAATTGATCGATTGTTGTTTGCTTAAGGGTATTCTATACACCCTAAAATGACAGTTGGAATGGAGTTGGCTGAAGAGGTGAACGGTTACATGAAGACATGAAACATCAGCATGTGCATAGTTTCACAAAGGCAAGAAATGCACTATGCAACGCTTCCCATGGCTTCACTCCATCCACTACTTGATCTACATCACACAAATAACACACATAATCACCACATTGTGTTTAAGATTTACTTCCTAGACATGCATTTTTTGTGTGCTCATTGTTACTATAATTTGGGTTTGTGATTTTTAATTGTTCAAAAGAATGGGTAGTGACATTTTTGATTTTCAAAGCTTACATTGTGACATCAAATTGATTTTGGGGAACTTGGAAAATGATGAATTTGAAATTTTGGCAATTCTTGTGAAAGCTTAAACTTGGTGAATGAATCCAAATGTTTGAAGAAATGACTTAATAAACATCAAGTTGTTAAGCTAGTTGTTAGCATCAAAAAAATGATTTAACTATTTGTAGCATGAGGACACATAATTTGTGTGCGGTAGCTAGTATAATTAGAATGCCAGGAATGAGAAACTACATTTTTCACATACAAGAAGGATAGGGACTAAAAAAATTCCCTTGATCAAGGTCATAAATGGCAATTGCATAAACCTATAAACCTAACAAAATTTGGGATGAGAGGACAATGTGGGAATGGATTCAAGTTAATTTAAACTTCATAGTCAATCTCTTACAATGTTGTGGACATAGGTTGCAAAATTTCTTGAAGGGATTCATGACGTGCAAACATCCACAAGGCCACATGATTGTGGCAAGACAAGCATGTACATCATCACAAACATGTAATTTTAATTGACATCTTGATCATATGACAACATTTGTTTTTTTAGTTTGCTTGAAACATTGCCACATATTTGGTCTTTGGTTGTGGAGACAGGCACTTGCATGAAACCATTCAATATCAACTAACGACAAATAACATCCATTATGAAAACTCTCCATACATACAATTCAATTGTCCCTTCACAATTAGGTGAGATCCACAATGTGTTTGCTTATCATTAACCTTTGCGTGTACCATATCAAATGAATATTATACCTTTTTTGGACATCATTTTATGTTTAATGGAATTACTAAGCTCTTTTCGGGATTAATAATGGGTCAAAATTTGGGGGATTCCTATTCACAGAACATGTTGAACCACCATGGAGTTTGGCTGGGTTCACAATTTCTCCACAAGATATTGCTAGACTTGAGGCAAATCCTCAACTCTTCAAGAATTATGGTGGGACCAAAGGGGTGTCAACATGCTTGCGGATTAATCCACAAGAAGGCATTCAAGGCACTCCTGAGGACATTCAATTGCGAGTGGATGCATTTGGAACAAATACTTATATAGAAAGGGAACCCAAAGTCTTCCTTGTGAGGAAAATTTCTTTCCTCAATTGTGTCAAGCTTATTTTTATTATGTTGATATGGATGTTGGAAAATGTTGGGTTGCATGTGGTTGCATCATATTTTGTTGTTCATTGCACCACATGTTTCTTTCATTTGATGACCCTTGTACATCTTGACCATGTGCTACATTCATCAATACCTTTGAGGTTTATTTGTTGCATGTCATAAGTGAAGGGGAACCTTCTTTCAAGATTGATGTCAATTCACATGGAATTCACATGGTTGAGTATAGGAATATTTGTGGGAAGCTTGTCAAGATCAAACATTGATAATTTTGGTAGTGTGTGCCATTGTATCACTTATTGTTGGCCTCACAACCGAGGTATGATTTTGAACTTGAAATTGCATGCATGTTTGATCTACTTATTTCAATTAAATTTATAAAATGAATTATTTCCATATTTTTCTTATATGCTCCCCCAAACCAACAAAGAATTTACATTCTGAGGTCATATGGGAAATGCAAGTTATACAAAATATTTTTGACATAATTACATATTTACTTTTCATGAATTTATAATTTGAAGTGCATAAGATGGCCTTTTGCAGAGTTTGTCAACAGGATGGTATGATGGAGGTGGCATTACCTTTGCAGTTGTGTTGGTGTTGATGGTTTCATGTTTGTTCATGAACTTTTCAAATGATGTTTTTTTTTATCTCCCCTTCAAATTTAATATGGTTATTGTCATTCTTTTAACAAGGTAATTTTTCATGGGACTAATTGGATATGTTGGCAAATGAAAAAGGTATGATTATAAGTTAAAAGAATCTCACATTAGACCTCTTATGGCAGCTGTTAGTGAATATAAACAAGCCCAAAAGTTTCAAGAGTTGAATAAGGAAAAGCACAAGATTCTCATCAATGTGAGACAATATTCAAGTTGTATTATACTTTGAAACATATGCAAGATGTAAACAAAAGGAGATATGACAAATATTATGTCTATTGGAGGGTCAAGAGTTAATGAATCATGTTTGTCAAAAAATATTATGCTAATTATTCATTGGTTCTCTAGTCAATACACTTTCTATTAGAACTTATATATACAAACAAACGCACATTGATAATCTTTCCAATGTGTCAAAATGTTTCTTAAAATGTACATGTTGCTAAAGTTGGTCAACACATGCACGTTGCAATATATGGCATTGTGATAGGTGACAAGAGGTGGAAGAAGGATAAAAATTTCCATTTTTGACCTTGTCGTTGGAGATTTAGTGCAATTGAACATTGGTGACCAAGTAAAATGACAAATCTCTACTTATCATGTATTCTTGTATCATGTTATAACATGTACCTCTTATTCTATAACAATGCTTGTAAATTGTATGTGTTATTTAAGAGCTACATTAATGAAAAATCCATTGAAACCTTGAACTTGTGTTTTTTTTGTTTAATATCATTGTTGTATGCACATAGATCCCTGGAGATGGTTTACTAATGCAAGGACATTCAATGCTTGTGGATGAATCAAGCATGACGGGCGAAAGTGATCCAGTGGGCTCCAAACTTTCTTCCCCTAGATTCATGTCTTTTGAATTCCATGGTACTTCTATACATAGATAGATGTTGAAACCACATGCCTGGTTTATGTGTTAAAGCCATCTTGATTTTTTTGGAAATAATGGTTAGGTACAAAATATGGACCATAGAAACATACATTGCATTCAACATCAAGTTGGCATTGACAATGTTTTAGGCATTATTGTATAACCATGGAGACATAAATCACATTTACATCAAGGGAACAACATTGGAACATAATTCCTCAAACAATATTGTCATTCCACCTTGATGTTGAATTTACAATTGCTACAAGGCCTTTAGCCTTTGGATTAAGTTGAACATGTCCCATGAAACTAAAACCTCCCAATTGAGGCTCAAAGACCCAATGTAGCATGCTAGAGCTAACACATGGGAATCCCAAATTTAAAGAGCCCTAAATTGGTTGCTTGTAATTGATTAGATTAGTATGCTTGCAAATGTTGCAAATGTCCACATTTGCAAGCATGTTAAATGTTACTATACACATATATATATGTATTGGAATCTCATAAATTTTGGGACCATTGAAAGTTGAATAACCTAGTGTGTCTTATCATGTGCTTGGGAAGAATATTGTTTATTGCATGTGCAGATTGCAATAGATGAAATAGAACACCCATTTTTACTCTCAGGTTGCAAAGTCATGGATGGGTGTGGTGACATGATTGTTAGTCTTATCAACCCCCAATATATATATATATTCCAAGCTATTAAATTCCGTACTTATGTTTCCAATTTGCTTTCATTACCAATAACCACGAATTATAAAATAATTTTTATCAATAGTCGTAAATTTGTGAATGTGAATTGAGTTATCCGTAAAGTCACTTGATTAGGGGGCGAGAACGGCAAGTTACGACATAATAGGGCATCAAAAGCGTGACTGGGAATGAAAAGCTTACAAAACGAAGTAACTGGGACCCAAACTAGTTTTTCCACCAATTTTGGTGGCAAACTGAGTTTCATCCTGCCTCTCCTTTTTCAATGAGCGCCTCCACTGCAGCTGGCATACATATATTTTCACTGCTCCTACCTATACAACTACTATAATTACACTAGAACCTTGTGCATTAAATGCTGAGTTTCAGCATTTCATACTGAGAGTTAATAAAATGTCATTACTCTGCCGGTACCACTGAAAGAGGGGGATGGATAGGGGGTGAAAGAGAGGGTGAAGACAGGGTGACTTTACGAATAACTCTAATATCATAAGATTTTTACAGACTCAAGTAGATGGTGTTTTCATGGTGCTCTAGGTGACAGCAGTAGGGATGAGTACAGAGTGGGGGAGATTGATGGCCACTATTAGTGAGGACAATGATGAAGACACTCCCTTGCAAGTGCGCCTCAACTCCTTAGCTACCACCATTGGGAAGCTTGGGCTTGCTGTTGCTGGCCTTGTCTTTGGTATTCTTGTGATTAGGTGAGTCCATATTCCCACCATTTACCACCCATATATGCTTTCCTTGGTCATTTATGTAATTAGTCTTTTTTTTTTTCAAAATTTGAAATTAAAAATTCAACAATTTTTTTTCTTCATTTTTTAATTTTTTTGGTTTTTTTTTTTTTTTTGGGTTGCCCCCTAGCAAGAATTTCAATCATGTGATTTTTTGACAATTCCCATTCATACGAGTCCATTCATATAAATTTCATTCATCTTTGGCATAGTGCATTTTTATAGTTGAGAGACCATACATGTGTTATGGATGTTTGACCTTATTTGCAATGCCCTTGGTTGAAGGTTTCTATCAGAGGTTGATTTTAAGCATTTCACCGGAGATGATGGGAATACTCTTGTTGATTATTTTGCAATTGCAGTAAGCACTTTGATTTTCAGCTTTATACCCAATTTTTGTAAATGCACTCCTTATTTTTTGATTTTTTCAGAAATGAGAAATTTGAACAAGATTTCTTATTTATTTTTCATTAACATAAATATGAACTTAAGTTTGTATATTGTAATAATGCCTTAAAAAAAAATGGTCACAAATTCATAAGTTTTTTAAAAAAAAACCCACTAGATGCCATTACTTTTTAGAAGCCAATTTATAGTTGAGTTTTCAAATTTAATTAACTTAACTAAGGTTAGCCTTTAGGGGGTAACATATAAGGCAATGCTAATATTCATTTGTTGATGAATGTAGGTGACAATTGTTGTGGTTGCTGTCCCAGAGGGTCTTCCTCTTGCTGTCACTTTAACGTATGCATTTATTTAATGTTTATAAAAATATTGTATTTAATAAAAAAATCCAAATTCATTTTTCATTTTTTTTTGGTTTAAATGTAATCAATCATGTTCTCAAGACAATTGTCCATGTTCAATTGTGAAAAATCCTTGAATTTAAAAAAGAAAAAGAAAAGACAAGATTGAAATTTATTTTAATTGTTGCCCAGGTTGGCATATTCAATGGCAAAGATGATGGATGATCGAGCACTCGTAAGCCATTTTCAACATTTACCACTTTAAAATAAAAAAATCATAATAATTTTAGGGAAATTATGATATAAATATAATATAATATAATATAATATAATTTTTTGGGAGCATTTCAAAAGTTTTGTTGACAATAGTTTGATGGGTAATTTTGATTCAGGTTAGACATTTATCAGCATGTGAAACAATGGGTTCTGCAACAACAATATGTAGTGACAAAACAGGCACTCTCACAATGAACATGGTATGTGTGACCATTGAGCTCCAATAAATTAAAAAAATGTGATTTACCCACACATTTTAGTGTTATTTAAGTTGCTATTTATATTAAAAATTTATATTTATAAATTATTCTATTGTATCTATACTTAATATGGGATTGCATGTGCCCTAAAGTTAGATTGATACACACACAATTATAAACATTAGCCCTTCACCTTTGCACTTGAGCACAATTGTGTTCATAAATGGTCGCTTCAATTAGCTCACCATATTAGTTCCTAATTGGATCGATTTCTCTAATTGAGATCAAAACTAAAGCACAATATATGCATTAATTATTCAAAAATATTAATCACCAAAATCCAAGTTTGTTGTAAAGCATACGCAACTATGAATTGTGCTAAGCATAAAAGCCTTACATTGCACTAGGAAAACTGTATATACAATACAAACTTATTGAACTATACACACCTTATGATGGTTCTAGTGGGGCTTGTTGAAGAGCTTGGGAGTAAATTGAGGCTTCTTAAAATTATAGCTCGATGCATGATTCTCAATATCAATAGATGTTATGTTCAATTTTAATTTTTTTTTTCCAGATGACCGTTGTGGAGAATTGGATTTTTGGGAAACTAAGGGCAACAACGGAGTTGGAAGTCGAGTTTAGTCCACCGGTTGTTCAAGTATGAAATGCTTTGATTTTAATTTGCTTAATCTAGTCACACAACTTGTTTAAAATAATAAGGAAATTGTTTTTTCCCCAACCCTTAATTTTGCACCATGGACTAAAATCATTCATTTATGCTTTTTGGCCTTACAGACACTCTATGAAAGTATTTGCCTTAATACCAATGGAAACATCCATGTCCCTAAGGTACTTTTTTCTATAGCATTTTTGCACATAATATTCAATTTAAAAAGATAAGGGTGATCCATATAATGGATTATCTTAACCTATTTTTGTTTTGAAAAACATTAATTTATGCCTTAGCCACAAGCATTGGAAAAACTTTCTAAATTACATGACCTATATATATATATATATATATATATATATGTTCATCACATATTATTATTATTCATCACCTTTTCGAAAATTGTGATTTTGGTCCATTCTTAACATCATGATTGAATAAGAGTATTGAAATATTGTGATGAAATTGTAACAAAGATGTAACCACAATTGCATTATTCAAAGATCAAAACTCATCATCTTATTACTTATAATAATACAAATATATGTTTAAAATGGCAGGATGGGAATGTTTCAGAAGTAACAGGAAGTCCCACCGAGCGAGCTGTGCTGAATTGGGGTATCAAGGTATGAATTACTCCTTTTTGAACATGTTTGTTTGTTTGTTGTTCACATAGTCATTAGTAGTGTTACGAGTTTTGAAATTACAATTGTACAAATTCTACCATCTTAAACATCATGTTTAATGAATATTTTTAAAAACCCTTATTGACATGGTATAACCAAACCAAACCAATTTTCAAACCTTATTGGAAATGCTTGATCACAAAATTATGTGGATGGTGTTCGATGTGTTGTTATGGGTATGATGTTTGCCTAGCATGATTGTGAATCCAACTACGAACGACTACTACCATTGAAATTAGGTTGTTTATGATATGAATAAATGCTTGGTTTGTTTCATTTCTCATGTGGGTTCATCATCTAATAATTGACGACATACTTAGATGATCAAGATTGGATTGTTCATTTGGTCAATATAAAACCTTTGTTATTTGGGTTGTTGTTGAGCACTTGATCAACCACAAATGACATATGGATTCCAAAATTTTGGCCTTTGAATTCATCGCAAAAGCCCAAGTCTACTAATTTATTTGCCAATAAATGTGAACCATCAATTAGGACAATTCTTGCATACTTTGTAGAGTCTTCACCTTATAATGTATTTTGCGTCATGCCCCCCTCCCCCAAAACCTAAATTTAGCCGGGCATTTGGAAATATCTTGAATCTACTTGAATGAGATTTTTTGAATGAGATTTTAGGGGAGTGACTCCATTTGAAAGTTCCATATCCAAAAGAATTCACCCCATTATTGCAATTCGAAACAACCATGTAAACCTTTATTTAATGATTGTAAAGAAACCCTTTTAACTATAATTTCCATCTTACTAGTTGATTCTACCTTCCCTTTTGCTTATGTTTGCATAGCTAGGAGTTCGGTTTCGTGAAGTAAGAAAAGATGTAATCACAATTGGAGTGGAGACCTTCAATTCAACAACAAAGAAGATGGGCATTTGCATTAGAGTGAGGATTGTATTTCCTTTGTGACTTTGTTGTTGGTGTCACATTGTGCACACATGGGACATATAGGTTTAACCCATGTGCCAAGTTAAGCTTTTATTGATAGGTTACAAAGGTGTTAAATAAATAAAGAAATAAATAAATAAATAGCAAATTTGGTTTATAGAAGATTTTTTTAATTTTATTTTTAATTTTATTTTTTTTGTGTTTTTGCAATAACATATATAGTTATTCCCTAGATCTAAAAATGAGACAAAACATCCATCGTCCATAGTAATCTTGCAAACAATATTAGCTACGAAAATATTAAAATTGATTTTTTGACCTACTTGTGGGTGTGTTTTCAGACTAGGGATGGAAAGACATGTGTTCATTGGAAAGGTGCCGCCGAGATCATGTTGGAATTGTGCACACATACATTGGAAGCCGATGGCTCCATCACCCCTCTCACACCGGACAAGGTAATTAACATATGTTTTCAATTTTACAATTAAATAAATAATTAATTAAATAAATAAATAAAAGGAAAAAACACCCGGCAAGGGGAACAAGAGAAGAAAAAAAGAAAGGGACCGAAGTCCAAATGATTTTTACAATTGGGATGGTGAGCCCCTTGACATGTAGAGAGAGGTTGTTTGTTATATTTAATAAACTTCAATTTTTAGTTAGGATTTCAATTTCAACCATTATTTATGAAGATTTCAAAATCAAATTGAAGCTAGTTAACACCCTTTTTTTTTAATGCATGATTTTTGTGCTATTAATTAATTACCATTTTTAATATGATTTAAATATTTTAAATATATATTTTCCACAAATTTTTTTTTAAAATTTAAAATTTTAAAATAAAAAAACTTCTAATTGAACCTTTTTTTTTGGGTTGGTCATGCAACAACGATCATCATTCATTCAAAATTTTCGTATGACGACAATGAATACGAAGTATTAAAATGTGTTAAATTTTGGCACTAAGGCGGGCCACAGATGGAACAACTCAATGCAACAATTTCCAAGTTTGCTAATTCGGCACTTCGCACCCTATGTTTTGCGTATCGAGATGTTTCCCCAAGCGAGGTCGAAGAACTAGCAATCAAAACAACCAAGTTACCCGACCAAAACCTAATTTGTATCGCCATCGTGGGGATCAAAGACCCATGTCGGTTCGGCGTGCCTGAATCCGTGGCAAGGTGTCAACAAGCAGGTATTAAAGTATGTATCATTCGAACCTAAAGGGGGGGGGGAAAGAATTTTGATGTTCCCACCATGTTCTCTATGTGTTCCCACCAAATTCACAACAGTTCCCAATGACCGCTCCCATTTTGTTCCCCCAAGTTTTCATGCGTTCCCCAACCTCTGTTCCCAACAGCACCACACTTTATCCCATAATCCTGAAAAGGCCAAGAATTTGTTTTGGATTTTGATGTTCTCAATGTGTTCCCCAATAGTTCCCAATGATGTTCCCAATTTGTTGCTCAAGTTCTCATGTGTTCCCCAAGCTGTTCCCAACAGCACCACACTTTATCCTATATCATCATCCCTTGCCCAAAATTCTACCCTTTAACCAAGATAGCTAAACCAAGGGGTAAAAGGCTACACACTCTTCCTATTTGGGGCGTCTCCATAGTCCGAGTGTGTTTTTTTGGTGATGGGCCAATCATATGAGCTCATCACCCCCAACAAAATCAAGTCGTGGTTTTCATGAAAGAACCGATGTTTCATTTGCCGGTTCTTTGAATTTTTTTATTAAAAAAACTTGAGAACCACAATTATATACCAAAAATAAGTTATAACTACGGTTCTCAAGTTTTTTTAATAAAAATAATCAATTTTGAGAGCTGGTGGGGTAAATGAGAATATATATATATATATATGCCTGGGTTGATAACCGGTGCCCATCCATCCCTCATGCTAAGAACCGCCCCCCACACTCATATAAAGGTTTTTAGGGTTTAGGGTTTAGACAAATCAACTCATGTTTGGTGTAGTTTGAAGTTTCTATGTAGGTCCGAATGGTGACTGGGGACAACTTACAGACAGCCAAGGCTATTGCGGAAGAATGTGGCATTTGCACAGAAGGTGGAATAGCCATAGAAGGCAAAACCTTTCGCGCCATGACAATTGAACAACAATACAATGTCATCCCTTCCATTGATGTAAAAACTGAAACCCTAATTTTTCTTAATTACTATCCCTCCCTTCTAAAAAACTTTTTCTTTTTTTTTTTTTTTTTTTTTTTGGGTGTGAAATTTTGCACCGTTTCAAATATTTGGAATTTTTTTGTCGCAAATTCAATGATTTTTTGAATTTTTTTGCCAAAATTCAGATTCTTTTCTCAAAAAAATTTACCAAAAAATAGCCAGATTTTTTGTATATCATTTCAAGTAGGTAGCCAAAAACATATAAAGATGTTTAATTTTTTTTCCCTTCATATTTTGTTAATTGGTAAATTTCATTAAATCGACATATGGATGGATGATCACCACCTTGGCTACATCACAAATTTGAAAAACTATTTAAAAAATCTAATTAATTAAAGAAAAAACACTTCTCACATCATGTTTACACAACTAATGTATGATAATCAACTTTGATGTTTGTCTCATTTTTATTTTTTTTGGGGGGTCTACTACAATCTTAATAATTAGATTAAGTCAGGGTCACTAAACAAACACCTCTTAAAATGCATTAGAATACATACATGAGTAATATATGTATTGTAAATAGCCTTTTATTTACTAGCAAAAAAAATTGTTGAAAAATGAAATTAAAAATCAAAAATTTGAAAAGGAAGTGATTTTTTGGGGTTTCAATTGCCAAAAATGAAATAATAAATGAATATAGGTGATGGCACGGTCGTCTCCATCCGATAAACACATTTTGGTGAAACGTTTATTAGAAAGAGGTGAAATCGTGGCTGTTACGGGTGATGGCACCAATGATGCTCCAGCTTTACATGAGGTATGGTGTGTTTTTTTAAAATTATATATATCTTTAAAAAATTAAAATATAAATCTTAAATTTCATTTTAAACCAAAAATAATAATTTGTCATTTTTTTGACAAAAAAATGGGGAAATTTCTGGATTTTTGGGTACTTTTTAATGTGAATCTCAGTAATACTTTTGCTAATTTTTTTTTTGGATCCATTCATCCAAGCACTTAACCACTTCTTTGTATGGTAAAGGGTTTTCGACATTTGTGAATCTCATGTGCTTTTTATTACCTAGGCCTCAATTGGATTAGCAATGGGAATTGCGGGCACCGAAGTTGCAAAAGAAAGCTCGGACATTATCATTTTAGATGACAACTTTGCCTCTATTGTCAAGGTAATTTTTTTTTAAAAATATTTTCAAAAGGAAAAAAGAAAATCTCTAAATTTGGAAAATTATGATATTATTATGAGCATGCATTAAAATTCAAAAAAAAAAAAGCGCATAAAATCAAAATACTTATTGAGATGGACTTAAAATAATTTGTGTGAGATTATTGGACCTTCAAGATGCTTACTTACAAAGCCTTATTCAACATTGCTACAACATTTTATAAAGGAAGGAAATTCATGGAAGGCAATAAATATAGTGCCTAAGATGAATGTGGGTTGTGACTTGCAAGTGTAGGTTGTAAGGTGGGGAAGATCAATATACTGCAACATCCAAAAGTTCATCCAGTTTCAAACTACTGTGAATGGAGTTGCACTAAGTCTGAACTTCATTACAGCCATTGCAAGTGGCAATGCTCCACTTACTGCTGTTCAAGTTTGTGATTCTCAACTAACAACAATTCTTGTAACCCTAAAAAAAAATCCCCCTAACCTAACTACCCACCCCCAAAAGAAAAAAAAGAAAAAAAAAAAACCCTAACTAGTTGGAAACCCTAACCCTAAAAACCCTAACCTTACTTAAAATCGGAAGATTTACTCCTATGTTGTGACATGATCTTTTACATGTCTCACATTCATCTTTACGAAATTATCAAACCAAATGTTTTAATATCATAAAAAATATGGAAGCAAATGCTTTTTTTTTTAATGTTAATAAGTCGTAGATGAGATTCAAAACATATCACAAACAAACGAATGCAATTGTGTTGTTGTTGTCATTTCGAATCCAATGTAGGAGAATTGGATACACCACCCCAAGTTTGTAATAATGTTAATTCAATTCAAGTTATTATTATTATATAACATTGAGCAATTTTCAAATTTTGAAAATTGAATGAATTCCAATAATATTGCTACTTTTTAAAAAAAAAAACTTAAATCTTTCTTAAACCAAAAATGGGAGGTGTGTGGTGATGCAGTTGTTATGGGTGAACTTGATAATGGACACCTTGGGTGCCCTTGCATTGGCAACCGAACAACCCACCGAATCCCTCATGCTAAGACCACCCATAGGAGTAGAGTAAGCTACAATACATACATGTATATTTTGGTGATTCCTTGTTTAGGAGTAGAGTAAAGCTACAATACATATGTATATATATTTTGGTGATTGCTTTTGTTTAGGAATAGAGTAAGTCAAAATACATACATGTATATTTTAGTGATTGCTTGGTTAGGAGTAGAGTAAACTACAATAGATATGTGTATATTTTTTTGATTGCTTGTTTAGGAGTAGAATAAGCTACAATTTACATACATATATATATTTTGGTGATTGCTTGTTTAGGAGTAGAGTAAGCTACAATACATACACATATATTTTGGCAATTGCTTGTTTAGGAGTAGAGTAAGCTACAAATACATACACATATATTTTGGTGATTGCTTGTTTAGGAGTGTAGACTAAGCTAACATACATACACATATATTTTTTGGTGATTTCTTGTTTATGGTACCTATTCAAACACAACACATGATCTACCACAAAAATGATATTGTAGAATGCATGGAAGTGGTGGATAGGTAGGAATGGATGTCATATCAAATAATTTGCTCAATATGTCAAAGGGAAAAATAAATAAATAAAATTTTGGTTTTCAAGCTTTTGAGAACACTAATTTGGCCTTTCTTGTGCAGTGAACCACTAATTACAAATATAATGTGGCGTAATATAGTTGGCCAGGTACATCAACACTACTATTTTTTAACCATTAGTGCAATGGCAAGTTCAACGTTTTTTCGGTGTCAAATAATTTATTTGTTTTGGAAGATTCATTCCATTTTGAAAAAAATATTATTATATGCCCCCAGAATATATATATTCTATAAAATATTTGTCTATTTTTCCATCACAACAATTCGTTCTTTGAAATCCCTGTTGGTGCCCCCAATATAATGCAGTCATTGTACCAATTGCTCTTATTGCTAGTGTTGCACTTCAAAGGGCTGGTGATCCTTGGTCTTAATGATAAGACTGTATGTCTCTCCTCCTCTTTTCTATTGTCTTTTGCAAAGCACTATATAATAAGAATTGTGTCCCTATTCGTCAAGTGCTTTCACTAGATTTTTGAATCCAGTGAACTCATTGATCCCATTGAACAGTACCTAGTGGAAATGTAATGAATTGAACAAGAACTGTATAAACTGAATTGATCGAGCAATCACTAATTGAGTTTCAGCATTTCATACCCAGATTTAATAAAAATTTCTTACTTTGTGGATACCACTGAAAGAAGGGATAATGAGTGAAAGAACTAGTGAATTGCACTCACATTTTGTTCACGTATATTCCATTGAACAAGAACCAGTGAACTGCACTCACATTTTGTAATAATGCTAAAAGTGCATTCACACTTAATCTTAAATCAATGTTAAATGAAAATCTAGGTGGCATCTTAGGTGGCACCCAATGTTAGATGGGTGGTGGTTGTTTAATATTAAGTGAATGTTAACTTAACATAATTCTTCGTGGTAAATAGGTTTAGGTCCTAAATGACTAGCTTGACAATAGGGGACTTAATACTAGCGTCCTTAACACCAAGTATGAATCCACCTTAAGAGCTGCATTCAGTCAAATCCTACCTTCTCTATATAGTACAATATGAAACATCTTAGGATATATGGAAAAAAAAAACTCCATTTTGTATGTGATCTTCTTATCACCTGTATTTTAGTTATGTTATATCTAGTGGAAAAATAAGCCTATGAAAAATATTCCAATTAGCTTCCCCCCCTTTCCCCCCCCCCAATCAATTAAATCTTTTGCAAGTAGACATGCAAAATCTCTCCCATTGCAACCTAAGATAGGAACATGTCACAGGTGACAGGGCCAGGGCCTCAAACCAATAGTGAAAAGGTGCTCCAAACCATTATTTTCAACTCCTTTGTCTTTTGCCAGGTGCACTACTACTGCTTCATCACTCCTTACATTTTTCCCAATAAGTGAAAACTATTTATGATTTTGTAGGAAATTAGGTTTTCAAATGAAAAAATAAAATAAAATAATATATGATAGGTATATTATATTATTAACATAATTAACCCATGTTATAATTTTAAAGAAAATTTTGACACAATATTCTTAGTGTATGTATGATGGGAACAGGTGTTCAATGAAATAAATGCGAGAAAACCCGATAAAATGAATGTCTTGACAGGCCTTTTTAGCAATCATCTCTTTCTATATGTCATTTCCTTCACTTCCATTGTACAGGTAAAGGTGAAAGACCCAAACCACCCACATAGATTGCTTTGTGAAAACTGTAGGACCATGGCAAGTTCGACACTAATTAGAGTTATCTGTAAAGTCACCCTCGCTTTCAGCCCCTATCCCCTCTCCTTTCACCCATTATCCCCTCTTTCAGTGGTATCCACAAAGTAACGAAATTTTTATTAAACCTGGGTATGAAATGCTGAAACTCAGCATTTAATATGCACAAGGTTCGAGAGTAAATTATAGTAGTTGTACAGGTAGGAGCAGTGAAAATATATGTAGCAGCAGTGGTGGAGGCGCTCAGGAAAAAGAAAAGACAGGATGAAACTCAGTTTACCACCAAAATTGGTGGAAAAACTCGTTTGGGTCCCAGTTATTTCCTTTTGTAAAATTTTCAATCCCAGTTACCCGTTTGATGCCCTATTATGCCGAAGCTGGCCGTTCTCGCCTCCTAATCGCCTGAATTTACGGATAAGTCTGTTGGGTAGCAAAATTTCTCACTGACTTTCACATCAATGTTGCAAAGAGTTGCCCAGAGCTTTCTATCATGTTGGGTAGCTAGCTCATCATTTTTTTTTATAACAGGCCTGATATTTGACAATTAACAGTTCTTAAAACCCCTTTTCTTTTTCTATCATTGGATATTTTTCAAAGGACTCTCTCAAATATCATAATAGGCGGAAATGCAAAACCCATTCTTTGATTAGGGTTACAAATTTTTAACTTAAAATTGAAAACAATGAAAAATGAATTTAGTCGTTAATAGCCTGCAAAACCTTAATCTCAACCTTAAATTCTAACCGTAAGTTAAACCTTACCTGATACATTAAACTCTAATTCTAACCTTAACCCTAACCTAACATGAGACCGCCAATTCTACTTTCACTCACTCACCAAAACCTTTATTGGCGTCCGGTCATTAAGTTAAAGACCCACTTATTTTGTGTTCAAACAATTTGAAGCTTTACATCCACAAAACCCTATATAACTACAACACATTATGCACCATAATCACCACCACATAGTCGGAAAGTGTAAAATGTGTGGTGTTGTGGTCCCAGGTGTTGATTGTAGAATTTGCAGGGAACTTCACCTCCACAGTGAAATTGGATTGGCAAATGTGGATTCTATGCCTTGTCTTGGGTGTAATTAGGTCTACAAGCAAACCCCACTTTTTTTTTTCCCTTTTTTTCTTTTTTTTTCTTTTTTTTGGGGTTAAAGTGCAATTGGTAAAATAAAATAAAATAAAATTGATAATCTATTTCTTGTCTTAACACATTTGAAAGGGGTCAATAAAAATGGGTTTTTGGGTGCAGTATGCCATTGGCAATGTTGATTAAACTTGTCCCCGTCCCAGACGCCCCTTACATAACCTACTTGACGCCATGGAGAGAACACAACCGAAATGTGGCGTATCGCAATGGAAGTAAAGCACGGGATTTTCTCTTACTTCAGATTTTGTTGAATATATATATATATATATATATATATATATACTTTCTGTAACTATTTTTTGTGGTTACGAATCACAAAACCCAAAATAATAAAATTCCTAACAATAATTAAACATAACAAAAAAATTAATGAGTTTTGTATTGTTACTTTGTTTTTTAAAATCCAATTCAATTTGAACAAAGTTCCAACCTTTTTCATGTGCAAGGGATTTGTCTCTAATGAATTTATGCCTTTCGAGTTTCATCTTTGATGGGCTTTATTACAAAATTATTTATTTATTTATTTATTTATCTATAATTTTTATTTAAAATTTTTTTTTGTTGTTATTTGTTTTCAAAAACCATGTTTGAAGTGTACAAAGTTCGAATTTTTTTCATGTTTGAGGGATTTTTTTTTATCCCTACGGAATGTCATTGGACTCTCATCTTTGGTGCACGTCATGCATGCATGCATGCGTGCTATAATTTTTTTTTTTTGTAGGAAAAATTTCAAAAGCATTCAACGAGCACCAAGAGAAAGCCGAAATTCCGATGCGAAGAGGATCCCAATTTTTTGAAGCCATTATAGGAAACGAAATGGTGCGGGTGCCAATACCCGATGATTTGCCTCCATTGCTTCCCACGGAAGTTGAGCCATTTTCCAAAAGGCTCAAATATGCAATTTTCCCTTATAGTCATGCGGAGCCATCTGTTCTGAGCTCCTCTTGCAATCCACAAGCCAACATTGCCTGGACTTAGAAAATAAGAATATACATTCATCCATTCATTGTCTGCCATACATTCATTCATTCTCTTTCTCTCTCTCTCTCTCTCTCTCTCTCTCTCTCACACACACACACACACATAACACTTTTGAGGATAGTTATTTACTTTGGTACTAACTTGGGTAGTTGTGCAACCTTTACAATTTTAGGTAGAATTTTACTTGGGTTACTTGGGTTTGACCTTGTGGTTTGTGCCATGGTTTTGTTTTTTTTTGTGTTTTTTTCTTCTTCTTTTGGGGGTGAGTTGCTTGTTCACTTTCAACTTGCTTGCTTGCAAGCAAGCAAATGTAAGATTTTATGTATCTCTATGGATTTTGGTTTTTCTTGGTTCACTTGTGAAATTAGGAATTGTTTTTTTTTTTTTTTTGGGCAAGTTTGGTTTCACATTTTTAAATATGTGGGCTCAACTTTAAAAGACATAAAACATGATTAGCCTAGGTTGAAAATGGTGCCAAACTGTTTTGGAAATAGAAATTTCATGTGTTCCCATCAAGTTCTCAAGGTGTTCCCATGATGTTCTCAAAATGTTCCCCAAGTTCTCAATGTGTTTCCTAAGACCCAATAACACCTCATTTTTATCCTATATTGTTTGACCATGGTTCAACTTTCATGTATACAAGTTGTAAAGGGGGGAGCTGAAGGGAAACATGACAAGGCATGCTTCTATTTTGAGGAGGGAAGTATATTTAGCCTTTTATGTTGAGGATCACCCAATGTTCCAAAATATTGATGACGGGCCAATCAAATGGCTCCTTCTTAGGAAGGAAAAAAAAAATCTATAGGGGCACACCCCTCACTAATTTATAGAAGCATGAAGATCCTAAAAAGGGGTTCATTACCGTATACAAATTAGGGGGACCTTTAAACACCCCTAATAAACTCCATGGGTGTCAAATGTGACACCATACACAAATACATATTCAAGGGCTACTCTAGAAATGCTATGATTTATCTACACGCCCCCCTAATGGGCATTTTACAGTCCCGGAACGGCTTTCCCCAAATGGTTTGAGGGTGCTAATTTATGCGCTTATTTACTCAATGAGAGAAATTATGTGATCGGAGCCATGATTTTTTTTTTAATTTAAAGACAAAACTTTGTCATTTTTTGACCAAAATTTTTGAGATTTTTTTTTTTGATATATGTGTTTTTTCTAGTGTAATTTTGACTACTTTTGCCAATTTATTGGAAAATTTTGCCAATATTCTTTTACATCATGAAATTTAAAGGGAAAATAAAATAAAATTGGATGGGATTGGTGAAAAATGAACACATCGTTAACTCCTTCAAATGGGTAACCATGAGTCTCGAACTTGCAACCGAAGCACATTTGTACTAAACAATGAACAAATGATCCGCACACAAGGTGATGATGTGTAGGAAACAACAGCATTTCAATACAAATTGAAATTCAAGCAAAAAAATTAAAAAACAAACATAACAAGAACTAAATCAAATTTGCCAACATGTTAGTTAACCATGGAAGTTGCTTGCTAATTAAATAAGAAGGGGAGTCAAAATAGAGAAAAGATTATATCAATTTGTTTAATTGGGAAAAGCCAACTTAGTCCTCTATTTCAGAATATTTGTCTTCTTGTTTATCATACCAAAACTTAATGAACAAAAACAACAATACCTTCTTGGTTTCTAAGTGCTACTGAAAGTCGAGCTTTGCTACTACATCATGTTTAGGGCAAGTCACATTGACAAGCAAATGTTGCTTTTTTTCCAATAACAATGGCCGTGCAAAATACATCACTAAATCACATTTGGAAATCGGGGGCATGGTGAGAAATACATGACCATATGTTTGAAATTTTTAAGTTGAAGGAGAAGAATCCCCAAGCCCACTTGCAAAAGGGTAAATCGTATTTTCTATCTCCATTTCCATTTATGAGTTTTTCTTTCAAGTTTTGTTGATGCGAGGCCGGCCTTTGTGAACTCCATAGGTGGGATTCCATTGGAGAATTCTGCTGGTCATTAGCATTGATGGCCATTGTTAAATCCTCTATGGCATGTGATTCTTGAAGCTTAAACATCTTTAAACCCTTCATTTCCATGCATGTACTACATGTAGACTCACTCACTTAGAAATTTGGGTTTGTGAAGCTCATGCGTCAAATTCAATCTTGGAGTCCAAATCCAACAACCCATGATCTATGATATGACCTTAATCCATTTATGTACCCATTGTCAACAAAAGAGAGGAACATTGTCATGGTCCTAGCACATGATTAGGCTTCTTCTATAAAATGTGAATTTCTTGGATTCCTTGGAATTTCTCTCATTGTTCCCAATTCAATGTTGTGCAAAAAAAAGATGGGAACCTAACAAACCCATCATGTATATAGCCTTCATTCATGTATGTATCCTTGTAAACAAAGAGAGGACCATTGTCATGGGCCCCAACACCCAAGGCTTCTATCAAATGCCAATTTCTTGGATTCCTTGGAATTTCTCATTGTTCCCAATTTCAATGTCATGGAGAAATATGGGAAACCAACAAACCCATCATCTATATAGCCTTCATTCATGTATGTATCCCTTGTAAAGGAAGAAAGGACCATTGTCATGGTCTTAAACACCTTAGGCTTCTTCTATTAAATGCCAATATCTTGGATTCCTTGAAATGTTTCATTGTTTTCAATTTCAATGTTGTGGAGAAAGATGGAACCCTCATCAATTCAAGTCTTGTAAACAAAGGGAGAACCATTGTCATGGGCCCAAACACCTTAGGCGTCTATCAAATGCCAATTTCTTGGATTCCTTGAAATTTTTCATTGTTCTCAATTTCAATGTTGTGGAGAAAAATGGAACCCTCATCAATTCAAGCCTTCCATTCAGCCCCATCCTAATTTCAATCAAATATGTATGCTTTCTTTTTTAACATGATCACCTCATTGAAAATGAAGATTGAACTTGCATTGTCTTTCATAAATTTGGAAATTGTAACCATTCAAAGATTGAGCTTGCATTGTCTCTTGTAAATTTGGAAATTGTAACCATTCAAAGATTGAGCTTGCATTGTCTTTTGTAAATTTGGAAATTGTAACCATTCAAAGATTGGAGCCCACACTTTCATTTGGATCATCCCCACAAGTGTTGTCCTGAAGCAAGCATTCTGAGTATCACCAACCCAGCTACAATCCCTAAAATCAGGGCAACTTCCAACCATGACATTTTGCAATACCTAGCACATCTCTAAATGAAAAGGGAGGAGGGAAATCAATGTTGCAAAACTCTCTTGGGAGGGAAAGTGCCCAAGCTGCTGGAAACAGGTTACTTAGTTACCTTAGATACCAAGAGGTGCATAGTCATAGTGCATACCTACCTACCTACCTAGGTCCTCATTCTCAACACAACATGAAAAATGAGATTCCTACTTAAGAACATGTATACTAACCCCTAGTGGAGCCCCACATGCCATTATCCCCCATGGCCTTTCAATTCTTTTCAATAGGTACTCCTCACCATAGAGGGATTAGATGTCTCACCAACATACCATACCAATGTTGGCCCATTATAGGTTTTGGGATAGTTCTTGATTTAGTCTTGAATAATTGCAAATGGAATAGCAAAAAAGGCCACTTAACCCTTGACCCTATAGGAATATTTCAAAAAAAGTTGAGAGTGCCTTGCCCTACTACAGAGTTGATGCAAAAATAGATTCTATAACCAATGGTTGGCCTAAGGTTCTCGACATGCCCATGGTGCATTGCATGTCCAAGGGTCCAATTGTCCAAGAACACTTGATGTTGGGTCATCACCTAATATATATTTTATATTTATGTTTTTCAAGATAAGTACATCATATTTTTTCATTCATACCTAGTTTTATTTCCATCTTTTCTTTGTGAGGATGACCTAGCTAGGCCCCTTGTTTCCAAGAAGTCTAGGCCCATACTTAAAAAAAGCCTTGCTTACTAATAGCAAAAAGGCTATTAGCACCGGCCATGATACCCATGACCACATTCCCATAACCAAGGTCTTCCCACCCTTCGTTATGAAAATATTCTTATGTCCATGGTTAAGAAGCATGAACTTTTCACTAATATCTTTCAGTATAATTGAGGTTCTTTTACATCTAGGGTTTAAAAACCTAAGCTTTTTCACATATATTCTTCATTATAATCACTTGGCTCTATGTGTAGCTTTAAGAAGCCTAAACCTTTTAACCTTGACCATAGTTAGATAGCTTAAGCTTCTTAACCAAGGCCAGGTTTATCTTGCTTGTGGTAATGGAATACCCTAAGATAAGAAGAATATGTTTCAAAAACCCAAGTTTATTAACTTTGAAAATAGGAATATTCCAAGGTTAAATATGCACCTTGTTCATGAGAATATTCACATGGCCAAAGGTTGAATAGCTAGAGCTTTTGAGAATATTTTTATCAAAAGCCCAAGGTATTTTGCTTAGATTCTAGACATTAAAATATTCACATATCATACTTCTTTTTAGTATTGAACATTGGAAATTTTGACAATTGTGGTTTCAAACAATTGAAAAAACCTTTGTTGGTTGTGAATCTTAACATTCAAAAGATGAAATTTGGTCTTGAAAATAAAGAACTATTGCAATATTGGAATGTTCTAGCCCACTAAGTTTTCACTAGATACACGATATGTTGGTAATTTTTGAAATATTGACTTTCCTTGGCACTAAATTAAAGGAAAAAATGTCAATGAATTGAGGGGGAATAGGGATTTTAGGGAAAATTTTGGTAGCATTCAAATAATTGGCATTTGATTCTGAAATTTTAGTTGACTCTAACTGGTTATACATGTTTTAAAAATTCAAAGCAATTTTTTTAATAAGCTAATAATTTAATGAAATGACCATTGAAACAAATGTTTTATGCCTTCGTATTTTGGAAATTTCTTTTCACATCCCCTAATCCAAATGATATTGAAAAAATAAAAGTCTAAAGATGATTGAGTGTTAGGTTTTTCAAAATTTATGTACCTAGTTTATTTCATTTAAATGTAAGTTCCAAAATGAAGTTTACATCATAAGGAAGAGATGTATTTTTTTCCTAATGTGCCTTTGCCATCTGTAACAATCATTGCACATATGTTCTTTATTTGCAAATGCATAACCTCATTCATAACTACCGTAGTATGCAAATGGTTTTGCATAAATTAAATTATTTTTTTATTTTGCCAATATTTTGTAAAAATCTTCACTGCTTTTGCCAAATTTTTAATAAGATTATAAAATCAAATTCTAAAGTATTTCAATTGTTGGGTTTGAACTTTTAACCAGCCACTTCTAAAAATGAAAAATGTGACAATCTAGACACACTTAGATTGTCTCACGAAGACAAAAAAAAAAAAACATGTTTATTATTTATATAAATATTACCTGTCAAAATTTTCAAAAATTGAAGACCAACTACTAAAGTGAAGATTTGGAATTTAATTAATTATTCATCAGTTTGTTGCCAAATCCTTTTGGATATTATGATAATATTAATTACATTGGGTATTTATGCACCCCTTTTTATCAAATAATAAATCTCAACATTTAAATAAACACAAGTAACATCCTAACTTGATAATAATATTACTATTTTTTGCAATGTGAAGCATTCCACCACCACCAAATCACCATGAACATTATTTAAAGTTCATTGTCCTTAAATAATCTTCACCTAAAACAAAAAGTTCAATATTTTTTCACATGTAACAAATGTTTCGTTCTCATTATCCTTAATAATTTTTCTTGTCATTTCACCAATCACTAATTTCTACAATTTGTTGTTCTACAAACACATTAAATGAAATATTACACATGCACAATGGACAATCAAGAGCACTCATGTCTTTATATAGTCATTTGTAGCAAAAGAATGCACACACATGTACCACTCATTAATCCCAATCAACATTTTCTCACCAAAACAAATAAGTCTTCCATTTACTAATTACTATCATAGTTAATAATAATAATTCATACACACTTTTATAAAAGCTTCCATTCTTAACATTATTAATATCCAAATCCCTATGCAACCGTCTGTTATAGATCTTCATGCAACAAATGTCACCATTATATTTATGAACATTAACCTCCTTAACATGCATGTACCAACTACAACACGACATCATTAGATATTAATGATCTTGAATGGATATCCATTACGCAAGCCTCAAGAATTTAAAGACGTGTTTTTACATCACAAGTAATTATGCAAATGTGAACCCCAACTAAGCTTGTGTTAGCAAAATACACTAAACTATAATGCTAATTGTCATGCATATTTTCCAAATTGTGTTAGGAAATTTAATTAGTTATGCATATTACTTTCTATTCTAAAGATGCAAATGAAAGATGTAGCAACAAGAAAGAATTAGACCACAAGGGTCATGCCCTAAATTTTTGCATACAAGCATTATAATTACATGTGCAATGATTAGATTGGTGCAATAACAAAAACAAAATAGGGGACATGATCACATAATGTAAATGCAATCTATACAAGTTTATGTTCAATATGTGTTTTTGTGCATGGATTAGCAACCATTTATAATCGTATTCCACATCTCATTATTTGTGAATTATAAATTTTTGTACATTTAAGAAAAGTAAGCTCAAATGTTGTCAGTTTTGAAGGCCACAGTGAACCAGCACTCATTAATGCACCATGAAGGATGGATGGTAAATGGTCAAGAGACAATTTTCTGTTAGGTTCCAATTCTTTAGCTAACCATGGTGGTTAGCTCAGTTCCTTTTTTTTACTACCTACCTACTAACAACCTATAGTAGGTTGTTAGTACATAGGTAATAAAAACGGCCCTTACCTATGTATAAACTATCTACTTATTTAGTAGTTATTATTTTCTTACCTATCTACTTATATATGAGACACATTTCTTACATAATTGGTTACCAAGGTGAAACCATATACTAACTCATTTGAGGTTCATCCATAACTAAATAATAACAAGCATTCAGTGGATTGTGCATTGGTGGGTGTTGGTTCACTATGGCCTATTTTGAATGTATGTTGTTCCAATTTCTTAGAACCATTGAAAATCCCCGATACTAATTGTGAACATATTCAATACAAGGAACAAATATTTCTTAAATGAAAATTGTACTTGAAATCTATAAATTGTTACAACAATGTTGATGTTGATGTTGTTTGAATATTTAAATTTAACAATTTAATGTGTGACATATGCTAAGTGGGCATATTTCATGGTGTGTTAAAGCCATATTTTCATCATGCTTCATCATTGTACCATAATTATCATACCCATTTAGCAAAATATATTAAAAGCATGTTTCTTTTTATGTTTTTCTTTGTGAATGATTGTGTTTCTTTCTTCCATGTTTGCTTTTGTGAATGTTTGACATACACATCTAACATCAAATAGATTTCGAATGTGTTTTTTCTCATGCTTTTCTGAACAATTGTTTTTCTTTATTATATATGTGTTTTGTGAATGATTGTGCTTTCTTCATTCCATTGCTCTTGTGAATTAATGTGCTTTCTTTTCTCCATATTTTTTTTTGTGAATTGTTTTGATTACGTGGTAATGCCTTGTTTTTAAAAGTTGCTATGTAGTTGTGTATAGTTTTCAATGTGTTGAAAGGATTTGAACCAAGTGATTTTCAAGCAACATCCACATTAACCCAAGAAATTAGTACTAAAAGCTTGAAAGCTAGTATTTTATCATAATGATATCCTTCCCACCAACTTCTAGCTTGTTAAGGTAATGAATTCCCATATCTCCTTGCTTTGTCACTTGCTTATTTCCATTGTTTCATTGTTTCAACATGAGATAACAAGCACTTGGGATTTATTGAAAGTTGACAAAATTCAATTATGTGTTCCCCATTTTTTTTTCATTGAAAATTTATGTTTAATGCTTGGTAAATCTTCATTCTTCTTTTTGGTGTTTTGCATGTTGCCAACTGAGTAATTTATTTGAAATATTGATTGTAAAATAATTATTCAAGACCAAGATTTCGCTACCAAAAATACCAACTAAAGTTTTATTAAATGAACGAATCTTCCTAAGCTTAATCCTCAATAGTAAAAAAGTTTAACATTGCAAAACAATGTATATGAAAATTTCAATTTGCAATCAATATTACTGGCAATCACAATTTGAATTCATATAGTTGAGGTTTTTGTATAGTCAAACAACAGCAAAACTTTGATGTGGATGTTCCCTCCATTGAAATAATAATTTTTTGCAAGTATTATGCATTCTATAAACATCTCATACGAGTCTTGAAAAATAAAGGTTACAATTATCATATAATTTCAATACCATTTTTTAATACTTTTCAATAGGTAATATCCCCAAGGCCTAATCTCAATGTGACAAAAATTAGGGTTGACTAGCCCTGATTTGTGGGTTTTGAGGGCCTTTTTGTAATGCTTAGATTTGAAGGTTTGGGTTGGGGCTTCGGGTTGTCACTTACACAAGCCCTACCTATAATCCCAAAGTCTAATTTTAAAATTTATTTCTCATGTAATGAGCCCTTGTGATGAGCCTATCAGAAACAAATTTTCAAACTTTGTGCACATTCTCACATAACAATTAGTGAAACCCACAAGATAAAATTATATACATGTTAATTTTTTGCCTTGACCCACCTTATATGTTACAATAGCATAGATTGGGCAATATTTTATGGAACCCATTGGGAATTTAATGAGGAACAATTTGGAAACCTTTGAGGAAGTTGATGGGAACATATTGGGAACTTTGGAACAACAAAATTTGATCTTGTGTACCAAATCCCAAATTTAAATGTTTATGTAGAACCAAATCAAACGAATAAATGAAATGTGTTCATGAATGATGTGTCAATAAAACTAAGAAAGTTTGAATACTTGGGGAGATCTTAATTGTCCCTACAAATAAAATCTTTTATATTTCCTAAATGAAGCTTCAACATAAATTGGAATAAATTATTTAGTTTATCCTTGGATTTCAAGGGATTAAGTCATTTGCAAAAAAATTAATGGACAAAGGCCATGGGGAAAAAAAATTAGAGATGTTATTCATGTTCATAATTATAACAAACAAAGATTATTCATAATGTTGGCTATAAAGTTTTAATGTATGAATTTTTTTAATCTTGGGGTAATACCTTTCCAAAAGGAAATTACCATTCAACTTTGGAATCATTAACTAACCATTTTCCATTATTGGTTGGTTTTGCAACCTAATTTGTAATTTTTCAAAGAAAAATGTTTTGTTGTAATGGGTTAAATAATACATTCATTTTTTGTCAATAACATGGAAATTGAGCCTAATGTCTAACAAAATTTTGGAAACTCCTTAAATTGGAATCTTATGGGACAAATTGTGATTGTGCACATTTTATCTTTTATCAAGCTTGTGAGACATCATAACCTAGATGTTATTGAGAACATATTGGGGAACCCATTGGTAACTTGGTAAACATATGAAACCTTATTCCATTCAAAACAATCTTGTGTTTTGCAACAAATCTTTTCCAATTAGGAACTCAATGGCAACAAGGTAGGAATTTGGTAATATCACATTGGGAACATAAATTATCCAAAAAAATCCACCATGTTGTCAAAGGTTTCCTTGAAATCTCTTCAATTTAATTTTCAAATATGGTGAAAAGAACAAGTCATGCACCATCCAACTTTTGCAAAGGTTACAAGGTTTTCACATATTGTGAATGAAAGCCTTTGTGTTATATTTGATTTTTTTTTATTAACCATGGCAAGATTGATAATGTCTTTTGCAATTGACCTTTGACCAATAACATTCCTAACACCTTGTCCATGTAATTTAACAAATGATTTGAAGGTAAACTTTGAATTTCATATCTTCTAAAGAGAGAAGTTACAATATTATTTTTTGTTGCATTTTTTGAAAAGAGTTATTTAATTAAAAGGGTGGTGTTCCATTACATTTAGTTTGCCATGATTTAGCAAAGTTGGAACCAATTTTTTTGAAAAAAAAATCATAACAAAAAAAACCTATTTTAATCACTTGCTAGAACTCAAAATTAACTGTTGTTTATAAACTAACTTATCTAGAATTGGGTTTAATTTCTAAAATTGGAATTGGAATTTTTTTCCAAGAACTAAACCGAAGATTCCAAATTTGTGTGGAATTCAAACCAAAACTAGACCAATAAATTTCATTTTCAAAATGCACAAAACTATTGGAACTAGGGGCTAAAGAAACATTAATTAGGATTAACTATTGGTTCTGAACAAGGTTACTACAACCATACCAAAACTAAGTTTGATTTCCAAAACTCAAACTATAACTTTTTTCTTCAACAATTAGATCCATCTTTTTTTATGTGGAACTAAAACCAAAACATTTTACTTTAAAAAACATTGAAGCTTTAAGTCATAAAAATCAAGAATTTCCCAACACTAGTAAAAATCATTGATTAGAAAAAAAGTGCAGTACACCAAAATGTGGCATATAGTATTGTGTTTGTGATAATTTAGGTCACATATTACTACATGACTATGTAGTAAAATCAAACTTGTGGCTTCTGACTAGTATTAATTATGGTCAAAATATTTTATGCCATTAATCATGTGACTTTTATTACCACCATGACTTTTATATTATAGTTAGCATTAAATAATAGGTATTTATTGACTTATGAAATGTAAACACATGTTTAAATATAATAAAGCCATGTTGACTATTTAGCTACTTATTTATTATCATAGTTTATGAACCTTGCCTAGGTTATAACCCTAAACAACCTAGGTTAACCTACAAAATTAAGGTACCTAAACTAATTAACCTAAGCCTAAGTAACTTAAAAGCTTGAGCTAGAATCTTAGGTAGGCATATAAGCATATGTATGTAAGTAGACATAGGTTGGTAGGTAGACTTAAGTAGATAGGTAAGTTAGATCCTATTTAGTTTTTTTGGTCACAAGCTTTTTTTATCGGTTCATCACAAGTGGTACTTGCATTTTGAGTGTATTTAGTGCATGTATTACGTGTAGACTAATATTCATTTCATTTAATTATAAAGTTTACAAAATTAAACTTGTTAACAAAGGATAAATCTTATATCATCCTAACATTTCATATCCCATAAATCTTATAAATCCATTGTCCAATATCTCATAATAGCCCATACATTTAATGAAAGAGAAACATTACAACATTATCCCACATCATCCCAACATCCCATATCCCATAAATCCCATAAATTTAATGAAAATAAGACATTACAACATTATCCCACACCATCATTTGTCACATACAAAGGTAACCAACTTTAACAATTATTATATTTTTTGTACTTTGTCCAAATGAAACAAATTAACTTTCATTTTATTTTTTCCCAAGATGTACACATTTATATAAAAAAATTTAACAAAATATTAAGTAATTTGAGTAAAATTGCATTTGAATCTTCATTCTTTCATACATTTAAACAATAATGATGTCTTGAAAAACATTTTGTCAAATTTTTTTTGTAAATAAACCTATTGGAAAACATGGTTTTTTTTGGAATTAAAAAATGAAATATTAGATTTCCCCACCTTTTAAACATATAATGAATCAATAATTTTTTTAAAATGTTATATTATTTTCATTTTTATTTATTTAAATATCTACGTAATTTAAAGTAAACTATGTAATTAATATTATGTATAAGATTTTAATGTTATATAACATATTAAAATTATGTAAATGTCATCATTGTTAATTTACACACACACACACACAATCTCATAATTTATATTAAATTTTATTATGAATCATAAATCTTAATCTTTTTTTTTTAAAGGTCTTTTAAGTTCATAAAATATGATTTAATATACATTTTAACACATTTCCAAGTTGTATGACCAAATATTTGATAAAATAATAATAATAATAATAATAATAAATATTAATGATTTTTTTTTCTATCAAATTATATATTCTTGGCTACCCATTCTATTGAGACTTGCAAAACAATGCCATTTCACAACACCAAAACATGGCAAATATGACTTGATCTTTTGGATTATATTAACATCCATGATTAAAAATAGTCATTTTTAAAAATCATGGATGCTAGTTTAGTCCAAAAGACCAAGTTCTATTTACCATGTTTTGGCATTGTGTTATGGGGCATGTGAATTTCTTTTGACATCACTTGGATGTACTTAATAGGATTACATATCATTATTTCATGTCAAAAAATGCAACAAATATATTTATCAAAATAAACCTTTCATGAGCAAAAGTCCCAACTTAAGTGTTTTTTGGGTGAATATTCACAATGTGGTTCAAATAAAATTGGAAGAAGTTCAATATTTTCATTTTTTATGTATAATTTTTTTAAAACCTAAAATATAGGAAAATTTGCCAACGTTTCAAAACCACAATATTAAAAGAATGAAAAACTTTAAGCAAGCCATATCATAACAATAGGCTTCATTAAAATTCTATGTTGCAAAATTTTATGGAATATTTATTTAAAATATATTATAATATACCAGTATATCCAAGCTAAGATCAATTTTGTGGACTTAATTTTACACCAAATTTTATATAAGAATTTTATAATGCATTGTAAAATCCATTCACTATGATAAGAATAGATGTTTTACAACTTACCTTGCAATTCAATTTTTGAGTTATAATGACCACTTGCAACTCACTGTATTTGCACATTGTGAGTGCTATTGGACAAGTTGTATGAGTTGCAAAAGTTGTAACTCACCGTGTATATGTTGCAATTAATTGCAATTAAATTACAATTTTGTTGCAACAACTTTTTTTCAACTACTATGCAAATCTCCTATGACTATAACTATAATGTGATGCTAACATCATTTTTCATCCATTCATCAAAATTTAACACATGACATTATGAGGATTTTATGGTGAATTTTCAAAAAAGTATTGATATCCATGGTCCATTATGATTATTCACTTTTGATGGTTTTAAATTATGACACGTGGCATAATCAAAAGTTGCCCCATGGCATATTAGTTGAATTTTGGATATATATATATATAGGTAGATCGGTACATAGTCATATGTAGGTAGGAAGGTAGAAGGGTAGATGAACTAAAAAGCAGGCACATAAATTTTATAATTCTATTTTGCTTTTTGCCTTTAAGGTTAAACTTTTATGAACTTATCCCAACATGGCACATGTATTTTAATGTGAGAATGCAAGAGAAGACGTTTTTTTTATATAATTTGTGAGATGAAATTTTGAAGACATAGCATATGGGTTAAATCTTTTAATTGCACCCTAGTTATAATTGAGTTACAACTACAAAAAAAAAGTGTTTGATTTAGATTAATTTATCTACATTGATTATTTGAATTAATCAATACAATTTAGATAATTATTTTATATAATTATTTATCAAAATAATTATTTTGAAAATTGATGATATGAATTCAAATAAAATTAAATATTTACTCACCTAAATTATTTGAATTAATTAATCAAATTTAAATAGTTAGTTAGTGAATTTATATAATTAGTTATTAAATAATTAATAATCTATTTTTTAATATTTATTATTTATCATATGAATTAGCAATATAAATCTAATTTGATCAATGGATTCATGTGCATAGTTTATTATTCAATTTAATTTAAAATTTTAATACTTAAATATATTACATATTTTTTACTAATTAATAAATTGTTAACAAATAATTCATTATGAAATATTAAATAATAAACATGAATTTGAGTATAAGACATTGAGGTATAAGAAACATATCCATATGTACACATTTATTGAATGTTTAATAGAATACACATGTTGCTTTTAATTTCAATTCAAAAGTAAACTTTTACCTTTCATGAAATTCTATGGTTTGATGTGTTTGTATGCCAACATGATATTGTGAATTGCAATGGAGTCGAGTATTATTAATATAATAATTGAACACCAATCACAAAAAACGGGATTACAATATTTAAAAATTAGTTATTTAGTTAATTATGAAAATTTGAATTATCTGAAGTAATTAATTTCACAAATTTTTTAATTAAATTGATTTAGATTGAGGGCTAATTATTTAATATAGGTTTTAGTTCATAATAATTAAATTAATTAAGCCATACTTTAATATTTAATGTATAGTAAAATTATTTTAAACTATTATATATTAAATATGCCATAAGATGCAACCTTTGTGGGTGCTAAGGAGTTATTCACAAAAGAATCAACTATTATCAATTGCGCACTTATTCATCTAACTTAGAAACATTCTAGGTGTATAAGCTTGAATACCTTGATGTACCTCCAATATTAATAATTTTAATATAGTTTATGTAGCATTGGGATCCAATTTGAGGTTTACAAATTCACAGTTTATATGGATAATGAATTGATAATATTTTATTAATGGTCAAGTAATGGCACTGTAATAGTCATCCACCAATTGTAAAACAATGCCAACATTGTGGCCCCATAATGACACATATATATGTAACAACTAGTGGCATCCGTGTGGCCACAATTTAGTTGTGGCACAATAATGGGCAACTAGTAATATAATAGTGGCCACTATATGGTTTTTGAACTCTAGTTGCAGGGTAGTGTGGTCTCCATGGACATGATTTCTCATAGTGATTGCATCCATATGACAATATATAATGTCAATGCATTATGTTTTTTTAGGATGAATTTTCAATTTGCAAATATGAGCTCCCTCATCAAGGTTCTTCAATTTTGAAAGTTTGGTCAAACAAGGTCAATGGCATGCATAGTTTAAATTATGACTATACTCATAAAAATGGCACAGTTGCAAGGCATATAATACTCCATGATTAGATTGGGATACTAGTTGTATATGTTTAAGTCATGGATGCCACATTTTGGTGTAGTGTTGAAATAATGATTTGTCGATGGGGTTATGGATATATGGAATTTTTTTGCACACTTTGTGGTCCTTCATGTATACATTCATGGTACACAAGTCCTTGGTGACTAGTGAGGTTTTTCTAGATTTGAATATTAATAGTAATAGGTCAATAAATTAAAATAGTTATGGTGTATGGTCGAAAGATTTTTAGGTGCATAGTCTAAAATTCAATAAAATGAGAATAATTTACATTACCTTCCTCTTCCTTTCAAAGTGTTTTTTGTTTTTATCACCAAGGTAATGTGGATTGAAAACTTTTACAATTGTTTGTTATGACATGATAGCACAATCTGCACCTTGTTGTTACATGGTTTCATAACATAAAATAAATTGGTTTTTGAAAAACACAATGTTATGTGCATTGTTCCACTTGCATTTTAAACTCTCAATTTGACATCCATATTTATTTTATTTAAAAAACCCATGATTTGGAACACATGTATTTCCCTTTTGAAAATTTTAATTAAAAAAAAATTTTCATTTATCATCAAATTTGGAAATAAAATTAACTATAAATCATTTTGAAAAATTCTCAAAAAAAATCCAAAAGTCAAATCAAAAGAACCAACATAATGGTTACATACTAGTCTTTTAAATACATTGCCATATTAAAATTAATAAGTTAAACATCTAGCATAATAATTATTTGCTATATTTTATAAAAGGTTCAAAGTCAAATATAAATATATTATTTGGATATGAGATGATGTTGAGTTCCATATCAATATTACAATATAATAATATTTATATATATGAATGCATCCAATAAGTTAATTACATTCTATATTATATGATTTATACAAATAAAATAGTTCATGAACTACATACGTATTGCAATTATTCAAGGATTCCAAAATAACATCATAATATTGAATGTTTTGATTGCCATATGTAACTAACATCAATGAAATAATGGTCATAATTATTGCACACAATAAAGCCAACCTTAAATAACCTTTAATAAGATTTGACTAACTTTTTATTAAAAATCAACATGATACTCATGTTTGATTTGCACTTCAAATGTTATCTTCAATGATGTTTATAATTGTATAACTTATTACACACAATCCAAAACTATTAATTGATTTAGCTTGTTTAAATATGAATAATTTCATTTAAATTTTTTATCTAGGTATTTCAAACAAATTACAATGGGATAACAATTGAAAAATATGAATGCATGGATTTCATATCAAACATTATGTTAGATTCCCACAACTAAGGGTGGAAAATCCTTTGGTTATGAAAGTATTCTCTCGCCTAGGCTAAAAAAAATGGGTTTTCTATAGATATTTTTTATTATAATTGAAGTTCTATGTCTAGGGTTAATTTAAACCTAGGCTTTTCACATATATCCTTCATTATAAACATTTTTTTCGGGTAAGTTAAGAATCCAAAACTTTTAAGCCCTGCTTAAGCTTAGATAACCCAACTTTATTCATTTTAGCTAAGGTTAAATAGCTTAAGCTTCTTAACCCTAGCTAAGGTTAACTAACTGAAGTTTTTTAACCATGGTGACGGTTAGTTAGCATGGGCTTTAGGGAATATCCATTTCAATAGCCTAGGTTAGCTTGCCTTTGGTTGTGGAATACCCTTGTTATTGAAAATGTTTTTTAAAAATTCATGCTCCCTAACATTGGGCATGGTTAGTTAGCTTGGGCTTTGGGGAATATTGATTTCAAAAGTCTAAGCTATCTCATTTGTGGTAATGGAATATCTTGATTATGAAAATTATCCTTTGAAGGTTCCATCTTTTTAGTTGTGATTAGGGTCAAATGGCATGTGTTTTTTGGAATTTTCTTTTCAATTGAACCAAGGCCATTTTGCCTATAGTAATGGAATGCTTTAGGATTTATTGACGTTGGACATAAGAATATTCCAAAACCCCTAGTTTATTTTGGACCCTAACCATGAGAATATTATATGGACAAGGTTAGATAACATGGGCTTTTGGAAAACATATTATCAAGAGCGCACTTGGTATCTTGCTCGGACCCTAATGGACATGAGAATGTTCACATGGCTAACGTTAAGTGGCTTGTGTATTTAAAAATATATTTTTCCTAGTATTGAACATTGGAAATTTAAACATTTGAAAATACCTTTGATAGTTCTAAATCTTAACATTCAAAAGATAAAATTTGTTGTTGAAAGTAAAGGATTATTGCAATAATCAAACATTATGGTCTACTAAGTTTTGAAATGTTTGTTTGCCATATCACTTTATTAAAGGAAAAAAAAGTCAATAAATTGGGGGAAAATAGTGATTTTAGGGGAATTTTTGGATTAGGGTTTAAATAAGTCAATACAATTTAGTGAAACCACCATTGAACATAATATTTTATGCCTTTGTATATCTATATTAAACTCTTTTATTTTGAAAATAACTTATCAAATGCCTTAATCCAAATCATAATACAAGGTGATTTTGAAGAAATGGAAGTCTAGAGATGATTGAGTGTTAGAGGTTTTCCAAATTTTATGTACCTAGTTTACTTCATTCAAATGAGTTACACCATAATGAAGTTCACATCATTAAATTTGTAAACTATTTGTGTAATTATTGTACGTGTTGGTTGCATGCATTTGTTATGCATGCTAATTGTCATATTAAGGCTTAAGTTCTCAAGTCACGGTTTGGTAAAGTGAGTATGTTTCTTTGAACGTAGAGTGGCATGGTCGTATTCTTTTTTAGAACTGATATAAAGAAAACCTTTTTGCAAATTCTCAAAGGTTTGTCTATTTTGGCTTGTTTTGCTACCTTTTTACATTGTGATGTGGAAAATTAATTGAAGAGAGCAAAGACAAGAGCACATTTTGTGTTTGCTTGCTTTTATTCTACTCACCATAGCACACTTGAAAGACCAACATCAACAACTTAGCAATGAAGCTCAAAAGGATCTTCTTCAACAAGCACATACTTGTCTTATGTTGGAGTAGAAAAACCAAAGAGCTCCCCAGAAAGGGGTCTTCCCCTAAATTGCTATAAGCTCACCACCACTTCCAAGCTCTTTGTTCATGAGCTCAAATTTTGAAATTTTGTTTCTACTTGGCCATCACTAATTGATGGAGCTTGCAATGAAAACTAACATAAAAACTCTTCAACAACCCATTCATTGTTTACATGATAACCTTCTCTTGCCAACAATGGAAAAACAACAATACGAAAGAAACACATGAGTTGGTGTGTGAAATTGTTTGTACCTTTGTGCAAACACAATGCATCATTTCTCTTGAAGAACATGACTAACATCTAGAAAACCTTCTCTATAGATGACACTTTGTTGAAATAGCACAGGCACTAAACACCTAACAATTCACATTTGTAAATTAGAACATTAAAAAAAAGGGAAATGAAGATCCCTATTTGCACTTTACTTTGGTGTTGTACAACAAGAGATGCATTTCAAGAATTTGCATATGTGAAATCTCTGTGACAAGAGGTGCATGCATTTCAAGAATTTTCATATGCAAGATTTGCTCGACAAGGGATGCATTTTGAGAATTTGCACATGGAAAGAGGTGTGCAACAAGAAATGCAATTCCCAGAATTTGCAAATGTAAACATCTCTGCAATGATGTGCACTAATTCCCAACTCTGAAAGCTAGATCTTTTTATGCAGATTATGACCAACAATATGAAGCAAGCAAGCTTTGAGGGTCCTCTAACATTTGAAGGGGTAGAAATCCTTTCCGAATCCAAATTCAAGACTATTGTCATTGTGATTGGAAGACGCAGCATCCGTGTTTTCACAGAATGACAGGCATGGTCAAAAGGCAAAGTTGTTGTTGGCAAGATTGTCATCATCATCATCCTCACAGAGAAGGAGAGAAGGTGAAGGAGGTCAGGTCATGGTATTCAGTGAACCATCAAAACCTTCTTCTTTTGTCTTCTTCTACCATAGAAACAAAAAGGGTCTTTTTTTACATACAAAATTGAAATGCTCAAACTCTGATTATAACAAATTGACCAAAAACCAACTTTGGGTTCTTCTGCTGAACACTTATATGTACACTCACAGAAGAAGCAGCTTCTTCTTGTCCAAGCTTTCCTCTGTTGCTGCAGAGCTTCTCTCATGCAGCAACAATATCTTCAGATCAAAAGTTTGGTTTGCTTTCTTGGCTCTTGCTGCCGCTGCAAAGCTTTTGTAATTGATCAAATGAATCTGTAGCAGCTGGGGATCCATTTTCCTAGTGCTGTAAAATTAGCAATGGAAACCCCTAGTTGACCCAACCCACTCAGTACTTTTGTTTCTCTAGTGCTATCCAGAGACTAGTTTACAATTCCAAGCTTGAAAAGCTTTTCACATGACGATGAGGAGGAGGAGGAGGAGGAGCTCGACCTCAGAGTAATGTTTTTTTACAAAAAGAAGGAAGAGTTGATCTAGAACTGATGGCTTGCTTGGATCTTGTGCAGCATCTGACCATGAGAGGCCTTTTCTGCTGCTAGCTGCTGCTGCTGCTATGGACTTGGTTGGAGCTTTTCAGGCTCCTTCCTCTGACTAGTTCTTGAATCCTTCTCCTGGAGTATGCGCTGACCTCGCTGATGGTTTCCAATCTGGGTTTCCATGAATTGCTTCTGGTAAGAGAACATGAACTGTTCTTCCTACTAGAACCGCTGCTCCTGCTGCTGCTAGGTCCTGCATGATTCATAAGGTACATGCTTCTGAGATCGGGAGTGGAGTAGCTGATCACGTGAGCCACCGGCAGCTGATCCTCGTCCTCAACATGGCGGCGACCTGCGAGGCCTGGATCTTCTGCTGCAGTAAACACGAGCCTAGTGGCGACACCCTGGCCTCGTACCGTGACTTGAGCAAAGCCCGGCACCTGTTGCTTCTTGCTATGAAGCTTGATTTCAAAAGGCAACAACATCGACTCCCGTGCAGCACTGCTAGCGGATCCTCTAGTCTGCATGATCATCGGCTTCTTACGGTCGAAGATGGAATTGGGTTGCGGCTGCTGATCCTCGTCGTTGTCGTCGTCTTGCTGCTGCACTAGGAGCTTACTGTTGGGAAGGATATAGTACAAACGACCCGCTTCCAGTTGCTGGTGTTTGGGTAAAACTGCTTTGGGTGTCAGAGTGGTGATCAAAGCCTTGGAGTGGCATACAAAGTGATCATCAGCACCGTGAAGTTTGATGAGCTCCGCCACCGTCACTGGTCTCTTGAACACTTGGATTTCTCCATCTGGTTTTACCACTTTGATGGGCGGAAGCTCCCACTCCACATCCTCCTCCTGCTGGATCTGAACTTGATCATCGTGCGCATTATTCACTCCAAGACACACATGGTTCCCCATAGCCACAAACTCCCTTTGAAACACTCCTTCTTCTCCAACCAACCTCAAACCTCCTTCTTCAGCTTCTTGCTTGGCCTTGGAGCTGTACCCAAACACAAGACGAAGAAGAAGAAGAAGAAGAAGAAGAAGAAGAAAAACCAATCAATTACACAAACAGCAGCTCCCACAAAACCTAATTCCTGCACCCTTGAGGCCTCAAAGCTAAAATTCTCCACAGCAAACTTGCTCTAGCTTCTTGAAATTGAAGCTGTGGGTGGGTCCTTCTTCCAAAGACCCTTGATTTGAGATATGCAAAGCAAATGGGTTATAATAGTAAGATCATGATCATCAAGCTCTACTGAACACTCCCCCCACAAACAGACACAGACAGAGACACACACACACACAAAGAGAGACTAGAGTGGGAGCTGGAAGAGATTGGTGAAGTTCAGGAGATGACTATCACAAACCAGCCAAAGCACACACACACTATATATATAACTGACAGACTTTTGAGAAAAAAGGTTTTAAAGGTTTGCCTAGAAACTGAAATCAGTTATGAAAAGAAAAGTGGGAGGGAGAGCTTGGCTTTGAAGAAAGCATAAAAATCACACATGGGGAAAAAGAAGGTTGG
>Ga0116227_10001754_pt1 | contig 49131 bp, 35 predicted proteins | sample S1TSphgellanicum_FD_89693 | JGI IMG/M metagenome (GOLD analysis project Ga0116227, IMG submission 89693) | Host-associated microbial communities from peat moss isolated from Minnesota, USA - S1T2_Fb - Sphagnum magellanicum MG | ecosystem: Host-associated > Plants > Peat moss > Unclassified... | reverse complement strand
GTAGGTTTGTGTTTTTTTTTTTTGGGTTTATTTTGTTGTTTTTTGTTGTGCGGGGGGTGGGATAGGGAGAGGGGGGGGGGGGGGGGGGATTTTTGGGTATCATCCTTTTAAAAAAAAAACACGGAGAGAAATTTCCTAGTTGTGTATTTGAAGGGCACCACCTCGTCAAATACTCATATTGATAACCGATGTGGAGGATGATAGTTTGATCATCATCCGGGTACGTAAGTTGCTAGGTTTTTTTTTGAAATTTCAATACTAGGCGGTTATCAATTTAATCAATTATCCAAAAAAGCCCATAATCGATCGATGGATTATTAACAAGGGACTTGATAACCGAGTTGGAACTCAATAATGGGTCAATAGGTTCTTAGCAACTGGGTTGATAACCGTGCCAAAACTCGATCGGTAGGGTATCAAAACAACCACCCACTCTAATAACCGAGTCAAGACTCGATAACCGGCCAAGACTGGTCTAAACTTTGGCGCTAAATAAATAAAATAAAATAAAATAAAATTGCTGCCTCCTTTGTTTATCTGACCCTGAAGAAAACCGGGTGACCCGACCCACCCGGTGCTGAGGGTGGCATTACGTCACCACCCACGCAACTGGGCTTTTTTCTCTTCTTCTTCGTCTTCCCCGGTCTCCCGCTCGCTCGTTCGCTCGATCCTTCCCCGCGCGGATTTGCACAAATTTGGATTACACTTACAGAAACTGCGGAGGAAAATTTGCGCAAAAGTTGACTTCATCAATTCAATTCGTCGCCGTGTTTTTTTTATCGGTTTCTTTTGCTATTTGGGTCATGTGATGGAGGAGGAGGACGACAACAACAATCCCAAAACAGAAGTTGATTGCAGAAACAAATAGATATCCCCACTAAACAACGTCCAACACACGCAGCAAACACACAGCAGAACAACAACAACAACAACCAGCACCAGCAGCAGAAAAGAAGAAGAAGAAGAACAACAACAACCACAGCAACAAGAAGAAGAAGTAGCACCAGCAGAAGAAGAATTTGTGAGAATTTGGGTGGTAATTGATGATTAGTGGTGATGGGTGAGTTGGGTTTAGACTTCAGATTCTAGAGCAGGAAGTTAGCCTGTATGGTTCTTCTTCTGTCGAGTTCTTTGATGATGATCCGTGAAAAGGGGGATTTCTTTGCTTGCTGCCACTAGTTTGTGGTTTTGAACCCCCATGTGCTCAAGAACAACTAGCTTCAATACATCTTCTTCTTCTTCATCTTCCTCATCGTCATCGTCATCGCTGAGGAGGAGAGTGGTGGTGGTGGAGACGAGGGTGGCTGCAAGAAAGAAAGAGAGAAGATGGGGTGGATTGAACGAGCGACTTTAGTTTTCCTACTGCTCTTCTCAGCGTTTCTTGAATTGGCTTGGACTTCTCCTTCTGCAACTCCTTCTGCAACTCCTTTGACACCACCATCATCATGCCTCCAACACCATCAAGCAACTGTTCAGACAGAAGGTAAGTATTCCTGAGTCTCTGACATGATGATGATACTAATGATAATGATGATGGGTTTGTAGTAGAAAAGGAGAGGAAAGGAAAATCTTGATGCGCAGCAGTGGCAGCAGCAGCATCAACAGCTAGAATTCCTTTGGCTCCAGATCTTTATCCTACAAATTGAGTCAGGGGAAAAAGGGTTGTGTGAGAAAGTCTTTTTATCTGTTCGATTCCACAGGAGAACATGGTAAATTGAACTATGGGTTGTTGCACTTCAAGCAGGGAGGAGGGGAATAGAATCACCATCATCATCATCATCATCATCCCATTTTGTGTGATTGATTGATTGATTAATTTTATTTTATTTTTTCTTTGTGGGTTTTGTTTTGTTTTGTAGTATCAGCACTCCAAGAGCTTTTGGCAGTATGGATGAACGCCAGCACTCCAGATATAGCCACCAGCTTACCAGGTTGGACAACTGGAACAGATCCTTGCCAAGAAGAAGGTGCATGGGGAGGTGTGATATGCCAGTTTAATACAGCTATTTGCATGAACACTGTTCTGGGATTGTAAGTACCATTTGCTGCTGCCACTGTCTCCTCACTCTTCAATACCCTTTCTCTCTTTTGCTTTCTTTCAAGTACATGGTTTTGAGGAGTACAACAGTATGATGAGATTGGATTCATTTGGTTAGAGCTTTGGCTTGTGGGAGCTTGCAGGCAACTGATAGGAACAAACCTGCATGGGACTTTGTCTCCATCGATCGGAAACCTCACTAACTTGAAAATTCTGTAAGTAAAAAGCAGCTGCTTCCTGATTGATTGAAGCAAACAACAACCACCACCACCAATTTCAGTAGTGATTTCTGTGTGTTTGTATCATCATCTTCCTGTATGTATCCTTCATCTTCCTTTCAAGTGCCAATTAGGGTTTTTGATCATCTTGTCTGTGAGAGGAGGGAGGGAGCTGACCTATTGAAATCTTATTTGGAGTCTATGGTGGGTGGGTGGCTTCTGCTGCTGCAGCACCATTGCAGGTAATATGAACCTCACTGGACAGTTGCCATCCCAAATTGGCATGCTAACTGGATTGGTCATACTGTAAGACCTGAGTCCTCACTCTAGATTCCTTTGCACAGATTGCACTTGAAATCTCTCTGTAGGTATTTTTTTTCATAGTTTTGTGACCAGTTACTTGAGTGTATTGATGAGTGCAAAATGAGGAAAGTTATGTAGTACTACTGGTTTGTTTGTCCCAGGAGGCAGACTAGAGAGAGAGATTGTTTGCTACTTTCTTTTGGTTTGATTTGAGTGTTTTGCTTTGCTATCTACAAATCACAGGGAGCTTGAGGACAATAATTTCACCATGTCCATACCTGATCTGCGTAATCTAACAAGTCTTCAGACTCTGTGAGCTTTCTGAACTCACTTCTGGAACTGGAATTTCAGAAATTTTTGCTACAGTGCACCTGCTGATCTAGCTCTCCAGAGTTAAAGGACAGCAACAATTAGCATCCCCCACCAGCTCAGGGATCCCAGAAGAAGTTTCGTACTTGTGAAGGGGAAAGATTTGCTATTTTGCTTGTTCCTGTTGGGTTACAAGAAAATTGCTTTACTACTAGTATGAGACAAAAAGAAAAATACTGGTCAAATTTTCTGTGACCCCTGTTCATGAAAATCAGGTGATTATGTCATCATCATGGGTGCAGGGACTTGAGTGGGAATTCTCTTGAAGGTCCAATCCCTCCATGGATTGGGGGTTTGACAAAGCTTCAGCGCATGGACTTGTCTGAAAATAAGTTGTCTGGGAACATCCCCATTGCCAATAATGTTTCCAGTATTGGACTCAACAACCTCACATATATGGTGCAAATGTGAGCCTCTGTCTGTCTGTCTGTCTGATATAAAAACCTAACATCTTTCTGTGATTCACTCCTTGCTGTTTTATTTCCTGTAATTTGTCAGGTTCTCTTCAACCTTTGAAATCTGAATTCTCAATTCTGTCATGTAGAATCAGGATTTTTGTCAGTGCAAGTGAATGTTGCTGTTGACTTGAAAGCAGTATTTCTGCTACTAAGCAGTAATCATCCAGGAATGCTTGAAATGGGTTGTGCAGATCATTGAGTGGTAACAACCTTAGTGGAGTGTTGCCCGACCTTGATGATATCTATGTACTTGGAAATCTGTGGGTACCCCCATCCTGGCAATCTATATTTCTTCATCTGCTGAATCTTTTTGATGTCTTCCTGATCTGAAGAATGCATGAAAAGCTTTTGACCTCTTTTGTTCATTTTCTGAGGTTGCTTAGTTGAGAAGGTGGATTTGTTTTGGGGGTAATTTGGGTCATTGGTATTTCCAGGAACCTCAGCAACAATCAATTTATGGGGTCACTTCCCAGTAGTCTTGGGAATCTCAAGCAGCTCACTGTGTTAGACCTATCACACAACAATTTTTCTGAAACATTTCCAGTGACCATGGCCAACCTCACATCTCTTCAGCAGTTGTAAGTTCTGACTCATATACCTGTCTGCAGATTTCTTCACTTTGCTGTTTCAGCACATTGTTGGAAGATTCTTACCGACAACCATGGAAGAATGTTTGGAATCCTGTCATTCAAACTTGCTAAGGAGTTGTTACTTTTAAAGATATTGCTTCTAAGTTGACTGCCTCAAATGTCCAAATTTGTTGAGTGTACTGCAGATACATGGGGAGTAATGATTTGACTGGTCCATTTCCAGTTGAACTGATCTGGGGCTTTGCAAATCTTCAGCTTGTGTAAGTGCCATCAAGACTCTTTGGTTTTAGTTTTTCACAGTCAAAACTGTATTGTCCATAATACAGCCAGTTGTGCATGGTTAAGCTCATGAGTTTGCAAATACCCAACATTGTACCAATTGCAGACTTGAGGTGCTTGAAACTGTACAGTACATCTGGCTGCTCAAAACTGTACTTCCTCAGTTGTGCCAGTACTGTTCCTCAAGTCAGATAGTACTTACAAGAAGGTGCAATGGAGGAATATTGTTGCTTTTGCAAAATCAAAACCTGAGTATGGGAAACTATTGATCACATGCACAATGTGGCCCAGGAACTTCCAGAAATAGATTATTATTTTACTAATCCATACCCACCATTGAAGTCAGTGGGTGCTCATGGCAGCTTGTCTTGGCCATTTCATGATGAAGGTAATGGTCTGACACTTTGTGAGCGACTCTCATAAGGTTATGACTGCACTCATTTGTTGTGTTGCCTTCAAAATGTTGTCTGTGGAGATTTCTCCACAATCTCATGGATAATAATTCCAGAAACTCCCATAATGTACTTACTGTCCTTTTGGTTCTTTGCCGATCAATGATACTCCAGCAAATATACACTTTTAGCTCCAAACAGGACTCCATTTGTTGGAACATGTCCCATCCCATGTTTTTCTGGATTCCTGACTCTGAGCTTGTTCTTCTCTCTCTCTCTATAGCAAGTATGGATAGTTGCATAATTTTTTTAATGTCGAAAATTAGAACTAGGTTGAGACCTAACTGTACACCACAATGAGATGTACCCACAGGAATTTCGATGACAACAAGTTCAATGGGAGCTTGAATTTGAGTAACACAACACCAAGGGTTAATTTGTCAGCATTGGAGGTGGTTTCTTTGGTCAACAACAGCATCATGCAAGTTCTGTTTCCAAGTTCAGTTGCTTCATCCCAAGCATATGCTGACCTTCCCTTATCGAACGAAATTCTGTAAGCTTCCAGTCATCCTCTTCAATCTATTGATAGTAGTTTTGGGTCCAGACATAGGCTGAGTTTTGCAGCATTTTTGGATATATATTTGCTGCCGTGATGATGAGAAACAATAAAACAGATCTGTTTGAGACTAGAGGTCAAGGAACGCTACCTACCTGAATTGAGCTTTCCATCATGTAGGTTTGCAACTATTTAATCGATTGAATGCAGTTTCTGATATGTTTGAGAACCCTTTTCTATCTTTTGCAGCCTGGGTGGAAATCCATATTGTCGAGGTGATATAGAAGAGAATATCCAAAGACAGATTTGTCGCTTTTATCAAGACAGTCCTTCGTTGCCAGGTATTGAGAGGCTTTCTTGTCACTTATACTTGATCTAAAGTTGCAGCACATTCTAAAAAATCATTTGTCAGTAAAACTGTGTTTGGGGGATTTGTTGCAAATATTTTCAGGCTTAGCAAAAGAGCAATCAAATACAGTGGTGGCTTTGGTCATCAAGTGCCCAACAACATAACCTTTTTGGTTTGCATGTGTTTTTGAGAACAGTGACCATTGATTCACATCGCAAAATCTATATAATCATCATCACAATCGCAGTGGTTGTCATAATTCTACTCTTTGTGATTTCCATCACATTTTTGGGGAGAATGTGGAAACAGGGTTCTTCGCTCCGAGAAATTCAAAAAGGTGAGAGATTTCAACTGCCTTTTTTTGTCTTTCTCTCTTGCACACTACTGAAAGCAACTCTTTAAATTAGTCTTTGAACTGCTCCAAAAGCCTTTGAGAAAAAAAAGAACAACCAATTTCTAAATGTAATGTATGTGCAAATGGATGTTGAGTGTTTTTGATGGCCATTCAAAAGAGATTCAAATCATTTGCTACAACCCCATTGAAATCGCTCTTAAATGTTCCCATCCATTCATGGTTTTTGTTGGAAACCTATTCACGACTTACTCTCTATGTGGTTAGTGTTGAGTGTTAAATCATGTGAGGGAAGTTTAAAGTTTAAACTTGGGTTTGTCCATCCCAACATCCTAAAGCATTTTTCACTACCATTTTCTTGTTAATATTCAAAGGCACCTACCTAACCATCTGGTATGTGGTGCCCACATGAACACTAAAGCCAAAACACCACCTGCAAAGCTTAGGGCTTTGTAAACTCTCAGATTGGCAGATATATCTGTGGCACCTACATGACCCAAAGACCAATAAGAGGCAATGGAGTATGTGTAAAATGTTTCAAGGATTCTTTTCTCAAATTTTCTATGGTTGTTTTACCAGAATTTGCAAAACAACAGGTGCAGCCAACTTTGTATTCATACAATGAGTTAAAGTATGCAACCCGAGATTTTCACCCTGACAACAAATTGGGTGAAGGTGGCTTTGGTGTTGTCTACAAGGTAATCATTTGCACTTCCATTTCTGCTCACCCATACATGACTGTATCTATGAAGTGTCTAAAGCCAAAGGGTACTGCTTTCATATTTGTTTATGTATAGTTGAATGCATTTTGTGTTTGGAAATAAGATTATTGATACTTACAATCCTAGTGTCTAATGTACAGGGTGTTTTGTTCGATAAATCGGAAGTGGCTGTAAAGCAATTGAAATCCTCAGCACAAGGGGTAGCTGAATTTCTTAATGAGGTGATTCTCATTACAGGCATTAGACACCGGAATCTGGTTAAGCTTAAAGGATGTTGTTTGCGGGAAAGTCAACGGATGCTTGTTTATGAGTATGTGGAGAACAAAAACCTTGCTGAAGCTTTGTGGGGTATGTCCATTTTCACCATTGTTTTGCTTTGTTTTATACAAAGATGACGTAGTATACAATAGGAATTTATTTAAGCCGATCTGAGCTACAATATTCATTTGAAATTATGATATATTTACACCAAGATTTGTCTTATATTCCACTACTAAAATGACCAAATTTTGATCTATTCATTGCTTCACCCAATCCTAATTTAATGAACTTGATTTGATCTCATTGCATTGGTGATTTAAAACCTTCTCAAAGTTAAAAGATCATAAGCCACCTTAGAAACAGTTTTGTTGTTTATGAAGCTTTTTGTTTGTAGTTTGATTTCAAGACCTATTTGAGAGGACATGCCTATTGCCTTTTTTTGGAGAGGATTTTCTTTGGAAGTGAATGTACTAAGCGAGAAAGAGTTGCAATCACCTTGCTAACAACATTTTCAATTTTGATTACACTTGAAATGCAGATGCCCCTTCCGAAAGCAATTTTGAATTGGATTGGCCAACTCGTTTTAAGATTTGTTTGGGGATCGCGAGAGGTCTTGTGTACCTTCATGAAGAAGCACAGCCACGCATAGTGCATCAGGACATCAAAGCGCCCAACATTCTCCTGGACCAAAATCTGAACCCTAAAATTGGGGACTTTGGTTTGGCCCGTTTATTTCCTGATGAACAAAGCCATTTGACCACAATTCATGTTGCAGGAACTTTGTAAGCATCTTCAACAAACTCTGAAATAGTTCATGATGTTTTGATGATTAATAGCCAACCAACCCCACATCTCAAAGCATGTCATACAATTCACAAAGGTCTTGGTTTTAGCTCGTATGCTGAATTTATTCTACTCCTTGTTTTTCTTCTAAATGCAAGTTCACAATGCCTTGTGAATGCTAGTGATTTAAGGCAAGTTTTCTTGAACTAAGAGGTCTTGAATATCCACCAAATGGGTTTTTCTTTATTTAACAATTAATTGTTGGTACCTTCTCTAGGGTATGAGAGTCTCCACTCACACCCACATCCTTGCATTAAATTGTGTTCAAGATCAATTTTTTTCTCCAGAACTTTTTGTTGAACCCTAATATCTGACAAGCATGCCTCTTATCAAATTTGCAGGGGGTACTTATCTCCAGAATATGCAACACGTGGGCAACTCACCGAGAAATTGGATATCTATAGTTTTGGAGTGTTGGTATTGGAGATTGTGAGTGGAAGAAGGAATATTGATTTCAAGTTGCCAGAGGAAAAGGTTTACCTTATAGAATGGGTACATACCACACTTTTCCAAACCTCCATATATACATTGAAATCAGCTTCAATGTCGGGACCCTTTTTGATTTGGTTCATATTCTTCATTTGGTACATAAATTTGAAAACCCAATGTCTTTGTGGTTGTGGTGTAGGCATGGAAATTGCAAGAGGAGGGGAGGTTGTTTGATCTTGTTGAGACAAAGCTCAAAGAAAAGAGCGTAGAGGGAGAAATAAAACGAGTGATCAACGTAGGGCTATTGTGCGTTCAAAGTACACCCTCAAAACGGCCGACAATGTCAAATGTCATAGCAATGTTGATAGGTGATAAAGGTGTGGAAACGGCAACAAGGGGATCCGAGTTTTCCAAGGAGGACTTTGAAAATCTCCTTGTGTCAGTGAAAGCATCAAACAATGGTCTTAGCACCGTGAATGAAGATAGCCCCTTGCTCCTAGGCTTGCCAACAACTCACATCGTCCCAACAGGACTTCTTCAACTAGGTAGAGTGAATATGAGTAGGTAGTCATTTCCCCTTTTCGTGCTTCTAACTTAAATGCTTCTCATCAAATGCAAAGGGACTAAATTATATAGTCCAAATGGTTAAAGAACTTAGTGTCTTGTGACAAACAAGTATCAAGTACCAAGACCATTCTAGTGTAAAATAATCCAATTTTTGCTTCCGTTTGCTTTTAAGTAGAGCCAACCAACCTCCCCTTGTTGTATACTATGAAGAGCATAAATTGACCTCTATGAAGGTCCTTGTGCTTGAAAAAGTTGTGATTGAGAAAAGTGAGAATAACATATTTGGTAATATTATTCGCAAATATGGTGAAGATTGTTGAGTTTTTATTTTATTTTTTCAATTTTATGATGTTGCATCGTTGGTTAGCATCCCAAGAGGGATTTAGCATTAAATGGTGACAAGTTTTTCGAACTTGTTTAAACAATAAAACAACTAGTTCTTTGAATTCCTAAACCCTAAACCCTAAAGTTAGAAATATGCTACTAAACTAGAGTCGGAGTCCAAATGTAGCAAAAAGTTTTCCACCCCAAAAAGAGGAAATTTGGCAATTTTCTTCCAAATAAAATGAAATACAACAATAGAAAATTCCCTTATTTTCTTTTATTTTTTGCATTTTGCCAAAATTTCACACCCCAAAAAATAAATAAATAATTGCTACAAATGTTTGGTCATTGAACCCTTCATATTTTGACGTTTGAACCACTTTCAAAAACCACCTCTAGGGCACTGCACCTTTATCAAAAATATGATTATGATTTTCTGATTTTTATTTACACAAATTTCTTAAATTTTGAATTGTCCAATTTAAAGGTCTTAAAACCCATTAGTTAAACATTTGATTAACGAAGTCCAATGTAAAACATGGATGATAATTATGATATTCATGTCTTGGGTTTATTCTTTGAATAATATTAGTGTTATAAAACAATGTTAAATGGTCCATCAAAATGTGGGTATTCATAAATGAAAATTAATTTTATTCTAATTTTATTTAATAGTGAAGATAGCACACTAATTCACCAATTAATCATGAGTGATTGCCTTCTTATCATCTTCTTAAGATGAATTTTCAAGAAAGCAAATGCCTAATTGTAAAATACTATTACTTTTGTTGCCAAACATAAATAACAAAAATAAATCAATTATTAGGCACCTTATTGCCAAATTGGGCTAGGTGCTATTGTACTATGACTAAGTTGGCTATATAAATAGCATCTTGCATGTCCTAATGGTCACTTGGGCTACTATCATTCCCACTTGCAATGCAACCATTGGCTTCTAACCTCTTGGTCTACTAGCTTGCTATAGATTAATAATAGACCAAAATCAATTAACGATTTCAATAAAATCATAATATCCTCATATTACATAGTGAAGTTCCCATGATGTTCTACAATGCCTCATGATGTACTACAATACCTCATGATGTAATGGGGTCATCCATTTCAAATTGCAAAGTGTTGAATATTAAATAATAAAACCTAAGTATTTGACCTTTTGTATTGGAAGTTGGTATATCAACCATGAATCCATCTAAACCATTGCCATGACCACATTATCTTTCCTTGAAATTTTCAATATTGTGTTGTTGTGCTAAATTTATAATGTTTGTTGAATTTTTTTTTTTTTTCTAGAGTACCACCATTTGACAATAAATAAATAAAATTACAAAATTAGATCAAAAATTAGGATATAAAATGAAAGCAAACAAGTTCCTCTATCTCTCAACCTTCTCCAATCATATTTAGGTTGCCTCCCAAGGGTACCTTCATCAATAAAAAGCTATAGACTTTCAGGTGGGAGGTCACTCCTTTGTCAATTTGGTGGACACCTAAGGTTAAAGGGTATTTTATGAAGGAGTATTTTTTTTACACCCTATTATTATATAATATTATAATATAGAACATTTTTTAACATTCTATTTTTTCAATATTCAACAACAGTCATGGAATATAATATCCCTCATTTTAACATAAAAATTAAATTTACGTCAAAATACATGTCATTGTTTAGAGGTTTTTCAAGCTTCTTATTGGTTCCCCCCCTCATCCTTCACAATGCGTAACCTCTCCTTGTTAATTTTTGTTTTACTTGTACATAATTTTTTTTAAAATTAATTATGGATCTTCATCCACCCACCAATGGTCATGAAACTTTTACATCCACCTTGAGGAGGGTTATGAAATATTATGGATCACTTCCAAAACTTTAGAGAGAAGGTTTTGTCAAACAACCAATTACATTAAAATATTGGTTATCAAAACTCATTTTAGCATTCCTTCATTCAATTTTTTTTGAAGTTCCTATTTTTATTTTTAAAATGTCCAATGGTTGTTTGACACATGTTCTATCACATTAGTTCTATCCTATTAGTAATCTTAAATAAAATTTAATTAGAGCCTTTTATTTTAAACCCTATATTATTTGAATGTTTCTTGCCCATAATATTCATACCCAATTGTATGTTGAAAAGTTTTTTGTTTTTACCTCCAACGAATATATGAGGCCCTATGTTTTTTTGCATGTTAGGTGGGGATATTTGGATGTGGCCTCCCAAGGACTTTCACAACAATCTACACCATTTTAGATTCTAGGAAATTTGACAATATCTACTTCAAATATGTAAAACTAAGTTGGAGAATATATATACAAGTGAATTTGTCAAAATTTAGAGTAAATTTAAAAGGTTAATCTTTCAAGGGTAGTTGTCAACATGATTTACATGCCTACGATTATAAAAGTAGCTCCATTGGTAGCAATATAATGGCTTGTAAACTACAATTTGGATGAAGTTCAAGCTTTAAATAATGTGAAATTGAGGTTGGACTTGTAAATATGCACGAGATAGTGTTTTCCAAATGGGGTAGAAAAGAAATATGATTGATTTTGACTAGTTAATAATAATATTGACACATGTGATGACATTTAATTGATACTCACTTTGTATTGTATGGTATGTCATGTTATGGGTGAGTGAAAGGTGTCATGCATAAACAGAACATGCCCATATTACATTGAACAAGTCATCATTGGAACAAACATATGATCATATGTATGCAACTTTTAACAAAAAATGAATCTAAAATTAATAAAGCCAAGGCTTATTAAAAAAATTTAAAGTATTCCCACATGGGAATTTGTTGTCTAATCCTAAGTTAAGCCAACACAAAACATTCCAATGCTCAACCTTGGACATCCCTCGGAATGGCCATATTCCTGCAATCACAAGATCAATGGACTTGTGGCATACTAACTCCCATTCCCCCACCAAGTTAACATCACAAGGAAAAGCTAAAATGTATTGTGAATGGCCATGCGAGGTAACAAATGTGGGAATTTTTTATGCAACTTTCATACATGTGAAGTTGCCACCTTCCTAGCCAATACTTCAATGGACCTACATACAAGGATTCCCACACCATGAGTCTTGCTTGCAACACCACCATTAGCTCTATCCCAAATGTCCCCAAACAACTCCAACAATTAAGTATTTTATGGAAGGGGTTGCCAATGAATAATTGTGGTATCCAATGGTGCTTCTACCTCCTTGTTGGATGGGTTCTAGCTCCCCACTTGTGAGGTCATCTTGTGCCATGTTGTTGCACACAACCATAACCCAATTGCCTCAAATGAATTTTCTTTACCCCATGGAAAGACCATGGCTTTGCGTTTGAATAATGCTAACCCCATTGCAACTTCATGGCTTGTATCCTTACTTTGGCTCTTTGCAAAAAAAATTCCCCAACCATTTCAACTTTTTTCGGACAATAGAAGTGAAGACATAGGTATTAATGAAGTTGTTTGCCACGTTTCAAATTAATTAAAAAAGAATCATAACATTACATCCATTGCCTATTGGGCAACTAGGTCAATAGTAGGTACTAACCTCTTTCCAAAATTCTACCTGGAAGCCCATGGGATATAACACCATGGCTACTATCAACACATCATACGATTATGCCTTTTGTAACAATTTTTTTCACTAATCTAAGTGAAGAAATATCCATTACATCACTAGCTCACGATTTAAAACAATTGTTTTTTAATGCTACTAGTAGCTTAAAAACACGTCTATGGTATATGTACAAGCTTCAAATGCCCACTTTGTAAATGTCAAAACCTTGAACGTTCAAACTTTCCTAATATAAGGCATTGGGTTCCAATATCCAACATTGTTTGTGGCACAAACTATCTAAGAGTTGGACCAAGCGATTAAAAGACACAAGAAATTATCAATCACTTGCATAACATTAGAAGTGAAATTGACCTTTTTATGGCTAATCTTGTGAGCATTGTTTTCAATCTAACCACTATCGCCATCACACCTTCACTTCCTCTACCAACTTTCTTATAATAACATGATTCTCATCATAGATTGCGCAATGATTAATACATACCATTATTGTTATTAAAAAAGACAACAACGACATTGATAAAAGTGTAATTCAAATAGGAAACCTCATCATTTTCAATCATTTATCAAATATTAGGAAAACCTTCCAAACTAGGACACATGTTGTATTTACAAATTATTGTAGTGAAATTATTCACAAGAATCGAGTTGTTCCACAAGACTGATAGTGCCAAGGATGTTTAAGAATATAATTTGAAAACATCTTTCTTTTATAGATTTGTCCATGCAATGTTATACCTATGTTTTCATTGTGTGAAACAATACACATGAAAACCTTTTTTTGCATCCAAATGTCCATGTGTCTTGTGAAAATATAGAAATTTCTAGTATGTATTTATACCACATACATATTTTCCCATGTTTTTTCCTTTACTTTCAAAAATTTTTGCAACAAAAATAATTTGCATTTAAATTCCTTTTTGATGCAGTGGACATTTTAAGTTGTACCTTTCTACCTACACATCTAGACTTTTGTTTTGCAAAACCTTATGCATAAAGATTGGCCATCATAAAAGGCGAGTGTTCAATCTAGGACCAACAAAACAAGACATCAAATTTAGAACAATCCATTAACTACATTGAAAATTTGAGAATTCATAAAAAACCCTTTCATAACAAAATTTAATTCAATTATCAAAGCATAGTGAAACAAAACAAGACATCAAATTTAGAACAATCCATTAACTACATTGAAAATTTGAGAATTCATAGAAAACCCTTTCATAACAAAATTTAGTTCAATTATCAAAACATAGTGAAACAAAACAAGACATCAAATTTAGAACAATCCATTAACTACATTGAAAATTTGAACTTTCATAGAAAACCCTTTTCATAACAAAATTTAGTTCAATTCTCAAAGCATAGTGAAGGGTATGCATGTCAACGAAGAAACCTTTGGTGAACTTTAAGTTGCAAAAAAATCTTTTTCATACAATGTTAAGAAGAAATGACATACAAGTTTCTTGGAGAACATTGATAAAATTACAACTATGATTCTCATATTGAAAAAAACCATTGTACAATGTGAATTCTTGAAATGATCCCCACAATTTGTTGGAAGATGAGAAAAGTTAACACATTCTAATAAAGCAAAACAATAGTTTACTTTTATGATAATTTGTTAATGTAGTGACATATCCACCATGCATTGATTTAGCTTACAAATTTCTATTAGAGAATCACATTAAAACTAAAATAATCACGCATGAATACAAACAATTATCTAGCAAAATATCAACAAAATGGAAATGAATTGATATTCGAAGTCCAATAGGCACAAAAACACTTGAGATATGATAAATCAAATGCTTGAACCCAAAGGCATGGAATGTTTGATCCACATGTCTATGTAATGGTTTTTCACAATGTTCAATGTTTTACACAACACATTAGCTAAGAGAAAATTAGCCCAACTATTTGTACAACATTTATTTTTAGCTTGGAAGGAATGTTGCCTATTGTTGTTACTTCAGTTGTTTAATTGCCACATCCAAATCTATAGGTTCCCAAATAATATCTCCATTATTTCTAGGTTCTTCTAATAAATTGTTGATAGTCAAAAGCCATTTGATCCATTAATCCAAGTGTCCATCAAGTTTGTTGAGGAGCTTGTGGTTATCAAACAAATGTTTGGGGCTTTTGGTACGATGCAAAGGGTGACTACATGCCAAAGACCTTATGAACTCAATTATTCACACCCCAATTCTTCAAGCAATGGAGCTTTTTGTTGATTCAAATGTTGATATAGGTGTAGAAGCAAATGACATATGTTTTGTAGATGAAAAGATATGTTTGTTATTGTCAATTATAATTGGGGTAATTGTTGAAGTGCCTAACCATTATGGGTTGTTGTTGCTCAAGGGTTTTGATGGGTGTGGCCCATTTGGTTTCCTTTCATCATTGGTTTGCCTTTTGGAAGGTACTCACTTAATTAGGATTGAGAATTTGAACAACACATGACAAAAACCTTGCTACCTACTAATTGATTCATGGAGATGGCAAATACCTTCATTGGTGTTTTTTCAAGTTGTCACTTTTCTCAAGGTTTTATCTTTTGCCTTTTGAGCTAGTTGTAATGCATGTTACATACTCTTCATGTTTGTGTGAGCTTGGTTTTTAATAAGTGTTACATGTGGTGTCTTTTTGTATATACATTTCATATATATAATATCCAAGTTAAACAATTAGAATGAGAAATTTATTACTTGATGTGAAAAAAACCATCTAAATTTACATAATATGCTCAACAATTGCATTTAGTTGTATGAACAAAACCAAATTGGCATATGGAAGGGAAAAAAAAAAATCCACTTTAAAAACGTATATGTTTTTTTACAAAACATGTTCCATACTCATGTTACATTCAATTGCTAACATGTCAAATATAAATAGAAATTTTTGTGTATTCACATGCAAAAATAATAATCATACTTGAAGTTTCAAAGTATAAATCAATCCATGTTCTATAATAATATATTCAATGCTAGATCATAGTGAGATGTATATTTGGTCCATATTATAATGAAAGCACAACATTATAATGTATTTACAATGAAAAAATATTGGACTCAAATTTAAAAAATAAAAAACTATTTGTTGAAGGTGCAATTTTCTCCTCAGAACCAACAAAACACTTAAAAACGGTACAGACTGAAGAACATCCCACAAAAGAATAAAAATCAAACGAGACTGCAATAAAACAAAATATTGTCCAAATTATTAGATCTCAAGCAAATCTAGAATTTGATAGACTTCAATTTACTCCTCATCAGTTCCTTAAGAGAAGTTGATTCCAAACTTCTTCTTAAGAAAAGAGAACTCAATGAAGGAAGTCAATGACAATGACAAAAGGGGGAAAAATTTAGATGTTCAACTTGACAAAAAATATCAACTACTTTTGATTTTGCTTTCCCTCAATATTTCCATGCAACTGCTATGGAAGAATTTGTGAACAATTTGAGCTGAAGAACCCTTCTTTCAGTTGCTTCTTGAAGAGGCAAATTGTTCAAGAAAAAGCGCAACTTGTTGTAAACTTAGTACCCTTTCAAACAGACCAAAATTGAAACAGACACCATATGTCTAGGTCCACTGAAATTACAATGGAAATAAAATGAAATGATCATAATAAATAAATCACTACTCAAAAAGAAACTGGACTTAAGAAGAAGAAGAAGATGCACCACCCATTACATTCGTTATTTGGGGTTGAAGGTTATAGGACTACAGCACCTTCGGAGTAGCATTTTTCTTGAGTGGTCATGTGAGATCATGTCAAAACAAATTTTCAGATTCCTGGGTGGGTGTGACTCATCTTCTCTCTACCCATAAATGTGATGCTCACAATGAAGAGAACAGCCCCATTGGAGTTGTGGTGTGCTTCATCATCTCAACTAGTGGGATGGTAGATCTTGAGGCAGTGTCAATCAGCTGTTTGATCAGCCAATGTGTCGTTGCTTCCTGATCTATCCTGATTTGAGGCTGGAGGTGCTGGTGTGCTGCCTTGGCTGCTGCTGCTGCTGCTGCTGCCATTTGTCCTGCTCAATGCAAGTCTGGCACCCTCAAGAGCTCTGGAGTTTTGCATGGCATCACGTGCTGCTTGATACACTGCACAACCAAATGAAACCACTCTGCTGTCAACATGCAGGAAAAGGGTTTTGCCTCTCTACTATCCATGGACCAGGCAGTGCTTGACAAATCCAAGCATCCCCAACACACAAAACTGCTAGTCCTCACATTGAATTTGTGTCAATCATCACATCATTCAAGAATTGCTATTGTGACAACAAAATCAATGCCCACCAATTTCCTGACCAAGTCTTTTACACCAAGAGTACTTGCCTGAAATAAGGAGCTTCTGCACAATGCGCTTGACAAACTGTGCCTCCTGTTGGTGACTCAAAATAAACTTACTCTACAAAAATCATAAGCTCATGTTAGTGAGTCCCTAACAGATCAAACTATGCCCTTCTGTGATTTGCTGAAACAAGAGGAAGAATGATATTGATGAACTAGAACTGTAAGCCCACTCAAATCCTACTACCAGCTCATGAAACACACGACCTTAAGGCAATGAATCAAAAATTCCATTGCAAGCAGAGCAGTAAACAGGACAATAAGCGTCTACACAACAGCTAAAGACACATGTGCACACACATTCCTGCTAATCTACTGTACCCTTGTTGCTGAATTGCATTTGTCACAAAAATGAAAGTGCACAGAAATTGCACCCTCTGTACAGATCAGACAGACCTAAAGCAGAAATCACCCAGTGCATGAAATTGCATGTACTTGAGGGGGACAAAAAAAAGACCCAAATTGTGGAAGGTTTTACACATTCGCTGATCTACTTTACTGGGACAAACAAGGTGTGGGAGGAAGTGTAGCATGTGCAAACAGAGTCAAACAAACACAGAGTAATTTCATACCATCTCATTACGAGTGCCATCCACAACACGATCCAATGACCTTTGGTGTTTGAGAAGCACAGGACGTAGGAGATTGGTGTACAGATAGTGGGCTCCCTGTATCCAGATTCCACAAGAATACACATGCTACCAATTAAGGACGAATCTCTCTCTCTACACAAGATTGCAGAGAAAAAAACACCACAAATTTAATGCTTTGAAGGTAACTGGTGTGTCAGTTCTGAAATCCCAACTGAGTGCAGTCATAAAACCAGGTACTATGCTAGAGCAAAATAAAATAAAATAATGGGGCTTGGATGATGACGTACAAACTGACTGGGAAGCTGAAGCCAGACAAGGAACACAAATTTGATGTGATAGTAGAATGGAAACCTGCAAGTATAACCATGTCATAAAGGTGAAGCAAATGTAAAGTGATGAATACTGATAGCACAAACTATTCCACTTACCATCAAGAAAAGAGCTACAGGAAATACAGGAGAGGTATGTATGATGATACCATGAAAACAGTTTGTCAAACACAACTTCAGTAGCAGTGAAGCACCCATACACTGAAGCACCCATGAACCCCCAACATCCATCCCCCCGTCCTGTGGGTCAGCTCCTATAATGCACGAAAACTCAGTTGTTGTCATACAAATGCCAGCTTGTTTGTTTATCCCTTTGTTACACTTTCTATCCATAACCATCTCTGTTTTTTGCCATAACAATTTGGCAATATACAAAACAGCAGCACATACCAGATGTGAGCAAAGTGACACTACAAGCAGCACCTGCCCAGTAGAATAACCATTGTTCTTGCTCTGCAAGATTCTTGTATGCAATTGCCTTGTGTGTTGAATAGATCGGAAATCCAATTCCAAACAATGTGCTGTTGTTTGTTTGTACGATATGCAGCCACCACCACCACAACATCCATAACAAATGCACAAGCTTTGTTTCAACTTGGAGGGTTTGGAAAACATACAAAATGTTTGGCATTCATGTACTCACACAGTGATGGTGCAAGAGTAGCAGGAGGAGAAAGCAGGTACCACTTTGGAAAGAAAAGAAGAGCCCACACAATGATAATGGTGCAAGCATAGAGGAGAGGAGGAGGTCAGGTACCAATTTAGAGAGAGAAGAATGGACTCGACAGACAGTTGTTCCTGAGTGATGCCAATGATGACAACAGAAGAGAGCACATAAAACCCTAATCTTGCTCTGGACAGGAAATGTACAAAATTTGCAGTTCACAGGGATCTTCAGCTTCATCCTTCCACTCTCAGCATGTCACAGGCTGCTATGGCTAACAACAAAAGGCTTGGAGCGAACACACAAGAAGAAGAAGAAGAAAGTGACAGCAATTGCCAGTGCTGATGGAATAAGAAAAATTCCCACAAACTCTTATGGATTGTTCTCAGGTCTTTCCTCATTTGCAATGCCAATCTGTCTTTCCCCATTGCCAGATGTTGCAGCATGAGAGTGGTATGAGGTAAGAAACAGTGCAGATCCTGATGATGGAATAAGAAAAACCCACAAACTCTTACAGATTGTTCTCAAGACTTTTCTCATTTGCAATGCCAATGAGTCTGTTCCCATTGCCAGATGTTGCAGCAAGAGAGTGGCATGAGGTAAGAAAGAGTGCAGATCTCACAAGTGAAGAGGAAGAGGAAGAGGAAGAAGAGGAATGCATGCATGAATAAATGAATGAAGGAAGCAGAGGGGGTGAGGCGGAGGAGAAGGAAGGGTGGGGTTTGGGTCACATACCAGGCAGCACGCACTGCTACTTGGGATGCAGAAGGTGATAGCAGCAGACGCAAACCTACCTGCAAATCCAACCCCGCCCACAACAGGATCCACCAGACTTCCACAAATCAATCCACCCATCTTCCACAAAAGAATCCACAGAGAGAGAGAGAGAGAGAGAGAGAGAGAGCAGGGGGTGGTGGGCAAAGCTTACCTCGCTACCAAGGGCGTAAGTGAGCAACGCCATGGCTGAAGAAGGGGGAGAGGGAGCGGAAGAAGCTCCTGCTGGTCTGACAGACAGCGGTGTCTTCTTTTGCTTTCTGGACTAGAGACTCCCTTATGGGATGCCTAACTGCTGTTGTTGCGAAAATCTAGGCGCGAGGCACACACCCAGAAATCCGATCCCTTCTGCTCCTCTTCATGATGATGACGATGATCATCACACCGCAGGAATGTCAAAACCTTGAGCAGGAGGAGGAGCCTGGAGGAGATGAAGCTCTAAACCCTAGAATGCAATGTAGCTTGCCGGATGGTGAAGGAAGGAGTGGTATTAGCTTGGATTGTGGAAGAGAGGAAGTTGGGAATATGGAAGAAGGGACAACAACGACATGCAGATCAGAATTGGAGTCAAGAAGCTCTGACCCATCACCAGCAGCAACAGCCACTACTGCTGTTGTGAGGAGCATCATGGATGATGGCAAGTGCAACGCTCAAATGGCTGCTGATCTTCTCACCCAGTGGGAGACTCCAAGCACCCCACCCAACTCTCTAGACTATGTTCTGATCAATGGTGTGGCTCTGCTCTTCTTCTTCCCCTTCTTCAACCCAAAAAACACTCCAGTATCTCCCATTTTCTCTTCTCCCCGGATGGATTGATTGATTGCTTTTTCCTCTTGCTGAACAGGACTGCAAGAAAGCCAGAAACGCAGGCTCTCGATCTCTCCGTCTGTTGTTTTCCTCATGTTGTTGTTTTCTATCTGTCTGTTTGTCTGCATGTAGGCAAGCGAATTGTGCGACCTTACTTCTTTGAGTTTTTGGCACATGTAAGAGGATTCTTCAAGCTAGCTCCACTTCAATCAAGTCTCTCCATCCAGGCTCTTCCCACCGTTTCCTTCTTCTTCTTACTTTGAGATTGTTGCAGAAGCTTTTGATACACCTGAAGAACAAAAGTGTTCTGGTGGGTCATGGGTGTTGGTAGTTACTGAATTTCATGGGAGTGTTTTGTTTTGTTATGGCTGCTGCATATACACACACACATACACATACATGCAGGTGAAGAAGAGATGGGATGGGAAGACAATCGTGGATCTTTTTGCAGATGAATTCAGACAAAGACCTCATGAGTACTATGTATGTGCAGGTTTTTGCTTTCATTGGAACAACCTTCTTCTTCTTCTCCTTCAGTTTGTCTTCTTTGCGCTTTTTGGAAAAACCCAACCAGTCCTTGTATGGCATCATTGTCCATCAAAGAAGAGGGGGAGGAAAGACTGAGCTGCTGACATTGTAGGGGGAATGATGATGACAATGATGTCAGGTGCAAGCAGTTGAGTGCGGGCGCATCCGAGTTGATGGCAAGATTGTGAGTCCGTCATACGTTGTACATGATTCTCAAAAACTAAGTCATTTTGTGCACAGGTACACTACTTACTCTTTCCCCCCTCAGCTCCTTTCCTCCTTGCATCATCTCTGATCTGTACCCATTCTGCAACAAAGCTTGAGAAGAAGGTTATGAGTGCAAGGGGTTGCAGGTGGTTGGTCATATGAGAGACTGAGTGATTTTGTGGTTTTCCATTTGTGGAAGATGTTGATGATGATGTTTTCTTCTGGTGTTGGGGCTTTCCCAGCTGGTTCACGCTTCACCCCCCATGAATGGATGTCAATTTGCTGAGTTCTACTATGCTATCGGTGTTTGGTCTTTCTCAGAGTCTTTCTGATTCTAGATGTTTTTCACTTCTGCTGCTAACCTCGATCAGAGCAATAGAGTATGATTGATGTTGTGTTGTGGTGGGGGACCACAGGCATGAACCACCTGTGATGGCAGAGTCAGTCACTATACTTGAAGAAGGTGTGGATGTCATTACTGTGTGCAAGCCTCCATCCGTTCCTGTAAGACCTTACTTCAGTACCTGGCTTTGTGTGGGCATAAAACAAAACACTACGAGAATTAAGGATGTGCAAGTAAAGTGCATACAAGGGGTTTGGAATTGTGAAGCTTTGAAAACAAAGAGGACCATATGGAAGAGAGAGGGAGTGGAACTAAGCACCCATGATTTGTTTACAAATGCAGGTGCACGCATGTGGACAGTACCGCAAGAACACTGTAGTTGGCATTCTGCAGGCTGAGCATAACAACATTGGGCCACTCTTTCGTATCCTCTAAGAGCCGTAGCTTGAGTGTTGACCTGGAGATCAGCACAGATCAAACCCCAAATTCTGAAGAACAAGGGGCTTACATTCCTGGAATTGATGAGATCTACATAGAAGGATTTGCTGTTGTCATTGTTGTTGTTGTTGTTGTTGTTGGCTTTTAATTCTGTCCTTTATCAAAGGGATAAAAAAACAAAAGTGGTTGAATTAAGGGCAAGAATTTGCAGTCCTGATAGTAGGTAATTCCAAAACTGTTGTCCAGAGTCTCCAAGTGTGTTAAAAGAGTTTCCAGCTATTGGGTTAGAGTTGTTCATGTGGGAAAAAGAGGAAACAGAAGTCTCCTTGACCCTGGGGCGGAATCTGGTTGGAAGCTGTGCACCGATTGGATAGGCTGGTGTCGGGTCTTCTTATTCTGGCAAGGAATGTGCACACAGCTAACTTTTTCCGGCAAGAGGTACACAATTCCCCTCTTTACAATACAGATACTGTAGTGGGCAAGTTTTAAAAATTGCTGTTTCCTCACTCCCTCCTTCCTGACTCACAGGTTTGTCCACATCGTTGGGAACATTCCCTTGTTTATCTTCAGCCAGGAGGACGTGCATATGTGTGATGACTACTGTCTTCATTACTTGATTTCCAAAGTTGCAATTGCATGAACTTTTTGTACAGACATGTAGTTTCTCTTTTTATGCATGCAATGGGGTTGTTTGATTACTCTGCGGTCTAAATTTACTAAGACTGCTGCTGGCAGATTGAAGGAGGATGCATTCAGAAGCAGTATGTTGCCAAAGTGAAGGGTGTCTTTCCAGCTGATGAGGTTCATCTCAGTTCCTCTCCTGTCTCCCTCTCATCAATGTGTCAGATCTTTTGGTGAAACTCCTCATCTTGCATAGGACTACTGTTTTGGCAGTTTGATTGATGGTTTTTTTGTCCAACTGAAATTTCTCCCTTTGCATTGCATGCTTTACCTCTGGGACTGATAGATGCATGTAGCCAGCCTGGTACCAATTTGATGCCTCGTATACAGGTGGAGGTAAATGCAGCTGTCATCTATGATGCCAAAGAAGGCAAAAGTTCTGTGAAGGTAATCATCAGCGTCTTCTTCAAATCCCTTATTCTGTTGTCTCAGGTCGTGGTGATCCTGATTTCAGTGATATTGATGTCCAGCAATCAAATGTTAAAAGTCCAATCCAGTACAGAGCTTGAAAGTCTTGTATCATGTTGGCTCCAAACTACAGTTCCAGACATGAGTGGAAACAAGGCGTTCCGGTCAGAACCTTGGAGGTTAGAGTGGAGAGAAGTTCAGTTCACACTTGCAATGGGCTCATTATGAGCTCATTGCATTTGTAAAATTACCAATTGGTCGATTTTGGGCAATGGATATTTGGAATCCTCTACCAACTGGATTCCAGTGAACATCCAATCATGCTGCTCAGGTATTTCCTCTGGTTACTATTATGGAAAAGTGGTGGTTAATTTCTAGCATTTCGTTCATTTTGATTTGTTTGGTAGGTTAGAATTCCACACGTGGAAGAGGAAGGAAAGGTTTTGCTGACCTCCAAGGAAGGAGGCACCATAGGAGTTCTGGCAGAAGAATCTGATGCAAAGTACAAAGATGCATGCACCAGATTCCAAAGACTTAGCACAGATGGGAACTACAGTCTTGTGCGTTGTATGCCTCAAACAGGTCGCACCCATCAGGTACGTTGCTGGTAGTAGGGCCAAGACATCATTTGCATTTTGTTCTGAAAAATAACAGTTATTATGAATGTCAGTTTGTGAACTGACAGACACACTTGCTATGCTTGGCTCAAGTCCTTGAATTGAGGTTAGTCAGTAATGGCTAGATATGGAGATATGATGTGCCACTGATAATTGACCGACTAACTTGACACCTTTTCAATCCAAGTCTATCTCTCCACATCTTGTGCAATTTTTATCAAGACCCAGCATGTCGCATTCTTTTCTAGATTTTGTTTGTCATATGCATGCCAAGGTGTTGCTGAAGGGAGAAGAGTTTTTTGGGGCATGTGGTTTCAGGCATAAATGACATGCAATTTGCATGTGCAGATTCGGGTACATTTGCAACATTTGGGTCACCCGATTGCAAATGATGCACTTTATTTGCAAGCTAATGTTGCAAAACGCTCCAAACTCAATACCAGTGCAGATAGGGCAGCCAAGGATCATCGTTCAGTGTGTGCAGAAAGGTGTTCTGTTAGAGCATCTGAAGGTGAATCAGCTACATCATCATCTGCAATATGCAGTATGAAGGATGCAGGATCATTGTATGATGAGGTAATTATTCCAAATCAAGTTGAGCAAAGTGCTATCTCTAAGAGTTGGACTTCTAATCTGCAAAGGCCATTTAATGGTGAGGGAAGACAATCCTCTGGGGTGGCAGCAGCAGCAGCAGCAGCAGAGATATCAGAGTTTGGTGGCAATGGAAACAAATTGTTAGCTGACAAGGAGAAAGGCCACAGCAAACTTACAACTGCAAATGAACTAAGTAGTGAGAGGGAGGAAGGACGTTGCTGTCTGGATGCTTTGTCACATGGAAGCTTGGATGCCAGCAAGCCAGAGTTTGTGATAGATCCGATGTGTACACATTGCCCAAACTTGGAGCCTTCAGGGTATGGGTTCTGTATCCCCTCAGATTGAGGTTTAAGGTCTGATCATCATCACAATAATAGATTCAATTTGCAGATTTGCCAAGAGTGAGAGCACACAGTTGACCTAGAACATAGGTTCATTGACAGTCATAGATTTCACAGAAATTTCTGCTGGTTTTTCCATACAAACAGACAGGTTATGCACACACCTCTGTGTTGATTTGTTGACCATCATATAGTTATAGAGCTGCTTGAAGATGGGAGTTGTGATGGTTCTGTGCAGTTTTTGCGGGTGTCTGAATGGACAAGAAACATGACAGCCTTAGGGGTGTTGCAGGTATGGAGGAGATGAAGATGGACTCTGGTTGCATTGTGTGCGGTATGCAAGCAGCGGGTGGGCATATGAGTGCCCACTTCCCAAATGGGCCATATGACCTCAAACTTCTTAAGAACACAACATGGTTTGGAAGCTGTTGCAACACTGCTACAAGTGCAAGGTACTTCCTTGCTTGTTTGCAAACTTGTGACCCAAGTACATCCTTGCACAACAACATTTTTTGCACAGATTGTGGAAAACAAACATTGTTCAATTCCTGTGGCATCAGGCAGGGTGAAGTTCTCTTGTATGGTATTTATCACATTCTAAAGGGAATTTCAGCATTCACATTCAGTGACTGGTTTCAGCATTCTAAGAATCTGGAGAGTGCCATTTGGGGTTGGATTTGGACTTAGACTGCGTCCGTGTTCCATTAATTCTGCACATTTTTGGTTTCTGAACTATGTACAAAGAAGATGAAGTTTTTTTTTTGAGGAGAGGGTTCAAAAATCCTTTTTTTCCCAAAAAATAATTCGTCAAATTTCGCCCAGTTAAGTGAAAATCTGCCTGGGAGGCCTGCCACTGCTCCTACACTACCGCAAAAAAAATTAAAATTAAAAAAAAAAGAAAAAAGAAAAAAGAAAAAAAGAGAGAAAAAAGAAAGTAGTGGGAATGGGGGAGAAACTAAACAGTGCACACTGGATGTTTTAAATACTGATAGGGGGCTGTCACTGGGCACACTCTAAGACCCCACTTAGCATATTGTTAAAAGGTTGTTTTGAAAATCAACAAACATGTTGACATCCATAAAGATGGACATGAAGCATAAAAGTATATAATAATCCCTTCATCCCAAGGCTTGTTTTTTTTTGGAAAAGTGGGAATTCAAGCCCAAACGACAAGAGCAAACATCTAGAGTTCAACGAAGATAATAACTTGCAGGGATGGACTATGAAAGAAGAGAGATAATGGAAGTGGCAATCACTATTTGGGAAACTGGTCTTTGAATGCAAGTGGGGTCATTTGGAGAGTAGCAAACCTCGACACATTGTAGCCCTTCCTGCAAAACTTTTGGTATGTTGTGCTCAGTTATGTCACCCACCTTACAAACTTGTCAAAAATAGTCTCATCTTTTTTTTCAAAAAGATTCTTGGATGTGCTCGTTTTAATGCACTTGTTACCACATAGCCTGTTACAAACCCTCTCCCATGTTAACACATTTCATGTTACAATTTGATGCATGTTATGAAACCTCTCAATATTACCATATTTCATGTTCCTACTTACAAGCTCAAGTAACATGGATCAACTTATCGACCCAACCATGCATCCCATGTTCATCCATCCACCTGTAATCTCCTGAATTGTGTGATGATTTGATATTTCTCACAGAGCAGTCGTGGGTTCAATTCACCCTAGGCCATCCCGAAGTTAATTAACTACAAAAGTAAACCCAATGATATAGGGTCTCTAAAGAGACTGATTAACCAAAAGTAATAAATCTTTTGGTAATTTGGTTAAAACCTTCTAGTCATAAAATGTGTGAAAAATCAAAAGAGTTTCTATGAATTGATTGGAAAATATTCTATTAAACACAAGATCAAACATACATACATTTTGTTGTTAGACTACAAATCCAATTGACTACAAGATGTTTACTTTCAAGTGAGGGAAGAGTAACCAACCATGTAGAGGGTTAACCGGTAGATCACTTCATGGAAGGCAATCTTGTGGAATGATAGGGTACCGATGAGTATCAGCACAATAATCATAGATCAAGTGTTTGGAGCGGATGTTGTGAAGCTGGACTTGATCACTGGCATTCAAAGTTTGATAATTTACTCCATCCCACCAAAGTGTAGATTGTAGCAATGAGCAAAGACTGGGTACTAGTAAAGAAGACGATTCGTTGCACCACTGACATGCATCCACGAAAAAGTTTGTGTAGGATGCAACGAAAGGGCCACTACTCCAATTCATCTTTGTTTGTCCTCCATCTGTGGCCCAACTATCTCCATCATATAGTGTTGCATATAGTAACATTGGTCCTTTGTTTGGGTATGGGACACCCACCTTGTTCTTATAGACTCTTATAGGCATAGAATCAACATAAAATCTGCACCCAATCACACCATAGATGTTAGGAAGTGGAAGTGAGGGATTGAAGAGAGGAAATGAAGAAGAGTTTCTCACTCTACAAACCCAAAACCCAATATCTTCCTGGCACTACCTATTGCTTATGTGATCACAATTTCTATATGTAATCAGCTGACAAAACTAAGCATTTTGATATACTGTAGTACCTTTTTAGGTTTGGTGGTAATTAAATTATTTAAAAAAATGTTCAAAGTTAATGAAATTACAAGGGAGGGAAAAATATGAAAATTGGTGGAAACTCAAGAGCTTCTTGCTTCTGGCTAGTCCACCATTGCAGAGCAAGTAATCCAATAACTGACAACATTTCTCTACCCTATAATTTGGTGAAACATTATGTCTTCCTGATTTTGCAAAAAGAAGCAATAAAAATTGTTGTTAAAGGTCTCATTATGTTACAGGTTCAAAGTCCAGAAAACCTGCCAAAGAAGCTGGCTATATTTATTGCTGAAACTTCATAAATTATTTTCTAATTGCCAAAGTGGATTTTGAAAAATAAAACAATTATTTGGCACCTGATTGTCAAACCTGAGGTACAATGGTATATATATATATATGACTAAGCATCATGATTGGATTTTCATACTTCATGTTATTTCAACTTCCAAGTGTGTTTATTCATTAGCCAAGATTGCATTAGAAGGTTGCATCATTGGATTAAACAATCAAGAAGTCCACTTTTATTGATAGGCTCAAGATTTGTCTCCAAGACAATAGCTAAGGTCATTGACACTTTTATGTCATTCCAACACTCTTTGTAAGAAACACATGGTATTTAAGAATTCATTCAAATGGAACTGGAAGTTCATGTTGGATTGAGTTCAGCCCAGTTACAACTCTCCAATGGAAAGCAAGAAACATGACTTTGTCCATTAGGTTGTTGTGATTACATCAATGTTGCATGTAACTCTGATCACAACAGCCTAAAAGAAAGAGATCCTCAGTATGCATAAGCACTCCCCTTGTGTTCCAAGATTATTCAAAGATTCTTTTTCTTGCTGCATGATAAAGTTTTCAAGGCTTATTGACACATGTGCATGCTGTCACAAGTTAGAGGAATTTCTTTGCTCCCCAATTGAACTAAAGAGTCTGTAGGGATAGGGGTGATGAGAAGACCTACATGATTTGTTGTCGGTTCCAAATGATGGAGTAACTGTGGAAATTGAGAGTGGGATCAAACCAAAGATTGAAACGTTGTTCCCGACCGCCACTCCCATTGGCAAACACATTTGTTTGAAGGATAATAGGTTGCCCTAAGGAGCTCCCTAAGAACTCAAAGTCAAGTTCCTCGTGTGGCTCATATACTGATGACAACTGCATTCACAACCCCACATCACACATATGTGGTCAACTTCAAAAGTTAAAACTCCATCCCACAAACATGGAAAATGCTACAACTGATCTCCAAACGTATCTTAAGACCCATAGCTTCTGAAACTTCTTTGTACTTTAATCCACAACTTAGCATATTTACTTTGACTTTTTTTCCTGTTACCCCCACTTATGCATTCATGCCAAAAAAGTATGGAAAATACAACACTTTACAAAGGAATGTTGTGATCTACCATTTCTTCTACTATGACATGGGTTCCCCCAACAAGTTGATGGACTATGAGGGACGTGTGAAATGAAACTGATATTTCTTCATCAAATCAGGAGCACTGAGACTCAATGAGGGACCATGGTAACAATGCAAATCAAGACAATAGTAGCTAAGATGAAGCTTTGACAAAGGTTAGATCAGTACCTACATAGAAGGAAGTTATAGAGCCAGAAGAGTCACCCCTCGCTAGCCTGATGTCCACACTTACGTAACCATACAAGTATGACTTAGTTGTTACAAAGCCAGATCCTGCAAATGCAAATTACATGTTGTCAGCACATCATATATGATTCAGGAACTCTGAATGTAAGGAATAGTTTAAAATCTACCTTTATCACATGAGAAGCTTCACCCAAATTTTACAACCAAATTGCAATACCTTTTGTCACATGGAATTTGATTGGTATCCCATCTTTTGACAACACAATGTACTAACCTGTTTAATTTAAGTCTCTTCTACATTAGAACTTCCATCAGGATGTTACATCCTAAAGAAAATGTTGCCAAATGCCTTACTTTCATGTCATAGTGAAATGAGGCAAATTCAAGAAAGGACCTCTTGAGCACTATCATGGACAGAAATTAAGTTGAACTGGAAGATGGTGTAGAGCTTTACCAGATTGATTGTCAAGCTTGAGCTGAATACAGGTTCCATTGTCCAATAAGGTCACGTGGTCGTTGGCCCATCCCACAGTGAAATAATCCGTGAAGTCTTGTCTTCCAGTGGGAAGAACTGCAGACACACTGCCCATGACTGCAAAGATATTCAAAAGAGCCAATGCTATGGGAAATTCCAAGTGGAGAACACATATGTAGTGATCCAAGTACACATATGATTTGAGTCCTTGCAGCTTGGTCATCATTAGACTGATCACAACTTTTGCAAGTTGCATTGCAGAAGCTATTGTCCCACCATTACAAATAGGTTTGGGAACAAAAAATTACAACAAAAATTTATATACAACAAAAATTCTGAAGAAAGGTTTGAACATGAAGCTTGTTATTATTACTCCTTTGATGGGTTTGCCCCTACTAAGCAAAGAAGAAATTGTCAGCTTCCCATGAGCAGAAGGAAAATAGAGTTCAGAAATGAAAGAGCCAAGAAGGAAAGCACACTCCCAACTAACTAACTGATTCCCATTTATATCCAGTACTCACCATTCCACAACCACCCTAGCTCTCAAAGGTGGCAGCTCCAGATTAAGTGAACAAGCCAAGAAAAGGATCAAATCACTTCTGCAGGCTCCACAATAAGGTTATGGGTGCAATCCACCTCTACCAAGCCTAACATCAGAATTGGTTATAGGTAGGTGGTTATCTTTAGAGCCTTTTTCATTTTTTTCCCTTGGAAAAAATCTAGGTTTTTTTTAAGGAAAAAGCCATTATGGAACTAGCATACCATGCTGGATACTGGCCAATCAGAGACTTTTCTGAAGCATGTTATACATGTCTTAGTCTATGTATATACCCATTCATCAACACATTTGCAAATTAGCTTGGAATATCATCAGTACTTTCATTAAGCAACAAAGGTCAATGGGTCAAATCCTACAAGAATTCCTACAACAACCTCCATAGACCCAAGTATAAGACTGAAAGAGAATTGAGAAGCACAGATAATATTTTTGCATACAGGGAAGTTGGAACCCTCAAACCTCCGACTCACTTTTCTTGGTCATTTGCCTTGGCTGCTGCCTCAGCTCTCTTCCCTCAAACTGCACTTGTATATCATGAAGCATGTACTGGACTCTCATTCCATATTGAGCAGTTAGAGATGGGCACAAATCAACTTTAGGGTCTAAGTATGCTTGCTGCTAATGATAAAGTTTTGAAGCATATATGTACACAAAAAAGCAGCATTTTCATAACAATAAAAGCAGATCCTATTTGAACACTAGTCAGAGCTCCTCAATATGGTCAATGCCATTTTGACTTAACATTTCTTGAGATGCCAAGGACTCATGCAACTCAGAATGTTTTCCAATTCTGAAGCAACCTTGGAGTAGTACAACACTTGAGAGCTGATATCTGTATACTCTCTGTGGACATTTTCTTCATCCACTTCTCATAATTGAGACAAATCACAAACAACTTAACAGGAGCTACAGCTTCACTTTTACATAAAAGCTGAAGCAGGAAATCTTTTCCTCTGAAGGTGGGAAAAATCCCAGTACAATACAGCATCAATGAAGTAGATAGATTTCTAGCTTTGCTCAAAATGGCAGGAAGCTTTTGGAAATTTCCTACGTTTCTCTCAGCAGGTTGGAAGTTGCAATGCTATTCAGGAATACTGAGGACCATACAAATTGAACTGATTTTTGTAATTTGTATGGCTCCAGAGGTTCTCTCTATTGAGGTGTCATGGTGATGCAGAGGAGCAGCCCTGACAAGAACATTGCAAGCAAAGTTGAGGGAGATGGATTACCAGCTGTTGAACCAAATGGGAGATTAACTTGTGGCAATGTCGGTGGAGGTGGGGGAGATTTTGGAGTGATGGTTGAAGGAGCAGGAGATTTTGTAGACATGGGAGGAGGAGGAGGAGATTTGATATAGCCAGAAGGGGAAGGAGAGGAGACAGAATCAGCGGCTGGAGAGGAGGCAGGAATAGGAGTGGGGATAGAGGATGGAACAGGGGCAGGTAGTGATGTTGAAGGAGTTGAAGAAGTTGAAGGAATTGGAGGGGTTGAAGGAGTTGAAGGAGTTGGAGGGGTTGACACTCCTGTTGATCCTGTTAAAAGCATTTGACCTGCAACCAATCCACCCCAATTCCAACTCCCAACATTAAGATGCCCAATCTAGGATTCCACAAATGTGATAATTGTCTCAACTATAGATTGAACTTTGTTTATTCTGTATGCTAGAGCAGCAAAGATGTAATCAATTATCTGCATAGAAAAGACATTGCAAATATTGAGTGACACAAACACAGCATGATAGACTCCAGTTGTGAAGATGCCATGGTTCAGGGTTGCATGAAGAGCAACTTACAATCAGAAGCAGTCCACCCCAACAGCATATCTTGCCGGTTGAATGTGATGGAGTAGTTTGTCATAAAATTCTCTGTGACATGTTAACTAATGGCATCAGATTTCAAATCCCAAATTTCCTCACTTGGGTATTGTTTCAACATATGTCTCATTGTCTTAGGAGGGCTAGACAAGAAAACTTCATCCATGAACACACCTAAAATAGTCTAGACATGCATATAAATTTCTTGTTTAGTTGCAGCAATCAACAACACTGAACAATGCATTCATCATCATCACTATCACACATGCCAGAGGACTGGCAAGCACACATCTAATGGTGAGTGAATGCAAAAGATAAAAGATTTTGGTATTAAGGAAGGGTTGGTTAAAAACATACGGCCTATGATTGATTGTGTGGAGCCACTATCCATGATTCCCACACAAAATCCCAGCTGAGTAGTCATCTGAACACAAACCAAGACTGAGAAGTTAAAGACGTGATTCAAAACTCAAAATAACCCATGACATAGGGGTCATAATATAAAGCACATGCTAGGTCTCATTGAACACATGAAGATTTGACATTGCAGAGTTATGAACTACATGTGAACTCCCAGCAGTTCCACATAAAGAGAAATAATTACAAAAGCTTTGAGCTATGAGTTAGAAGGACTCACTGTAGAATCATAGACTCCCAACAATCCATAACTGATTTCAAAGATATCTCCATTTGGAAAGGCCAAGCTCATTATCGGCACCTCAATGGCAGAAGAGCTGCATTTGCAAACACCCCAAACAACTAGCTGAGTGAAGTCAATCATGCCCAAGATTGCTTCTGTCCTTTGATAAGCCTGTCACATGTACTACTATGGGTGATCATATATGGATAGTACATGTACCTTGTCTGGAAACAGAGATCCCAACCTGTTCCTGTGAGCTCAGGAAGGCTGGTTTGTGACTTGTACTGCAGCCACACAATAAATGCCCAATTGCCATCACAGTTCAGTACAATCTTTCAAGTGGTGCTTAGTAGAGATCCTTACATCCCATGCCATACTTTGGGTGGGATATACACTGACAACAGCATAGTCCAGAACTAAAATAGCTCAATCTGTAGTAGAAGAGAAGATGTCGACACCCAGGTTTTTATCCAGCTGTTAGTCCAGGCAATTCTTAATGCTGCACTATCAGAAGGATTTAAGCATTTGAACTTGGATATCATAATTCTGCATGCACTTCCAAAGTTTGCAACATTGAGAGACAACCAGTTGTCCCCAAGTTGTCCCTTGATAAGAACATTTTTAGGACTCCATGTAATTAAATTATGTGCCCAGCATGCTGTAAAACAATCTTACTGGCAAGCTTAACCTACCCATGTTTTTCAACTTGTGCAATCCTATTAAGCATGGGAGATGTGTTTGAGATAAATGTAAGCATGCACATCACATCAGAGAGGACTCACAGCTTGCAACACTGAGCTGTATGTTGATGAGGCCAAATATGTATAGGATGTTCCTGTGTCAAAGAGAACATCTGATCCCATTGGATTCTTTGATTCCCCCACCAGAAATGATGCCACTGTCACAAAATATGTTTGACTGTTCCCCCCAAGACCACAAATGAAGCTCTCAAGACATGGCCTTTGCATCTATCATGCATATCTATCATTGATTTGTTCTAAAAGCTTGATAGATCCTACGTAGTCACAGTATATTCAAAACTGTTTCACACATATGAAAGGGCTGTGGTTCTCTCAGGTAAATAGATGTCCCAGGAGTCATGAGAACTGGTGAAACCTCATGTGAGCCACAAGTTTCCAAGATGTACATTCATGTACTCTGGGATGCATATTAGCAAACAAACATTCAAGAAACAGAACCTCAAAAAACAGGCTACAATTGCAAAAGTTGCTTACTGTGGGAAGACTTACAATGTACCAGGAGCAGCTTGGGAGATGGGTGTGGTCTGTTGAGTGGATGGGCCCAGGTCACCAAACACAATACGGCCTGAGCCTTGACTGTCACTGCTAGTGCAAAAGGAGAAGGAATCTGCCACATCTAAGGTTTTAGAACTTGCCAGTGTGCTTGGCACAGAGATTGGCAACATACCCAACCCTAGCAACCCATCTGGAGCCGCGCCTTGCAAGAATGCCCCTGTTTGAACACTCGCACATCTGCACCAAATCATCTATCACCCAATGTAAACAAACACTCTCCGGGTCCTCAAGCCAATAGCACCTCCACATCAATCAATCAATCAATCATATATTTCATCTTGTTCAGGAACAAATATGTTGAAAACCATGTGAGCTGCAGAAAGAATGTGCAACATTGCAGCTCTGAGTTATTCAGTCTGGGACACATTATGCTGGAGAGGAAACCCTGGAGGCCAAACGAACAATGCACTTGTAATGAATTCTCTGCAACTCACAGAGTTGCTGCATGGTCAAACACATTCACTCTGTTTCCTCTCAAGTATAGCCTTACCCAAAAGTAACGGCAGTGCTGATAACAGGACTTCCGCTCTCGGAGACGAACCACATCTGATCGCTGAAGAGAAAGCCAGTGGTGGACGTGTTAGCAGACACGTAATTGATCTGATACCCGCACTGATCAGTCTTTGCGGTGCATTGTCCATCGCTGACTGCACTGTCGCACAGAGCATCGCTGCACGACACAGGCTTGGAAGTTGACGATGAGGTTGGTGAATACTCCACCAGATTACTCTGCACAACAACAACAACGCACTCAGGGAAGTTGATATCATGCGCAGATCTACACACTAGTACATACCAGAGGAGATTCCTCAAGGATTTGATATTCAAGAGATTCCTTTAGGGAATTCCAGTTACGGCGTTCTTGATTGCGATTTTTGAGAACTTGTTATATATTCGAAAGAGAAAGCAGCTGCACAAGATTTTTTTTATGTTCATGCGCCGCGGAGAAGAAGAAGAAGAAAAATCTTGAAGCAGTCTGAGAGGTCGGAAGAGGATGAGATAAATTACGGTCGTGGGGATGGAACTCGGTGCAGATAGAGGAGCACATTGTTGGCACTCGCATGGAATCCACAGCAAGTCGCTCCCTGTATCCAACGCTACCAGAAATTGCGTTTTCGGAGTGCCTAGATCTATGAACGCGTAATGCAACCTGCCACTTGCTCACGCACTGCCCGTCATCGCAAGTTCAAAATCCGGGAACAAAAAAACGAGGAAACAAATTGTGCATTGCCATCTTCGTGGTTACGGACTCCTCGGATTCCGATCCTGATGTCATCTTAGAATTTCCTTGAAATCTCGTACAGGTGTTTAGATTGCACGCATACATCAAGGCAGGAAAGAGGAGGAAGAAGAGGAAGGCCGGATCCAGGCAGGGCATTCACCACATTGCATACAATAATAAGTTCAATGATGTCTGAACGTGTTTCCTGATCTCCTCGTACTAGAAGAAACCGGGCGCAAAGAACTCAGATTCAAGAGTGCAGCAGTACAGTAAAATGCATGTATTCTATTGCTCGGAAACAAAACTTAGCGTCTATCAAACAAATCTGCTAATAAGAAGGGGGGAGGAGACGGGGGCAAAAACGAGAAGAAAAAAAAGGCTTCTCACCCTCCGAATAGCTGCAGAGTGAGGTTCCCTGGCGCGAAAAAATACTGCGAAGTGGAACTGGCATCAACGAGAAGGCGCGAACCATGACGAATAATGTCATGATATCTCAACATCTCATAATACTCCATGCTTCCGTGCGCAGGCCAGTTCGCGACATCCTCCTCCTCCTCCTCCTCTCTATTATTCCTGGCCCTCAAAACTTCCCTTGCCTTATCGGAAAACTTGTGCATAATCTCCAAACTCAATGCAGGCCGACTAGTGTCTGCATTGGCGCAACCGATCATAAAGGATACCATAGTAGAGAAGACAACTAAAAGCAGCCACATGTTCAAGAGTCCACCAACAATCCTAGTTTCCATCCTCGAAATCATGCCGAATCCAGCCCCCCCCGCCTCTTCTTCTTCTTCTTCTTAGAAACAAAAAAATTCCACAAGCTACCACACTACTGCAGCCCAGCCCCCTTGAGAAACTAGCTGCTTCTCCCGAGTCTCAGTCCAGACAAGAAAATAATAATAAAAATGTATGAGAAAAACGAGGAGGACGCGACAGAAGAGGCACCCGCATGGTGTCCTCAAATCACGAAGAAAATTCCCCTGCAAATGCACCACCTCGCAGTGCGCCGCTCCCGCGAGACTGCGAGCTGAAAGGAAGACGTCGCGAAGGAACGAACGACGTCGCCACGCGCGCATGTCGTCGTCCGTCGGGCAGCTGCGCTCCGCCCATTTTTTGCCGTAGACTTTTTTAATTAGTGTTTTTGGGGACAAAAATTTCCCATTTTTTGTAAGAAAATTTGGGATTTTGGGGGGGAACAATGTGCATTTCTAGTGTAAATTTGACAAACTTTTTTAATTCTTGGAAAAAAATAAAATTGCCCAACTTTATCATATCACTATTTTTTTCAATAAAAACCCCTGATTTTCATAAGGCGGGGAGAAGAAAAATAAATCTAAAAAAGATAAACATATTCTAATAATTACCTACCACTAGTTAAACAAAGACTGATTTATTTTTGGGGGTTTTTTTAATTAATACTTTTATATACTAGGCTGGCTATACCTGGCTATACTAGTAGGGTTGGTAAAGAAATTTCATAATAAACAAATTGTTTTGGACCCGCAATTAGGGCAAAAGTCAGTCTCACCTGCAGTGAGTCAAGCAATTAATTGCGGAATGACTTTCGGCAGCCAAGCAAGTTACTAAACTGGGGACAGTGCTGGAGTAGGTAAAGCGTCCCTGGGCTAAAAATAGTCGCTACCAGGTTCGAGCAGCCAGCGGTCCGGCTAAATATAGCGGGTACCCTACATACTACAACGCGACTCCCACAGAAGCAGTAGCTTCGGAGTAGTAAATGTGAATGTACCAAACACAATCCCTAAAATTAGCTTACGCACTATGGTGTATTAGTGGACTCCTAAATTAGCTTTTGTTTCACCACCTTTGTCCTTAGGTTAACCCTCGTCCGGTTTGTTTTATAGAGTGCAATTTTACCTCTGCCCAAGAGGGATTTCTTACTAGACAAGGTGACCCCCCCCCTAGGGTACATTTTGCATCTTAGTGAGCTTTAATTAGGACAAGGCCCATAGATGGGTTGAGACCTGAAGGCGCACGAACTAGGTGCCAAATTGTGCTGCATAAAGGGAATTCTAAGGGGTAATTCTGCTAGAAATAGTGCTTTGGTTTCCTCAAAACCATCTCTTTCTTCAAAATCAGTAGTTTTTTTTTAAAAAATTATATTAATATTGAAATTATTAATATTTTTAAAATTTTAATTTTAATAAAATTTTAATTCAAAAAGGCCATCCTTTGCAATCTAAGAAGGCCCCAAAAGTGTGCAGAATTGGCCCTGAAAATCATTTATGGAAAGTGAAATGCCTACTTCTTTGGGCATTAACAGCTGCCCAAAATTAAAAACTGGACCAGGTTTTTTTTATGCTCGGCAAAGGCCTGGGGAGCAAGGTTTTTGCCAAAATTGGGCCCAGATTAAACTCCACCTTGTCCATGCCCTTAGTCTAGTAAAGCCCCCAATGCCTCAGGTTTTACCCTACATGTAATTTTTTATTCATTGAGGTGAAAAATTTCTTGGTGGATACTAGTAGAAAAAAATTAATTTTTTTTTTCCCCCCCAAGGGAAAGACACTAAAAGGAATTATAAGAATGCATTTTCATTGCTGGAAAATGGATGTGATAAAAGTTTCATCCAATTGATTCATTATATAATAAAGGGACATTGTCTAAAACAAGATTTACAATGTAATTGTGAAAATTTGACCATATCAGAAAGATTAAGGAAAAAAGAAACACCATTTTATATGGGATTGAACATTTTTATGTTACATAATGTAATGGTGGCCACCAAATCTCAATAAAAGAAAGCTTTAAAATCAATCAACAACAGTAGAAATTTGTTTCTTTTCTAATAGCAAAATATAGTTATATTGTGAAAGTAAAATGGGTCATCGAAAACTTCTTAATACAATTCAAACATGAAATGTCAACTTTCACCACATTGCACTGGGCACCCCCTTGCTTGACATTGATTGCCAAAGTTGGCAAATTGTGATGTATTGGTTCACCACTACCTCTTGGACTTGATTGGATGTTCATTGCCATGTTTGCAATATCATGGCCATTAGATCAAGGGTTTGTCTCCTTTTTTATCAATCTTTTCCTTCCATTCACCAAGCTCTAGCCTTTCATTGCCAATGTTTTTTTGCCATTTCCCAACCTCATAACATATCTTTCTATATATTGTCATTTGCCCAATTGTTAAATGTGCCACATTTTTTTTTTAAAATTGTTTTAAATTTTTTATGTTGGCTAGCATTCATTGCTTTGTTTGAAGAGAGAAATATGAGTAAATAATGCAAGATTTAAGTAGTTATGGCAAGTCATGGTTAACAAAGTGGGGAGGAGAAAGTTTGGGGTCCATTCACAATAAATGTTTTTGTTCAATTAAATGTAACAATAGCATTTGTCATCGGCCCAAGTGTGAATTGGTTACCAAACTTTTTATTTTTTCCAAAATCTTTTTTTTTGTAATTCAATTGAATTTCCAATGACAAAAATTACTTAAAATTCAATATCTCCCACACCTTAAATCTAAAATTTCCAAATCACCTTCATTAAATCCTACTCATCAAGGGTTTTCCAACAATACCAAGAGTGCACCCAAACTCTTTTATAAAAAAATTTATTTAAATAATTTTCCAATTAAACAATTGTTCAATATTCAATAACTTTTCCACCATGGATAAAAACATTATGAAATTAACTTGGTGCACCCCTACTCACTTACGAGTTTTGAATAGTATCAAGAGCATGGCAAGACATGTCATGGTTTGGGAGATCTCAAGGTGACACAAACAAAACACACAAACTACCTTCATAAATAGATGATATGATATTATGTTTTTTGAATGTAAAGTTGGATGGAGGGGCAATGCAATTGTTAGACACAATGTTCATAAAAAATGTTTTCTCATCTCCTTGAAAATTCATGTGATGTCTTGTATTTATGTCCTATTGATTATTGGTTTGGTTGAAATTGTTTGAGGATTTATTGTTGCATTAGTTCTTAAACTAAATGTTCAAACTTAGATGGTTTTCAAATTTTCATTATTTTCTTTAACATTTGGGTGTAAAGGATGATTTCCACAATGATGAAACTAATGAAGATGTTAGCCCTTGAGAAGTATTTGGTTTATAATCTAGTTAAAACTAATGTGGTTCCACCTTATTGGCCAAAATGTGAATAAAATCTTGAAAATAAAATTGAGTTGTGAAAAAGAAAAAAATAATCTAGTGACCAAAATAATTTGAAATTCAATATTTCCTCCCCTTAAGTTTTAAAAAAATGAAATCAACTCCAAAAAATCTCATTCATCAAGGGCATTTCAACAACACCAAGAGCTCACCCTAATTTCCTGAAAAGATGTAATTCTAATTTGTTGAATTTTCTTTGAAAAAATTGTTCATAGGGCGAAAGCACACTAGGGTGTCACAATTTTAGCAAATTAGAGTCCCTTTTCAAAGTCCTTTTTTAGTCTAATTGAAAATTGGCTTAAAATATGAATATTTAGATTATATTGAAAGAAACATTTTTTTCCCATTTCCAATTTGAAATCATGATGTTATAAGACATATAAAAATATCACAAAATATTTTTTTAAATAATTATTTTTAAATGCTTAAAAGGGTTTTTTAAATAATTATAATTTTTGGGATTTAAAAAAAATCCATAACATAATTAATTAAAATCACATTCCATTCATTCAATGGATCTTTAATTTTTTAAACATGATTCATCCAATACCCCAAAGTTTCAAACACATAAGATTAACACATTATAAGATAAAAGTCCATATCCATGAGTTTTGTAAATGTGAGAAAAAGTGTGGGCAAAATTCAAAAGCCCATTATTTATTGGCTATCCATGATTTTTATTTGAATTTTTCATTCTTGGAAGGTTGATTATGATAGCTTTAGATAAGTGAATCCATTTTTCTATTATTTCAATGAATTTTATTTTATTTGTTTTCTTGTATCTAAGGAATATAAGAAAAACTACCATTGTGATGTCCATATAAGGTCATCATAATATGCAAATACCCAATAGTCAATACCATAATATTTTTGCCAATTTGACACTAATTATATTATTTATGTTTTTTAATTTAAAAAATAATTATTACATAATTGTGTCAAAAGTTTTGGAAATCCTAACATCACATGTCAAAAGTGTTCACTAGGTAGGGTAATTTTGTAAAATCCCTAGGGTAAAAGACGTAATTCAATTAGATCTTTGAAAGGGAAGGAATTATTTTGTATAACATTGATTACCATGGCTGTTACACAGTGTAAATCCATGCTTTCAAAGGTTTACTGTGTGAACCTCAGGCTCCACCTTTGGTACTCACAGATTAAATCCCTAATAACAAAGACTTCCATTATACAACAACTATTTTTTGTAGAAATGTTTAAAAGTGAAAATATGAATAATTATTTATAAAATGTTGAATTGAATTTTTTAAAATAAATTAAATATTTGACAATTGACCATTGAATTGGCCAAGGTAATACAATAACTATTGCACCTTCAATGTATCCATATTCATTAAAGGCTTGCAATGGTACCAAGGGCACATAAGAAACATTGTGGTTTGTGAGATTTCAATGTGAAAAACAAACAAATTATCTTTTTTCATAGATAGTTGTTGATGATCCAAACTTGCTTCATGTCCCCTATTGCATCTACCATCACTAATGGTGTAGTCATGCAAGGTAAGATTTTTAAAGCACAAGGCAAACTTTGTCTCAACCTTCACACATGTTAAACATTATGTAACCCACCCACCACTTGGGCTATAATTATTATTTAGTTTAACTGTTGGGTCCTTGCAAGTAAATCACAACAAGACATTGTACATAAAGCATTTGCAAGTTATGATGGACACAATGGGAATCAAAATTTGAAGCACATGAATTTGAAACATTAAAATTAATATAATTTAAATTCATTTACTTAATTTTTCTTTAAATCACATTTAGTTGACTTGCGCATTAAAAATAAAGTCATGACAATCATGAATATCCAATTGTTTCATATTTGCATTTTTGAATAAATGTACATCAACCACATTATAAAACTTGCTTAAAACATGATATTTGATAGCAATATATATCATCTTTAAATTAATTTCAAAATTATTTTTTATTTTTTGTAGATAAATGAAATTAACATTTAAGGCATTTACATTTTCAATGGAAAAACATTTTATAACATATAAACCTCATAATCATCACTATTATTTGAACATAATGTACCATCAAATATTTAATATAATTTGATAGAAGATTGCTCTATGTACATATACACATTTATGTGCAAATTTTCAATTAAATTGATTATTGAAATATGTATTTCTTAGTCCTTTTGCAACAATTTTCATCATGTGATAAGCTTTTGCAAATTAGAAATGTATTCCAAATGATAATTACATCATTCTTATATGCATAAATTTCATAACATAATGATAGATTAAGATGTGAACCATTATTTATTACATATTTTCATCATATAATTATTTTCCAATTATTTAATGAATCACCTCATCTTTAATTATCGTAGTGAAAATTGTGCAACTATGATTCCTTTTTGTGTCCACCATAGCTTGCAAACATTGCACAAATGCATTTTCAACTACATTATTCATGTAAGTTTAACACACAATTCAAATATAAACAAAAGACTTCAAGCTCCTTCATCTTCAATGCCTTCAAACTTTACTAATTCAACAAAAAGCTTATACAAAGTTCGCAAAAATCCATCTCCTACTTCTTCGAAATCCTAGGTGTTCCAAACTTACATCCCCCTTGAGGTGTACCCTAGGTCTTAGAAGTGTCATGCTCCTCCCAAAAGTAAGAATCAACATTAAACAACATAAGATAACCCCCTAAACATCCCCCAAAGTAAGTTAGACACAAAAAAACTAAAACCAAAGTAAACTAAAAACCAAATTAAAGAGTGAAGTTAGAAAATAAAGAACAACAAAAGCAATAAAACAACAAAAAAAAAGATGTTAATCATTTTCCTCCTCTTTCTTACTTTCTCACACTCTCTTCTTCACCCTCAAACTCATATGCCTCAAGTAATGAATAAAATCACTTGCCTTTTTCCCATCTTCTCCATCCCCTTTGACATTTTCATACTCATGTGATAGCTATGACTTTGAGTCGTTGTCTCTAAGTCTCTCACTTACTCATGATGCCATAACCTTCACTTCACACATACACCTAGAATTCAACCTAGGACCTTTGCCCTTCCATGAGTAGCAACCTCCATTGTTTTTTGTTTGTTCATGATGCACCAACCTCCTACCAAGATCTCATGAATTTTATCACCAAAATTCAAACCGTATCTCCAATGCCTCATGAATAGCAATAATAAAAAAACCTTGAAGAATGAAAGTGGATAACCCTTAGATTTAGCTTCATGAAGTAAACACTAACTATTTTCCCTAGCCAAGGCCTACTACAAGAAAGCACTCCCCTTCCCAATTATCCCTTACACAAACATTGACTAGTCCAAGGAATAAGATAAATAGGCCTTATCTTGTTCAAGTTTGAGCAACATATCATACCCTAGTCTTATTCAAACCAACTCCCACTTCACTAATCTAGGGCAAGGTAAGAAGTTTTAACCTAACCCTTAGACCTTGGGTTTATCCCCCAAAACCTTTATTATTTTCATTTATTGTGCTTACCTTATCCAAAACCAAAAGATCCATCTTTAATTAATTCAACAAATCAATCATTATATTAACAAAGCAAGTCAAACTAACTTACGGCCAATAATTCTTTCTCACCCCTTTTGATTTATAATCAACAAGTCTTTTATCATAAGAAAAAAAAATGTCCTTCAAATGCTAAAATTAAATTAATGCACACTAGGAGGATCAATTATCAAGTAAAATGATATCTACTACCTACTATTTAAGATTTCATTAACTTATTTCACATATATGGTTGGAGACATTACTCCTACACTATACACAAAAGGATACCAAAATATTAAAAAATGATAATGTAAAGATTCAACTAGGAGACTTCACCAATCTAGTTCCTACCACCCCTTCCTCTTGCATGATTTCAATCTTCATCACTCATATTAATGCATGTGAAGGGACTTGGTTCTCACTCCCCTGGATTTCTTCTTTTGACTTGTTTTAGTTTTGAACAAAGCCTATAGAATATATGGTTTACTATATTAAGTCTCAACTAAGTGAGTCAAATGGAGTTTGTGGTTTTCAAGTTAGTGTTTTTTTAAATGGTTGAACTCAAGAATCCAAAAGAAATGTCACAAGCCTTTTGTTGTTAATTTTCCCAAAATATGGATTTTTCTCTTTCCAAACTTTTCATAAAATCTACACATGCACTTAACCAATCCTACAAACTACACCATCAACAAGAAAAAACTCATGCAACATCATTCATTGTGACCTATGGACTTCACTTGCTGATAGCCAACCTCCTTATACTTTACTTTCAACCAACAAGATAATGGAAAGGTTACGAAGTTCAAAAATGAAGACAAATATGTACATAAACTTGTAGAAAAAAATTCAAAACAGTAATACCCCACTTTTTGAGCTCCTTTTCCCCTTCCTAAAAACACCTCTTCACTTGGTCAATGTTCACCTTTGTGGTTGTCACCTTCTATTTCAAAAATTTCTATGTTTTATGTCCCTTTCAACAAAATAACTAAAAGAAAGAGAACTTTTTAAAAACCTAACCTCCCATCAGGATCCTTCCCCTTGTAGTGCAAATATATACCTACTATGTGTTTCAAATTACCTTCAAAAGTTCCCCTTGTTTTCCTCCTAGTCACCCTTCAAGGTCATTCCCACTATCATGCTTTCAATAGTTTCAAAATGAAGCTTCTCTCATGCTCACAACAAGGACAACAAGGAAGTGATTTCAATGTGAAACTTTTTACCAAGATATGATAGTCATGCCACATGTCACTTTCTCAAGTGATGACCCCTATTGACTACTTAGTTATATTAAATGAAAGTGTTCCAACACTAGAAAGGTACAATAATGTCAAGGAACAACCAACTACATTGTTATCTCAACAACTAATCTTATAGTAATAATAACACACACCCTCCCCCCACCCAACCCCTCGAACTAAAAAACCATGCAAAAACACCAATCTAAACAATTAACCATCTTATTAATCACATTGATAATGGATATAACCCCTTATTTCGCCTAAATGAGGTCCTCCCAATTACTAAGGTATATATATATATATAGGTGTGTCTTTGTACTGTAATACCCCAACGAAATTTGCTTTAATGACTCCCCAACATACGTTGTTGGGCTACCCTTGAAGTTTACATGATTATAAATGTTCCTAACTAAAAGGTGCCTTTGAAAAAGATGATGACAAAGAATCACAAACCCTTAAGGATGTGCCATGATAATTAGTTTACAAGCTTTCTTTTAGTTGAAATGATGCAAGGCCATGATGTGGAGTTTTGCTTTATTAACTTTAGTTTGAAGGAGGATTTCATATTCTTGAGCTTCAAGTTTGATGTTTTTGAGATAATCATGTTGAAATGAAAAATTGCACCAAGAATTTGCCACATATTGGAAGAAATGTTTGTTGTTTTTCAAAATCTAGTGATTACATAAGATAAATTATAACCATCGATAATTATTCATGGATTAAAAAATTCATGTTTACACCATTAATAATTGGATTCGCTTATTGATTTGAATTTCATTTAAACACGTGACTAAAGACACAATTGTATATAACTTAACAAAGGTGATAATGGATGCATGAATGTAAAATGAACAATTTGGTCATGTTTCAAGGATTGACATTGTCTTAAAGCTCCTATCAGTTGGGGGTGGATGCAAGATTGAGTGTCTCACTATTGTGACAAAACAATGTTTTTTTCTAGGTACCCTTTATTCAAATGCATATGGTGATTAATATATTTTTAAATTTATTAATTGGAACTTGAATCTAGATTAACAACTTCATTATGAAGAGAACTATGTGGTTATTTATTGATTAGAAAAACCTATTTGTTAGTAGTAATGGACTTTTGAAATCAAAAAATATGGACTAGTCATCTATCTAAATCATCACAAAATGGAAGACTTTATATTGACTCACATTCCAAATTTGTTATTGGGACTCATATATGTAATACAAGATAAATTCAGATGATGAATCTTTTATTTGAAAACCTTAATTGTTTAATAATTAGGGATTTTTGAATGGTTAAAATTTGACCATATTTTCGTAAGTCCATATGAGTTGCAATTTTTTTTTTTTTTTCAATTTATTTGTCCCAAAAGCATATTTTTTGAAATTTTTACATGGGTCATTATTCATCTAAATTTTATGAGTTTTCCTTTAAAAACTTCCAAATTTTAAAATGACATCAATTACATTAAATACAAGTTTCCACATAAAATTTGGAAGGTTTATAGGTGATTGAACATGTATTATTCAAATATTATAATAATGACATTTTTTAAAGTAACAACCATGTCCATTTTAATTAGTTTAAATAATCTTGTATGGATTTATAAAAAGTAATTTCTATCAATATTGAGACATTCAATCTTGCATTCACCCTTGGGGCAAACAACTTGAATGCCTTTGAGGTCAAATATGAGTATATGCTAACATGGGCATTTTTTTTTCAATTTTGTTCTTTCATTTTTTAATGTTTTTTATTCATTTATTAACCTTGGTAATTTGTTGTCATTTGTTGGTCTTGGTAATTTGTAATTGACATAAAGTAGAATAACCCATCACCAATCAAAGATTTAACCATTTGACACATTGGTTTTAGTTTTGTTCTCTAACGATGACCAATTAAAAGTTCATCTATGACCAATTGTTCACCCATAAGTGAGATGTGCAAAAAAAATTAATTGTTTGATGATTTTAGGAGAATTTAATGTTTGGTTATGAGGTGCAATACAACCACCTTTTATTGTGAAAAATTTACAAGCCCATCAATTTCTAATCAAATTTGTAAAACTTATTGATTGGTAATAAGGGTCCAAGGTTACATTAAACAACAAGGAGATGATTGCAAATTTGAGGCTTTGAGCACATAAAATTATAATCAAGTGCCTAGAAATGGGACATTTTGTGTATAGAAAACAACATCCAAGAACACAAAATTGAACCCTTGTCTAATTGTTCCTAGATAAATTGCCCAAATTTGGGTTAGAAACCAAAACCAAAATAGTTCAATCAACTCATTAAGTGTTAGCTTTGGATACCAAGGATCAAGAGCCAAGGAAATGAATACAAGATTTTCCCACCACATTTCATATGAATCCAGTTTTCCCACCCAAAAACCATTTGGTAGGAACAAAAGAATTCTTAGCTTATAATTCTTATAAAAAGAAAATTTAATTCTGAATATGTCAGATCTAACAATAAATTCATTGCAAGAGTTTCAATCTTTCTTAGAAAAACTACAAGGTGGGATCAATAAGAAAATAAAATTGAATTTGGTTGCAATTCAAGTCAATAAGGAAGTAAATGGTATAGTCCATGCTATATTTGAGCTAAGGAAAGAGGTAGAAGAAATAGTTAGTGTTGGAATTAAGATCAAAGAGAAGGTAGAAAATCCTACGACATTTGGGATCAAACAAGAAGTAAAATCTAAGTTGCAAGAACTAGGAATAATGTAAGAAAAGGCATATTTAAGTGGCATACCAAAGTTGGTATGGGAATACACAACCAAATATTCACAATATTTATATTATCATTGGATTCACCAATCAACAATCTTACAATTTTCTTCCCATTCTAAAACTAGCATAGGTTGTAGGTTTCCTTTTCTTCCATCAAGATGCACTTTGAAATACATTCCCATTGCCTACACATCAACAACAAATGTCACATTAAATTGGAAAGACTTTGGTGAATGGTATGAATTATTTGTTTCTTGTGAGGAAGTGGAAACATATGCATTTAATTACTATCCAGATTTGACACACTTTCTAATCTATTGGTCATCATACAAAAAAATTTGTTTTATACTTTTAATAAGACCTAATAGGACACCCCCAAGTGCTTGGAGGTTGGGCCCAAGCGGAACAAGGCTGAGATGAAAAAACCAATGGGAAAGGAGGCCCTATAGTTCATACCACGATGTATGTGACATGGATCGCTTGCAGATTATTCATCAACACATTTCATTGTGCCAAAAAAGCACTGAAGTGGGGTTCTAAATTAAAGTTATGAAGATCAAGAGAACCACTAGCCCCAACTTGGAACCTCAATAACACAAGACCAACAACAATCTCAACTTGCCATAGTAACCATATCAACAACACAAGATTAGTGTCCCCATCTTGCCACAACAAAAAAATAGATTACCTACTATAATAGGTAGAAGAAAATGGATAGACTAGCAACTAGAAGATGCCATGGACACAATTGAAAGGGGACACACCTCTTTGAAAAAGGCTAGCAAGTATTGGAACAATTTTTTTACCTCACTCTTAGATCACTTCAATGGGGAAATTAGAAGTACAAAAGTGGACCTTCAAGGTGTGTTAACATAAATAGAGGATGGAGCAATAGTTAGTTGGGTTTTGAACATGCAAAAAAATTGGCTTATCACCTTGCAACAACTCAAATTGAAGTTAGTTGAAATTACACAAACCAAACCCTCACCCTTTCAAAATAATGTTCCAAGAAACAACTAATTATATTGGTTCAAAAAACGCCATTCAAAAATTAATATATGTTTTGTAAAAGGATTAAAAGTTTCTAGGGTTGAAGGGTTGACAAATGTAGAATGCTATACCTTTTACCAAAAGTTAGACAACTTGTACACACAACACAAATACCCACCAAATCACATTTGGAATTTAAATGGAACAAGGATTTAGGTAAGACAATAGTCTAGTGCTTGAGTTTTGGCTAGGTGGGGTTCATGGGAAGTTTACACACCATTCTTAAGTCTCAAGAATGGTTGACTATTAATTGTGTTATTAATGCAACAAAGGTAGTGTTACCTACCTTTTACATTTTCAGAGGTTCATGAATGAAAGAAGATTACATAATGTTATGCAAACCATGATTATGCATGGCCATGCAAAAGAAAGCTTGGATGACTACATACTTTTTCAACCAATGACTTACTTTCTTTTGTAAATTTGTACTAGGGGGGATTTCCCAACAAAATTGTCACCTCTTCATTTTGGATGGCCATGGATCACATGTCACAATAGAAGCACTTGAATAAACTATAAAATTTCGATTCGACATGACCTTACTTCTCACACTTCACACATGTTCCAACCTTTGGATGTGACCTATTTCAAACCATTTAAAATTACATTAAAAAAGGAATGAAACGTTGCCATGGAAAAAAAAATACCTTTTGGAACAATACAAAATCACCTTGGCAAAATGAGTGGACAAAGTTTTGCAATAATGTTTGAGAAAACAAAACACCAAGTTTGGGTGTAGGGTTTGTAGAATTTGGCCATTGAATTTTGTTACCATGGCCGTAAAGTTTGATCCAAGTGAAGTTTTCACTACAGCAAAGGAAGAAGATCTTGGAAATTCATACCATTCAAATACAATAGTGTAAACCAACGACAATGAGGATGAAGTTAAAGTTGCCACATAGTTATTGTTCATATTATAGGAACTTTTCAAGGAATAGTTATAGTAACTCCCACTAGAATTGAATGCCTCTCTTCACCCACACTTCATTACTATGTAAATGCCATGTGGCCCTACCACCCCAGCAACTAACCTTGAGTTACTTGTGAATTTAAAAGATCTTTGTCTTGAATCAAATGACTGAAATGTTTCATACCAAACACAACAAGTTTTTGCATTGAAAAACTTGTTATTTCTACCACGACTACCAACAAGGAGGATTCTTGGGAAGGAACCAGTAGTAGACTATTATAATTCAAATGTCGTGACATCTAACCAATACTTGGTAGTGTTCAAGCAAAAAACAATGGACAAAGAGGCTACGGACAAAGTTAGGGAACTCAAAGCAAAAGAGAGACATGAAAAAATATCAAGAAGGCTTCAAGACACATTTACCCTAACTGAGTGAACAACTCAAAGGATCAATGAAAAGGAGCAAAAAACCAGGTTTCATCAAACATGGTCTGCTACTACATTAAAGGTTACTAGTGAATGTTTCCACAACAATTTTAGAACAAGATTTTGAGCCCATCCTTTAGGCTATAGAGGGTTTGGCTTAGGAATCACATCTGCATAACAAAGATCTATTAAACAACAAAGAATGGCAAGGATGCGACTTGTTGGACATGTCCTAGCTAGGTTGTAACTCTTTTCTCAACAAGAATAAAGGAAAGGGTAAGGGTTTGGGGTTTAAGGTTTAGGGTTCTAAAATATGATCATGATGGGTTTAAAATGCATTAGAGTGTCTAAAAGGGGAAAGACAAAAAACACAAGAATCAAATTGTTTAAAGATGGAAATGCAAAAAATAAATAAAGGTAAAGGAGAAAATAATGTTTATAGGTGGTTATGGATTAGGGTTTAGAAAATAAAGGCAAAGTGAAATAAATGTTTATAGAATTGGGAGAGATTAAAAGAGAATGGAGTGAAATTGAATGGTAATGGAAATTTAAGGTGGCAAAAGGGGGGGGGGGGGGGGGCACATT
>Ga0116227_10001753_pt1 | contig 49139 bp, 32 predicted proteins | sample S1TSphgellanicum_FD_89693 | JGI IMG/M metagenome (GOLD analysis project Ga0116227, IMG submission 89693) | Host-associated microbial communities from peat moss isolated from Minnesota, USA - S1T2_Fb - Sphagnum magellanicum MG | ecosystem: Host-associated > Plants > Peat moss > Unclassified... | reverse complement strand
CGGGAGTCACATCACATACTCCCGGGAGTGTTAGAAAGTGTGAGGGAGTATGAGGGAGTGAACCCTCACACTCCCAAGGCAACTCCCACTTTGGGAGATGGAGTCCCGGTGGACTCCCAAAACCTCAAAGAGCAATTTCAGGGGTCAAAACTCAATGGCTCATGGCGTTCTTTATATCATTGAAAATCTCTTGAAACGTAGATGTCTAAAATGGGCTCGCATTGCTCATTTGGACATCTGAAACACAAGTTATGGCCAAAAGAAGGGTCAGGAGTCAAATTGCCAATTTGACTCCTGACCATTAAAAGTCGGGAATCACCCCGATTTCCTTGCGTTCAGGTGGCGTGCCACATACCGTTGCAAAGGTTCTTGAAAAGATCTACAACTTTGCTTTGGACCGCACTTCGATCCAAGGTCTGCTCGCAAAGTTATGGGGCTCCAAAGTTGCAGGACTCCCAACTTTGGCAGTTTTGGGACTTGAGAGTCCCGGGACAAAAAGCCATTTGGATGTGGGCCCCGTGGAGAGGCACATAGTATACTATAAGGGGGAAGGTGGTGACTTCCCCCAAGTCCGAGCCGTGGTGAGTCTAGTGTGTCCGTGTTGCCCGTGGCTCATCCTAGCACCAAGGGTGCCTCAACTATGCACTAAGCACTTTATGTGGGTTGTGTGCAAGCCCGTGCGAGTGAGTGAAGCTTGTCAACTCTTCCTAATCCCATCCCGGAGCTCCAACACGCCCCTCTACCCTTCAAAGTGTTGTGAACTAAGGAGCGTGCCCCAACTCCTCCCTCTTCCGTTGTTTTTTACTTGGATTCACATTTGAGTCCTTCAAGGAATTGGGAGTGCGTCACCTGGTGGATTCTCGAATGTTCAAAAAATGATTGCATGGGTCAAAACCTAATGGATCGAAAAGTTCTTTACATCATTGGAAAGATATTGAAACATAGAGGTCTAAAATGGGCTTGCATCACCCATTTGGACATTTAAAACACAAGTTATGGCCAAAAGAAAGGCCGGGAGTCAAATTGGTAGTTTGACTCCCAATCACTAAAAGTCAGGAATCGACCCAATTTCCTTTCGTGCAGGTGGCGTGCCACATACCGCTGGAAAGCTCTCAATGAGGGCTATAACTTTGCTTTAGACCTCATCTCGATCGGAGGTCTACACACAAAAAGTTATGGCGCCCCAAAGTCGCGAGAGTCCCAACTTTGGCAATTTCAAGACTCCCATTAGGGAATCCCGAAACAAAAAGCCATTTGGATTTGGGCCTCGTGGAAAGGCATAGAACATACTATAAGGAGGAAAGTGGTGGCTTTCCCCAAGTTCGGGCCGTGGTGAGTCTTGTGAGTCTAAGTTGCCCATGGCTCGTCCTAACACCAAAAGTGCTCCAGCTATGCACTAACCAACTTGTTGTTTGGTTTGTGTAGATCCGAGTGAGTGATTAAGTGCTTGTCATTCTTCCTAATCCTTAATCGGAGTTCCAGCACGCCCTTTTACCACTCAAAGTGCTGCAAGCCAAGGAGTGTGCCCTGACTCCTTGCTTTTATGTTGCTTTCCATTTGGACTCACAATTGAATCCATCAAGGAGTCTGGGGGTGCATCAAAGTAGAACAACTTTGAAGGTGTACAAGCTCAACGGATTTAGTTTTTTATTTATCCACTGAAAGTAGGCCATTCTGCACTTTATATGGATCATTTGGCAATTTATAAATTTAGACTTTAATATGCCTACATGCTATATGGGTAACATTTTGAAGTAAAACAAGCTTGATAGTTAAGAATGAAATTTTGACTACAAAACAACATTTTGTGTATGCCTTGATTGATTGTCATAGACCAAGTATTCTAGAGTTATTTGCAATAAAAGTGCATGATTAAAGCACAATTCAATTATGTAATTTGCATTTTCATGGCAATTTTGACATTGATGGGTTTTACAAATGTTCTCACGTGCAGAATTTTATGAGTTCCACGAACCTTTGGTTGGAAGTGGACTACGTTTTTTTCTTTTTATTCCAAATTCATTTCTCATGATAGTAGATTTTGTCTTTCAATCAATAAGTCCATTGAATTGTAGTGCTAATGTTAAAGATGGCAATCCAAGCTTTGCAAGGTTGTAATTAGCTTCTCAGATTACTATTCTTGGAGCCATTGAACTTTCGGCATCTCCTTCTGCCAAGAGTTCTTTAGGTTCACATATCAACCAATAATTTTTTTTGTTTACTACCTTCCCAATATTCATGATGCACCTATGCCCCTTCATTAATACCCTTAGAAAATACTTAGTTGTAATTCTTTGAAAGGCCACTTACAATAGTAGAGCAAGTAGAAACTACTAATTTGTTCACTTTTGCTCTCTACATTTTCCACCATTTATTAGGAATTGCAAAGGAAAACAAGATTAGATTGTAGGTCTTAGTCACTTGTTGAATTCCTTGGAGCAGAAAGACCTACTTGACATTATATTGTCTTAAAGTAGTGCATGATTCAATTGACTAAACCTATTTGTAATGAGAGTAGCAAATGTCTATTTGATGCAATTCATTAATCATACTTAAGAAGTCTTTTACTGGGCACAAATTCAACAACACACATGAAACCACGAGGCAACTAGAAGAATTAATTATGGTCCATGTCTATACGTCATGTAAAAATATAACATCTAATTAGATCTAATCAACAAAATTATAATGTACATAATAGATTACATATTGAATTGAAGAAGGTTATAACAAAGGGTTAGACAAAGCATATCCTATAGCTATCAAGAACTAATGAAGTCATTCTAGAAGAATCAACAAGTTGACCTGGCCAAGAAAACTCACAATCACGTATGTGTGATTCTTTATCAAAGGAAGGAAGAAGATTGCAAATTAGATGCTGCTCTAATTGTTGTCATTAACAAGAGGAGGCTGAGATGAAATTTTCATGTATCCCCCCTCAGACCTAAGCCAAGAGAAGCGTGGCATGGTTTGAGTAGAAATCAAGGTGTTGTAGGAGAACATGATGAACATTACCAAAGGTTGGTGCGAATTTGAGTGAGATTCGGCTTGAGGCAGAATAGATGGTATCCACCATTACAATTATCACAAAGCAACATCTGATCAGCATCGTCTGTCCTTTGACATACCTGACATGGATAGTCAAGTGGAGGAATCCAAATTGACGTGATGATGGTACGATCTTATTTCGGTGGGTGGCAGGGCGCACAATTTTTGGAGTGATCTCGAATTGTGCATTCATTAACTCTTTGTAACTCCAACAAACCTGAAGGCTTGATCGCCTTAATCCTCAAGATAATGCGACCGGAAGAAGTGTCTAGAGTATCATTAGGTTGTTGCTGGAAATACACAAAGTCACCAACATCAAATTGTCTCACCTTAGGTTTGTAACTGCCACCTCATGTGTGTGCATACCGTAAGGTGTCTTGATGTGATGCAATGGACAAGTTCTCCATGGCCATGGGCATAACCCTCCTGAATAGAACAACCCTCTCTGTGATGACCCTAGCCCAAGTGGCTGGGGAGTCTAAGTCCATAACCTAGTCCATTTGAGCAATAATGGAAAAGGGTGGAATGGGATGTCTCCCAAAAAGTAGAAAGTAAGGAGAGAAATGAGACAAAGAGGCGTGTTTAGACATCCCATAACCCATGAAGTAGGGCCAGGTCCCAATCCTCTTTGTTCCCAGTGAGGCAAATCTTCTAAACTCCTTTCTTACATGTCTAAACCATCCTCTCTACAAGGCCATTAACTTGGGGATGATCCTTTGAAGTTCGGTGATGATCAATGAGAGCATGATCAAGTAGGTCTTGGAATTCTCTTCTGAATTTTGATCCTTGATCAATAAAGCACTTAGCACAAGCCCCAAACTTACTTAAGACTTGTTGTAAAAAAACTTAGCTAGTGCTGTATGATGACTTGTCCGACAGTGCAACAAGTTCAACCCACTTTGAAAAATGTTCAATCATAATCATGATGCAGACATTACCCCTAAAGGTTTGTGGTAACTCTCCAGTTAAATCACATGACCAACGATAGAACATGCCCTAAATATGGAATGGAAAAGGCGTGAGCTATCAAGAGAAGGAAGTTCTCATTCTATCACATTGTTTACACCTAACAATGACCTCTCGCACTTGAGCATACCTCTCCAATGGTAATGAAGACCGAATAGGCTATAAGTACGCTTAACTCCAAAGTGTCCAAGCTCCTAGTGTACCTTTTGAATAAGACTAGGTTGTTCATGTGGTGGAGGAACCACTCTGTTGCCTTGTGGTAAGCATCGAATGAGGTGATTGACCTTCCATGAGTAGCGTTTGGACCAATGTTGTATGCAATCCCAATGACTTGATGTAGCTTGGGGAGGGTATTCCCCATGCTGAAGAAACTTCAGAATGTCCAAGTCTTCCCTTATATCCACAATGGGATGCTTAACCAAGTTACATTACAGTAGTGTAAGATAATTAGATGCATAAGATACATGTATTATTGGAATTTAGTCAAAGTTTTGCCTAGCTTCTGAGAAATCTTCAAAGGTAGTGAGGCGTCTCCGCGACATGGTATTCACATTCTAATGTGTAATACCAAGTTAGCGAATAACTTTGAACTCATACTCTTTAAGTATAAACGCCCAACAAACTAACTTACCAATAAGCTTGTTGTTGGACATTAACCACTTGATAGGTTGGTGGTCGGTATACAAAGTGAACTTGGTGCCATAAAAATAGGGCCTGAAATGTATGACGACCCATACAATAGTAAGACACTCCCCCTCATATGAAAAGTGGTTGTTTTCAGCCTTGTTGTTGCTTTGAAATGCATAGGCAATAACATATTCCTTGCCTTCTTCATCAAGTTGGTTAAGAATAACACCAATACCAAAAGCACTCCATAGTGTGTAGAATGAAGACCTTGTTGAAATCAGGTCTTTTCAAAATGGGGAACTCTAAAAGTTTTTCCTTAAGTGTGTTAAAAGCTTCTTGAGCCTTTTCACTCCATGTCCAAACAACATCTTTTTTTAAAATGCATAGAGAGGATGAGTAATAATACCAAAGTCTTGGACATAAATCCTATAGTAATTACATAGTCCGATGAAGCTCCTCGAAGTGTGAAAATCATTACGATTGGGCATCTCCAAAATGGCTACTACTTTGGCCTAATGAGCCATAATACCATTTGGCAAATTTTTTGTGTCCAAGGTAAACTACTGAGGTGACAGCAAATTCACACTTTTTAGGATGCATCTTCATATTGATTTCGTGGAACCTTTTGAATAACTCCTCAAGATGAACTAAGTGCTATAAAAGTCCCTTGCTATGCACTAAGACGTCATCTATGTAGCACTTCAAAAAATCTGCCCCTTCAAGAACCTGGTCCATGACTCATTGAAAAATGACATGTGCATTTTTTAATCCAAAAGGCATCACAAGTCATTCCCACAATTTGTTGCTTCCATGGAATGCCATTTTCTTACAATCCTTTGCACCAAACACAATCTGGTTGAAGCCTTACCTTCAATCCACAATTACGAAGATGTTTGAATCTTTAATGCTATTAAATAGTTCTTCAAGGATGGGCATGGGGTAATCATCCTAAGGTGTAACTAGGTTCAAAGGCTTATAATCCCCGCACATCCTTTTCTTAGTCCATAATCCAGTTGAATTTTTCTTTGTTGGCATTACTGTAGTGGCTGTGAAATCAGAACTTGATGACTAAATGAGAATAGCTTCATGGAGCTCTTTGCATCTTTCATCTACCAGTTCCCATTCATGTTTGTTCAACTTATGCTTCCTCTAATAGATGGGTGTTTCATCTATAAGGTCTATAGAGAACTGCATGGTCTTACACCTACCTAAGTCTTTCATTGAGAATGCGAACACATTTTCATATTTAATTAACAAGTTTGTGACCTGGTTTCTCTCCTTTTTGGTGAGCTGGTTCCCCATAATGAAAGGGTAATTGGAAACACATGGAATGAAGTTGGAAAATGTGTTTGAAGAACCTGGTGTATTGGGTTCTCTACTATCCAATTACGCAAATTCGTAAAAGGTTGTAATTATTTCTCCAAAAGCTGATGTACCTCTAGGTGTATCAGAAACAACTTGAGTCAAATTACATGGTACCTCCTCCCCCCCAACACTAAGAGTGAAGTGTAGAGTGTTGAAGATAGGCACGTGTATTTGGTTGAGGTGCCATGTAATTGCATCGCCATAACTACAAGCTAATTGAATCAGTGTTAAGTGTTGTGTACATTTGAAAGAATACATAGGTTACCAACAACCATGTAAAGGAGTTTAGGTCCACTCTCCCTAGTAGAACATTACGCTCAAATTTGTGACTAGGAGTGCTAGTTTGGAACCCCATAGCCCTTTCTTTTTCTTTTGGGCTTGGTTCATACCAAGCGGCTGAAGCATGATGATACATCAAGCCTGGTCCATCTCCCTAAAATTCGTGTGCTCTTGGGAAAGAAACAAAGGTGGGCCAAGCACCTATTGGTTTTCCTATTATGTTCGCAGGAAACCAAGGACTAGTTGGAAGGAGCTCAGATCATCCAATATGTGAGAAACTTGCAGGTTGGGGTTCTGATGGGGTATCTTAAAGCCAATTGTAAAACTAAAAGTGGTGCAAGGTTGGTCCACTAGTTGCATAGTTGGTGCACATAGAAACCGCATTGTGCCGCATCGAGTAGGAGCGGCTCTCCAAGGTAATGTTTGACCAACGTATAGTGCTCCTGGACTTTCTCCCTCTGGTCAAGCTGAAAAGGGGTGTTTTCAATTACATAACCAAACATAGGAAAAATGGATTGAACCCAGGTGATCAATCATACCATGTTTGTGAAAAGACCGGATCTTGTGTCATGCAAGTATTCTCCAAATCCAACCGCTGAAAATCCTTGACATTCCCAACATGAAATGATGAGGTCCACGAGGCCAAGTAATTCCATATGCTTCTTCTAAATTAGTTGTATGTCAGAAGGCAAGAAAGTGAAACTAGCCTTCCATGCGGTGGTTGCAAACTGTTGTGGAAATCTAGTTATGAACTTCATCATTCTCAATGCCGCCACTTGCCTTGTAGTAGGATCAATGTCTACGTAGAAATACCTCCGAACCACCATCTCTGACTATAGTAGGGCTTCAAGACTTATACCAATACCACTAAAAAGCTCTAATAATGTAATCTCCTCCTTAGGTGGTGTCTAGGTGATTAGCTAACGAAGCACTGACTTAATCAGTTCGCCATGGTTCTCCATGTTCTCAAAACTAGACAGAGCTTTGACCAAGGGCTTATGGCCTGCTTTGAACCTCTGTAAAACCTCTGGTTCGTGTTAAATGTCCATAGGAACCACCCTCAAGTTTTCAATAGCTTGTGGCTGGTTTGTTGGATGTAAAAAATGGTGTGTGCTTCCTTGAGCATACAATGGTGAGCCATAGGACTACAGTTCCCATGTAAATCAAGGGGTGTGTATCCCAAGTGGTGGTCATCAGTCTCCTAATCCACTCGGTAGTACGGATGCTCAAACTAATTGTTAATTATGAAACCTAATGGAAATAGGGCCTCTTACCCAATGAGCACATCGTAATTGTGGCATTGGTGACTAAACATCTGACATGTAGGTAAAACTCTTGATCTATACCTTCATTGAAGTTAGATACAATCAAATCCGAACTTTTCCCAAATACTTTCTTTATGTTCCCACTAGCGGTGCAAATTTGCCACATAAATTTCCATAGTTTGGAGTCAAACATGCCCATCTTCTTAGCGAATTGAATTCCAAGAATCACTAATTAGGCACATGTATCAAGAAGTACCACTCTGGGTGTATGTCCTCCCACCTAGATTGCTAATTCAGTATTGTTGATAATGGCAACTCCAATGGCGATGGAAGTTCTTTCATTAGGCATCACTTTCGGAAATGAGTGAGAGACTTTGTGGAGAGAATGGCTATCCACAACGCCTTTGCTGAGTAACAAATCCACAAGTGAAGTGTTCTTAGCTCCCTTTTGATATGTGAATGTAGAATCAGAGGTAAGAGAGCCCACTAGTTTAGCCATGTTAGAATTAATGACCAAATTACAAATGTTATCTGTAACGTGTGAGCCAATCAAATGTTTTTCCAAGGTGTTGGATGAAACCCCTGTAGCATGTGGATCAAGGATTGGTAAAGAGCTTGATGTAATGTTCAAGGTATCCTTTAGTATTGTAATTATATCCTTGGTGCTTAGTTTCAAATCTTGAAAACTAAACAACAGTGTACTCATAAATTTTTGCGCCACTTCAAGCATTTGAAGTTAGCAGTCCATAAGTTAATCAATGGAAAATTGTGTGTTTTCCTAATGTACATGTACTCTTGGGACACAAAAATTTGATGCCTTAGCAACTTGTGGTGTAATAGTCTCCTCCCCCCTTGCCAACAAGGTGTGTTCTTCTTCCGTGTTGAAAGGATGAAAAAATTGTGGCATGAGTGCTCAAACTCCTCTAGCCCTGGTAATAAGACTTAAACCAAATGCGAGTCCATTAGTATAAATTACTTGCCTAGTGGTAGAAACTTTGGGTGCCACACTAGTTTGTGCCGCGAAGTAGGAAGGGCAAAAATAAGTGGCAAGTTCTGGTGTGAGACGAGAATTGTGGGCACTAGAAAAAACATATTCCCTAACCATGGCATCATGTGAAAGGCCATAGAATGACCTAAAAGGTCTTTCCCGTGATCCTGAATCCTGTACAGGTTAGGCATGACTAGTTGGTTGGGAAGACTTGCTTTTTAAATTAGCAAGTTGGGCCTTCAATGACTCGAGTTCATTTTGCAAAGTTTGAACTTAAGCGACATGGGCTTGAAGCACCTCTGACGTGCTCCCAAGTCACGGGGTGAAACCCACTTGAGGGTCTCACAAAGTCAAGTTGCGGAAGTTGAGACTTGGAGGCATGCTCCCGGCTTCCAACTCTAAAAAGGGGTAGAAGGTCAAGTTGGGAGCCCAGGGATTAGACTAGGAAGATGGACTAGTAAATCAAGCACAAATCTCCATCCAAAAACCAACCACAAGAGGTTAGTTTAGCATTCGGGACACCCTTTGGTGTTGGGACTTGCCACGGGCACTTGGACACACAAGACTCACCATGGCCTGGACTCGGGAGTAAGCCACCACCTTACTCCCTATAGTATTCTCTGCGGCTGGTCGCCGAGGCCACATCCAAATGGCACATTTTGTTGGGACTCCCGAAATGGAGTCCCGAAATTGTCCCGGCTAGACTCTCAAAACTTTGAACAGCCATAACTCTCGACTGTGGAGTCCGATCGCAACAAGGTCTAAACAAAAGTTGTAGCCCTCGTCGAGATCTTTCCAACGCCATATCGCACTCTCAATTAGGACGTCGGGAAGGGGTCGACTCCCGACTTTTAGTGGTCGGGAGTCAAACTGCCAATTTGACTCCCGGCCCTTCTTTTGCCCATAACTTGGGTTGCAAATGTCCGAATGGCCAATGCGAGGCCATTTTCGATATCTACGTTTCAAGACCTTTCCAATAAAACCAAGAACAACTCAATGCGAGGTGTTTTGGGCCTTGTTGTCGAGCTCTGAACATTCGGGAATCCCGGAGGACTCCAAATCTCCAACTTTTCCAAGTGTTGGGCTTCACCCCCACACTTGGCCAAAATGGGGTTGCGACAACCTCCCTTTTGTCAACATTGTGTTCCTTCTTCTTAGCATTCTTACTGAAATTACCTTTGGTGGGGAAAGCTTGAATGGAAGGTTGAAGTGCCTTGGCTTTTGGTTGAAGGGCAACAAAATATGCTAGCAAATTTTGTTGTGGTAATCGAAATTGCTTATGTTCCGAGAACTTGGCAAAACAAACAATTTCCTAATGTCCTTTCCCACAATAATCACAAAAGAGATCCTCGGAAAGAATGTTGCACTCATTAACTTTGTGGGCAAGATTGCCACAATAGTTGTAAGAAGGTAGGATGGGTGCAACTAAGTGTATTGCTTTAGCCCTTGAAGAAGAATGTGATGATCTGGTTGGCGCAGCTGGTGGAGGTTGAGGCCTTGAACGTGATGGAGGTCTCATAGTACTAGCCTCATAATGTGCATGAGCTAGTTCCAACTTTTTAGAAATGTTCTACATATCCAACAAAATGTATGAATCTCCAAATTCTATAAAAATTTGTTCCAAAACCTACGCATAAAGTGTTGGAGTACTTTCCAACGAACGAAGATACCGATGGGCAGCTTCCAGGTCTGTGATGTTTTAAATATCATCTTTAAGCTTGAGAAGCTTCTTGTAGAGCATCTTGAGGGTTTCATCCTTCTGCCAAAAGAAGGTGGCGAGCAACAAATTTTTTTCAAAACTCTTAACCAAAAATTTTAGCTCAAGAACTTGAAAAAATTCCCCCATTGGATCAGCAAAAGCTAGTGCATTGATGGTGGGAGGAATGTTTGCGATAACATTAATGAGTTGTTGAAGAGAAAGGTTTATTGAAATAGGTACCAGATCTGCATTATTAGGCATAGTCCCATGATGTGCAATGGTAGCTTATAGTGTAGCTTGAGAGGCGATGGTGATGGCTATGGCATAAGTTAAATTGGGGATCTGGGTGATGCCCAGAATCCTCAGAGAATGTTGCTTGTAGACATCCAATGTTTGATAGTGCACAAAACAGGCTAGTTGTTTGAATGCGAACGCCTTGGTGTAATTAGCGCCATACTTGAGCTCCAATTCATAAACCACATTTAAGAAAATTGCCTTGAATTCTCCCAAAGAAATGGTACTTGGCCTTTCGCTGAACTTTTCAATTCTCCCAAAAGAACTACTAACCTCCATGGTGTATATGGGTGTAGAGGTCATAGCTTGCAGCGGAATATATGGTGATGGTGTGAAAGATGGTGTAACAACAGGCGTACCCCACTAATTAACCCCTCCAAATGGACTTTGATGTATCGTTGATGTAGTGTAACTTGAACTTGAATTCCTGGTAGGAGTTATACTAGATGATGGTGGCGCTATAAATGTTTGATGGTATCGTCATGAAGATTGTGAGTTCAAAGAAATTGACTCAAATGATTGTGTGTTACTTTGTAGCTAATACCTTGGTTCTGGCTGAGCAGTAGTGTTCTCATCATTCGAGGACATGGTGTTGTCCCATGCCCCAAAAATTTGTAGCAATACAGAGCATTAGCTACAAAGTTCTAACAAAACATATGGTTTGAAGAATATAGTGCATTGACAAGGATGAACGGTAACAAACGAACATATGTGGACGAACATCAATGGATTAACATCTGTGGACGGACGTCAATGGACTAGCATTTGTGGACGAATGTCGGTGGACGAAACGGCAACGGATTCGTGACGGACGTCGAATGGAATGGGAATGAAAACGGGAACGAAATAGAACAAAATGAAATGGAACAGATGGTAATTGCGATGATGTTGCAAAGCAATCCACGTTCGCAAGTTCTGTAGCGATGGCGTGCAAAAGAGAAAAAAGAATTTTTTTTTTCTTTTACTTTGTGTTTTTTTAAATTTATTTTCTTCTTCTTTTTCTTTTTCTTCTTCTTCCAGAGCTGTTACACAGGCTACTCATTACATGACTACAACACACAAAAGTGCACAACCCAGATGCTAACCTCAAAACCCATGTACAAGGAAAGCAAGTAAGCGTATGTGGGGTTACATCACCTGGTGCAGATCTTGTATTACAATCAAACCTTTTGTGTGTGTGTGCATGTGCATGCTCCCAAGACCTAAAGTTGGCAATGAACAAGCTTTGGAGCTCCTCGCTCCTTCCTCCCTTCGAAGCTTCGAAACTTAGAACTTCACAACTTGTAGCTTGTTTCCAGTGTCCCTTCTCCCTTGCTTGCGCTGTTGCTAGTTATGGTTATTGTTCTTGTTGTAGCTGCAATACAAGAGTAGAAAAAGAAAAAGAAGTAACAGCAATTCAAGAACACAAGAAACCAACAAGCAAAATAAACCCAAGAAACTCAAAGCCAGGAAAAATTTGGCGCTTTCAACATTAAGTGACAAAAAGTAGTTTTTCTAGAATTAAATTGAAAAAAAAAAAAAAACATAGTGTATGTAAAGGATGGTCGTGTAATAACCGTTGTGAACATTTAGAAATCCAGTTTGACTATGGAAGAAACTCTCCTTGACAAAGGAATTTTAGAAAAACTAACAAAATAAGGGAAGAGCTTGGCCTTTTATATAGCCGTTAACAAGTTGAAACCTTAAACAAGCCATAGCCCTAAAACACTTAATAACATACAATAACCTAGAAACGTACATTAACCTTAAAACTGTACATTAACTCTAAAAGGCATGATTGGCATGCCCATAATCGACCATCATGTATGAGGCCATGCATATGGGCATGATAAGTGGCTGCTAGTGATTAGTAATTGTAGGTAATAACCAACTACTAGATAATAGTTATTAATGACCTAATCAATATAATTAGTAGCTACCTACAATTAGTTTGTAGGTTCAGTAGCTTTAGGACTAGTAATTACTACCTAATTAATACTTGTCACTAGCTAACTAATAGTTACTCTAGGTTTAGTAGCAGTAGTTAATTATTGGAGTTACTTTAGGTACAGTGGCTACTTAATAGCTCCCAACTAGTTTAGCTACTTAGTTAGTTTAAGACATTAAGTATTGAATTACTTCAATAATTGAATGAAAACATGTTACCCATCGACCCAACTGTCAATAATTGGGCCTTTAACATTTTTCATGTGCATGAAAGTTAATGAATAAAGTGTACACACATTTGTTCATAAATATTCACTTACAAAGCGCATTAACATATGCAATGTCGATATTAATACACCCCAAGTAATTTAGCTAGCATGATTACCTTGTAACAAGAATACTAGTATTATTGAATTAAGCATGATTAAGGCTAGAAAATACTACCTCCCCCCTTGGCATTATTGGGCTCCCCATTGATCCACCCATATGTTAAGTTGCTTAAACATCCCTATTGTGAAAAAAAAAATTCCCAAACACATTGCTTGCAAAAACAAATGATTGTTAAATCCAATTGCATGCATGCATTTTTTTATCCAACATACATGGATGAAACAAGAATACATCATTAATGAGCTTTACATGTTTACTAGCAGACACACTATGCTATATGAAAACCCAAACAATTTGGTCTTATAAGACATTTGTGTAAGGAATATTTGTAAAACAGAATGGACATATAGAATAAATAAGCTACATATTAATACAAATGTAGCTATGTGAATAAAGCATTGCAAATTTGATAGAATGACAAATGGGACCTTGAACCCGCTAAGAAAAGAAAACATCAATTGATGCCAATCCATAAATTCCAACCAAGCTGGTAGTTTGTGTTGGTTTTTAAAATGGGGATGAACTACTAATTTATAGTTCAACAATTAACTCATAGATCTACTTGGCCTCTTGATTTTTTTGGGTCACAAATTGGTACAATTGAAAAAGAATTAACCTATGAATATCTAGGTTTTCTAAATTATTGGCTTTTAGGAATCTCCAAATGGCTTGTCCTAACAAATGCCCTTAAATGAACACTAAACAAATAATGTTCAGTATAGCCAATCACAAATTCCATGGACTATACTCCTAAGGAAAACACACATTACCTAATTCTCTGAAAGCTAAAGTATTATTTTCCAAGGCAAGCTTGTAGATGCAAACAATGCCATTAGCTACAAGATGTAATAGGGTGGTGAATTTTTTTTACATGCGTGTTGCATGCCCAAACACTACAACAAATTGGGTTAGGAAACCCATGACATAAAACATTTTGTAACCTTAATAGAGCCTACAAAACAAATGTAAAAATGAAAAGGAACAAAATGCTCACCTATTTAACCCTAACTCCCATATTTTGAAGCTAATGCCCGACATATCTTGAATCCTTATGCTCATGGAAATTTCCTACCAAATATTAATCAAATAAAAAAAGGCTTAGATATTTCATGAAAAATTTGGGATTTCAACATTGAAATTGTAAAATTTAGAGACAACTGCATTACTACCTTACTATTGATTGTAGGACCAATGACATTGATTTGTTGGTGCCCCCATCCCACCAATAGACTTGATCACTCTTCTAGCTTAACTTTTAATCTACACAAAGGATCCCTTTTATAATACAATGTCAAAATAATTTAAAGTCCATAAAACAAGGCTAACATACCTACATTTGTTCACAATAGCATACCTATTATTCTCTAGTATTTTTTGAACAACTATGCAAATATTTAAATTTAAATCATGGAAGTCCAAAGTACTAAAACATCGGAGTAATGTTGTACAGTAAAATTATTCAAGTCAAAAAGGGATCCAACTTCTTAGTAATCCAAAAAATTAGGATGTTTCACAAAAGTCAAATTTGGCCATAGTTCAATATATCTTCTATTGTAGCTATTAAGTTGTCCTTGACTTTTAAAAGCATTCTAAACCATGGGTTCCCTTTCCTAGTGGCATTTGGTAGGATTGGAAAATTTGATTTTAGGACCAAGTGTGAGTATGCAAATGCTAGAAAGGCATCATTTAACAATCTATATGATGTATGTTGACCTCTTTGACCGGGCACATGGTGATACCAAAAGCTTTGCAAGATCATGTCACCCTCATACCATTGGTTTCCCCAATCGTTTTCAAATGTGGCCTCACATCAATGTAATGGCTTATCACATAATATGACATAAAATGCTCACCATTCTCCAATTCATCTGATATTATAACAAAGTTGTCCCCAACCTCAACCTTTGCTACTTCACTCTCAATATCCTCATCCATGTTAAATCCTTCTAATTCAAGATTAGATTATTCCATGTCCTACATAATGTTTTGAACCTGCATGACAACCAAAATCAAAATTCAAAAAAGGTGGATATTAAAAAATAACAATAATTTATAAGTATTATTCATAAGGTAAAGGCTTTATTAGATAGAAAGAGGTGTATATTTACTTGTGTGATATTTATGGGCTCCAATGTATGAAGCTTCCATGGCTACACTTCTTATTTATTCTCACAAAAATTAGGGTTGTCATTCATACATTCAAGGCAAAAGCATGCGAGTTCTTTCAAATTCAATAAGTGACATCTCTATGGGAAACTGAAGCAAAAAAATGTAAAGATCGTGTCCCTACAATGTTCTTATAATCCCACATTACACTCCTATCTACATTTTCCAGTTTCACCAAATGAAAGAACCAAAATACTTGTCTTTTGGCATTAGAGTAGGCAACATGTCCTTCCATTTGCTTATTTTCATAGAATGAAACCACATCACTTGCGTTTTGAAGTCTTTTGCAATCCATTTTCATTTGTTCTATTTTGATTTATTATTTAAGGACTACACATACACCATCATGCATTCCTTTCCCATGGCCAAAACCAAAATAGGACCATATCATCCTACACCCATGCAGTAAGTCTGTGACATCCTTGGTTTTTGATTGATACCTAAGTCAAAGACTTTCAAAAGTACTAATCAACCACATTATTTACCTTGTCATTAATCCCAAACTAACTAGTGATATTTGTCCTAAAAGTCCACAATTAACATTATGTAAAAGAAGTTGGAGCTTCACCACAATTCAAAATTGTAGAGCCCATCAAAACGTTGTTTGGAATATGGAAAAGAGGATACAAATCACACCTTTTCAAATTTGGCATTAAAACTATTAAAATTTAACATTTCAAAAACCCAAACTGACCACTAACTATCAAAGAAATGTTAAAGGAATCCAAATTTACCAATAAATATATTTAAAAAATGTTTCTTAAAAATTCAAAGTTGTCATTGAGTTTTTAAAAAACATCTTTGGAATTTTAGAAAAATGGATGGCTCAACTAGGATTCCATTACCTGGCAACATGGTACCAAGTCCATTTGGACTTGAATTGTGTAGCATAACCATTAGACCACACAATGTGTTCATTTGGGTAGAGCCCACATTTTGTAAGATGGGTCTAGTGCAATTTAAAGTAGTGTTGCACAAATAAAGTGTCATACTTAGTGTCGTCAGATATATAGTAGTGGTATTCTCTTAAAAGTTTGTTTTTAATGGAACTTGGGTCAACAATATATGCAAGATTCCAACTATAACAAATGTGAACTAGTATTGTCAATTGAAAAAAATGCCAATGCATCTCTTGAATTTCATTAAACTCCTGAAAAGTGTAATTTTCAACAAAATCTACAACAAACAAGTCTAATGTCTCTAGAAAGCTTTGGAGAAAAAAATTATATTGTTCCTACTAGAATTGAGCCACATAATTATGGAAAATAATTTATGCAACTTAGGCTTTAAATATTTTAGGAATGTGTGTGCTGAAATTTCTTTGTACAACTACAACACCTTGTTGTCGACCCCAACATGCATCTTCCCATGGATCACTAGCTCATAACATTTCCATTGCATAAGTTTGGAACACATTAATGATTCTTCTTTTGGACATGTGATCAACATGTCAACCTTGCATTCGATGCAATGCCCTACAAGGCACTTGGAATTGTGCCATTGTGAATCCTCTATCATAGGATAAAGAATTGACAAGAGTTTGTAGAATAATGACCAGGAGCAATACTACTAAGGCACACATCATAGCAACACTTGTAATGCCTTTTGTCATGTATGCCTTTTGTCACAGTTCGCATGTTATTGAAACCTTGCCTTAACTTTGCCATCTCCACATGGTATTTGCATGCGCAAGTATTCCCTTCTTTTAATCTTCGCATGTAGTAAGGCTTAAACTTTTCAAAAGCTCACAACCCGACTTGGCATGTTGGATGCTCTTTCATAAAACGAGTGTAAAAATTTAGTTACTCAAGGCCCCAACAAGTACCAAGGACGAAGGCCCCCACAAAGATGTTAGTAAATCACAAACTAAACAAGTGGACATTAAGGTTTTATACTTACCTTCAGTACTAAAGTACTTTTGCAACAAGTAACATAAAAGTTCTACATGTAAATTAATGACCCAACAAGTACCCTGGAGCAAATATCCATGGGAGATAAGTGAATTTTAAACTAGCTAAGTAGACATTAAGGTCCTACAATAAACTAAAGTACTATAGAAAGTAATAGTAAAGTTCCATGTAAAAGAAGGCCTCAACAAATACCTTGGACCAAGTTTACATGGGATGTAAATAGATTGCAAAGTGGACAAGTAGACATGAATGTCATACACTTACCTCATCCATTAAAATACTTGTCCACAAATAACATCAAAGTTTTGCAAGCAAATAGAGGTCCTAACAAGTACCAAGGACCAAGGTCTCCATGGGATGTAAGTAAACTTCAAACTAAACAAATACACATGAAGCTTCGACACCTAAGTGAAGTATTAGAGTAAGTAAACAAAGGTCCCAACAAGTATCAAGGTAGGTTTACATGGATGTAAATACATTATGAATTACACAAATAGACATGGAGGTCCTTCACTTACCTCAAGTACTAAAGTACTTGTAGGGCAAGTAACAATTTATGGTTTACAAGTAAACGAAGGCCTTAACAAGTACCTAAGTCCTAGGTTTCCAGTAATTACATGTAGACTACACAACCAAACAACTATAGATGAAGCTTTTACAATTATGTCAACTACTAAGCTAATAATTTAGTAAGTAAGTTCACATGATAGCAAGTCAAATAAGTCCCTAACAAGTGAAGATTAGGATTTTAGGCATATGTATGTAGATTACAGATCGTGACAATTACATAAATGAGTATACATTCACATTTTAGCAACTAATGCACCTATTCAAACCACATAGTTGCAAGAATTAAATTTCACACTTGGAGAAGTACAATCCAAAGTTCAAATTCCTAAAACTTCAATAAGGGAACCTAACTAATATTGCATACAAAATGACTTAAATTGTTGGACAAATACCTATGATTCTTAAAGGTAATGGATGGGGTGTTGTTCAAAAATCTTCACAAAAATTCATCTCCTCTTAACATCTTTTGTATTTGGTGAAATTGTAGAAGCAATATCCCACCATTTCTTGACAAGGTTAGAGTCTTGTTCATTAAGAACATCGCATGGCCTCTTTTGAGGAATCCTCCCAAATGTTCTCCCCAACCTACCCACATAAATCCTTCTCACTATGGCTTTCCTTAAAGAATACCTACTGGCACCTGTAGTCCTCGAGATGAAACTTGATGAAGCACCACTCTTGTAGGACACAACAACAAACAAAAGTGCATTTCGATAAATCAAGTTAGCATTAGACCTATTGGCAGCCATATGGCCATAGGTTGATTTGACATTCTCAAGGACCTTAAGTGATCTCTGGGTGTCTCTCATTTCTTGCACAAAATTGGGAAAGACATCTTGAAGTTTATCATGTTCCCAGAATTTACACAATGCGTATTTCATTTCTTTTTCAAGTTCATGCACATCACTTATAAGTTCATCCACCATCCTTTGAGCCTCTACTATACATTTTCTCCACCTGTGAGGCTTGTTCATAGATGAACCAAAGAATGAATCATCGTATGGGTCTTCTAGTGATGTTTCCTTGGACCAATAAAATTTTCTTTTTAGCTTGTTGTTGCAACTTACACAATTAAGCAAAAATGACATTCAACAACACTAATTATCAAAGACTTAAAACCTTCTTAAAATTTGCAAACCATCACAAACCCTGGTTAACATCTTATCCATAAAATAATAAAATAAATCACCTTCATGTGGAATATGCTACAACAAGGGTGTAACATTTTACCTTGCCTTCTTCTTTTTGCGTCCATCCTGAAGGGCTGATGTTAATGCTTCCTTGTCAGTTGCACTCTTGTGCTCGTTTTTCTTATTGCCCATCTACAAAAGCTTGAACCCACTTCAATTAACCCCAACACAAACATGTTCAACTATGTCTATACTTGAGTACAAATCATGGAATTTCAACATAATTGTGAAATTTCAAGCAATAAACATTGATATTAATAATGCAAGTCAAGTAGTAATAGAAAGTAATGATGTACAAAATACTTGACAATGAAAAAAAACTTCAATGGATTATAAGCTTCTTGTCACATACATATCATTCCTAGCTAAAAGCCCACCAAACATGGCAGTGCAAAATTTTCATCAAGCCTAGCTCCATTTTGTGAAGGCCTTACATGTCACAAACTTTCCCAACTATAGTGTTATGTTGTTGAAACTACTTGAACCTTGCATAATGTGTCTATTAATCATTTATGGAATACTTGATGCATTTTAGGATGAAGTATCTTACAATCAAAACTTTGCCACTAAATTTGAATGTTTTTAACATTCGACAAAAGTTCAATGAACTTCAAAATTGGCAAGGAATTTCTAGGGCATGCAACTTTGGTTTCTATCGGATTTGCACAATTGTGGGGTCAACTATACACCTAAAAACTTTAGTGACTATGTGCCCCCAAGGAACCCAAAAACTTTTAGGAAGCAATTTTTTGGACATACTTGATGGTTGCAATTGAAAAACTCAAACCTTAGCATGCTTCCCTACAACTATCCCAATACACGTGTAATTTTTTCAATAGTAAAAAACACACTTTTACCTCTTGCAAACTTTCCCACCTATTGAAATAATGTTTTAAGATAACTTGGTTGGAAAAATATGACACCTAATGCACATTAGGGTTCAAAGCACCTTGTAATGAAGAAGTTTAGCATCAACTCCATGTGCCTCAAACACAACAAAAGTTCTATGTACTCCTTCAGCCAAATGTTGTAAAATCCTTCCTAGGGCATGCAAACCAATTTCGGCCTTCATAAACAAATGTCACCAATCAAGCACCCATTTGAACTTTGACAAATATGTGCCACCAAATATGTGTGATGCACCTTGAATACCATCTCCCACATGTCGATTACAAGCTTGACTACATCCAAGGAGGTAGGGTTTCCATATTAGTTTCAAACATGTTTTGGAACTTTCATGCATGTGTCAAAACTTTGCATGAGGTCAAACCCTTTGACAATTTTTTTAAAAATGACATGTGTTGGACCAATGGGGAATGCTTAACATAACACCTTCATTTAAAGCCACCCTAGGTTTTTCTGATTTAGATTAGCGGTCTAGATTGACTAATTGTTACTTGTATCCTTTGAAATTTACATGCCATTACTTGTTTACTTTATAATCTACACATATATTTCAATTTTCACCCCCAAAAAAAGACATGTTTTTGGGTGGAAAAAAAAATGTTGCCTTTCATTGTGTAATGAAATTCCCAAAAAATATTCATTTGTCAAAATTGAACTTTTAAAAGTAGTTCAAAAGTATGTGTGAAAATAGGCAATTTTCAATGCTTTAAACACTTTATTCCAAGAGACAACATGCAATCAACAATTTGATGGTATGGCAATGTTCATCATGTACATATGCATGGCTACATATGTTTTTTTTGGAGATCTAAGATTGTATGCCCTTACTTGCACCTACTTGGCTACATTTGGACAAACGTATATGAGTTTTAAAATAACATGAAAGTAGCATGAGTACTTGGTTTTATTGGCAATTTTTCTCATAAAAAAAAGTCCCTCAAGTTGACCAAACACCTATGTAATTGCATCTACTGTATTTGTCAATGAAGACATACTTTGATGGCCATATTTGAAGGTAGGTCAAATTGTAGGTTAAATAACTACTTTTCATTTCTACTTTATTGTGCTTGGACCCAAACATCCCATATATTCCCTTTTCCTTGACCAAATTGAGCAAGTTTTGTGACGTTAGAAGCGCCAAGTGGAAATCTATAATTATTTTTTTAACATTAAAAGGAAAAGAACAAGGGGTGAGGATTCAACCTCCTCTAAGTTCTTAAGTGTTCAACCATTAGCATGTTTACTTTAATCAAACTAATGAAATATAACGAAAAAAATGCAAATGAAAAAATAAAATAAAAAATGAAAACTTATTACAATTGTGTGCAACAACTTCACACTCCCTCATTTACAGCAAAGGGCAAGGGGATAATACCAAACAAACACAAAACATAAAGCCAAAAACAAGGGAAATAACCAAAGTAGTGCAAAACACAATAATAATTGACGCACTCCCAACTCCTTAAAGGACTCAAATGTGAGCCCAAGTAGAAAACAACGCAAGAGGGAGGAGTCGGAGCATGCTCCCTAGCTTACAACTCTTTGAGGGGTAGAGGGGCGTGTTGGAGCTCCGGGATGGGACTAGGAAGAGTTGACAAGCTTCACTCACTCACACAGGCCTGCACACAACCCACACAAAGTGGTTAGTGCATAGTTGGAGCACCCTTGGTGCTAGGATGAACCACGGGCAACATGGACACACAAGACTCACCACAGCCCGGACTTGGGGGAAGCCACCACCTTCCCCCTTATAGTATACTTTGTGGTTGGCCACGGAGGCTACATCCAAATGGCTTTTCTCTCCCGGGACTCCCAAGTGGGAGTCCCGAAATCGCCCCAAATGGGACTCCATCTCCCAAAGTGGGAGTTGCCTTGGGAGTGTGAGGGTTCATTCCCTCATACTCCCTCACACTTTCTAACACTCCCGGGAGTTTGTGATGTGACTCCCGGGCTTCTTCTTCTTGTTTTGACTCTCGGGCTTCCTCTTGGTTCACACCCTTGCAAGCCCTTTGCCTTGGTCACAAGGCCAAGGTTAGGGTTGCGACAATAACTAAAAGGGTGAGTGCAAGGTATTTGAACAAAATAATGTGACGTGCGATAGGAGTAATGTGATGAGTGAGAACAAAAGAAAAAAAAAAGTAGGAGAAAGTAACACAAGTGAAAAGGCCTTCTCTCCAAGGGATTTTTATTTGTCCTTGAAGAAGGCTTGCAAAACCTAAATGTGCAATGGTTAAAAATAACACCACTAGGAAATTATTGGCTAAAAAAATTTCATGTTAAATCCAAGGGTTCAGGTTCCATATTAGTTTAATCATGATACCTTTACCTAGGAATTTATTGTCACCCCAATTGGTTCTTGATTTTCTCACTAGATGTAAATCTCATTTGGTTTTCAATTGTTGGTTTTCACAAAAAGAATAATTAGCATTTTGGGAATTAATTAAGATATCAAAATATGGAATATCCATTGGTGCGCACACTTTGATATCCAAATGATATTTGAATGATACCCAACATAGTTTAAGATACCCACCCAACACTAGTAAAAACTTGGGATTCACATGTGAAATGATTAGGTTGACCCTTTTTTATTTTAGTTTTCATTTCTCTTCATTTTTTTCATGTTTTTTTTTCCTTCTTGTTTTGTAATATGCACACAATTGATGAGCACATGCACAAGATATTGGTGTTCCTAGTTTTTATTATGGCCATGAGTCGAATCATTACACAAATGGTCTCATTGTAATAAATAACTATTACACAACATTGGAATATGATTAATGCATTGCTATTTTTCTTAGAGTTTGTTGACATGCTGTTGAAAGTTCAAAACATATGGAAATATGAAAGGGTGGTTGGATATATGAATAATAAAAATTTTGGGAACTTTTCCAAGAAGATGTTTTGACAACATACAACATTAAATTATTACACATTTTGTGTTTTGATTAGGGTTGTGGGTCTAATTCTTAAGTGAAAAAATATAAATATGAGAGAAAACATCCACATAGAAATTAAAGTAGTAATGGTTCTTACAAGGTTAGGTAATGAAAATTTATTACAATTGTGTAAAGAGGTTTATGGCATTGTAAAAAATTCATCATTATAGTGAAAGGATTTTTTACATCAATTAGAATGCACTTGAAACCATTGATAATATTTAAACTGACTAGAAACATGATCAAAAAAATTGTTGTTGTTTTTGAAAGCTTACATGGAATTCCTTACATTCTAGGTGCCATAAGTGGTTCATATTCCAATTATTGTACCTACAAATAGATCTAAAAACATATTATTGTTGCGATTTTTTTTACTCCACTTTAATTCAAGGAGTTATATATGCAAAATGTAGTTATGAGATTATGACTATGGTCGGTAAATAATATTCATGATTTGGCTCTATTTCAAAAAGTCGATTTAAAAAATTGTGTGATGAAGGATAAGTTTTAACCTTACAAGTTGATAGGAATTTCACTTATTCAATGCAACCATGGTTCTATTATCCTTTCAAAGGTGATAACGATGAGTTGCCAAGATATATTTAACACGTTGAAATTTTGTACAAGATCCTTTACAATGATGTCAATGGAAAAAAACTTTTGGAATTTTAAATAGGAAGGTTTAGAATTTTACTCAAGAGAGTAGATATTCCATTGCGTCACATGTTGGACTTGTGATGGTTTGCATATGTTTGCATATTAACATGTGCATTACCAATTTGGATGGCTTTGATACGGAGTAGGCTTTGGAGGTTAAGAAAAAACATAAGCATATGCAAATCCAACATTTGACAACATCAAAGGAGTTAATATTTTCAAAATGGTTGAAGAAACAATCAAACAAATGACGAGGTTACAAAATATAAGGATGATGGATGATGATAGGTTTGACATGGAGGACATAAAACATCAACATGAAGATGAAGATATGATAACCATTGAAAAAAATCATAGCAAGAAAGGATAAAAAAGATAGAAGCTATGACAACTCATGAAATTTTAACAAATTTTTTAAATTTGAAGGTATTTTGAAAATAATAATAATATTATTTTCTTAGATACATCTAATTTTGAATCAAATTGTGATGAATGACTTGAAAGGTCAAATGCCATGTAATTTATAGCTTATTTATGAGATGTCCAATTTGAACATCGATATTTTTGAATAAAAATTTGATTTTTGTAAATTATTGTACTTTTTTCAACCACAGTTGAAAATTGTTCAATAAACATTGATCTTTTGCCTTTTTTTTTCTCCCTAACTTCATTTGGAAGAGGGTTTGGTCTAAAGTTTTTTTACTACCATCATCATGTTAAAACCACTATCAAGTTTTATTTGAAAATTTGGACTAATTACTTCATCAATTTCATTTGTAGAAACATTCACATGTTTCATGACATTTTTGCTTTGATGTGATCAACTATCCAATGCATCATAGAAAGGACATTCACGATGATCATCACTTCAAATGCCATTTGCAATCTTGTCATATTTGTAGTGCTTTCAAATTGCATTGAACTTCCACTTGTAAGCAATTGAAGGCCTTGAAAAACCATGGATTAAACCAACATTTGGTTATGTAATTTGAGCCATGTATCCACCCTTGAAAAGAAAACAATTGGGGTCAAAAACCATGATTTATTTGTTGAAAAAACCTTTGAAACAAAAAAATTAAAGTTGATTTACATTTATAAACAAAATCTTATTCATGTCAAATCACTTGAAATAAAATTGGTTTTGTGGTTAACATTTAAATGTCATAGTAGACCAATATGGTTTGCCACTTCATTGTTCCTCCTACCTACAATGCTGGAGACCAAAAACTAACACCCCTATGGTATAGGCGACATGACATACCATTTTTTTCACACACGCATTTTTTTCCGAACCATGCTAGAAGATTTTTCCAACCTTGGGTAGCGTTTAACAATTCCATTTCCATTTTTTTCTTTTTGCCCATTCTACAAACCTCAATCCGTGTGAGAGGAGTCAACTCATATGAGGTATGCAAAACATAGTAAGGCTGAAAACAATCCCAAACAATGGTGATTTTTTTCTGCCCCAAAAAAAAGAAATTGGATGATTTTGTGTAGAGTTAGATTGGATGGTCAAAGTTGACCATCCATTTCTTCCTCATCTCAATTTGGTTTTGCACAATATTTTTTCCACATCACTCATAATAGATGCCTTTATTTACCTTATAATGTTTATCATAAATAAAGCATGGTATTTTGGTCCAATCCTCCAAAAACTTATAATTTTGAAAGTTGCCCAAAAATTTTAAAACTAAACTTTCAATGGTGGGGATTTGACACTTTTGAACCAGATCATAATTTTTTTTATAACCAAAGGATTCAACTTGAAGTCCTTTACAACTCTATTGAGTTGGATTTAAAAAATTTCGACAAAATCCATGACTTTTGGGCACATTTGTGAGGGCTGATCCAACTTTTAGATTGGGACTGTTTTGATCAAATGTCAATTAAAGGTTAACTCCTCTCCTTTCCCCAAAGGAGATGAGGGTTCAAACCCATTGTGACCAAAGTGGTATGACCTCCAATGAGGAAAAATAGGGCAAGGGCAAAACCTTCAATTGACCCAACATAAATACGATATTTTTGTTATTTCTTTTGCTTACTTTGCTTCAAGACTTCTATCAATGCATTCAAGTTTTAGATCTAAAAAAAGAAAAACTTTCAAATCTAAAAGAAATTCTTCTCAAAAATTCTATCAAAACAAGCACAACTAAGATTTCAAGTAAGCTATATAATTTATCTTGTTTCTTTGCATTTAAAACAAATTCTAGGTTCATTTTTCCTCACAATGAAATCAAATGTAATATTTCACCATCCACCCAATTTTTCCCAACCTTCACATCTTCTTCATCTTCCTCTTTCATCACAACTACAACTAGTTTTTCCCCTTGTTGCTATCTTTTTGCAAAAGGGAGTTGGTTTAATGACTTTTTGTCAATTCAAATCTCCTTCAACTTGTGAATATGGGCACTTCAACCTTTCATGACTTACATTCTTTTCCTCGTTTATGAAACACTATTTTATGGACTTGCAAGGGTTGGAAATGTGTTCATTTAAGCAACAACCTTTTGTGGATTTACAAATTTAACCATGTCAATATTATATTTGCTCAAAAATGGAGTGGGGAAATGCACATAACAACGTATCAATTCACAAAATGTTTTCCATTCTTGCAAAATTTCAACTTTAGTGACAAATGAAAAAAATAGTGAAAAACAATGAAAAAGACAACTTGGGCTATAGTTTACATTTTGGTTATTCAAACCATGAGCTCCCCTTTGAGCTCCAATTTTTTATCTAGACCAATTGAATTTCCTTCCAAAATGGTGTCATGTAAGTGCCAAATCAAATTGGATCTTCTTGATTTTGTATCATCATCTAAAGGCCTTAGGTCTAGTTTATGGCTCTAGATCAATAAAAATGTTCCATTTTGTTGGATGTCTCCCTTGACCGTCATTTAAAGTGCTTTTTAATGTAATAACATTAGTTTTTAAATTTGATTTAAAACAATAAACATGACTTAACTTGTTGAAAATGGTGTTAACAAATTACTATTTTTTTCCAGATTAAGTTGGGTAGTTCAATTTTTAATTCTTAATTTTTGGACCACACAAGGTATCAATATCAAAGTTTTTTTCAAAACCCACTAATCATAAATTTCATTTTCAAAACAAGACCTTTGATTTTTAATTTACTTGTTTTTTTAATAACTAATGTTGATTAGGTATAGGAATTGATTTGGTTATCAACTTGGGTATGAGTCTAGTGATAGATAATTGACTTCTTTAGTATCACAAATCATAATAACCTTGGTACAAACCCAAATCCACGTAATATGAGGTTTTGAAATACTTAAAGATACCTAGACCCAACTATCATTATTTTTTTTTCAAAATTGATACCTTATTTAGATTGGATGTAACAAATGGTTGATCATCCAAGTAGGGTATTGAATAAACCTTAACCTAATGCACATTTTAAAAAAAAGGATGCCCAAAAGAACATTGTTTTAGTGATGGTGATTACAACTATGATTTTGGGAATGACCTAGATGTCCTAAGATAAATGTAAATAATGGTACTATTGCATTTTGCACTTTTGGCTTCAATTCTTTTTAGGAGAGATCTACATGTGAAGATCAAGAGCTTCAATTTTTTGAGATGGCTACATTTGTTTTCACTTTTGCTTTGAATGCATATTCCTTGGATAAATTTTGAATGGAACTTGTGGAAGTGCTTTGATGAACTCTCCAACTCTATAACTTTTATTAGATCACCATGGCAAACAATAAACGGTTTTCATGCAATAATTAATGTACCCAATTTGCAAATGGCAATTAGATGATTACTATGGAAAAGTTATTAAACAAGTTCATCCATTGAGGAACCTAAAGCATGTGTGATTTTTTATTCATTTATTGACAAACTGAATGTTGTTGATTTTTCATTCATCCATCAATGAACCTAATTTTTGCACAATTTTTCATTCATCCATTGACAAATGAAGTCTATTGATGTCCTTTACAACTAGGTGTTTAATTATGGGGTCCAATGTAGTTGTATGGCAATTGATTTTAATAATCCTAGATAATTAAATTACAACTTATAATGCAAATGCGCAAACTTTGCACAAACATTATGATTGTCCAAATTATGATAGATAGTGCAAAATTGTGTTCCATCATTATTTATAAACATGAAATGAATCTAAAATTGTATGCATTGACATTCAAGGTTGGAAAATGCATTAGAAAAGAATTTTAAAATTTTAAAATTTTAATATATTTTAATTATGTATTTAAATATATTGCCCAAGCTATTTATAGCAAAAAATTCCTCTACCCAAACAAAAGGTCATCATAAAGATGATGATCCATAACAATCAAATGTTGTCATGTAAAACATGATTGTGTTTCTATAAATTAAAGTTTTCTTTTATTTTTGTTGAAATGGACTTAAACCATAATTTTTTCATTCCACCTTATCTACTTTGAAAATTGCCATATTATGATATTCAATGTCACATGTGAAATGAAATCAATAATATATACGTAACATTGATACAAATTAAACATCAATCAACTACATTCGCATACAATGGTGAGGTATTGAGGTTAAAATTCATTGTACATTTGTTGTTTTCGAATTTGACTTATTGCATGTATTGGTTTGGATTATTACACAACAAACAACAACACATTCAATGACATATTTATTAACAACCTAGCCAAATTATACAACATCACATGTGCATGCTTTTCTATTCAAGATTGTACTTTTCAAACAAAACCACCATTTTATTTTTGAAAAACCTTCAACCTCCCAAAACAAAAATAAGAAATTTCAATCTATAAAAACAAGAATAGGAACTTTCAACCTCCAAAAACAAGAATAATAACTTTCAACCTTAAAAAATAAGAACAATAATTTTCAACCTTGAAGAATAAAAATAAGAACTTTCAATTTTGAAACATAAAACATAGAAATCGAAACAAAACCACAAAAGGCCAAAGATAATAACAAGAAATGTGCAAAACAAGTGCAAACAATTCTTTATTATGATATAGTACAAAAACCTAAACACAAAAGGAACACAACAAGGCTATGGAACAACATCATACTTTAAATTGGTGTTGAACAAATAAAAGGTAATAGGGTCTTACTTCTATTTATATCCCTTTGGGGACCTAGCTAAAGAAACCTTCCATGGAGATTTCCATGTGACCATCAACTAGGGAATTTTCTTATTGGTTTCCTAATTATAAGTGAACTATGATTAAACTAGGATTTGGCTTTCAATTGTGAATCAACTAAAAATTAACTATGAATCATAGATGAACATTCATATGAATGAACTCCATTCATCATGTGATCATGTCCAATATTGGCATCCATGATACCCTAATTGAATTTATAATATAGTATACACATTACTTTTAATTACATTACAAAAACAAACTTTCATTTTTAATGAATTCTATGGTTTAACATGTCTACAGGGCAACATGATGTTTTAAGTTGCAATGTAATGAAAAACTAATAATAAAATAGTTGAACAATAGTTGCAAAATAGTGGAAAAGTAGTTTTTATATAGTTGTAACCTAATGGCACAACCAGTTGTACCAATGGGAATTATAGTTGACAACTAGTTGCAAAGAAGTTGAAAACATCATATGTAATGGGTGATGAAAATACATACATATGGCATGATCATATGTGTCAAGGCTATACATTAGTTACAAAATAGTTGTTAATTGGGTGTTACATTTGCTCTTGTTGTAATGTAGTTGTTACATGCTATTAAAATTCAACTTGCTAACAAAGTCAAACATGGTTAACTGCAACTGTATCTATGGTGTGTACATTCACGTATAGATGTCTATCTTGCAACTAATTTGCAATTATAATACAATTCCTTGATTTTTGAAAGTGGCATTTTACTTATTAATTCTTTGTATTTCTATGGGATAGTTGTGGCGTAATTGTATATTAGTTGTTTTGGACCTTTAGTTGCAAAGCAATCTAATCATTGCAGACATGATTTTCATAATGAAACCCTACCTTTGTGCATAATAGGTGGATATTGCAACAAACATAAATAGGTAAATTGATAACTGGTGGATTTTAATGATGTACAAATATTGGTAATAGGTGGGTTTCAAAAATTTCCAAAACCTAGGTATTTGACACCATGTGTGTTAATGGGATTTTCATTTTGCCAAATACCCCTCCCCCCTTTGGATATTAAAAAAATTGATATTCAGCCAACACATCTTGAGAACTAGCTTTTATATTGCCTAGGTAGGGTAGGTTATAATGTTGATTTATTTATTTGCTATTATTATTTCTTATATAGATACAATCTATATCCTCAATTGACAATATATCCAAAGAAGGGTATGAAGGCCTTGCATCTTTTCCCATTCCCTTGGGTCTCCAATGAGACCTTTGCCATATAGCCACAATTAATCATCCAATCAAAGAAGGAGATACGAGCTTGGGAAAATGAAGACACAATTATGTTTGAACTTGGAGAGAATGTTTGGGGTAATCCCTTCCATTTATTTTAATTGGTGTCCCAAAAACTATAAGGTGCAACCTATTGAATAAAATTTATAATCTATTTCAATATAAATAGGGTGTTTGTAATTCAATATGAAAACATATTTAAAATATACCTAATATATTTAGAAATATATTTAGAATACGTCATTATTTCAAACTAAAAAAATATCTTTTTATTTTAGGTGCTTGTTGAAATATAAAGAGTGACCTCTTGAAAAGAAAATGCAAACATTGAGTTTAAGTTTCTCCACACGAGATGAATGCTTTTAAGCTTGGAGGTAGAGTTTTAAAATACATATAAGGAGGAGGATGGTGCCTCCTTCGAATTTGAACTATGATGAGTCCAATGTGAGAGTATTGTTATTCTATGTCCCAATTTGAGCTCTGATTCTTTAACCATTTTCTTGCTTGGTTTGTGTAGTTGATGTGGTTGTGAGGTGAACGAGAAGTGCCTTGGTTTAGTTTTACCTTGAAGTTTCCTTGCAACCTTCTTGTCATGACATGATGAGTTAAGGAGTGCACTCCAAATTTGAAAGTCTTTCACAACACACCATATCAAGGAATTACGTTAATATCATTTGGCAATCCTTTGAGGATATATTAGTTACTTGTCACTTGCCTTATATTGATTGGCCTCCAACAAAGGATGTTAGTAATCCACTTAGCACAATCATTTATGAGTATGGATTTTCAAAACACATTTTGGTGCTGCCCATTATAGACTCTGTGTTTTGTTACACACATTTTGGGTCTGTAATAGATGCTTGGTTTGTGTCTGTAATAGGTATAGGATCTCTTACAGACTCAAAATGTGCATACCAAGACACAAAGTCTATAATGGGCAGCACCAAAATGTGTCCGGGCATCTGCAGACACATTTTGGACAGGCAAACAGGCAGTCAGGGAAAAAAGAAGTAGGCAGTATAAGGACCCTTTGCTTACTTGAGGTCTTCAATGCCCATGCCTGTAAGCTATAGAACCTCCCAGTTCCTCCTCTAGGAAGGCAGGGCCTAACAAAGAGCAAAAGACCTACTATTGCCAGCTTTTGCCACCAAACTAGAAGCTGTCATAATGAGTAAAAAAATGAAGCATATTTATAATGTTTCAAACCGACCCAAAAGCCTTTGTGGTTTTCACTTTATAGGCTACCATGGTATCAATGTAGGTGCTGGTTCATTCATTCATTCATTCATTCAAACTGCTCATTATGCCTAAGGGTGATGGCTGAGTGATATGGCCTGTGTTTGGTACCACAACCCGCTAGTGAGCATGTGAAGATCTGTTGTGTGCTGTATCATTGTGGCTTGACTTGAGGTTATTGCCAACAAGCAGTTCACTGTTGTGTTCTAAAGAAAAGGAAAAGCTACAAAAAAGCCTATTATGTAAGAAAAAATGACATGAAGCAATGCCCAGTACTTTATTCCTTGATATGTCTTTTGATAGGCAATATTTATATCATCTACAGATAAGTTCAAGATAATTTGATCATGTCTTTTGACTGCGTACCTTTTTCAAAAAGAGGCAAATCTGAGTGTGACATACAACCTCAGTGGTAAGGATGGCCTGCAACCCAACCCGAACTTCCAAAGCGAAGAGTTGGTAGATTTCTATACCCCCTTCTCTGACGTGGTGCCTTAGATGCCTACTATTAAAGATAAGGGCCTGAGGCAGGAACCTTTGAGTGCGAGCCTTTGTAGTTGTGGGATAAATAGTACATACATACCATTGAACAGATGAGTGTGGTGCATGTATGTGGTTAAGGAAATACTAAGTAAGTGTAATTGGGGATCTTACTTTTATGAGCTTAAGTGTAGAAAATTTGAGATGCTAATCAAGCTCGATTTGGGTTTGTCTTTTTGCGCCTTTTTCTGTGTTCTATTTGGTTCTGTGTAGAGTTGTGTGGTTTTCCTTGTTTTGTCAAGTAGCTTAATAATAATACTTTTGTTTTGTATGATTTGCATTTTGCATGTTTTGCCACCCTATATAAATTTTGAACTCATAATTTCTTAGGAGAGGATGAAAATATCTACCATCAACATACTTCCCAACATGAAGTAAGAGTAGTGTTGTCTTTGTTTTAAATGATCAAACTAGTCAAACCTTGTGGTAAAACAATGTGACTCTGGGCAATGTGTCACACTAACACTCAGACAGATCTCGTTAGGAGTATTTAGCGTCTCTTATGCAAAGCCCCACCTGCATTCCTGTAAGTGTGAGTATATAACATTGAATGTGTAAGTATTACACATGTACAAGAGTGTAAAATGAGGAGATAGTTTGCCTCATTAACAGATGTGAAAAAGAAAAAGAAAATCCTGTAAATGATGTTTTGTGTTAACAAATGCAGATAAGGTGATCAGAGACAGAGGTAAGATGTAGAAAAAGAAGACAAAATAGAGATTCTAAAATGTGTGAATGAGTGTTAGCTTTTGGGGCCCTTTTCAAAAAAGTTGCTTACAGGGACACTGTTACTGAGTCACCTTGAGGCATAACTGGAGAAAGGGCCTCAATCCTGAGCTTTGGAATCTGGAATGTTGATTATGCATATTGTGGGACTTGTCCTTTGTGTCAAAAAAAAAAGAGAATATGCATATTGTGCCAATGAGTGTTGTTTGCATGATTTTATAAATCAATGAAACTTAGGGAATGATGATAATATCTGGGCATGGAATTTTTAAAAGTGCTTGGAAAGCACCCTGCTGAACAATTAATAAATGAAACAGCCAAGCTGGTACCCACCAGTGTTGTGCAGTTAATTGAATTTGGTGAGAATGGGAGTTTTGGGTCTCTTAGAATCCATATATTTAAAGAACCTCAAATTGCAGAAAATGTTGATTTATACTATTTTAAAGAACCTGCCTGGTTTCAGTTTTTTCATTTCGCAATCATGCATGTTCTTTACAAGATTGAATATGTCAGAACACAAAATAAACAGTTATATGTCATGGTTTTTAGTCTTGAGAGCCTTGTCATGTGTTGCAGTTATTAACAGGTTCTTTGAATTAGGTGTTGTCATCTCTAACACCATTTTTTGTCCAACACATATGAAAATCTATGTGTTTTCTTACCGTAAATTGCATCTCCTATGATGGTTATACAACTCTCAAGAGCTTAAGCTTCTGATGCACCAGTCTTCTTGTTACATATACTTTTCTTTACGAACATATGAAATCTTCTAAATATGAAAGCTAGAACTAGATGTCCTTGGTTGCCAAACCAAAAAAACAAATTGTACTATCCTTCTTACCTGAGGGGACATGGTGAGTATTCCAGTGGTGACCCGGCTCTTTTCATCATTTTTGTATCTCGGAAGTAGAGTGAACAGACAGACTGGAAACATCTGGAGGTGGAATGTGAGGTAGAGCATGACAATGGCTGTGGCATCCTTGGAGCTTGGATGTTGTTGAATTTCTGACATCTACGGCTTAGACACCCCCATTGCCGCATGTTGAAGGACAAAGTAGCAACAAAGCAAATAATGTTGCATGTTTCTCTTTTCTTTTGGGTGAGCCAGTCATGCATTGCTTCCACCATGTGGAAGTATCTGCTTGGATGAGGGACACATGCATGTGACTTTCTATTTGAGGTTTGCTGAGTTGGTTTTTCCTCTATGAGCATACATGCATGTAGGTGTATGTCATTTTGTCCAAATGGGCTGAAATTTGATGCTAGCTTCCACCACTTTCGCATGCAGCCATGGGTACTTCAAACAAGAATCTGGCTATACTACCATACCTAGGACTCATGTTTGGCACTAATTAATTCTTAAGAGGGCCAGATGAAAAAAAAGAAAAAACTAAGAACAATTTGTTACAATTATAGAGAATTGGACCCAGTTCAAAACACAAGATAACTTCGAAACTTACTGATTGACAAAGCATGTGCTTAGAAAATATTGTTGAAATTCTGAAATATTCAGATTGGGGCTGCTGGAAGTTGGAACTCTCTTTTTTTCAATTAAAAAAAAATTTCAACAAGATTTGCTAAACATGAATCAGTGGTACGATATCTATCATTTAAAAAAGACTCATCAAATTTTCTTCCCAAAGTGATTGTGGAACATAGGATTCACACTCCAATAACCAACCAGAACCTTGTAGGCACACCGTTGGCTGTTCTCAAATTTTATTGCAAAAAAAGGAGTTGGGGACTATTTCCTAGTTTTCATATGGCTCCATGTTAAGCAGGTCCACCTGCAGCAGTACAATGGATTGTTCACTGTACTTTAGATGAAGTACGACTTTCAAATAAGTTAGAAATGGTTGTGGTCATGTAAATTTCTACAAGATACAATAGTCTGTGCAGGGCCCAGTTAAAAAAAATGGACTGATTCTGATTGGCCCAGGTGGTGACATTTTAATTGTTCCCACCTTAAGTACTCCACTTTTTCATGCTTGCGGGTGGGACTCTGGGAACAATTAACACTCTATGTTGGATGTGAGACACACAGCTAGAGGTGAAAATTGGGGGTGCTGGTGGTGATGCTCTTGGTGGACTAAGTACATAGATTGAGAAGAATGAATATGTGGGTGTAAATCTAAAGGCTCATGCATTTGGGGATTTGATTGGCAGCTTTGCATCCAATTTCAAGTTCACTGAATTTTACTGTAATTGAGAAGTTTTCACCAGCCCACAACAATAACATGATGCGCACTTGGAAAGGGGAAGGGAGAGCCATGCATCCACAACTCCTGCAACAAATTGTTTGCTTCCAACGCCTCATATTCCACAAAGCTTCTCTTTGTGTGTCATGCAGAAATTGACAAATGGTTGTCATCTAGCTGAGTTGTCTGTTGCACATCTCATTTTTTTAATGCAAAGTAGTTTTTTAAACCCCTCTTTTCCAAGATATAAATATTCAAAATTCAAATTGCTAGTCATGGCCCATCCATGTATGTTATTTGTACTCCTCAAACTCATATTTTCACAATCAATGAATTATTTACGGAATTCTGTTAAATAATTTGTTGGTCACTCCAGCTTTCATCTACCAGCTATTTACTCAGCTTTTCAAGGCAACATATGAATTCCCAATTCTCAAATTTTTGGTAGAGAATTTTGCTGTGGGAAAATTTAATTGAAAATAACAGTATAATTTAAGCTATTACCTACTGAAAGCCACCAAAGTTTGAAAACTGTTACCTTGAGATCCACACATTTCAAATAACACTAACAAATATTCTGTTGCAATTTTTAGACCTTCCTTTGTTTGGTCCTATTTCATTTGGCTCTCCTAATCCCAACTATGTACATGAAGTCCTTGTTCACTTTGTTGGGGTTTAGAGTTTAGGTTTAGGGTTTAAAACTAGAGAGTTCAATTGTTAGGGATCTCATGAAAATCAAGCTTCAAACTTTGATGATTTTCAATAGAGTAACTAGACCTAAATTTATACCCTTTTAGATTGTAACTGGCAATGTTTTTACAGCAGCAGGTGGCAACTGTGAACCAAGTTTTTACACCATGTGACTAAAAAGGAGGAAGATAAAAAATACCCTCGATTGTGAAATTCTTGATGTAATTCTTGTGTATAGAAGTAAATTTGGATTGTGGATTTTCACTGTTTTAGTTTAAAAATAATATTATATTTTGTTCATGGCCATCGCATGACCCTGCTATCATGCACTGGTACCATGCATGCATCCCAACATATATCTAGGGCTAGATTTACTAAAGGACTCTTGCCAAATATTTTAAACCCAAAAAATATGAATTGGCTGCCATGGGTTAGAAAGTAAACATTTTGCTAACGGTTAATATGGCTGCCATTTGTTTCAAACTAATCGAATAAAGAAATAACATACACCCATTATGGATCTTGTGACATAAGTTCAAATGGCTTAGTGTTTTGTTGAAACAGTAACACCTAGTGGTTAATGTTTTAAACATGGTGCATGCTACCATGTTTCATGCCACAACAGTAGTAAACTTAGCCATCATTGTTGTAAAATTGAAACTTGGGTCCCAAGTTTTGCATTGAAACGTCAGTAATAAGTGGCCATTTTTGTTTCAATGAAAAACTGAAGTTAAATTTCCTACCAAATAATATTTAAAACCATCAAATCCATTAGTGAAATAATGACCTGTGATTCCATATTTGTTGTTGAATCACTGATTTCAAGAATGCAAAAACATTGGTTTTCCAGTTGACCACTAGCCTTAGTGCTATAAGTTCAATATTGTCATATTTCTCACCAAAATGTTGGCAAGTGGTTTTGTTGGCCTCCAATGTTTCTTTGAGCAAAAATTACATAATACCATGTATACCATGTATAATGATTAACAATTACAATAAGTAGGCCAGTAAGAATTAGGTGAAAAATTAGGCATAGTAACAAAAAAGGTCTCAAAAATATCCATCACAATGGCTCTAATTGATAACCAACTATTGTTTCTACTCTCTTCTATGAAATTATTATTGATATTCAGGTGCATCAAGTTGTGCCACATTTGAGAATAACTTAAATCCATTGCTTTAGGGTTCAATGTTTCAAAGCTTTGAAACAATAGTGGCAACTTGTATTTGCAGAACTGGTGGAGATGAAGGTTTGACAAGTTGTGATCAAAAGTTGCTTACAAACCTGAACTGGTTTTCCTACTGTACCTGGAGAGCACGTTACTCGGTGCAAAAAGCGACCAGGCTTTATGAAAAGATAATTGCCATTTAAAGCCTTTGGGTGTGGGCTTTACAGGAATCAGGCCTTCACTTAGCTCCGCCTTGCAGGGCCCGTAATTCTTAAAGTCCACTACCTTGAGCTTCACCTGTTCCCTTGGGCTTTACACACGTTATTTTTTTAAAGCAACATAGGTGCATATTATTCTTGTATCTTTATGTTCATTCTTCAAAACCACCATGAACAACCATTCATCTGTTAGTTATTATAAATATCTTAATGATACAGAGATGCCACATATGCTGCCCCCACTCCAAAATAATTATTGTTGATTAGCCAAAAATTTGGCATCTCCAATGTTTTAGTATTAGATGTTTCATCATGTGAATCACAGATGCCAAATTCTTGTTGCATACGAAAAAGGTCAATTCACAAACAGTGTTTCAACCATTTCACAAACAATTGGACAGAATTGATGAACTGACTCTGAAACACTAAAACATGTCCCAACAAGTTCTAAAAACAGTGCAGAAACAAGCCAACAAAAGCCACATTGCATGTGAACCATCATACAAAAATAATATTTGTGTAATGTTATGCAGTTTTTGTTCACTTGGCTTTGTACTATGCAACAAAATATCATTGGATTGTGCTCTCAATGTTTCAGAGTGTCTTGTTTCTACTTAGTGTTATGCAATGCTCTATGTTTTCTATCAATTTGAATCTGCACTCCATCTTCAACTGCTGTTAGCCTAGGTTCAAGTGTTTTGTGGTCACAATATTACTTTTGTTTAGTGTTGCATGATGCTCTAGGTGAACAAAAAACAATCAGAGTTACTTCTCTTGCACCAATCTAACACTTAATGACACAGAGTAAATGATGGTTCATATCCCCCAGGTGCATATCTTTTGATTACAAGAGTCCATTGCCCAGAGGAAAACCAAAACACTAAACAAATCAGTGTTGTATGGGGTCCCTGAGCTTCTCATCCCAGAACTGAACTGTAATTTATCAAGTCTCTAAACTCTTTTCCAAATATTCCCATTAATGAAGAGTGCCTTGGTTTCATACCTTTAGTCAGACATAGGTCATTGACCAGTGGGTCATGGCACTGCTCGAATGAAAACAGAGAACACAAAGAATAAGTGTAAATGGGTAGTAGCTGCTGCCTTGAAATGCATGCCTGGTTCACCAATCCCACAATAAAGTGTATGAGGCCAGTAGTTACATATGCAAGAAATTTAGTATGCACTGTGACTAGCCCCTTTCCATAGAAACTTTGTGAACCTGAACACAAAAGAAAGAAAAGATAGCTTACCTAGGAACCAGGGTACTTAAACTTGTGCCAAACATCACACTGTTAGCAGCATACCATCAAAAAAGTTTGCCCACTAAAAGCTTGGAACAAGAAAGGGAAAACAGCTGCATTTACAACAGAAATTTGATGAATTGCAAAAAGGTAGAGCCATTTTCAGAAAATTCATGTCCATGTTATTGCTCCCTCCCTTGCTCCGGACCTGTAGGCTGAATTGGACACTAACATTCACCTAAATGATATAAGTAAAAACAGAGATCAAAATTCCAAATGAATTTTTTTTCTCTTGCACAACCCACACTTTGGACCTGCATGTGCCCATCAGTGTAACCACTGTGAAGTGTGCATCTACACTCTACTTCAAGCCATACAATATGGTACCTGTCAATCATAACAAATCTCATTTCGGGCCATCTTTCTAAACAATTTATTGTTAGGCAACCAAACTTATGCATGCTTGATACCTCATGAATCTAACAAATCAAAGTAGCAAGGTAAAGAAGGTTAAGATGGCTCTAGGCTGACTTTCTCACTAGGGTGCAGACAGCTTTAAAATTTCAGAACTGAAAACACCAGACTAGACCAAATGATAACTAAGCAGTAAAGTGAGATCTAGGACCAACAATGAGGATCACCTCATCACAATAAGGACATCTTTCCATTACACTGCTTGGATCACAAATTTTGTGATCACAACAACTTTCCATTAAGCTTTTTCAATTAGCTGTGCTCAGTCATCTCACAGTCAATTGCGAGAGCCATGAGAGTTGTGAGTCAAATTGTGACTCACCATGTAGTGAGATCTGTTCCTTTTTTTCATGAGAACATGCGTTCCCAGACTTCTTGATATGATTAATTCCATATTTTCAATGCACTAGCAGCTCTCCAATGAGAAGAGACTATCCCTGCAGCAAGAAACAAGGCTCTATGTCAGTGGCTTTCCATTAGGCTGCTGTGATCACAGCACACTGCGTAATTTTGATGATCCCAGCCTGATGGAAAGAGACCCCTACCCTTGTGAGAAATTAGTCCAACACACTCATCATATCAGTGGCAAATACTTGGCGAGACCTAACCAACCAGCCGAGGCTTCTGTGCCATGAATAGGGCAGGCAGTGTTTCTACAATTGCCTTTACTAAGAACCACTGGCAATGGCGTTGATAAACCTACAGCAATGTGCAGATTAACCTGCAGGATCTGAGTGCACACTATGTGCCAATTGAATTTTTTTCTCTCAAATGTTGGACCAGGAAAATATAACTAGGGTTTCCATGCAAGATTGTAGTATGAAATCCACGGTACGCGGCTCACCCAACCCCTATGTGCACTCGAGTCGTGGATGGTGTACTTACAGTCTCCAAGCATATTCCACAGCTTGATAGTCTTGTTCCGGGAGCCAGAGAGATCTGTCGTTTGAATGGAACGCTGCATAGATCCTTGGTGTGTCCTGCAACAGGCCTAGTAGTCGCACCTGTATTGAGATCCCACAGTCTGAGGGTTCTGTCCCGGGAGTCGGACAGCGCGAACTAGTCATCTGAGGGAATAACAAACTCCTGGACAAAATGCGGGTGACCAGTTATGCGGCGGCGTGCGAAGCCGTCGTCTCCATCTTCTCTATACCGTGCCACACGATGATGCTCTTGTTCCGGGAGCACTACAGGATAAGAGATCGCGATTGTTGAGTGGACAGGCGATGGCTGTCATCCAGGCCCACCTGTCCTTTGAGCGTCCCCTCAGCACAAGCATCTCCGCCATAATTTCGCCGCGGTAGTTTCACACCACCTCCCTTCCACAGGTGGCCTGCGACAACTCTTTCCCGGCGGAAAAAAAGAAGCGCTCGAGAGCGAAGAGCACAAGTCGCAAACAAACGCGCGTACGGGGAAACCACGGTCGCGAGCGGAAGGAAGACCAGCGCTAAGAGTGCCGGACAACTTTAGAGATCTACAGACCCTGGCGGTTTTAGGGTTTTAGTCTCTCATCCCTTAAGGCTTAAGAACTCCGTGCCATACAGCCAATTTTATCTTTTCTTTTTGGGAAAGAAAAAAAAGAACGTAGCTAACAAAATGTCTCTCATCCCATAAGGCCTAATAGAACTCCATGCCATACACCCAATTTTGTCTTTTCTTCCTGGAAAAAAAAGAACGTGGGTGGAAAAACAGAATCTCTGATCCAATTTAAAGTCTGAGAGCAGCTCCAGCGGTGCTCAGTACGTGACTCTGCAAAAATATTTCTCACATCCAAGTTTAGTTATTACATTTTTTTCCAATCCCACCCATAAAAGTAAAAGTCGGACTGCAAAATGGGTGGGCGACTACTAATTGGAACCCACCTGGACCAATCATTACGATTGGCAATTCAGAAACAGGGAACAGCAGTCAGATCATATTTATTAGAGTCTTCTCTGGGAAGTGTTACCTTTTGCTGTGCCCTTTACCAGCCTCAGCAAAATTGTACAAAATACAAAACCCGTTTTGCTGAGCCAAACTCACATATTTTGACTTTGTTCATTCAATTTTAATTTCTAGGGTCAAATACTGCTGTTTATTAGTGTAAATTTGAGAAAAAAATGCTTAAAGATTTGGAAAAATCACCAAACTTTAGAAACCGCAAAACTGAACAACAAAAAACCCTGTGGGTAGAGATGTTTTGGTTAAATTGATAAATGACCTCATAACTGAAATTCCAAATACATTACACATACTTGGATTCAAGATAATGTATTTGATTTTCAGTGAAACAACTTGAAAAAGCTGGAAGGGAAAAAAATTGTAACGGCTCAATTTAGTTTGATAAACAAATTGGGTGCAATAGTTGAAAAGTGTAACCTTGATCAATTGGTTTTATGATTGTATACAATTTAGGTGAGTCCAGCCTTGGGCAGATATCTTGAAAATTCGAATATCAGACCCCGATATCATATTTAATATTTGTTAGATATCACATTTGTCATCTATCAGATATCACAAATTGTGAGATCTAGGGTGATAATCTAACCGTCAAATCTCAAGGTTATGAAATTCAAACATGTAATATTTGGATTGAACAAACTGTGGAATCCAGGCAAGATATCAAATCCGTGCTCTGATCCAAATATCAGGTCAGGTACCTAGGTTTGAGTAAATTCTTTTTATAAAAAATTCAATTAGGAGTTAGGTTTGAAAAAGAAAAACCATCTTGAGGGTTTGAAGGAGTCACCATTCAAAACGTGGTTGCCTCAAATCCTATATCTCATGCTCCTACCTTATAAAAGGGCTTGGGCCTATACGTCATGCTGATACCTTGTAATAGGGCCCAAGCATGACCCTATGAGTCATGCTGCTACCTTATGAAAGGGCCCTAGCATGTTGCTATAGCCAGACCTTTCCTTTGTGTTATTAAAGCTTGTATTACCTCTTCCCCTTCTCATTTTGTAGGTTGAAGTTTGGAGCTTTTCTTGGTGACAATTGACAACATTTTGTTATGGAGTAAGTTTTTCTTTCCATTTTTTTTCCCTTGTCTTTTTAAAAAAAATTTTAATTTTTAATTTTAATTTTAATTTATACTTTGTTGTTATGATTTTTTAAAGTTCCAACTTCCATGTTTGATTTTTTAAAAAAAATTGTGAATTTTTTTTAACAAGACATTTTGTGCATTAGAATAATTGTTTGCACATCAATCTAATAATGAAAATGAGTTTTATTCTTGCTTGTAAATGTTTGCTTTAGTTTCTTTTAGGCATCCATATTTCACCCTAAACCCTAGACCAAGACATTTTGCTTGAGTGTTTCCACCTTTGGCCTTGTTAAACATTGCGTGAAAAATGGAAGGTTCTAGTGCAAATGAAAATGCATTCCAAAATGAATGTTGTGAAACATTTTTGAATGAGGTTGAATGTGAAGACAAATATTGGAAGAAACTCAAGAAAACCCAAGTTTGCAAATTAATGAAAGTAAAGTTCTAGAAAATGACAAAGAAAAAATTAAGCAAAATTTGGAATTATTGCATTCCCAAAGGAAAAAAATAGAGGCCTCATAATAGGAATGTGTTATGTTAATTTTTCTATGTAAATGATAATGTAAAAATGATACTTGATGCACCTCGAATCATGCATTGTATATTTTGTTATTCCAATCCTTTGTTTTCCTTGAATTCAAGAATGAAATTAAGGAAGGGTTTAGTATCTTATTATAAGATAAGTGGAATAACATGTTTGAGAAAACATGTTGATGTTGACCATGTAGAAAATTTGCGAAAATTTGAACAAGAAGTCAATTTTGTGGTGAGATGAAATTTGGAGAGGTAGCATACTAAAGAATGGGCAAATATATCAAGTTCATCCATTTTTATTTTTTCGCTTCCAAAGAGAACTTTATTTGGAACATTTTTAGTTGTAAAAAGCCATTTGTTTTTATAAATTGTGGAAAGTGTATGGTTAAAGCATTTGATCTTATATGTGTCCTCAAGTATAATTCCTTTCATGAAAGTTTTTTTCACGTGATGTTCTACTGGGTATAATGGAAAAAACCAAACAAACAAATGTTTTACCTTTTTTAGAAAAATGTCATTCTACCATTGTTAGTTTTGATCTTTGCATGTCCAAAGGTGTTCATGATGTTTTTGCCCTAGATATAACTTGCTTGGGATTTAATTAAAATCCAATGCATGTAATTCTAGGTTTATTTGAGGTTTTTAATACTATAACACACGCATTGTAAAAAAAAAGACTAATCTTTAGATGAATATGACATGAGAAATAAGATTGTAATAGATGTTAAAGATGAAGGTTGACATTTGAATATAATGACAAGTGTTTTCAAGTTTATAGTGAAATGTGAAGCTTTAGGCTTGGAGGAGAGTTATTAGGAACATGTTTTGGGCATGTTTTTTCCAAAGCTTGTCAATATGCCATCAATGATGAAATTTTTTGTAAATATTTTAAATATGTTTTCATAAAGTTTACCCAAATAGATTTACAAAAATGCATCATTTGGCTAAATAAATTTTATAAGGTAAGAATGAAATAAGGTTTGCATTGAAGTTGGTTTAAAGCCAAGAAAATTGAACACTCTAGTGAAAATTACATCAATTTTATTTTCAAAGATTATGATTTTTGTTTTTGTTTGCGTAAGTTTTTTTGTTTATGGAAATTGTAAATTGTTTTGTTGATATTTGATTTGTTCGTACAAGTTTGCAAATAAGATCATATTGTTCCAAACAATGGCAATTTAAGGTAACAAATGTTTTATGTCATAGTTAGGAAACACCAATGAAAATTATTAGCCATGTGCCTTCATTTCTAATTTGGGATGTTTTTAAAATCATTATTGATATTCTTTCTTTGATTGTGAATGTTTGTGTACTTAACTAATCTTGTGGGCATTGGTTACTTTCTTATGCCTTATATGTAAGAATTATCATGGAATTGAAATCAAAAGAAAACATGGAATGGCACCCTCTATGGCTAATTTGATGGAAGATGATATGGCTATGGCTTCAAAGTTGTCTACACATGTTGTCAACATTAGAAAACAAGTATGTGATGTTTTACATGGTTTTCTTTCATTCGTAATGAAATATGAAAAAAATAAAACCCATAACATGTTATTTCTAATCTTAAACCCAATATTTAAAAGTTTTAGGTTGGTTTCTTCTTTTATTGGTTGAAAACAAGTTATTTCTATGGTGGAAACTTATGACAGACAATATTTGTTTTCAATATCGTTGAAATGCCACCATGTACTTCACCTTGTGTTGGAATTTGAAATTGTGGTAGATTGGTTGAATGATGATTCTTGTTTTGGCATTTTTGAAATGATTGTTGGGATTGGTGAGTTGGCTAAGGAGTTGGTAAATATGGGATTACAAATGTTTTGAAAATACTACGTTGATGCAAAGGACATTAAGTGTCCATTGGAGTGATGGGGAAAAAATGAATCCTTGTTTCCAATAAATATATTTAATATTATAATTCAAAAAAATTAAAATCAAATTTAAGATCAGACCCAATTTTTAAAAATCACCAAAATCATTAAAACCAAATAATATTAAAAAAAATTGATATTCACCCAACACTAGGTGAATCCAATCACATTAAAAAAAAATCAAATAAAAAAAAAAAAAAACAAATGGTCTAACTTAAGTAAAGAAACATTTCAAAAATTTGAAGCATCCTCCACTTTTAGTTTACAAAATGGTTTTGTGATGAAATGAGTTACTTCAAATTCTAAAGGAATATAAAAAATATAGACCTTTTTTCCTAGACCTAACATTTACATGAGGAGTTGGACCACAAGGATACTTAAAACTTGGTTCATATGTTCATAGATATGATGGCCGATTGTTGTTTTAAAAAAAATAACCATTGGGTACTAAGTTTGTTTTTGAAATTTGTTTAGATCACATAGGTTATCAATATCAATTTTTTTTTCAAATAGATTAACCAAAAAAATTGGGTAATAATTGTTAGTTATGCATAAAGGTAGGTTATCAAATAACCGGTTGATAACCACATATTATCATGTTGGTTATTAGTTGATTATAAATTTTTTTAAGAAATAATTTTTTCCATTTAATTTTTTTTTGTATTAATTTTTAAAAATTGGTAACTTACTCGGGTGAAATTTTTAAAAGATGTACCACTCAAAACAAAAAAAGACCTAGTCCTTAATGCAATTTTTTATTTTTTATATTTTGATCTTAGCCAATATTGACAAATTGTTAAAATCAAATATTTTATGATACAATATCTTAGACCATCACAATTATAGATTTCATAATATCATTAATTTTATGTTCCAAATATGGTAAAAAAAGACAAGGTAAATGAATATAGAAAATAATGGTGCTATGACAAAATTTTGATACACCTTAAAAAATTTGGACCCATTTGAATGATAATTGGGTCAACTAAGTAAATTATTAAACTTTTGAAAATTCTATATTAAGCAATCATTATCAATTTAATTGGTTATAAAAAAATAATAACCATTTGACAAGTTATTAATAACCAACTTGATAACCTAGCCAAAATTCAATAATTAATCAACATTGGTTCCGATTTCTACTTAATAATCTTTTCTTGTTACTTACTATATTCAAATTATTTTTATTAATCCTAATTTCCTTCTTTTGGGTGACTGTACTTAAACCTCTTTTCCAATTAGAGAAACACATTTCCTTTTTTTTTAGGCGAGTGTTTTTGTAATGCCTTTTTGTGTTCATTGCTTTGCGTTCCACATGTCACACCAAATTTTTTGCCTTGCCTTTTTAGCTTCTAATTACCTACGCACCTTACAACACATTGGTTAATCCCATTGTTCCAACCACTTGGGATAGATTTAAACTCTCTATCTAGACTCGTTAGACTTGCTAATAAGACTAAGTCCTAGTCTAATTTGAAGCAACCCAAAAAGCCATTTGCTTTTGGGGTCCTTTGGAACCAATTCTTAGAGTCGACCTCAAAAAGGACTTAGATTGAAATAATACCAAGTTGTCTTGGGGCCCTTTGGAACCAACTCCCATAATTGGTCCAAGAATGACTTAAGCCAAGATAACACCAAGTTCTTTTGAGGCCATCTGACACACCCTTTCCCACTTGCTGCCTTGCGTTCCACGTGCCTCACCAAGCTCCTCTCGTGTTGACTCCTTTAGCTTTTAGCTACCTACATACCCCACAACACATTTGGTTAGTCCAAAAGTTTCAACCACTTAGGATGAATTTAAACTTGTTATTTAGACTCATTAGCCCTTGCTCTTGAGGCTAAATCTTAATCTAATTAGAGTTAGCCAGGGGCTTGGTTTTTAGAATTGGTCCACATGGTTTTAAAATCGAATCAGCACCAGGTTGACTTGGGGGCCTTTTGGGACCAACTCCCAGAGTTGGTCTAAAGGACTTAGGTCCTGATGATTCGAGTCGTTTTAGGGCCAACCCCCTTTTGGTGGCTTCAAAACATTAAAGGGACAACTTTTAATCGTCCCAGGTGCTTTAGTAGGCTTGCCCCCTTTTAGGCGACATAGGACAAAGCTTAATCTTTCGTTGAGGGTTTTAAGGGGATAGTGCCCTGCACTATAGTCCCAAAAAAAACCCCAATCATTTTCTTGGTTAGCAAAAGCTTGAGCTCCCACCTTAGCCCATCCAAACCTTGAGGTCCAGATATATCTTGATTTTTAAAGGAATCAAACCTCATGGAGCCATTTCTTGCTTAACTTTCATATCACTTTAGTGCCCCACTAAAGTGGTCTTAATATGAGGCCCCACATCCATTTAAGACATCTTTTAAGTAGAAACGCATGTCATTCACCCCCACCTTTGGGAGGTTTACATCCTCGTAAACACAAATAACATGTCGCCCTTGTGATAACAAGTCCACCCTTTTTGCCACCTTTTCATTTCAAGCCTTTAGGAGAGTAACTAGTTTTCGACTCAATTATAGTTTGCATCCTAAACTTTTTCTATTAGATGTAGAAGGAATCTAAGACAATTTTCTTGTTTGTTTTCATGATGGTCCCCTAAATTGCACTACATCCCTTTAGGGCCTACTTTTTTAACCAAGTGACATTCCCCCTTTTTAGGCCCCCTCAAAACACTTGAGGGTGAAGTTTCATGCCTAGGCTTGTTTTATCAGTGACTTTGGGCAACCATGCCAGGGTATGACTATAAAACGTGCCAGCAGATAGTGCCGATTTGGGCCCTAAACCAAATTGGGCCCCCTTTGCCTTAAAAGGACATGGTTTGTGACTCCATGCACTTGAAACCTCATTCCCACAAACTAATTCTTAATTCGGGGACATGCCATTTAACGTGTGGATCATTACCACAATAGCCCTCCCAAAAGAATCACAATGGGTGAAGCCCACCCATTTAGACCACTTGCCAAAAATGGTGGAAAAGTTTGAATTGGAGCATGGCCATGAAATGGGAAATAGGAACACACATAAAGATAAGTCCAACACATCAACATAGCGTTGATGAGGACACCAACCTCCAAAAGTTGAAGGGTGAAAACAAAACCTAAAAAAATGAACATATATCTAAATTAAAGCTAAAACAAGATGGCAATCGATTTGAAGTTAAGATGTATGAAATGATGTAAACCATGGAAGTAAGTAAGTGAAGGTTGAATTGAGGTGATGACAACCAATGGAAATGGACCTAATGAATTGAACTCAAAAGAAACTTTCCACTTGATAATGTATTGTTTGCTAATTTATTTTGTCTATTTCATAGTTAAGATGCACTCTACTTCCCTAACAAACTTGTGTTTGATGAAGTCGAATTTTAGGTGATAGGTTTGTTTTCAGTCCTTCCTTTTTTTGTCTTCACGAATTGGCTTTAATATGAACACATGGAAGGTTAAGTAGGCTACTAACGTCGTTGGTAGTGAACCTTTTTCGGCTCCAAGGACAATTGCATGTTGGTCTCCTTCTCGCTAACCACAAGGGTTTTCAACACCTTTATGGTTTGAGCCATGGTGTTCATGGATAGCGAAGAGGGACCCTCTTCAATTTGAAGGGCTTTAAATTTGGTCTATTCTAGTTCCATCTTTAATCACGTTACTTCTCTTGTGGCTTGGAGGATCTTTTCGGCTTCAAGCTAGAATTTCACCTCATAGGCTTCTTTTGTTGCTTGGGCTTTTTGAGCCTCTTGAACCACTTGACCCTCTTGGGCTCTCTTAGGCTTTCTTGGGCTCCTCCATTTGCTTGGATGCCTTGATTGGTTTCTTTGGAATATTAATAACTTTTGAGTTTTCTTTTTCCTCTTCATTTGATTTTAAGGAGTTATAAGAAGATCGAAGTTGTTCTACCACTTGGATAGTATCCTTGGAGGCTTCCCCTTTTGAAGACTCCTTGCCTATTGATGCCTTTCCTTCCCCACTTTTCGGGTTAAGGGGCCCAAAGGTCTTTTCTTTCTCACTTTTGGGCATCTTGGGAAATTTCTTAGTAGAGCCTAGTTCAATTGCTACTGCCAACTTGGCCAACATCTTAACCTCATGAGCTTCTTTTGTGGTGGCCTTCTTTGCTTTGACCATTGCCATTTCCACCTTGGTTTGGTGTGAACACTTTATGATGGGGGACACGATAACCGCTTTTTCTCCCATCTTTTCGTTTGCTAGATCAAGTTTTAGCTCGATACCAAATGACAAGCCCTTTCCCACTTATCACCTTGTGTTCCATGCGCCTCACCAAGTTCCTCTCACATGGGCCCTTTTAGCTTTTAGCTACTTGCGCACCCCACAACGCACTTGGTAAGTCCAAAAGTCCCGACCACTTAGGACATACTTAGACTTGTTACTTGGGCTTATTAGCCCTTGTTTTTGAGGCTAAGTCTTAATCTAATTGTAGTTAGTTAAAGGCTTGGCTTTCAGAATCGACCCACATGGCCTTAAAGCCAAATAAGCCCCAGGTTGATTTGGGGGCCTTCTGAGACCAACTCCTAAAGTTGGTCCAAAGGACTTAGGCCAAGATGATATGAGTTGTTTTCGGGTTAACCTTTTTTTGGTGGCCTTGAAGCTTTAAAGGGATAACTTCTAATCATCCTAGGTGTTTTAGCAGGTTTGTCACCCTTGGGCAACCCAAGACAATGTTTAATTATCTATTGAAGGTTTTAAGGGGATAGTGCTTTGCATTATAGTCCTGGAAACAATTACTGATAGTTTTCTTGGTTGGTGAAAGCCCAAGCTCCTGCCTTAGCCCATCCAGACCTTGGGGTCTAGATGTATTTCGGCTCCTAGAGGAATCAAACCTTGTGGAGCCATTTTTGGCCTAATTCTCATATTGCCTTAATGCTCCATTAAGGTGGTCTTGATATGAGGTCCTACATCCACTTAAAACATTTCTTAAATGAAAGGGCATGTCACCAACCCTCTCCCAATAACCTTGAAGCTTTAAAGGGACAACTCCTAATCATCCCAATCTTTTTAGTGGGCTAACACCTCGAATTAGCCTAGAACATTGCTTAATCATTTGTTGAGGGTTTTAAGGGGATAATGTTCCACACTATAATCCCAAGAACAATCTTTAATCATCCTTTTGGCTAGCACAAACCTGAGCTTGTTGCTGTAACCCAACCCGAACTCCTCGCTTAATAGGGTGTTCTTAGGAAGGGCTATTAATCTAGGCCAAAAATAGTGGCAACCAATTTTAGGAATAAAATTTTTGGAACCATTGAAAAGTCATGTCATGGAGTGAAAGGGTCTCCCTTGTTTTCATGGAGTGAAAGGGCCTCCCTTGTTATCTAGTGGGTGAGAGGGGGTATTTTTATTTAAGGTTGGGTTTGGTGTGGAGAGTGGACTATCCACACCACATAGGTAGGGTGTTCTTTGCGAATCATAATAGCCTAGGCCAAAAATGGCAATGAATTTTTTGAGAAGAGAAATTTCATGGAGCAATGAAAATGCCCAAACATGCATTCAAGGTGCCTTGCTTTTTTTTTTTTTTTTCTTTTTAATTTTTGGGGGGAAAATATTTTTTTTTTTTTTTCCCTTTTTTCCCATTTTTTTCCATTTTTTTTCTTTTCATTTCTCAACGAGTTCACACTCTTTTT
>Ga0116227_10001752_pt1 | contig 49144 bp, 36 predicted proteins | sample S1TSphgellanicum_FD_89693 | JGI IMG/M metagenome (GOLD analysis project Ga0116227, IMG submission 89693) | Host-associated microbial communities from peat moss isolated from Minnesota, USA - S1T2_Fb - Sphagnum magellanicum MG | ecosystem: Host-associated > Plants > Peat moss > Unclassified... | reverse complement strand
ATGTTTTATTTTTGTTTGGTTTTGCCCCCCACAAAAAATAAAATTTTCTCGTATCTTTTTGTGGAAAAGACCCCCCCCCCCCCCCCCCCAATTAATGTGTTAATTTGAGGATCCATTAGATGCATGTGTAATGTTTAATTAGGGATCCAAAGTTGCGCAATGGAATGTTGTTAAGGCTGTCACATTTATGGACAATTATACGTTGTTTATGTCACATAAACCTTATCACAAAATTGTTTCAAATTATCCCCAAACTTGGGTTTTAATAAAACTACATTATTTCACTTCCATAACCAAACATTAAGAACAACCCCTTTTTTGAGCCTTATGTGATGCCATTTATTTTAACCCATGGTTGTTTTCACCCCAAACTTGGGGTTTTGTAAAACCATCCACCCCTATACACTTTATTAAACACTAAAAATAATGTTGTTACACGCCTTTTATTTTTGTGTACTTTTTTCTCATTTTTGTGGTCATTTTGTTGCCTGTCACCAAACATTATCACATTATAAAATGGGCAATTTTGTGTGCATGTACTAACAAGCTAACACCTAACTGAAGAAAAAACAAATTCCCTAGTCAAATGTTTTAAAAAATTAGAACATAATTGTTTGGACTAGAATGTTCAATCATAGGTGAGGTCAATCTTGCTCATGAGGTTTTGCGCATTGCCTTACATCCTTGCCCTTACATTATATGGACATTTCATTACATGCCAATGTTTGGTGACAAGTCGACTTACCCTATATGAAAGTGCAATTACAAAGAAGAAAATGGAGAACAAAAAGACATGGAACCTATAAAACTTTATTACAATAAAATAAAACAATAATGAAGGAAGAAATGAGGTTCAAAGCCTTATTTTAGTTGTTAAAAGTTCCAAATTTTATGTACTACCTAAAGGTGGAGGATTTTAAATAAGCCCTATGAGTTTTGTTTGTGTCAATGTGATATGTTACACAACACCTACATGGTTTTGCAACAAGGCATAAGGGCATGATGAACGAAGGGGTGAAAAGACTTTGTTTGTCTGTTCAAGGCTTTTTGACATAGATATATATATATTTTTACCCACCCTTTTATTTTCATATAGGTAGGTGAGTAGATGAAGGGAGGCAAGTAATTATTTTAATATTTTATGACTTTTGATGGGTTGGTTCTTTATGGCAAGTTCAAATTTTGAACCAATGACAATTGAAATAAGAAATGTTTCATGAGGTTTTTAAAAAATGTATGAACTCCAATTGTTCACAATACAAATGTTCCATAAACTTAACTTTAAAATGTTCCATAATTTAATAGCACTTTTGTTATTGTTGGATGTTGTTAAAACCATAACCAAAATAAAAATTGGAATTGGGTTATTGATTCCATTTAGGTCAATAATTGGAACTTTTGAAAAAAATTGTACATGGATCAAAATTCTTGTATAATCATGTAAATTGTAATCTCCATGCTTGATTCCTTATTTTCTATTCAAAAAATTGCATAGGGTATGAGGGTGATGGAGGGGACATTTATTTCATCCCTTCATTATGACTTCATTGTTGTTGAACATGTTCTTTCAAAACTTTTTCATTTTGCGTTGTCAAAATTTTGGGATTCAAGGCTTCCCTTTTTTCAGGAAACCAAAAGATGTTGAAATCAATAAATCATATCATCTCCAAGATTTCAAGAATGAAAGGATGTTGAATGTGGCTTGGAGAGATTTGTTCAACCATATTGTTGAATGGATTTTTTTGAGTCTAACAAATGCAAAAATGAGCAAAAAAATCAAACAATAATTAGGAACCATTAGACATCAATATTTCCTTGTACTTCAACAATTTGAAGGCCTTTTCTCCTCCCACCATTGACCAAACTTCATCAGGACATTAGAATTTTCCTTAAAGTCATCATGTCTTGAAGTTTAATTTTTACCTTAAGTGTTTGTTTCATCCCCAAATGAAGGTTATCTTTAAAGTAAGTAAAACTTTGAAAAAATTACAATTCCTAGGATGAAGATCACAAAATTGAAAGTTTGGAAAAACAAATACATCAAAAGGATGTAATATTAAATAGCAATGAACCAAATAAAAACTTAGCATGGAACTCCTTTTAGCACCAAATTCAATGTTAAAAGGAGTTTCAACCCTTGTTAGATATCACAATGTTAATACGGTACTTTTTAACCCTAAACCCTAAACCCTAACCAAATGTTTGCTTGACTATTTGGATTTCTTTTTTGAACTTGTTGAAAAAGAAAAACAATAGAATGTTTGTCATCATTTGTGATTGTAGAAAATTAAAAAAACACATAATGACTTTATTAGGGCATTGACTTTGAATTTTAACATTCATGTTTGATTTTAGTTTATAACAACTTCCAAACAATTTTGTATTACAAGAAAATAGGATTTTGAAAAGGAAACAACTTGGTTTGTAAAATAATAATAAGTTACCAAATAATAAGTTGTGGATGATCAACTTTGCAAATATCGATCAAAATTATTTAAAGATCGAACCTTCAAATTTTATTTGTTTAAAAATTTCTTTTATATTTCATTTGATTGATATGCCTTTCAAAATCATTTTTGACACAACCACAAGTTACAAAAAAAATCGAAAAATGAATATTTATCAACTTCAAATAAATAAAAATTTGGCTTTGCAAATGTATTTCCAAAAAACATCTTCCCAAATATTTTGTTTACAAATTGGACTCTATATTTTTATTTTAAAAAAATTGGTGTCGTATTTCATTTTATTTGCATGACCTTTCAAAACTATTTTTGACACAATTGCAAGTTACAAAACAATATTGACAAAAGAATATTTATTGATTTCACAAAAATAAAATTTTGATTTCAAAAACAAAATTCCAAAAAACATCTTGTAAAAAACTTTCATGTTAGAAAGAAAATGATTTTGAAAAAACAATTGTCTAAAGATCAAACCTAAAAATGTGTAGTTTCTAAATTTTTTTGGTCATACTTCATTTGATGCACATGCCTTCCAAATTGTTTTTTGACATAACCACAAGTTACAAAAAAAATATTGAAATAATAATATTGATTGACTTCACATAAATAAAATTCTGATTACAAAAATGTATTTCCAAAAAATAATTCCAAATAATTTTTTTGTTACAAGAAAAAATAATTTTGAAAAAAATTGTCTAAAATCATGTCCTAATTTCTCTTAATAAAAATGGTCTCATATTTCATTTGATTCATCTAAGGACAATTTTGAATAAGGACATGGTGTTGAATTTATAAAAACATTATGATTCACATAAGAACATATTAAACAAAACATGATGTTTATTATTAGATGTTAAACATGCACATGGTGAACCCAAACATTCAAATTTTAAATGAAATTTAATAAATATATTCATTCATTAGTTGTAACATCAATAACATTATGACGAATAATGTTGCCACATAAGTTGATAATTGAAAACATTTCAAAAAAAGTTCCTCGCATTTTTGATACTACAAATGTACCCCAAATATGTGATGAATGTTAGGAGTCATTTGATGTTGGCCCCAAATGTTGCACCTACACAGGGACAAAACTTTCATCCTTACTATTGCTTAAACACACAACATCCTATTCATTCATCTTGATGTTTACATTCCCAAACACTTCCAACTTGGAAGAAGAATGTAAGTTTTACATGGGTTCCCTAACAATGCTACATAAACATGCTCACATGGCCTTATGAATGTTCAATTATTTTTATTGTAGCAACAAAATCATTTGGATTGAGATGGGAAAAGATTTGCACACATCCTCAACTTTCCTTTTATAGATTTGATCTAATGTTCAAATTTATGGCTTAATGTCTATAATGGCATATCGACTTTTCATCGTATCAAACCTTCATATGAATTTCAAAAGCTTTGAAAATGTTAGGTTTGTATGTTATTATTTCTTTTTGTTATGTGAATATGGGTGAATTGGGTGAATTCCCTGACATGAAGTTCACATCAAAAAAATGTATTAAAAACATGTGATTATTACAAGAGAACATGAAATGTTGATCTAATTTTTACATCGCATGCCACACAATTTGACTACTAAACATGCTCTTATAAGCATTTTCAATGATCTTTTATAGTATTATAAATTGAATTTTTTTTTGAAACTTTGGGATTTCTCTCCATTTTTTTGTGTTTTTTAATTTACATTAAAAAATGAAAATGCTTAATATTTGCCACATTGCAAAACTTCACAAAAACAATTCACAATTCAGATGGCACAGTGGGAAGATGGGAAGGTTCATGACATAATAGGAAGACAAGAAGGTTCATGGCATGATGGGATGGTTCACACCATGATGTGTAACCTTTGAAAAATTTCCAATGTTTGTTACAAATTGGGTGCACTCTATATACTTTTATCAACCACTACTTGTTTTACAACAATGACAATTGATTATGATGATATTCGCAAAATCATAATTAGTATTTACATGAACCACTATAGGTTTTGCAACAACAGTTGATCACATTGAAATTCACAAAATCATAATTGGTATTTTTGTCAACCACTATAGTTCCTACAATAACAATGATTAATCGTGTTAAAATTCACAAAATCATAATCATAATAGGACTTAGATCCATTACTTGGTGCAACTTTGCTTGTGGTTCCTAAGCATCAATTGTTGAAGATTTTTTTCTTGAACATATGCCTTCATTACAACTCTAAAGATTACATTTTTTCCTTTCTTTAGATGCTTTGAAATGCAATTCTTTTTTTCTTGAACAAGTGCCTTCACTATGAACTCCATAGATTGCATGTTTTCTTTCCTTTAAATCACTTAAAACATTGTCTGTTTGCCTTTTGTAGCTTGTTTGGCGATTTGTGGAAAATGGCAACTCAAATTCAATTCTAGGAAAATACACATTAAGAAATCACAACATGAAGGAATTCACAAGATTTAACATTCAAATTGGACATAGGTTTAAATCCAATTTATGTTACTAAATTGCACTTCATAAAAACTAATGCAATACATGACACATATTGTAACTTTTGTAGTTGTTAAGGCTTGAAACAAGGAGCCTTGATGTGATTTTGAATGTAGTTTTGGATATTGAAGTGAACAATGTGAATGATTGTTCTAAAGTATATCATTATTGCATTTTATAGTTAACATTGATTATGAGTCCAAATTTTATAAGTCAACCAAAATCGTGACACAACATCACCCTTTAAAAAAAAATTACCTAGTTTTTTTTTATCATGTAAAAACACATTTATGGATGATTATGATGGAATTTAGAATTGCAATGGTCTAAAATATGGTATTTATGAAATATTTTACACTTTTTGACTTGTTAGTATTGATGGGGATCAAAATATAGGGGAGAAAAGGATTGCATTAAAGATTAGGTCTTTTTCGTCCTTGGTGGTACACCTTAAAAGATTTTCACCCTTATGATGTTTTTTTCATTTTGGCACTTTCACTTTGGGCATTTGGTCATTCACCACAAGGATAACACATTCTAAAAAAATTGTTTACCTTTTAAGGGTATTGGTAAAATATTGTCAATATTCAATTTTCTTGAAGATGAACAAATTGTGCTCCTATTATAGCTAATTGGTTGGATTGAATCCATGTTACCAACAATGTGTACAAATTATAGGTGAACAACACTATACAATAGTAATGGCAATATGTTCCACAATATTTAGGGTGATTTGGCATCCAAGATTTTAGTGGATGAAATAGTCCCTTTGGATCTTTAATTAACAAAACTTCATATTACATTGTTTTTACAATTGCAGAAAAAACATTTTTGGGTAGGCAACCAATCATAGATGAGGAATTAATATATTTTTTCAAACCATCACTTCTATCATTCTTACTACTATATATTTCACTAGGGTGTGTGAAATGGGTTGCAAGGAAGAATTCAAAATGTGAAGCATTTGAATGTGATGCAAGGAAGCAAGTGAAACCAAGTATTCTTTTGAATGAATTCAAATTTGAAGAGTCTATTGAAATGGAACATGATTTGGTGGCTATTGAATCTTTGATAACTAAGTATGTACAAATGGTCAATGATCTTTGGATTTGATACTTGTCAACTGCATTCATTTTTTGTGACTTTATTTATCTTGTCAAGCTAATTAATATTTCAATATGTATTTTTGAAACCAAATATCAACATTGTGTTAAATTTTCTCACTGAAAATCTTTGTTCTGTTCCTTTATTTTTCATTATTTTCATCATTTTTTTTCTATCGTACCTTACAAAATTTGTTAAATTTCAAATCCTTCATTATTGCCACAAGGCTTCACATGTGAAAACAAATAATAAACAAACATGAAAATCAAGATTCTTGTGTCTTTGAGAAGTGCAAAGTCTATTCTCACATTTGTTTTGTGCACACAATCATTTTTATGTTCTATCTTTTTCTACACAAATCTTTGAATCATACTTTTTTTCTCTCTTACTTTATATATGTGAGTTTTTAAAACTTCGACTATGATGATTTACATGAATAAGCAAGCAAGAAAGGAGGACTTTGATGAAAATTTCCATGAGATAGAAACAATAGACAATGTTTTTTTCAATTCCAACGTGCCCTCTTAATGTGCCATAATCTATGCTCCTTGTATTCATGTGGATCGAGTTCAATGACATGTTGTGAACCAAACTTATTCAATTTTGTTATGTTGATCAATTCATTCCCTAGTGAATGATTTTCTTTTCACATCAACATGCAAGATCTCATCAATATTGTTGTTGTTGTTGGGCATCATTATTAATGTTTTCCTCCAAGTAAGTTTTGAACATTTTTCTTCCTTTTAAATTCTTCCTTTTCAAATCAAATCTTTGGCTAACAATGCAATGCCATTCATTCTCTCATGTTGGTTATCCATATTATTATTTGTTTGAAACTTTTCTTAACATTCTCGATACCTAGTCACAATTAAAAAATGGGTATATTAGGTTGTTTGCAAACACATTAGTTGGATTGTAAAAATATAATGCGAAGTTTGAATCTCAAGAAGGGCATGGTTGTGGTGTAGGTGTATGAATCAAACCACAATGACAACAACCTAGTGGGCTCATGGTCCATAAACATGTGTTACCATTTGTTTAGTAGCAACAAGAGATAGAGTAAGGGCGAAAGAGACTAGTGGAGCTCTTCCATTTGTTTTATTCTATTAATATGTGGTTAGCCCCATGAGTTGTCTTTTTAGAAGTAGATTTTTATCAACCAACATTCTTTATGATTCTTTTATAAAAAAAATAGTAGATATCTTCTTCACATGCCTAACCATTATGTTTCTTATATATTTTTCTATGTACTTCTTATTAACAATAGGATATGTTATAATGTAATGAAAAACTTAGTTCATGGTTAACCTCTTCTTTTTTGCAAAGTGACAAAATTTCATCCAAAAGAAAAACATTTTACTATGTTTGTGTGTCTAGCCTTTGGACACAATTACCTTTTTATTTTTAACTACCCACCTATTTCCAAATAGGTAGGCGAGCATGGGAAGTGAAGTAAGTAATTTTAATGGCTTGCTTATTTATGACAAGTTCAAATTCTAAACCAATGACAATTGAAATAAAAGATGTTTCTTGATATTCCTTAAAAAATAATGAATGAAAATATTTCATAATACAAAATGTTCCATAAGTTGTTAGCATTTTTGTTAGTGTTAATTGTTGTTGGAACCATAACCAAAATAAGAATTAAAATTGGAATTGGGTTCTTGGTTCAATTTATGTTAATAACTAGAACTTCTTTAAAAAAATCAAATACAAATATGAGGAGTGTTATATGGATCGAAACCAAGTTTGATTTTCCTAAACAAATTTTTTTTTCTTTGACTTGCCCCTATACATGTACACATTTTTAATTAGTTGTTATTTTGTATAAAGGGTAGCAAGTTACACATTCTCATATATACATGTTACCTTTTGTATTTGTATATTTGTTGAAGTGATGAGTGCATGTTTAGACAAAAAATTTCAATACTCATATGTTCAAATTCTTTCCACAAGATTTGCTTTAAAAAATTTATTGTTTGTTCATTATGACATAAAAGCAATATCTTTTGTTCTTGTGTGAAATCAATGTTATTTTTTATAAAAAAATTTCAAAGCATAATCATGTAAGTTGAAGTCTCCATGTTTAATTCCTTGTCTTCTATTGAAAAAATTGCATAGAGTGATGGAGGGGATATTTATTTCATGTATTCATGATGACTTCATTATGGAGCATGTTCTTCCAAAAAAATTATAGTTTGTGTCGCCAATTTTTTTGGATTCAAGGCTTCCTTTGTTTAAAAAATTAAAAAATGTTGAAGTGAACAAATAAGTTGTGTCATCTCCAAAACTTTTAGAATCAAAGGATGTTGAATGTGGCTTGGAGAAATTTACTCAACCATATTGTTGAATGGATTGTTTTGAATTTAGCAAATGCATAAATGAACAAAAAAACAAGAATTGGGAGCCATTGGTTATGAATATTTCCTTATACTTGAACAATTTGTAGGCCATTCCCCTCTCTGTAGACCAAATTTCATCATGACATTGATTTTGTTGAAAACCAATTTTTTTAGTGCTTGTCATCATTTGCAACTTTTGACAATCACATAATGACTTTATCAAGGCATTGATTTTGGATTTTAGCCTTACAAGTGATTTTAGCCTTTAACATTTTCTAAAAAAAATTCGTGGTATAAGAAAACATGATTTTGAAAAAAAAACCTTTTTGTTTAAAAATTGATTTCAAATTTTATTATAAAAAAATGGTGTAGTACTTCATTTGATTTACATGCCCTTCTAATATATATTTTTGACACAACCACAAGTTACCAAAAAAATTGAAAAAATAATATTGATCAATTTCACATAAATTGAAAATGTATTTCCAAAAAGAATTCCAAATTTTTTTTATATAAGAAAACAAGATTTCGAAATTAAAAAAATAGTTTGCCTAAAGATCAACCCTTTGAATTTGTTTTTGTGAAAAGTGGTGTCATATTTCATTTGATTTGCATTACCCAATAAAACTATTATTGACATAATCCCAAGTTGCAAAATGTTTTTCATTTCAAATAAATTAAAATTTGACTTTGAAATTTCATTTCCAAAAAAAATCTTCCAATTTTTTTCATGTTACAAGAAAACACAATTTTGACATAAAAATTCTAAAGATCATTCCCTAAAATATATATTTCAAAAAAATTGTGTCATACTTCATTTGATTCATATGCCCTTCCAAAAATATTTTTGACATAATCAAAAGTTACAAAAAAAAATTTGACAAAAGTATTTCCAAGACAAATCTTCCAAAACAAATCGTGTTATGAAAAAAAAATTGGAAAAAATTGTTTAAGGATTGGACCCTAATTATAAATAATTGGTGTCAAACTTCATTTGATTCACATAAGAATATGTCAAATAAAGACATAATGTTTATTATTAGATGTAAACCATGCACACATGGAACCTAAGCATTTCATTTGATGAACATGAATAATCAAATGTTGAATGAAATTTAATAAATATATCATTCATTAGTTGTAAGGTCAATAACATTATGACTAATAATGTTGTTACATGTGCTAATAATTGAAAACGTGTTTCATAAAAAAAAAATCATGTTTTTTTTATCATACATATGCTTCAAATATATGATGAATCCTAGGAGTTGATGATGTTAGCACCAAACGTTGCACTTACATGAAGACAAAACCTTCATGCTTGTTATTGCTTAAACACACCTCCTCCTACTCATTCATCTTGATGTTTATATTCCCATACACTTGCAACTTGGAAAAACAATACAAGTTTTACTTGGGTTCCTCAACAATGTTACATAAACATTCTCACATGGCCTTACAAGTGTTTGATCATTTTTATTCTAACAAGAAAATGATTTGGAGAGGTTGAAATGAGGAGATATTCGCACACTTCCTTAACGATGTTCCTCAATGATAAAACTAAATGGAGTCTTTTCTCTTTTCTCCTCTAGCTTGTGATAATTGTATTATTTGACACATAACCATGGGGACAATCAAGGTGGAGGCAATTTTAGAGGGCTTTGAGGAGTTTCAAAACTAGTAGTATGACTTTACAAGAGTTAATCCAAAATACTCCACATGTTTCCATAATGTGTTAGAAAGGTTATTATATAAACAAATTATAACTTGCAACATTATTACAAAATTTGCCAAATCAAACACCTATTACATTTGTGAACATCATTTCATTGCAAGCATTGTGGCTTGGTGAGCATGGTGCTAGAGTGCACAAGTTTCTCTACTCTTCATTTGGATGGTTTTATCATAGAGACAAAGACAATAATATTTGGGATGGGTGGTGTTTTTTACAAGCTCTTCAATACCATATGCACCTTGATTGGCTTTTGCTCATTGATGCCACCGATATGGGTTGAGAACTCACCTCTGATTTTGTTTGTTCTTGCAGAGGAAGAGAATTCCAGGAAGATGGATGGATACCACCTTTCTGCACCTTCTCAATCAAAGTTACTTTTCATAAGAAAAAATGGACTTGTGCTATGTTGTAGCTAAGTATTGTCATGGTGAGTATTCTTCATAAATAGCTATAATATGCCATATCAATTGGTTACATAGGCAAACATGGCAAGTGTCTTTGGCAAGTGGCAAACCTTAAGATTGATGGGTTCTGCTTTAATTTGAATCACTACTACCTTGGAGTGAGCAAAGGCTGTAGACTTCTAAGTTCTTAGAGCATGCCCAAAGGCACCAAAAAATCCCACTGTACAATACTTTTTGGATGAAGATTTGCAGAAATACACTGAAACGGCTTGCAGCCTTGAAAAGGTGCATATGTTACCAGGGCCTTCCTAAAGCGCCAATAGCAGGAAATGATTGTTTTTCATTGGCTAGCTACAATGATTGGCTCAGGTGATGATAGTTACATCGCCTCTCACTTTGTACAATCCATCTTTTCAGGTTCATGTGTGAGGATGGGGGAGAAGAGGGCATACTGGATGTGCTGAACAGTGATAGAGGGCTATGGTTTGGGTATGCTCTCACCCTCCAATATTCGGCCATAATTTGAACTATTTTCCCTCTTATCAAGATGAATTACTTGTCATCAATGTCACTATGTGCCATGAAAATCACTACATGCCACTTTCCTCTGCATCTCATGAGCATAACAAAATAGTTCACCTAGTTCTAGATAGAATCATGCTTTGTAAAATTGGATAACCTCTGCTACAGGCAAAACAGAAAGTGTTGTCATATCAAGTGATGGCCATTGGAAGGACCAGGCCAAGCAGCAGGTGACTGGAATGCAGGTCTCATCAATTGCCATTACTTGACGTAATTGGCACTCAACAGAGATTCTGTCATATCATTCAGAACTTTGTAAAATATATGGTAGACCTCATGATGTTGTATGTGCTGATCACATGGATTTGAAAAGAGCCAATGGACCCTAAGAAGCTCAGGGTAGATTGCTGAATGTCTCTTGAGCGACAATTCTGGAAGCTTAGGGATTGTGGAGGCGGAGCTGTAAGTCCCCTATCCTTGAAGAAGTTGAGCAGTCCAAAACAATCCCTAGGGATGTGCAATTCCCCTTCATGCAACCTGTTGCTGCCAGTGCTGTTTGGAGCAAAAATTTCCAAGCCAGCCAGATGAGAAAAATGGAAGCGAAAACTTTGAAGCTCCCATGGAAAAAAGCAGCCTTTGTACTTCTCCTGATCACAGGCTCCAACCAGTGTTTTTTTTGGGGTGAATTTTCACATTTTTTCCTCTGAAAATATGTTTTTGATCCATGAAAGGTGCATTTGCCATAAAAATGGCCCTAATTTGCCAGATTTCAGAATTGTTTTTAATCACCAGATTTCTACAACAGGTTCCAGTAGGTAGCCAAAATATAAAAATGTTCCTAAATTCTTTTACCTTCATATCTAGTCTATAACCAAATTTGGCTAAATCTTGTTGTGGAATGATCATCAGTTTGGCTACATCACAACAATTGAAAAAAACAAACCCTGCCTCTCACCACACATACAAAATACAACACAAAATCACACACAATCCCAATGTCAGTTTCTTGGAACACAAAAGGAACAAACACACTGTGCCACGTTCTTACAAGTCTACCTTCAGTCATCATATTTTATTTCCATTTCCAATGCAGTGGTGCTCTACAGGTCTTGCTGAGATGTCAGATGTTCTTCTTTGCCACCCACGGAGCAAATCATTAAGAAAAAAACAAGCGGTTCTGCCATGAGAGGCTCTGTCCTGAAAATAAAGTATTACATTTAATGTTCTACTATGAACTCAAGTTATATTGGATGAAAGTTTATTGGCTTTACGAAAGATCATAATTTTTTTTTTCATATTTGTATTAAAAAATTAAAGTTTTATCTTAGAATTCATTGTACATGTTTAGAAATTGAAACCATAGTTCCATTGTCTTTTCTTTAACCATATAAATGAATATAAAGTTGTGATTAATTATATTGTTTAAGAAAATCCATGTCTTTCAAGCTTGGATAATGTAGACAATTTTTAGCAATGTGCATGAGGTATTCAATATTGAATGGATATAATTTACATGTAAATATTTTATTTTTGATCTCATTTTCATTTTGAAGTTTGAGAATTTGGTATTTCTTATATTTGTTTTTGTCGCATTTTGGGTTTAGGTTTTCCATGAAAGGTGTGTTGTTATGATGTTTGATGGGTGTACATGTGGATAGAACAATCATTCAAATTTTTTTGTCTTGGTATTGATATTTACAATTTTATTACACATGGTCCATGAAAAAAATTGTAAAAATGCAAATTCAAGCCACAAGGTGCCAACATTTTGGGAGTAATTAATTAGGTGGAAAATGCAACATTTACATGCATATTTTCACAAGTATTACACTTTAAATAAATGGAGACATTAATGGTTTTTGTTATGCATTGGAAGTGTGTTTGGTAATTTGAATGCAATGTAAATTGGTTTGTGAAAATCTAACCAATATGTTCATGTTACACTAAATTTGCATTCATTTCTAGGGACATTTGCCCATATATGGTTTAATTGAGATCCAACTTTTGCAGTGCTTTCACTAAATTATGATTTTAATTGAAATTTATCCATGAAATATAATAATTTTTGTTTTTTTTCTTGGTTGGTTATTGTCTTTTAGAATGTCAACATTAAAAGCTCCCATAATGATGATTGAACAATGTTCAGGAAATTGTTGAATTATAGTTTGAAGATTGTTTAGGAATGTAGAAATTGAACATGAATGAGCTCTATACACACATATAATATTATATTACTTTTTGTGTATTAGTATTGAAAGTTGTTGCTATACATTTTGAACCATCATTAGTTATTGTATTGAAGGAATCTAAGTGCATGTGTATGTCATACATCATCATTAACCCATGACCATCACGGATTAAAATATATTAATATTTAGATGAATTTATAAATTTGTGCATATCTATTGATGCATGGTGTATTCTTATTTCTATAAGACATATATATGAGACATTTGAAGGTTATGATCATGATTGATGTCTTCGTAATATTGGCATAAAAAAGTTATATTCAAGGCTTGGACTATTACATGAGAAATATGTAAATTTTTAATTGAAGAATTAATGATATCCAAGTTGCAATTGTTTTTAATCTGATAATTTCTACATGTATTTTTGGATCCACATAAAAAAATTCATGTTGGAAAGGATTTAATAAAAATATTTTTTCTTTTGTTCCAATGCGGGATAATGTTATATATGTTAACCCATGTTAATGGGATCAAAAACCAATTCATCTAGTGATAATCCTTCAAAACGATGAATGGTTCTTATTGTTGTAAATTGAATGAGAAATTGAATCCTTGTTATGATATATGATTAGGATTTACCAACTTTTATTTCTTTGATGATAGGTTCAATTAGTGTCCATTTTGATTCAATGTTATTGTAATAATGATTTTTATTTTTTTATTAGTGTTCCAATTTTAAAATTTTGAAACATTATCCATATAATGGTTTTTTCACAATATGTTGTTGATGCTTTAAAAATGTCATTAACTCCATTCACAAGACCATCAAATGTTGCATAGTTACCAACACATAATTCAACCAACATATATATATTTATATTAATTATAAAATGCAAACCCACATTTTTACTTGGATCATTTGAGGGTTTGTAAGATGGTGGCATGATTAATGGTTGATGTCCATTGTTTTGAAAATCAACATGGGACCTAATGTGTAAAGTGAACACATTTTCATTATTTTTTTGCATAAATTTATTTTTATAAAATAAATATGGAATAGTAAAATTGTTGGGTGGTTGTCAATTACAAATTGAATTTATAAATTCAATATCTTTTGTATTTTATGTTCCAATATGAAATTTGTTCAACATTTGTATAAATACCATATTAGATTATCACATAATTTTATTTAATTCATAACGTTAGACATATGTTTGCCAAAATTTTGGTGTTAATGCATTAACATTATCTTTGATATTTTGAAAGATCCAACTATCTTTCACAAGGGGTGTTTGATAGAAATCACTTGTCATAATAACACTAACACCAACAAAAATTTGTTTTGAATGTGTTTTATGTATTTTAACCTATTATTTATAACATTAAACATTTTAGCACCAACAAGTGATATTTCATCTATCACAACAAGTTGTATTTTTTCATATTAACATGTTAGCTTATTTAATGAATTTGATGATAAGTTTGGTAAACTAATTGTTGGATAGGTATGTTCAATGTTGAATGTATTGTTATATTGTCAATATTGAAAGCAACTTTACATATTGATGCCATAAGCAAAGCCTTGGTTTTTGTTAAATTATAATATGTCTTTATTATAAGAAGAAACTTTAATTATGAGTTTCAATATAAAAGTTTTACTAATTCCAACACCCCTTGTCAAAATAAACATATCGGTGTATTTGGGTACAATTATTTTTTATGCATAACATCATCAAATATTAATCTTTGTTCTTCATCTAATTATTTAAGTAAACTATGGTATTCAAATTCTTCCACCATCATGGAATATGATGATTTTGTGAAAATTTCACCTTCTAGAAATTATGATTTTGGTTTGATCCATTACATGATCGAATAACAAAGTCAAATTATAAATCATAATGTTCAATATTATTTGTGTTTGTTATAGGAATTATAGGACTTGGATCATTTACTTCATTATTTATATCATAAGTCTAAATGTTGAACATAATGATTTTGATTTTGAATCTATTGAAGCATCCATTTCTTTTGTATTAGATATGACATTTGGTAGTTGAAAATAGATTTAATATTAAAAATGTCATCATGTTGTTGACAATATGCATCATGCTAGGTTACATTAGTTCCAAATTGGGAGTTTTTTGAATTTCAAAATGGTGAATATAATAAAAGTTATTTTCCTGAATAATTTTCAATATTTCAATATTTATTATAATTTACAAACTTAATCATTTTGGGTTTGCAATGTTTTGATTTATTTCTTAATGTTATAAAAACAATTAAACTTTGCTAATGATAATGATTCATATTGATTAGGATGATTAATATGTTTGTTTATGATTGATGAACACATTATATCAATTGAATTTAGTTCCAATTCATTTAATGCAACTTGTGATTTTAACACAAAAACACGTTCTTTAGAAGGAAAAATATTTATGAATTGAAATGTTTGAAATGAATGATATAATGGTAAAAAAACACAAGGTAAACAACAAGTCGAGGAATCATTTGTTAGGCATTAAGAAAAATATTACTTAACTTTTGAATTATTATATTTGCATCTATATTATTTGCAATGCATTTTTTAATGATAAAATGTAGTTATGATGTTATTTATTTATTTATTTTTGTCATATATGATGTGCAATATGTTATAGTTGCATATGGGTCCAAAATAAATTGAATATCTATATTTGCAAACCATAAATGAGCAACAGGTATACTAAATGCATTAATTTTTATATATCTAAGAATTCATTTATAAAAAATGTGCGGCTTCGTTAATTTACTTTTCAAACTTAATATATATGTATTTTCATCAAGATTTAAATAATATAGATATTCAAAAAATGATATATCATCATTTTCTTTTAAATATTTTAAAGATTGAAATATTTTGTTTGTTTATGTTTGGAAGTATTGTTGTGAAAATGGATAATTTTCATTTATTTGAAAAGGTTTTTAATTTTTTGTTTCACACATAGGAAGCAATGGGTAATGAAATTTACAAACAACATGGTTTTTTGCTTACATGTACGTGTGTGTTGATGTTGTTGTGCATTTTGTAATGGGTTTGGTAACAATGATACATCACAAGAAATACACATGTCTACAAACTTTTCAATTTCTTCATTTGTGTGCACTCCATACATAATTGCATTTTTTATCCATAAAAGTCCATGTTCATGTTCACTCCCATGATTTTAGAATTCAACGATGAAAAAAAAATAGAAATATACTTAAAAAGTGAATGATCTTTTATGATAAGTTTGCAAAAACAAAATGTTTTATGATCGTAATATTTTACACATGTGAAAAGGTTAATTCGTATTAATTCTACTATATGAACATATTGGAGGTCTTCTATTTTATTTGGGAGATTTAATTTTGAAACATGTAATGTGTGTAAAATTTGAATGAGAGGATCCCACGATCTTTTAACATATGTAAAAGTGATAAAGAACGTTGGAGGACCAAGTTGTTGGATCATTGTAAATTTTTTTTCACAACCTTTCAAAATAATCAAATGAATTACACAAACCTTCCAAATAACAATAACCTAAGTATGATTTGAAAATATTATTTAAATTTGGTTTATCTCATACTTGATAAGCTTTTAAAGTTTTACCACATAATTTATCTTTTTGTATTCGCACCCAGCCAAACTTTATGACTTTTTGGATGGAAATTTTAGCAGTTTTAAAAAAAAGTTTATAAATATTTGTTGAAAATCCCCAAATTATGAAATAATGCCCATTGAATTTGTTGATATGAATAACCCTCATAAACTTGTCGAAGTTACCCATAGAACAATGCTAGAAATGTTAGTTTTTTTTTCTAAATGTTAATATTTAAATAAACCTAAAAGGTGAAAGTCTTAACTGGGGGCAATATTTTCAAGTTTTAAATAGAATATATAATATTTTCACAATTCATTTTCTTTGGAGCATCTAAAAAACTATGTTCATTGAATTTATTAGTGTATAATGTATTTTTTCATTGTCAAAATCAAAGTTATCAGATGATGCATTATTATAAATAGGATTTTGAGATTCTAAATTCATATGCAAAATAAACAAACTTGCTCATTGATGATGAATATTAACATTCAAATATTTGTATAATGGGGTTTTAATTAAATTTCGTAAAATGACCATCACCATATTTGGATGAACATTTCCTGACATATAAGGTGATTTATATTCAAAACATTGTTTAAAAAACACACCTATTATTGCACCATCATGTGGTAAACATGGTAAACGTGCATTATAATAAAATGTGTCCTTATACGATAAGTGATTTCACTAGATTTTGAGTGCATTCATTAATTGTAGAAAATGGGGACCAATGAAAAAACAATGAATTCACTAGTCTAGTGAATTGCATTCACATTTTGTAGTGGTGGTGGTAATATTAATTGAGTTTGATCCACATTTACATGGACATTAATAACATTACCATGCATTTTATATTACCCATACCCTTCGAGTTTGTAAATTTGAGCAAAAGCAAGACGTGGTGACATAAAATGTTTTAAAAATTATGTTAATTTTTGGATTGATGGAATAATTTTGTTTTTTAAAAAATTTATTGGTACTTGATATAAAGGTGGTTTATTTTCACTATATTACATAAACAACTTGTACATATGTATGACGTTGAATGAAGTTTTATTTGAATTTAAATATATATAGAAATTTGTCCTGATAATTGATTTGAAAAACATTTAAATTGTTTTTAAAAACATAACCTTTCACAACTAAAACATGGAATTATGGGAACATATTGGATTTGTATATTATAAATGTCAATGTATATTGAATTATGTGTATTTTCCTTTATATTAACATTATGTTCTATTTTATTTGATTGAACATCATGTTTTGCAAAAAATTGTTGTGTGAGAATTGGTTTTTAAATTTCTTATAGAGTACATTGAACATATGATGATTGAACTTTGTCATTTATGAAATATTCTTGTGATTTTTTAATATATATCATTTCATGTGATCCATAATTTTTTATCTTGTTTTTTTAATATTTGGAAACATGTTGATGAATTTAGATGTTTTTTGAGTAATAAGTTAGATTTGGACAAACCTCCAAAAATTCAAAAGTATTGTTGTCATAAAGTGCCCAATATATATATATATATACATCAGGTTTAACAATCAAATGGGAGTGTTCCATTTGAATTTTGGGATTTTTAAAAACTTTGATAAGGGAATTAAATGGAAAGATTAAACAAAATTTCATTGACATGAACATTTGTGTTATTTTTCAAAAAAATAAATAAATATTGAATGCACTTTTTAATTTTTTTAGTAATATTTGTATTACAAGAAATGTTGAATAATGAAACAACATACTCCAATGGTGAATCCCAATTATTTTCAAAATATCATTAATGTAAGATCAAAATTTTCATTATAATAAAAAAATGTGGTTAGTTGCAATAATTAAATAGGAGGAGGTTGCATCATTAATTTTGAAAAAGATGGAAAAATCATATAAATCTATGCTAACTTTGGAATCATTAACTTGAAAAGTAGGTGAAAACTTAGATAGACTATTAACATATTGAATTAGTTCAAAATGTCAAAAATTACACACTATATGTAAAAGGATAGATTGAAAATCCATGCCACATCGAGACATAATGCATTTTGATACTTTATTCCAAATGTAAATTGGCCTTTGTAGATATTCAATTATCCAAAATATTGTAGTGAAATCTCCCCACAAACCTCCCATACTAGCATTTAATGCCATTTTTGTCACATGTTGATGTTCATTTGTGTCTTGATGCAAATCAAACAATAAACTTGGATTTAATTCTTGAATATGACATTGTTGAGCTTTTTCTATATTCAATAATAAATATTGATTTAAATGTGCCATGTTATTTCGCATCAATTCAAGAAATGATAAATGATTATCCAATAAATAAAATATAAAATAAAAAAGACAAGTGCCTATTTCATATTTTTATGTTGAAACTAAATGAAGGCCATATGAATGTAATATGTATTCAAATGTTGAATCAACAAGATTTAATGAATGTGTTTCCATTATTATTAACTTTAATTTAATGGATATTTATATAAACAAAAGCATGGTTCCCACATAAACACATTCAAAAAAGATAAAATCAATGACTCATTTAAGATTATTTTTTTATTTTTATTTTTTTTGAAAAAATCATTACATTGAAAATTTCTTTATATTGGAAAATTATTTAGATGGAAAACTTGTTTGAATTGAAAAAATCAAATAAAAAAAATTATATTGAAAATTTGCAAATATTGAAAAAATGTTTTCATTGAAAAACATTCTTGCATTGAAAAAATATTTTCATGAAAAAAAATATTTGCATTGAAAAATTATTTTCATGAAAAAAATTACTTGGATTGAAAGATTGTTTCATGAAAAAAATTGGTTACATTGAAAATTTGCTTTCATTGAAAAAACCATTTGCATTGAAAATTTGATTTCATGGAAAAAAATCCTTGCATTGAAAAATTGCTTTCATTGAAAAAACTACTTACATTAAAACATTGTTTACATTGCACAATTACTTGCATTGAAAAAACTACTTCCATTGAAAAAAAAATTCACATACAAAATGTTGCATTTAAAAATTATTTTTACATTACACCAAAATGCATTTTAATTCACTTTAGGTTTCATTAGATTTTGAATGAATTTGAACATTTTTACCATGGTGAAACTAATCCCCCCCTTAATGAACAAGGATGAGTTGCTATAGATAATGAATTGGTCCATTAATACATAATGAACTATAAATTTACCAAGCCATTTCACTTACTACTTAATTAATTACACAACATGGAAATCAATTAAATTTAAACTATTTAATATTCAATGTAATATATATTATTATTATTAATTTCATGATTTTCAACCTATGAATTATTAACACGTGTCACTTCCTATGCTAAATTAAAACCTAGCTTAAACACACAAACCATGTAATCAACCTAACTAGGCACTTATTTTAAGGAATTACATAGGAAAATATTCGATCAACTTACCATTATTAATCACAAACACACCATTTGTGAGGTTTATTCCCTTGACCTTTAGGATGGAGGTAAACACCCTTACCATCAACCCACCACAATTGTTGTAATAATGTGTTACATTGCATTCTATTTACCAAATATTTTATTTTAAACATTACAAAAACATAAACTTTGAAATTTCATATTTTATTGAAATTTTGTTCAAATGAAATTACTAAAGTTAAATTTAATTTTTTTTCTTCCATTCATACATAATTATATTTATTTCCTTTTGAAAATGTAAAATCATTTGAACAATTTTTTTTTTGAATATCATTATTCAATAACATTTTAATGACCATTCTTTTGAAAAAGAAAATGTTTAATAAATGGATGACATTTTTGTTAATATAATAATATTACTTATGTTCACTATTTTCAACTATTTTAGGGCTATTTTTCATTGTTCTAAATTATTTTACCCTACATTATTTACGACTATTTATGGCTATTTTTAGATATTTTTGGTTATTTTATGTTATTATAAATTATAATAAGCTATAATTTCATCTTAAGTTATTTTCGACTATGCAAGGTTATTGTTAGTTACTTTTGGTTATTGAAAGTTATTTCACCTTATGCTATTATTGGTTATTTTAAATTATATACCATGGGATATTTGTGGTTTTTTAATTGGTGATTATTGGTGCCTATTTTATTGTGTCCATATATTATATTGATGGCTATCAGTGGCTATCGGTGGTTATTTTATAAGTGATTATCGATGGTTATTTTATTAATGGTTATTAGTGATTATTATTATTTTTATTAGTGACTATTAATGACTATTTTATTCATGTCTATTAATGGTTATTAATGGCTATTTGATTGGTGACTATTGGTGACTATCGATGGTTATTATGTTAATGATTATTAGTGATTATTTTAGGTTAAATTACCATAAGCTATTAATGGCTATTGATGGATATTTTATTGGTGGATAATCTATTAATGGTTATTGGTGAATATTTTAGGTTATATTATCATAGGCTATTGGTAATTATTTTATTGTAAATTAATATTTTAAAATATTTTTCATAGGCTATTATTGGTTATTTTACCTTATGTTATTGTATTATATTTTAGATTATTTTAGATTATTATACTTAAAATAAAATAACCTAAGGTATAACCTAATGTTAATTGAATAATTTAATTTATAATAACTTATAATACTTTAAGGTATAAATTAGAATAACTAAAATAACTTCAAATAACATAGGGAATATCTACCACAATAAATTATAATAGTGAATTATTTCAACTAGTAGTGAAACATGATGTTTACACAATGATATTATAGTGAATAACTTTAACTAGGGTGAAATCATTAAAGTGTTGTGAACTTATTTCACTTTTAAGGTCTCATAGTGATTTAAATTAATGAACTACACCCCACTTTTGTATTAGTGTTGGCATTTGACAAAAATTAATGTATGAAAACTTTTCTTTTCTTTTAAAAAAAACAATGAATATTATTATATAATATGGGCTATTTAAACCAAAATTTTGATATAAGGAATTTCCATACATATAGATTATTTGTATATTAAAGGTAACTATAGAAAGGTCACATAAAAACTATCAACAACTTTAATGTTTAATATGGTTTTTGTTTAGAAATTGATTTTGATTCAACAAAATCAAACTTGTGTTTCACATTTTGTTGGACATTATCATTAGGAATAATTGTCAAAGGAGCAACGAAAGGTTTGCCCTTCAAATTAGTTTCCACTTGTGGGATAAATTGTTAGATGTCTTTTTAAAAGCCAATAAAGGCATATGTGGTCAATTAACGAAATTTACCATGAATTTCTTGGTTTTTTCCTCAAATGTAGAAGATGACGACGAGCTAAGAGGTTCTCGACTCATTATCATCTTTTGGGTTTTTTCTCATGTGCAAAAAATGATAACGAACTTGTTGGCTCATCGTCGTCTTTTGATTTTTTCCTCTAGTGCAAAAGATAACAATAAGCCAAGATTTAGGTTTGTTGTCGTTTTTGTTGTTTTTTAAAAATTGTTGTACAAAAAAGCACCACATGTCATGACCAAGATTTAATGGAATTATTAATAAAATTTAAATTATAAAAATTAATTTATAATGAATTCATGTAAATAATTAGTCAATATAACCAAATAATAATAATAATAATAAATATAATAATATAAATATATGATTTTTACATTAATTTAATTCAATTATAATAAAAATATAGTTACAATAATTAAATTTTATAATAGGACTATATTAATTAATTTTAATCAAAAATAAAACTTTTAAAGTATAGGGCTTTTAAGCTTTTAAATATAATGCATAATATTTATTATTATCGATATCGCAATTCTTCTTGTTTCAAATTGTTGTTTTTGTATAAAACAATTGTAGCAAATTGGAAAACATAAGTTACTACCCTTTTTATATGTTGTTTGCAATTGTTTATTTAAAGGAGCTTGAAGTTCTTGGGTAGTGGTGGCAATTGTTATTATTGGGGAGATTCAAACTTTTGTTTTGTTTTGGATTAATTGTTGTTTAAGGATTTAAGTGCTTTTTGTTGTAGGATGGCATGTCCCTTGGAAGAAACTTAAATGCAAAAAAAAGGTGACTGTTGATAATCAACAAGTGAATGTTGTAGCAAATGAAGAGGAAATTGAAATGGAACAAAAAATTATCATCTATACTCCTACTTTTGAAGGTAAACCTTAATCCCATTTTTATTTTTGAAAGTAAATATATTGTGATGGATGATACGTTTCACATGATAGGATTTAAAAGACTATAATGCAACACATTACGAATAAAAAATCCTAATCCAAACCCTAAACCCCATCTTCATTTTCTATTTGAAAATAGGGATGGGGTATTTTTTTGCCCAAATTTTTTCCAAACAATATCCTCATTGTTTGAAGGTTTTAATTGTTAGCCTATTTATAATGCCCTCCTTGTATTTAATGTTTATTTGCTAGTTTGTAATACTTTCATATTTTTAGAGTTTTCTTGTTAGTTTATTTGCAATTCCTTCATATTGTGTAGGGTTTTTTTGTTGGTCTATTTGCAATACCTTCATATTTGTAAGCTTTTATTGTTAGTTCAAAAAAACTATAATGCTTTTGTCATGCTCGTACATGGCTTCATACATCATGGCCAGTTACGGGCATGCCCATCATGCCTTTTAGGGTTAATGTACACTTTTAGGGTAAGTGTATGTTCATAGGTGACTGTACGTTATTAGGTGCTTAGGGTTTCAACTTGTTAGTGGTTGTATAAAAGGCCAAGCCTTTCCCTTCTCTTTTTAATTTTTCTAGAATTTCTTTGTCAACAAAATTTCCTCCATAATCAGATAGGATTTTTAGAGGAAATTTTTAAGGATTGTTTTATAGTTTAATTTTGAATGTTATTCTTGTAGGGGCTCTAGTGGCTTCACATGAAAGTGATGAAATATAAATACAACCAAATCATGTAATGGAAAATGTAGATTGGGTGCATGAAGGGTTAAGGTGGATGACGCGCTCCCAAGTCACGGGGTGAAACCCACTTTAGGGTTTCACAAAGTCAAGTTGCGGAAAATTGAGACTTGGTAACACGCTCCTGGCTTCCAACTGTAAAAAGGGGTAGAGGGTCGAGTTGGGAGCCCAGGGATTAGACTAGGAAGAGGGACTAGCTTAGCTCGTGTGAATATGCATCCAAAAACCAACCAAATCGGGTTAGTTTAGCATTCGGGACACCCTTGGGTGTTGGGACTTGCCATGGGCACTTGGACACAAGACTCACCACGGCCCGGACTCGGGGGAAGCCACCACCTTCCCCCATATAATATTCTCTGCGGCTGGTCGCGGAGGCTACATCTGAATGGCACATTTTGTTGGACTCCCGAAATGGAGTCCCGAAAGTGTCCTAGCTGGACTCCCGGAACTTTGAACGGCCATAGCTCCTCGCCCCGAACTCGGATCGGGACGAGTCTTAAATCAAATTTGTAGCTTTCGTCAAGAGCTTTTCAACGCTGTGTCGCACTTTTCAAGGCGACGTCGGGAAGAGGTCGATTCTCGACTTTTAGTGGTCGGGAGTCAAACTGCCAATTTGACTCCCAGCCCTTCTTTTGCCCATAACTTGGGTTGCAAATGTCCGAATGACCAATGCGAGGCCATTTTCGATATCTACGTTTTAAGACCTTTTCAATGACACCAAGAACACCCCAATGCGAGGTGTTTTGCCCCTTGCTGTCGAGCTCTAAACATTCGGGAGTCCCGGAGGACTCCAAACCTCCAACTTTTCCAAGTGTTGGGCTTCACCCCCACACTTGGCCAAAGTGGGGTTGCGACAGTGGAAGTGTAAGATCAATGGATGCACTAACATTTATGCGACTAAATGGTTATTTCGTAAGCATTTGGACAATAAACTTGGGCTTCGCATGGAGGAAGGCAAATTTGGTTATCCTTCTACTTATGTTAGGGGACCAAGGCAACAAAATCACCATGTTGTGAACATTCAAATTTTGAACAACCCACATGCAAGGCAAAAGTGGAATGAAAAGAAGGTTATTGATAGAGTGAAAAAAAAAACAGAGTTAGAATGGGATGAACTCCAAGCCCAAGCGCAACAAATGGAACATGTTAAATGGCCTTTGTTGGTACATTTAGCCTCCTAGATCTTGTTAGGCATCATTGGAATTCCAGCATGGGGGGTGGGGTTCATCCCACAAAGTGCATAGGCATGTTTTGAAAAGGACGAGAACCTTGTTGAGACAATTCAGGCAAGTAGAGTTGCTTATGTAACACATTTGAAAGTTGCATGTGGCGCTCGAAATTGGACATTGGAGTCCAATAAGTGCAACCGAGTCAAAGAAATGGATGCACTATCCAAATATCACAATTTTGAAATCATTATGGGTGGTATATTTCCATACATATATATATATATTTAAAAACATTGTTTGCATTTTAACATTGGAATGTAATTTTTTAAATTTTTTTAATGTTAGGTTTCGGGGCACAACAAAGGAAGCTTTTGTTGCAAATGCAATTTGACTTGCGCTTGAACATTGTTAACTATTACTCATCACCATGCAGCAAAAGTTGTAGAAACTACAACAAAATATCGCACCAGTATGGGCATTCCTTACAGTTCATCTTCCTTGGAAGAATAATTCTAAATATAACTTTAGTGCATGTATGCACAATTTTGTATCGAACCATTATAGATTAACTTAACATGATATATTTTTGTCACCATCCTTTTTGTAGTGTGATTACTTGAACATTTTTGTATCAATCCATTTGTTTTAATTGTGACCTTTAATTTTGAGATTTGTAGATGTTGGGTTAATCTCATGCCATGTTGCACACAATACCTTCATCCATTACGAATAGATTACATTTACTATAAACTAAATGAATAATAATTTCATCTAATAGGGTTAACACATTTTGTGGCCATGCTAGAACATTTAAACATTACCTTCATTATCCTTATCACAAAATTCTCGCACAATAACCTTAACAAAAAAATTAATTTAATATTTTTATATAATTACATTGCCCATTTTCATGAAAGGACCCCTTGGTGCATAAATTAGTTTGTCTATGTAGGTATAACAAACTTTTGATCTTTTATTATTTATGGTTAGGTTTTCCATAAAGCGTTTCAAATTGCAATACCCACATATCAACCAACTCATGTTCATGTTCCATTACCGTAATCTAAACTTTTGCCTAATATATGTTTCAAATAAATAAAGGAGACATTGGGTTTAAGGAAATTAAGCCCACCTTTTTGTCATTAATTGTTTTAAGGTAACCTTTTTCCTAACATTTATATTATTTTCATGGAATATTTTTAAAGTGAATTTATGTATTCACATACACACATATATTTAACGAGGTTTCTATTTTTCTTTTATTTTCTTTTTCATTAAAGGAAAGGAGAATGAAGGTGATTTCGTGACAAAAGTATGAATGATTAAAAACCTTCCATTGGTTGGGGTCCCCCCCCAAATTAAGTCTAGAACATTAGTTGATAATTTGTACACAATTTAAGCTTATGCAAAAATAATTCAAAGATTAGGTTTAACACTTAGTTCTAAAAAATTTGTTAAATTCCACCATTAAAGTTATGCAATCAATTTTTTTTGTGTTTATTTAATTTAGGGTCAATGTAAGGAAATCGAGGCGATTCCTAACTTTTAGTGGTCGGGAGTCAAATTGCCAATTTGATTACCGGCCCTTCTTTGGCCATAACTTGTGTTTGAAGTGTCCAAATGGGTCATGCGAGCCCATTTTGACATCTACGTTCCAAGAGCTTTCCAATGATACGAGGAACTTTTTAATCCAATGAGTTTTGACCCTTATAATCACCCTCTGGAAATTCGGAAGTCCATTGGGACTCCAACTCCCAAAGTGGGAGCTCACTTGGGAGTGTGGGGTTCATTCCTTCAACTTTCTTGCACTTCTGGGAGCATGAAATGTGATTCCCGGGTTCACTCTTGGCTCGCACCTTCGCAAGCCCTTGCCTTGGTCACAAGCCCAAGGTTAGGGTTGTGACAAAAAACCTCCACAATCATATCCATACCATGTCCCACAATATTGAATGATATTTTCTTCAATGAGATCAATACATGTCAGAAAAATGGCAACTTCATGTTTACACAAGTTTCCACGCAACACCCATTCACATGTGTAATAAGCATATTTGGTGATAGGAAATGGGACCTTATATGCCATATTCGGATGTTGTTGGCTTCGTACTATCCATGCATGGCTAGTTTTGTTCAAATCATCTATCCCATGGGTGACATTGGTGTGAGGGATCAATGTAGCCTTCTCAACGCTCATTTTCACAATACGTTCCACAACTTTATTTTTAATGAACTTGTGTTTCTTCATTTTAGCTGTGTGCATGTAATGTTTTCCAACCATTGTCGTGAATCTCCACACTAACCAATCAATTTGTCAACTTCAAAACCTTTTTGTTTTCAAAGAGAACCAACGTTTCAATGCCCCATGGTAAGATTCAATTGATGCTTGTGTGTCTTGGTTTGAATGTGGCACTTGTCGAAGCCCCATTATCCACAAATTTATAACAAGATATAGTGTGTATCCATAAATTGTCATGCATGTATTGCATTTCCTTCTACCATATATAGTATGGATTAAGATCAAAATGTGGGTATTGCATTTTTCCCCCATATACAATGTGCATCTTTAAATTATCATGTAGGTATTGCATTTAAAGTTCCCACATATAATGTGGATTAGGGTCATAATGTGAACATTGCACTTTGCCCCCACATATAATATGCATGTTTAAATTGTCATGCAAGTATTACATTTAGTGCTCTCACATATAGTGTGGATTAAGGTTTTAATGTGGGTATTGCATTTTGTGCCCACATGGGATTGCTAAGTCCACCATTGGTGTTTTTACCTTAATTCAAAGAATGAATATTTTGGGATATACATAACATGGTGAAACAATAATAATGGATTAAGAGTTAATTCACGTACCAACTTGGAAATAATAGGTCCAAAAATATCAAGTCCATGAATCATTGGATATATGTTGGGTGAAACTTTCAATGATTTTATTTCTCCCACGAGTCATGAAGGCTTCAATGCTTTCACTTGGTTCAATGGGCATGTACATGACAGTGTGAAGGTCATCAAATATTGCAGGTCGCACTTCATTACTTAAAAAATTTTCCATCAAATGTGCCAAGCCTTTAAGATGTGCCACATGCAAAGGTAAATGGGCACTTGATCATCACCCCACATAATCTTAACCATGCATAAATAACCAATTTATTATCATTTCAATTAATAACATTATTTACAATGGAGAATATGGGATGGAATTTTGAAATGGCTGCATGTACATAAAAGTTTTTAAAAATGTAGAATGAAAATAAAACTCAATGCAATGCTTGTAATTCTTGTGGAACATCATCAACGATAAAACATGAAGGTTTCCATTTAGGGTTCTTCCTTAAAAACTTTGTTTTCAAAGGAGTTAGCCATTCCAACAAATCATCGCATGTTTGGCAGCTTGTAATGATCCATGCAACCGGCATTTTAGTGCAATGTGTATCAAACACCATCAATGTGAATAAATGACATTTCACATCATGGGTGCCGAAAGTGGCATCCATTGAAATTGCCTTATCATCACCTAATGAAACCATGGCTTGCAATTGAGATGGGGTTTATATCGCTATTGTGAATGGGACATGAATCCCATTATTCTCACTTGCATTTTGAAAATAAAACACATCATTTGGATGATTAAAATGCCCATGTGTGAAGGGAAATGGTTGGATTTTTGTGTAAATGCCAACTTTTTTTTGTTTGTTTACGATCCAAATAAGCAATGTCTTGTTGTCTAATCAAATCATCCCTTGTCATTGCTTTTCCTGCATTGATTCTAGCCCACCATATTACCTTATGTTTATCATATATTTGCTTGACGGTGTAACCTAAACTTAATTAGGTCCAAATGTGGTCTTTGACGGCTTGTGACATTCGTGGGGCAAAAAAAGATGGTCATGCAATGGAATCAAGGTCATGTTTACTATGTGCAAATTCACCATTGGCCTGTGTATGAGGTCGATGGTAGAAGATTATCTTTGCCACCTTGGGTTGTGTGTACAATCACGTAATTGAAAATTAAGTTAAACAACCCCATTTAAATACCCACATTATGACCATAATCCACACTATATATGGGAAAGAGGAATGCAATACATGTATAATAATTTAAAGACGCACATTATATGTGGGTGGCAAAATGTAATATTGGCATTATGACCTTAAATCCACACTATCTATGGGAGGCCAAATTGTTAAATCCATATATCAAACATGGAACATACTTAATTGAATTTGATGATTGTTTTAAAACCATCCAGGGAAATTGATTTTCTTAAATTAGGAACAAAACAATAAGAAAATGATTAAGAAAAAATATCATACTGTTGATGTTAAAGGATGATATCACATTCAAAGGAGTTGTATTTTGAGTGATGAATTAAAATTGAAACACAATGAAAAGAAAAAATTAAATGAATGAAATAAAAGTTTATTTTCTTACCTTTAGTGTGGTCACTTTAACTTGAAACTTTCTTCATTCACCTTCAAAAGAGATAAAATGCATTTTGTTGCAAGTATTTGTATGTGAAAATTTGGCCAAATTTCCCCCCCAAATCCAACTTATGATTGATTTTGATTAACATTAAAAATTGTGTAAATATTCATAAATGTTTGATGTCTTTTTAACTTTAAATTTATCAAGCCTATTCCTTAATTAAATTAAGTACATCTTGCATTAAATGATCCAAAGTGGAGATAGAGGATTACCACCAAAACAAATTTCACAATTACAATACCCACATTTTACATTATAATTTTTGCAATTGAAGTCTATAATTTGCAAGTACTTAGGTAGATATAATGACGTGTGGGTAGGTAGGTTTTGCCAATAAGTAGATGTTTTGCAAATAATTAGAATGGCATTACTAAATCAATTAATAGTTTAACTAAGAAGATATATAAGTTTTGCCAAGGGATATAATTTTAGCCAAGAAATATAAGTCTAACAAAAAAGAATATAGGTTTAGCCAAAAGATATAGGTTTTGCCAAGAGAGAGAAGTTTAGCCAATAAAATATATAAATTTAGCCAAGAAAAAATAGTTTAGCCAAGAAATATATGTTTAACCAATAAAAAATATAGATTTAACCAAGAAATAGAAGCTTAGCCAAAAATATAAATTTAACCAAGAAGAAATATAAGTTTAGCTAAGAGATAAAAGTTTAATCGATAAAAAATATAGGTTTAAGCAAAAAATAAAAGCTAACTAGTAAGATATATAGGTTTAGCAAAGAGATAAAAGTTTAGTCAAGAAAAAATATAAGTTTAACAAAGAAATAAAAATTAGTTAGTAAAATATATAGGTTTAACCAAGAGATAAAAATTTAGCCAATAAATTATATAGATTTTGTCACGAAATAAAAGTTTAGCCAAGAAAAATTATAAGTTTTGCCAAGAGGAGATAAGAGTTTTGCCAAGGTAAGTAAAGAATTAATTGTTAGTTAGTAGGCAGGGCTAAGATTTAGGTCAGTATGCTAACTAGGTGGGTGGGTAGTATGGAGGTCAGGGTTGGGAAAAAATTGGCAATGAAAAAGAAAATGGTCAAAGGTCAGCAGCCAAAAAAGATTGACTGTGGTAGAATGTTGGTTAAGTAAGGTAAAGAGGTGAATGAAAAAGAGGCGAATCATCCAGCCCATCCTATGTACAGAACGGCCAACTAGTGCAGTCATGGGGGCTGGTTCACTCTGGCCACTTAAATCCGCCAAACTTCATGATACAAACAGAAAGTTGTTCCACAGCAATGATGTGGAGAAAATGAAGGACATCAACACCAGCAAAGTTGGTAAGGGTTTCTAACGTCCTGCATATACCTGCCAAACTTTAATACAAGGAAGGGCAAATAACAGGGAAGACTGAAATGGACAAAAGGAAGGATAAGATACTTTGTATTAATCTGCGAAGCTTTTATTACATGAAAGTGCAGCAAGAAAGATGGGAAAGAAACAAATGAAAATCCGAAGGAGTTATGGAAACCTGGCAAACTTGATTACAGCACAGTACTACAACAGAGTACTACAACAATGAAGGAGGAAATGGAGTTCAAGGCCTTATATTCTAATTGCTAAGTTTGGAATTTCAGTTAGTACCTTAAGGTGGAGGGATGTCAAACACCCCCCTATGAATTTTGCCCATGTTACTGCCATGCCTTTGCACAGCACCTGCATGGTTCTGTTGCAACAGGGCATAAGGGATGTTCACACTTGTTGTCCTACATGTCCTGCCACTGCAGGCCAGATTTGAACCCATATTCATTCAAGAAGACAAGCCAGGTACTTAATGCTTACCAGTAACATAGTTTCGTCTATTGGGCTGTGATGATGTTTTGATATAGTTAACCTATTTAAAGTGCTCACATGGTTCAAACCCTGCAACAAAACCATGCAGGTGCTTTGTAGGATGCAGCACTGAGACCCCCAAAATTCTTAGGGCTTTTTTAGTGTCTTGCCCTAAAGGTCAAAATATAATCATACTTTTAACTACCAGAGGCACTTAGGCAACTAACAAAGAGATCAGAAGTGATAATGGATGAGGGGTCTGGAAAGAGGTGGAAGTCCAGAGGTAACTAAGGGGTTATCACCTGCCATCTGCCAAAAGTAGTTATCACACATAATCATAATTAGCTAGAAATTAAGAAGCTTGGATTATGGCGGTAAAATTTGTGTTTTGCTAATTAAGAGAGTGTTTGCTGCCTTGTTTTTGTCTTGTGGGTCTTTGTGCTTTACTTCTCAAACAGACATATTTGTTGTTGTCAGCTTTTGCTATTCCTTCATTATCTCTTTCCAAACGGACAGGCTTTTGTTGTTGCATCTTGTCTCTTTTGTTTTGCTTACTTCCCAAACAATTTTTTTTTGTTGGAAGCTGCTCTATTCCTACTACATTCTCTCTCTCTCTCTCTCTCTCTTTCTCTCTCTCTGTGTTCTTCCCAAACATATAGTTGTTGTTGTACACTGATATTCTTGCCGCTCCTTCCTTAAGTTTTTGGTCTCAAAAAAACATATTTTCTCAGCTGGTTGCAGATTTATTTGATTGTATACGTTGCGTTCTTTTTTGTTTAGTAATTATCCCGAGCTGGTCCTCTTGAGCTGGGAATTGCAGTGTACACTGATCCAGCTTTTGGGATGCTGTGAAAATCTGTACAACCAGTGCCGTGCTTACTCGCAGGTGTTCCAGTCCACCAGAGAGAAATCTCACTCTGCTGCTGGTGCGTGCGGCCTGCTGTTTGCTTGTTAGGTGATCGAGCTCTTCTTGCAGTAGCAGCAGCAGCAGCTTGTTCTTGGATCGAGCTGATCATCTTCATGAGTATTTTGTCCTCCTCGAGTAAGATTTTGATTCCCATTCTGAGAAATGGAGCTGAGCAAGGGATCTAGAATCCTCAGCGGTGCAATATGCAGTTTTTGGTCTGCTGAAGATCTCAAGCCTCCAGTCACAACAACACTCATGCAGCCCCCATTGACCCATCAGATCAAGAGCTTTTCTTTTCCAAATGTTGGTCTCGAGCTTCACTGGATTCGCTTACTCGTCGACCCATTCTCATACTTATCAACTTCTTTGTGGTGCAGGAACCAGCGGCAGCTAGCTCGAGAGACCGCAATCACTTTAGATCTCGAAGAAGATAGATTACAATCGCATTGCCGGCTTAAACATGAGGAAAGAGAGTGTATGGTTACCCGAGGAGTCGTTCCAATCGTTTCCCAACTACAGAAGGTCGTTGTTCGCAACTCCGCAAAGACTGAGGAACAGGATTCTGTCACGAGCAAATGTGCAGGAAGAGGTGGAGATGAAGGCTCGCAGCAAAGCCGGGATGAAGCGGACTCTGAACTGGTGGGATCTGATGTGGTTCGGCATGGGTGCTGTGATCGGAGCGGGCATCTTCGTCATCACAGGACAGGAAGCTAACGGAACCGGAGGACCCGCCATCATCATCTCTTACGGACTCGCTGGAGCGTCCGCCATGCTCTCTGTCTTTTGCTACACCGAGTTCGCCGTCGAAATCCCTGTTGCTGGTAAGCAAACTTGTTTTCTTTCTTCATGGTAGAGACATTGTGATGCACCCAGAAACCAACGAGCCAAAGTTTGGTATTCCTACATTCTAAGGTCATTTGGAGAGCCTTTTGTTGGCTCTGCCCTTCAGGGTAGAGATATAGTGATGCGCCCAGAAACGGACCGAAGTTTGGTACCCCTACACATACATTCTAGGCTCATATGGAGTCCACTATAGAAACATTTTGAGCATAACTGAAGGATCCATCCGCTTGGGCTTCACTATGCTAACCACCATGTGTTTCCAATTTTAGTATGTTCTTCAATATTTATCATCCTTATGAATGTCATTTCAAGTGCAGAGCCATTATGTGATGAGCTGCTGCTTGTTGAGACATTGTGATGCACCCAAAAACTGTGGGCCAAAGTTTGGTATCCCTACATTCTAGGGTCATGTGGAGTCTTCTACTATAGAAACATTTCATTTGGGTATAACTGAAGGAGCCTCCATTTGGGCTTCAACATGCTAACCACTTTCAAGGGCAGAAGCCATTATGTGGCAAGCTGCTTATTGACACATTGTGATGCACCAAGAAACAAGGCTAAAGTTTGGTATCCCTACATTTTAGGGTTATGTGGAGTCTTTGACTAAAGAAACATTTCAATCTGGCAGAACTGAAGGATCCACTTGGGTTTCACCATGATAACCACCATGTGTTTCCAATTTAGTATGTAGAATACATGTCATCCCTATGGATGTCATTTCAAGGGTAGAGGTATTATGTGATGAGTTAGCCTTGCTTGTTTTTCTCCTTTCTTCTTCCCCAGTCTTCTTGTTTCTTTGGAATATCATTGTTTTATTTTGCAAAAATGACTCTTTGTTGCCTCTTCCTCTTCCCTAGAGAAAACGGGCCAAAGTTTACTATCCCTACATTCTAGGCTCATTTGGAGGTCTTTCTAGAAACATTTCTGGTGAAACTGAAGGATCTGCTTCGGCTTCACCATGCTAACTGCCATGTGTTTCCAATTTAGTATCGTGAATATTTATCATCCTCGTGGATGTCATTTAAATGGTGGAGCTGTTATGCAATGAGCACCTTGTTTTCAACAAGTGGCTCATTGGAAAACCTTGGAGTGCTTTACACATAGGAGGAAGGGCTCCTAATTGGTTCCTTCCTGCTGTTGAGAGGGTAGCAAGGCTGTTAGGCTGAGTTGATGTTGTCAAAACGAGAAGAGACTGATAGGGAGCCCTTCTCCCCCAAAGAAGCATGCAATTTTTTTCCTCACCCTGTTTTCAGAAAGAGTAATCTTACCTTTTGTTAGAGACTGGTGCTAGGTTGTTGGCATCTTAGGAAGTTGGAAGAGACCAATAGTGACTGTACGAAACCCAAAGAGAATGAAGGTTTAATTGTGCAGGAGAAGGGACCTAAATGTACAAAACAAAGAACATTTGTGGTTCTTTACTTCTAGGAGAGAAGGGCTTCCATAACGGCCTTGCTAGCATATGGAAGCAGGAAGGGATTACATCCCATCACCTTTCCTACATAAATAAACATACAATTGTTTTTGGTGCCAAAAGGAATTCAGTATTTTCTAAGAGACCAGTCCTAGTCTGTTGGGTAGCTTACAAAATTGCAATTGACCAATAGCACCTGTACAAAGCCAAAAGAAACCTTGCAATTCTTTTTTTGGGTTGAGCACTTCCTGATTTTGTTCAATGATAGGAAATGGTGTACTATCACTCAAGTCTCAGGGGCTCTTTTTTTTTTACCTTTGGAGCAAAACCACCTTGTTTAGGGTCAAAGAAAATTTATTGAATCCTGCATCATGTCAAGAAATTGAGGCAAATCTCAAGTTAGCCTTCTAAAACATTCTCAATGGGATGCCTGAGTTGAAGGAGATATTCTTGAGAGGGGGGTGGTAGGATTTTGGAGTCAGGACAAATTTTGGGAAGAATCCATTGCAAAATTGATTTGGAAACAAAGTGATGAGTGGATTGTGGCTTATGGATGTAGGTGGGTCTTTCGCCTATTTACGAGTCGAGTTAGGCGACTTCATTGCTTTTATCGGTGCAGGAAACATTGTACTTGAATACATTGTCGGGGGTGCAGCAGTTGCGCGTGGTTGGACCTCCTACTTTGCAACCCTTATCAACAAAGAGCCATCACAAGTTCGAATATTGACCAACCTCCAAACTGGCTACAATCAACTTGACCCACTTGCAGTAGGGATTCTCCTTGCCACTGGGGCAATTGCAATTTGGAGCACACAGGGCACTTCCTACCTCAACTGGATTGCTACGCTTGTCAACATGTTGATCATTGTCTTCATCATCATTGCAGGTCTAGCACATGCAAAAGCAGAGAATTACAAACCTTTTCTACCCTATGGTGTTCGGGGGATCTTCAGTGCAGCATCTGTGCTCTTCTTTGCCTACTTAGGTTTTGATGCTGTATCAACAATGGCAGAAGAAACCAAAAACCCGGGACGGGATATTCCTATTGGGTTACTTGGCTCAATGACAATATGCATGGTTGTGTATGTTCTCATGGCACTCACCTTGTGCTTGATGGTGCCAACATCTGAGATAAGCAAAGATGCTGCCTTCTCAACAGCATTCCAAACAGTTGGCATGAATTGGGCAAAATATGTGGTTGCTCTTGGAGCTTTGAAGGGGATTACTACAGTGTTGCTTGTAAGTGCACTTGGGCAAGCCCGATATCTTACACATATTGCCCGCACTCATCTCATCCCACCTTGGTTTGCTCTTGTCAACAAACGAACACAAACTCCTGCCAATGCAACAGTAACTATGGTATTGGCAACTGCGATCATTGCCTTCTTCACCGAGCTAGACATCCTTGGCAATTTACTTTCACTGAGTAGCCTCTTCATCTTCTTCCTCATTGCAGTTGGCATTCTTGTACGTCGGTATTATATTCCTGGAGTAACAACAAGAAAGAATGGAATCCTCTTTGTCACATTCCTCTCCATCATTATTGGTTCTTCAATTGTGATTGCAGCCTACTGGGGTTTGAGTGCGAAGGGCTGGATATTGTATGCAGTTTTTGTACCTGTTTGGTTTTTGGGCACCTTAGGCTTGGCTGTATTTGTCCCTCAAGTGCGGACCCCAATGATATGGGGTGTTCCACTTGTGCCATGGGTTCCATCTCTATCAGTGGCTCTCAACATGTTCCTTCTTGGAACCCTTGACAAATTATCTTTCATTCGGTTTGGAATCTGGACCGCTGTGATTTTAGTATACTATTTCTTGTTTGGCCTTCATGCTTCATACGACACAGCAATTGACCAGAAGAGGGAGCTTGCACAGTACAAGCTGGAAGAGGCAGAGGAGGGTCAAAACTTGAAAACTGTCAAACCTGCAACACAACTGATGAACACAATCCCTACACCACAAGGGATGAACACTATTCCTACACCACAAGGGATGAACACAATCCCTGCACCCCAAGAGATGAACACAATCCCTGCACCCCAAGAGATGAACACAATACCTGTGCCACAAGAGAACACAATACCTGTACCGCAAGAGATGACCACAAATCCTTTGGCACAAGAGGTGGATACGATCCCTGTGGCACAAGAGCTGAACACGATCCCTTCACATCGGCCTTGAGTGAGTGGAGCAAGGACTAGATTCATGTATTGATCCCATTGTTTGAAGAAAGATGTAAAGTTTGTTTTGCTTCTATAGATAGACACGTCCAGAAACAAAGACATTGCAAAACTGATGTCATCTTGCAGCTTGATATGCAGCTCTAATTGTTACGTGCATTGTTGTGCTGATGTTGTGTTTGGCAGCTGCATAAACTAGCTTGTGAAGTCTCTTGGTTCCTTGACAACTGAGAAGAGTCAGAAGCAGAAGATAGCTCTCAGGTGAAAGTCAAGAGCAAAGGGTTCTCATTTTTTCTAGCCAGGAAAGAGGGAGAATAAACCCTAGAGTTTCCAAGAGTTGAATTGAGGTTGCAAGATTCCACTGATGGATATTTTTTGGTGAATTTTTTCTACAGGACTACTGGAACAAACAGGTTCTCCAATATGAGTATTCAAGACAAAATTGTGAAGCTGTACATGTACTAAACATTCATCATCTTTGTCCATGACAGTTACCTGAACAAATTCTAGCAGCTGAACTTGTAGTCATCTTTGTTTGTCCATGATGGTTACCTGAACAATTTCTGGCAGCTGAACTCATAGCCCATCTTGTTTGTCTTGAAAAGCTTGGTTTGTAGTTTGTATCAATCTGGAACAGAGCTGTATGGCCTCAACAGCCAGTCCTTGTTGTCAGCAATGGATAGAGTGGTTGTGCATTCCCAAGCTGCAACATCACGTAGTCGTCAGCCTTTTGCATGATATCTGGTTTGAGAACAGTTTCTGTCCAAGCAAAAGGTTAACTTTCAGAATGCGCACTGGCTTCTCCAATATGTGAGCTCATGATCAAACAGATCTTTAGTTCCGCTCATCATGTTTCTGGAAATTGCACCAATGCAAGAAGCTGAGATGATCCTAGGCTCCAACAACTGCTGTTATGGCAATTGTAAAGTAACATATCAAAACTCACCCAACCAAATCCCAAGATTGTTGCCAAAAGAATTAAGAATGGTTCTCGAAAGCTTTCTAAAAATACCAGCATAGAATCTTGGAAAAATTATTTCAAAACTTCATCAAAAGGGTAATTAAACAACCATTTAACCTAGACCCGGGTGAAGGTTATGGAAATGTTTGGTTCAAGCACACTAAGGTGGTACCAAAAGTGGCACATGTGGAGTCCATAGTTTTACTTTTTCAAAAAATTTAATGCAAATGTTAAGTGTTTTGGCAATGTGAAATCGTTCATTTAAAAGTAGGAGGCAAATGGAATACCTACAACTTAAACTTAGAAGTTTATAAATTGTGACACATGTTTCGATTTGATTGGTTAGGAGAAAAGTTAGAAGCAAAACATGGGTTTTTTCAATTTTTATAATTGGCCATTATTATGTAAGATAATAATGTCCTTTTTACAAAGAAAAAATTCTCAAATTTTCCATTTTAATAAATCATGGACTTCATAGATTATTGGTAATCTTATGGAATCTTGATAAATTAAAATATTAAACTTACTTGTAAGCCCTTATTTTAACATTTCAATAGCCTCACAATCATATTAAGGGAAAAAAATTAACATTTCTTACATGTTTATTATGTAATAAAAGTTCATAAATGTTTTAATGGACTATGACAGAAGATGTTACATTGGTTTAAAAGTTCACTTTGTAATAAAATGATGGCATTTTATTTTCAAAATTTTAAATTTGATTCTACAAATGTTACAAATTAGTTAAATGAGTTTCTGCTATAATTTTTAATCATATCCCATCACATATTGTGCCAAATTTGAAGGTAACCACCCCCCCCCCACCCCTTGCCCTTGTGACATCAAAAAATGGACACCTTATATATGCCAAAACCCTATTAAATACCTAATTTTAGAGGAATCCAATGGGGCCTCACAATTTTTCAAAACCTAATATACATCTACATCTAATAGTTGGATGAAAGCATGTTATGTTGGTCAAAGATTGTTGTCACAAATACTACTTTTAAAAACTACATGTTTGTAAACTTCTACCAAGCTAATATCTTTTAAAAATTTAACAAATGGTACTTGGAATAAGGTAGTTCAAAACACAAAGAATAAGAATGTAAAAAAAATCCCACTTTGAAATTGACATTAAATGATTAAAAATTATATTAGTGAAAAAAATGTAATTGTCACAATATATTACAAAGTGCAAATATATTTCAAAAACCATTCAAACAATTACCAAATTTGATGAAGTACTCAATCATATATTACATATGAATTCATTGTCCCATTTCAATCTATATGAAGAGTTCCATTCATGTGATTTCATTAAAAAAATCTAAGTGAAAATTCTCATTAAAGTAAACATAAATGTGAATATATGAAAGTTTGTTGAAAAAACATTATCATATGAAAGGTAACAAAAATTGTGTTGGAGGTTTTATGTCAAACATAGTTCTTAATACATTAATATGTGAATTAGTAGTAACCATGCCTTGTTCTAGACCCATGTATATAACAAGACCAACAACCTCAGTTAAATTAAAACATGCATGCACGAACCATCTGTAATTGCATAAAATGTTAGGATAACATTTATGCCCACTATTGTTACTATAATTCATACTACAATTGTGCATGAACTAGTAGTAACCATGCCATGTTCTAGACCCATGTATATAATAGGACCAACAACTTCAGTTATTAGCACATGCATGCATGAACCATCTATAGTTGCATAACCTAATAGGGTAACATTGATGCTTGGCATTATTGTTATTATAGTTCTTATTACGGCCATACATGAACTTGTAGTTACAATACCACTTGAGGTGTTCTCTTATGACTTAGGGATAAAAATCATAGTTCCTAACACAAAAGTGCATAATTTATTGTTCTTAAACCGATGACTTGTAAACACATGACAAGACCTACCATCGAAGGAATTGGAAATTCAGTACCATCCAAAAGGTTAAACAAAAAAGCTTTGAACTACCCAAAGTACATTAAGGGTGTTGATCTCGATGCACATGTACATATGTTCAAGACTATGATTTAGGATAATGGTGAAATGAAGGATGTTGACATTGTGAATTTCTTTGAATGCACTTTGTGAAACATTATGTCAAACTGGTGCAATAACTACCTAAGCAATTATCCAATAATTAAGTTTGAAAAGTTGGCAAAAAAAATTTTGTAAATGGTTTTAAAAAATGCAAAATGATGAATAGGTTTATATGCAACTAAAGAATTTTTAACAAATAAAAAATGAGTGGGTTGAAAAATAGTATGAACGGTTGTTGAAACTGACAAATAGTCTTCAAACCAAGATTTTAAACAATTCTTTTAATACTATATTCCAAACTAGATTACATTCATATTTATGCATTGCAATGGCAAAAAAGGAATGAGAGACGTAGCAACACAAAGTGGCAACAATGTAATGTGAGATGGTATCTCTAAAGTAGAGGCTACTAGTTCTTTGCCTATACTTCAAACAATCAAAACTAAAGAAGTAAATGTGAAACAACAAGCTCCAACTTGTTCTATAATGTACTCCACCAATTGTAAACGTATGAAAGGTGAAAGCACAACTAGGCCCCCAAAAATTGTAATCACAAATATAATCTTTCTGTAATTATTTTTTTTGGTAATGCATGGACATCACATCTTGGATTAATTTTGTTTGTTTTAAATATATTTGATTAAATTTTAAATTAATTTAATAAATTATTTTTTAAATCAAACAAACAATGAAAGACTTGAATGCATGGAATATATTTTTGACAAAATAATATTCATCATAAAGTTTGAAAAAAATTCTTACATATTTCAAAACTAAAGTTATGAGTGGAATTCTTAGGTCAAATTTTTTATGGTGTATGATATTGATATTCATTAATTAAATCTAGGACCATATAGAAATTTAAAGTTTTTGGTTGAAATTTCATTCAAAAAATGTGTTTTTTTTCATTTTTTAACTATGATATCAAAGAGGAGGAGATTTTACAGATGGGCATTGCATTAGTTTTTCATTTTTCTTTTGTCTAGTAAGGTTTCATGAACAACAAACATGGGGCCCTATGGTCATCAGAAAACTATAAATTATATACTCTATGTACATTAATTTTATCCAATCCTCTTCATTTTATTATTAGATCAAGATTAATTTTGATTCAAAGTGTACTTTGTGTTTCCAAATGTTATCATGCAAAATTTTAAGTTTTTCCCTTATGTTTAGGATATCCAAATGATGCCATGAAAATTTTAGCTTATTGCATATTATGATACTCATTATACAACTTTTTTTTTGGGTGAAAAGTGGCTCATTCTTAGTGTGCTTTCACCCTAAATCATAATGTGGAGACCTGTAGAAACAAGCAATTGGACATGAACTAGCTCAAACTCTAGTAGAAATCATGAATCAAGGTTTCAAGCTATATTTATAACACACGAAGATATAAGTTGACAAAATGCTCAAGCTTTGTGGAGATGCAAAAAGTGTTTAAAAAGAAACTAAAAACCACAAGAAATAAGGCACTTGTTAAGAATGCAAACCTTAGTGCTACAATGGTGAACATGGTACTTGAATAGTCATTACCATGAGTAAGGTGAATGAGTAGCATGCATTTAAGGATAGGGAACCATTAAAGGGGAAGATTATCACAAAATGGAATGATGAAGAAAAGCTACAACATACGTTTGTGAATACAATACAACAAATGAAATTAGAAGAAAAGGACAATGGAATGGCAAATCAACCATGAAATAATGGAGTACTAATTGGGTGGGTTTACCTAAATAGAAGGGAGTCCATCATGCACATACATAACTAGAAATGCTCATACCTATTACTAGAAAACTTAAAATTGTGGATGACATTTTGGAAACCTCAACAAATAAATGATGGAACAAAAATATACTCCTAACCTTGGGCAATTGTTAAAAATAGCAATAGACCTTAAGAAGTACTTACTCTAGAAGTTTAAACTTGTGACACTACCAATTCTAGTACTGGTAGCAAAAAAAACTCATGTGGACACAATTGTTGTGGACCCACACATGGTAATAATTCAATTGCAAATTGGGAAAAACATGGTAGACAATGTTTTTTTGGATATATAAAAGAGTCAATATGAACATTATCATTGAGCAACTATGCATCAAATTGGGCCCTCCCAAGCCCAAACCTGCACCTTCATTTGAAGATGGTAAATTGGACAATGTCAAAACCATTGTGAATCATCCAAGATTTGAAAATATACATCCATGGGATACCATATGTTGTTACTTTCGTTGTCATGCAAAACAATGTTGTGGATCCCAATTACTCAATGTTGCTTGGATGTCCATGGTTACAAAATGTTAAGGTTACCCATGATTAGGGTAACAATGTCATTAGTTCAAGGGAATGGAATAGTAAGGACAATTCTGTGAACAAACAATTGGGGAATGAAACCAAACAACCTTAGGTTCTAATGTGCTATGCTTTCTAGGAGGGCCTAACAAATCAAGAAGAGGATATCATATTTGCAATAGAACTTGAACTGTTTTCCATTGGGACAATTGATATACCTACAATAATCTTACCTAAGTTGGTTACATTTGGAGCACATGCCAACTAGAAAGCCCATGTGGAAACCAACAACCAAACCCAAAATGTTAAATTGGATGATAATTAGTTTCAACCACAAGTATGACATGGGGATAAATTTTATTTTGAAACGTTTTATAAGCATACTATTGGTAAGGTTTCAATGGATCAAACTCTAGCTCGAAACAAGCTAAAAGACTTGCAAATTACAAGATGAACAATGATGGAAAAAGAACTGGTTTAGACACTGAACCTTGGAATAATAGAAGAACCCCAATCTATGAAAGTAAATACATGACATTTATTCATGCACAAATTTTTGCATTAGAACTACTGCTAAAGGAATTCAAGGATGTTTTTGCTTGGATATATAAAGACTTGAATAGCATACCACCGAAACTAACACAACACAAAATAAAATTGTTCCACCTACACATCAAACACTATATTGATTGAATCTAAACTATGCAATAATTGTGAAGTGGGACATTAACAAGCTTTTAACAACAAGATTTATCTAGCCAACAAACTTCAAAAGCAACCTGGTTGTCACCTATAATTGTAGTTCTTAAGAAAAATGGGAAACTATGAATATGTGCAAACTTCAGGAAGTTGACTACAACAACCAAAAAGGACCCCTACCCATTACCATTTACAAATAAGGTGTTTAACATAGTGGTTAAATACTAAGCATATTCAAATTTCTAATGGTTATTCAAGATATTATCATATATTTATAGCGCCAAAGGCCGTGCATAAGATGGTGTTTGTAAGTAACTAGGGAACATTTATTTGGTGAATCATGCCATTTGGACTAAAAAATGGACTTCTAACTTTCTAGCAAGTAGTAACAAAGGCATTCAAGCAATACTTAAATAAATTTATGAAGACATTTTTGGATGATTTTATTATGTACAATGTCATGGAAATGAACATAGACAAGCTCAAGTTGTGTTTCCAAAAGTGCAAGGAGGTTTGAATCAATCTAAATCCATAAAAATGTACATCCATGGTATATTCCATAATGATTTTGGGATTCATTATTTCAAAAGAAGGAAAATTATTAGATGCCCAAAAGATACAATTGATTGTCAACATGCTAGTTCCTAAGAATCCATAGCAAATTCAAGTGTTTAATGGCATGATTTTAGAAGTGTTTTATTAAAAAATTTGCATTCATCATGGCACCTATTACCAAATTGATGAAAAATATAGAACTTTCATATGGACACCTAACTGTTAGCAAGCAATGAGCATGGGAAACCATCAAGAAAAGGTATGTTGAAGTGCCAATTTGATTTCACCAAATTGGATGGAATTTCATGTCCACACATATGCATCCCTATTGGTAATAGGAGCAATGTTGGCCTAGAACATCACAACAAAACATGATTAGCCCATTACATATATGCTCTTGTACATGGCAAGGAGTTCAAAAGGCAAACAAACGTACAAACCAAGATGCTACATGAAAATAACGTGGAGCATAAGAACAAAAACTATAATTTAGCACCAATCTTAGAGGTGTTGTTTCGAAATTGGTTTCCACTAAATGGCAACAAACCAATGTAGGTTCAAGCAAAACCATTACACTTAAATAGCAACAAAAAAATTTGCAAGTGGGTTATGAAAAATGTTTGTGAGGAACCAAAAAATAGGACAAATGAAAGGAGTTAGTGCATCTCCACCAAGACAACAAAGACCTGTTATGAAAGGTCAATAGATAGTTCCCCATACAAAGGTATAGTCAAATGAGAAGGCATGAAATGAACATTTGATCAAAAGGAGCAAGAAACAGATAACAGAAAGAGTGTCAACTATAATATAGGTACCGAGCAATATCAACAAGAATAATTCAAAGCACTTGGAGTTGCAACAACTTTGTTCCCAAAAGACCATTAGAAGCAGGAACAAGAAGGAGGGGACACTTTCTATGTGACATCCAAGAAATGGATATAAAGGTGGACATACATGAGCAAAAACAAAAGGTTGGACCATCGCATTCAATACATGTAGTTACAACAAAACCACAAGTACCATAAGAAAGAGAAGCAATTCAATTCCAAGGATTCCATCCATAAGAGACAACCACTATGAAAAATCATGTCTGTTGAAACCACTTTGTTTTGCAACTAAAACTCCAAAACAACTAATATACAATTACATTACAACTAGAGCATGGAAATACAAATAATTAATAAATAAAATGTTTTGTTAGAAATCAAGGAGTTGTATTATAGTTACAACTTAATTGCAAATGGGACACTTATATGGCGTAATGTACACATCATACATACAAATGTAATCAATTATGTTTGACTTTTTGGCATGTCGCACTTTAGTTGCGTGTGGAAACTACATTATAACCCGTGTAAGTATAACACCCAATCAACAACTACATTGCAACTAATGTACAATTTCAACACATATGATCATGCCACATGTACACATTTCCACCACCCATTACATATGATATTTGCAACTAATCGTCACTATGTTGTGACTTTTGTTCAACTATTAATAAGTTAATAACTTTTTAAAATCATATTAAATCCTTTATATTTCATAATAAATTATATTTTCAATAAATTAAAAACTATTACCTATTAATTAATATCTAATATTTAATCTAAATTAATCAATATAATTAAATTTTTAATTGACTCAAAAATTAATTAATAATTAATTAAATAACTAAATAATTTTTAGAATTAAATTGATTCATAAAAATATTAAGTTCAAATGATTAATTATCAATTCAAACTTTAGATAATTAATCATTTGAAAACTATGTATTTTTACCCAAATTCATATTTACTTTAATCAATGATTTTTAAATATTATTTATTAATTAACACATAATTTAATTAATTTTCTGAAATAAATAATTAAACTGAATAATTAAGTATTAATTTGAATTAATTAGTCTAATTCATATAATTATTTTGTTAGTTAAATTAAAAATATACACAAAGAATGTGGGAAAACCTTTTTTTTGCTGCAATTCAATTTGTTACTAATGTGCAACTAAAAGATTTAACCCATAAATTTTGTTCTTAATCTCATTTTTAAAACTGTATAAAAAATGTGTCATTCTTGTGTGCTCACATTAAAATACATGTGTCAATTTGGGATGAGCTCAAAATAACTAACCCTAAAAACAAAACATAAAATAAAAGAAAATATTTACATGGTTACTATTTAATTCACCTACTCTTCTACCTTCCTACCTTTTTGCCTACCTAGGTAAGTATGTAGTTAATCCTACTTTCTACCTACCTATCTTTTTATGTATGCCTATGTATTGACCTACTTAACTACCTAAATAGATATTTATTTCTTTTAAAAAATTCAATTAATATGCCATGTCGCAACTTTTGAATGTGCCACGTATCATAATCTAAAACCATTATAAAGGAACAATCATAATATTTCAAAAACAAAATCGCCCAAAAACCCCCATAATGCCACGTGTCAATTTTGATGGATTGATGAAAAATGACGTCAACATGATGTTAATATGGTAGTTGCAAATTAGTTGCATTAGAGTTACATAATAATTGTTTTTACATAGTTGTAACTGAGTTACATGAATTGCACATGCATATGGTATCACATATGGTGAGTTACATCCATTGTAATTCATGCAACTTGTCTGATAACATTCACACTCATAAAAATATGTTGAGTTGCAATGAATTGCAAATGGTTATTGCATTTTTAAAACCAAGTTGCAAGGCTGGTTGCAAATCATCCCATTTTTTCATAATGAATAGTTTAGTATACAATTCCAAGGAAAGGTCCATCATCCTTAGGACCTAGTACTAGTGGCACAATACCAAGAGTTTTAAGTCCTTGATTGGGTCTATTTGCTAGTGTAAAGGAGTATAGGAAAGTCGTAAAAATGTTACAACAAATGACCCAATGTATACATACAACTGGAAATAGATTATTGGTGAGATGGCAAAGTCAAGTGGTTAGAACAAAAGTAAGTTCAAGAGGAGAAAAACAAATTGCAAGTAAAGATACATCATCAATTAACATTAATGGCAATTCATGTATTTAGTAATAAGGAAAAGCTAGAAAAATTGTCTAAAATGTAAAAATAGGTGCATAAGTTGGGTCCAAGACTAGCAAAAAAAAGATAAAACAAATCAAAATGAAAAGTACAAAATAGCAAATGTGGAACTAAACTAGAGGGTGCAAAAGTATGACAAGGTGACAACAAAAAAAATGGCTACAAGGAAATTTTTTCACTAGACATTGGAAAGAGATTATGCTAAGAATTAAACAAATGTAATAAACTTGGCCCATGAGCAAGAATAGCTTAAACAAGAACTACAAAAGGTCAAAAAGGAATCTAAAAATTTAAAAATAGAAAAATGATCAATTAGTTGAAAATATTGCAAGGCAATTGAAGGAGATGCAAGATGAATAGAACAAATTACGATTTTTAATAAAAAAACCTTCAAAATTAAGAGCCATTTATAACCAAATGTCACATATAAGAAGCAAAAATGGTGAGATTGGATATGATATACGATAAGGTACAAGTAGCATTTCTCATGAAAATGAAGGAAAAACATGGTGAGATATGACACAAGAATGAAAGGAAAGGAAATTGAAAAGGCTTTCAAAGCATATAAGAAGGGTGATGTACTATATCAACACAAGTTAACTATGTATATGAATGCATTTCCATAGTTTGTTTATAATCCATCGAAATTACAAAACCAGGAGGAAACGAATGATGCTAGTACCATTCTTGCATTTCCATCTAATAGTCAAAGCTCCAAATCACCATATATGGCTCAACAAGAAGAACCATCTAACATTCGAAGAGGGCATGAAGAACAAATAGTGCAAGAGGTTGTAAACATTACCTAGGTACATAAATATTCATAGGAGTTTCAAAAGAAAATTATAACAAAAACCCAATTACCTTCACAATTTCAAATATTAGAATAAGGACTAGAACTAAAACAAATGGTTATGAAATCACAATTTCAACAAACAATGATAACATCTATCCAAAATTAAATAACAACAAAAGTTGAAGTATACGCACTATGAGAATTCTTGGTTTTTCAAACAATTCAAGTTGATTAATTAGTTTTTTTATATTCATGGATATGTCCATTTTGACTAAAGGCTTAAAGCATGTATTTTTTGACCAATCAACTTGATTAAAATGACCTATTTGACCAATACATCCACTCAAGTTACATAACCTTAATAAAAATGGCCAATGGGTTTTAATCAAATAAGACATCCAGTCAAATTAAACATAAAAAATTAACATCATTAATAAAGATGACCAATGTTTATTAATCAAATGGGACATTTTATGCTTGTTACATACCTATTTCCTGCCTCCCACATACAATCTTACAACTTACCTACCTACCCACCAACCCACCCACCTACTTAAATGCAATACCTACCTACCCACCCATCCACCCACCTACTTATATCTACTATGTACCTATCTACCCATACACCCACCTACTTAGATGTACTACCCACCTACCTATCCATCCACCTATAACTTACCTACATATTAATTGTTTACATATATACATATTAATTACCTACATACCTACCCACCCACCCACCCACCTACTTAAATTTATTATATACCTACCTACCTACCTCATAATCTTATGATGATGTGTTGAAATAAACATATGAAATTAAAAATTTGACAAAAGTTGAACGTTTTTTAATTGATGGTGCGGTCCATTGGTTAAAGACTTGGTTTATCATTGGGGAGGTCAAAGGTTCAATTCCTAATACTTATAACCTATGTACATGCTTAAGGGGCTAAAGTAGGTTAAGGTAGGTCAATTAAGATAAGGTAAGGTAGGTTGGGTTAGGCTACCACCTACCTAATTGCCTTTTTATGACCTACATACCTAACACAAAAATATTAATTTTAGAAATAAATTATTTAAATATGGGCAACATTTTGACCAATCAAATGGTCCATATTCTACTAGTCAAAATGACCACCTTAGTCACAACAAACATGTTGAAATCAACTAGTTTAAAATGACGAAATGTTCTTTCTCACACCTATCCAAATTGGGTACTTTTTATTAGATTCTCCAATAAATAAAAACCAAGAATTCTACTAGTAAAACATAGGGTGATAATGTAGTAATTAAAGATTTCACTAATCAACAAAAGCTAGTAGGAACATAGGTTTTACCTATACAAGACCAAGTGGGACAAGTTCAAATTCAAAGTAAACAACTAAAGAAGAAGGCATGTAGTTTAATTTAATAGCCTAACCAATATTTCATTGTATTCATAGATTTCAAAGACATAATCCAAAATATGGTTGGGGTAATATTAAGGGTATAATACCTACTTAGTTAATTAATTAATTAGGGAGTAAATGGTAGTTAATTTTTTCCCCATTTTTTCCTCTTTTCAAATTCTGATATACATTGAACATGGGGTTTTGGGGACTAATATATTTGATACTTTGTGATTTTAATGAACTTGGGATTTTGGAACATGTTTTTTGTGCTTGCAGAAATATGTTAGGATTATTTTCTTATATATGCATGAAGTAGAAGTAGTTATAGTAAAACTTTGTAAATACATGTTGAATTAAAATGTTTAAAAACAAATGTATATGATCAAAACTATGCATTTACCAATGGTTGTTCAAAGACTATCTTTGATGAGAAGGACCACTCTAGGTAAGTGGGAGGATGTGAAGGGTGAACAAGTAGGGTTTTAGAGGGGGAAGGAGGGGAAGAAGTAGAAAAATGGAGTTCTTATGACTTGTAAGGGAGGTTCTTTTAAGGTTATGAGGGGATTAGACTGAGTAGGGGGGTTTAGACGGGAAAGTTGTGGCAAGGTTATGTGTTTTTTGTGTATTTAGAATCTAATTAATGTTAAAATAAGGGGGGGGGGGGGGTTATGATAAGAGGGAAAAAGGAGTTATTAGGATAAAACTAGGAAGGACCCAATGTTATTAATT
>Ga0116227_10001751_pt1 | contig 49146 bp, 34 predicted proteins | sample S1TSphgellanicum_FD_89693 | JGI IMG/M metagenome (GOLD analysis project Ga0116227, IMG submission 89693) | Host-associated microbial communities from peat moss isolated from Minnesota, USA - S1T2_Fb - Sphagnum magellanicum MG | ecosystem: Host-associated > Plants > Peat moss > Unclassified... | reverse complement strand
TCATGCAATGGCCATCGTGAGCATCTAGAAATCCTAGCTTATTATGGAGGAAACTCCTGACAAAGGAATTCTAGAAAAACTAAAAGGAGAAAGAAAGGGTTGGGCCTTTTATATCGTCGCCAACAAACTGAAACCCTAAGTACCTAATAGTGTACAGTCACCTAAACCATGCATTAACCCTAAAAGCGCACATGGGCATGCCCGTAACTGGCCATCATGTATGAGGCCATGTACGGGCATGACAAAACAAAATTTTTTTACATTAATTAAATAGAGTTATTTGAAATAGATGGAGAAACTGGAAGTGTGGAAACAAGCAGGAAACATAGAATAGGCTTAGCCCCTGGGCTAGTAAGGTGGGGTTAGTCACATTGTTGGCCATTGACTGGAAGGAACCAGACCGTGATGCATTAATAAAATTATTGATCAATATTTTTGTGATCAAAGGATGTGAAATGTATTTTGGCAAGAGGAATATAGTGTATGTCATTAGTAAGTAATTAATAGCTAATGCTTTTGGTGTCTATCAGAATGGTTATGTTGAGGATCTTAAAGGATAGGTGACCAAAGCCTTAGCGGAATAGTTGTTGTACAAACATAATATCGAACCCCCTTACATCAATGTAGACTAGTGGAATGTTAAGAATTGTAAACTACCAATTAGTGTTAGATATTTTATTATTATATATGTGATTTATCAAAGGGAAAAGGTAAATTACATGAGTAATGAAAATGCAATAATATTCATGAAGGTAGAGGATGGGATTGATGTAGATTGAACACAAATCAGATTCAATCATCTATGCAGTGAGTTAGATAGATGGACCAAAATTTGGGAGAAAATGCAGACAAGAGGAAAACAAGATGACAAAAAAGAAATTTGCCATTTAACGTTGGTTCTAGAGAGATTATTCAAGTATATGTTTCAGGAGGATTTTGAAGTTACATCAAAAAAGACAACAGACATTCAAAAGAAATCCAAGAGGTCTAAGGAGGAGTTACAATAGGTTTTGGATATAGAAAGGGAGCAATAAGGGGTTGACCTCCAAAATATTTGAAGAAAAAGAATAACACATTTGAAGCAAGGGAAGGATTAGAACAATGAAGAAAGCTGAGAAAGGATGTTAAACCTCAAAAAATATAATGCGTGGAAGTACCAGACCACTAGGGGTTATAGTTCCAAGAGTAGTTATCAAACATGTTCCTACCAAACCACAAAGACATCAAAGCTCAAAACATGAGCAGTAAAAGAAGCAGCAATCATAATAGATCAAATCATAAAGGAGCAAATTACCTCAAGTAACAACAACATTGCAAAAACAAAATGAAAAAATGCAGTATGTTATTGTGGACGATTATGTGATAGTCATGCTCAGATGGCAATCCACGAGGAGATTTCAATGGAGGAACAACTCCCACAACCACAAATGGAACAACAATAGTCACATTCATTTGAGGAACAACAAATGGAGATACTAAGGCCAACAATGCATGGTTTTTGGGAATGTCATCAAAAGATACATCTAAGGAGGAGACAGCACATAATTTGACACCAAAATATGTAAAGGAGTTGGCAAAAAAAGTATTGGGCATTAATAAAACCACTAAAATGTTTCAAGCAATGGCAATCGTGGGTGTGAAAATGGGTAATCTAGGTTTGGAAGTCAAATCACTTAAAACCAGATTATCTATAATGGTAGAAAAGAAATAAAGATTGTTAAAACAAATAAAAAAGGAGTAGTAAGGATATGAGGATTACAAACAATGTATGCAAATTTGGAACAAATAGAAGGAGATGGAGGAGAAAACCAATGTGAAGATGTTGTAGCTAACCACAAAAAATAAGGAAATGAAAATGAAGTTGATGGAATTTCCATAATTAAAGAAGGAATGCATGGAGTTAAGGCAAAAAGAAGAAGCATGGACTTGGGTGTAAGCAAGATAAAATGAACAAATTAACTACCTTGTCAAAACTAGAATAAGTAGATTTAAAATAACAATAAAACCCATTATAAAATTGTGGAACATTGAATGTTTTCATTTCAATGATTACACATGATATATGTTTACCTCAATGTGCATTGATTTTCATATTTCAAATTATAAAAGTAGCTTTGAAATAGGTTTTTTTTATGATTCATTAAAACATATATTGATCTTCATTTCCTAAATTACATATCAATTTCATTAATTTTTAAAACCAAAAAGTAGGTTTGAACACATATTTTTCAATCAATTTCAAATGTATTTTTAATCTATTTTTAAAATTCATTTTCTTTTAAATTTTTTAGAATTATATTCTTATAAACTTAATGGAGCCAACTAATGCTACTTGACACAAATTTTCACCTAATTTGATGTTATTTTATGGTAGTTATATGAAAGGCACAAGGTTAAAATGGAGGTTCGTCTACTTTTTTGGTATACTTTATTTTACTTTGACCCACTTAAGCAAACCATGCATATCATAAATCATTAATAGAATGTAAGCATAAGGTTGAAGGCTTGGAAATAGAGAAGCAATTGTGGCTATAGGAATAGGAAAGAAAAAAACAAACAATTAACAAGATGATGATACAAATTCTCCAAATGAACAACATGGTTGCAATAGAGGAGTTCAATAAGTAGAATGTAAAGAAAGCCAAGGAGCCAGCAGTTATGGAGGTAAATGAATTAAAGTAGGAGATGCACAAAACTAGGTCAAAATTGGATGATTTAATGGAAAGGGGTAAGGATTTGGATGCAACATATGTTAAAAACAAATTGGAGGAATATGATGACTTGGTACAATATTATTCAATACTGCATACCAAACAATATATGGATTATGCCAATGCTAAGCTTGATGAATGGTGGGAGTTGGTAGAAGTTTAGTTCCAAGAAAAGATGTAAAAAAATTTGGCTACACATAAAAGGGATGAGGTTGCCTATAGAAGACATTTATTTGCCTTCAAAAAAACCTTTCCAGATTTCATTTATTATAGTCTAGATATTACATGACCATCTAATCTAGTGCAAGAGGTGGAGGAAGTTAAGTATAATGGAGTAGTTAAAAACATACAACAAGAAGAACCACATAAGTTAAGGGGAGGAGGATAAGATATTCTAATTAAGATATTTAAGGAGCAAGCATAAATAGTTTCATAGTTGGAAACAATTGTCATAACTAATGATATTAGCACATAAAAGGAACCAATTGAAGCTGGGGAGCAAGGAGTGGAGCATACACAATAACAAATTCAAAAATGTATAATAACACCACTACTTGATAATTCAATTTTTCAAATGTGTAAAAGCTAAAGGCCATACAAAATCACAAATTGAAATGCAAATAATAATACCAACAATTCAAGAGGAACATACCAAGCCACAAACAATTGACATAGTGGCCTAAATAACAAGATTTTTTTTACTAAAGCAAAGATTTTGAAAATGGAATCTAGAGTGGAGGGGGATGATGTTACTCGGTGTATGGTAATGATTAACCAATATATAATAGATTAAGAAAAAGGTAGTGAAGGAGTTATATAAAATTAAGACTATTGAACATTTTAATTTTGAATTCCTTTTGGAGGGAATTGATCTAGGTTGAGATTCTGAAAATTGTTGGAGTTTAGGATTGTTATTTTTTACACATAGAACTAGGTGAAAAGATTTGTTAGAGTTAGATAAAAACACACATTTCAATTTCAAAGTTTTTTGGTATTACAAAAAACCATAGATTTTTCATGTTTTTAGTTTTAATTTTTATCTTCCAAAACTATAGATTATTGATATGTTCAAGTGTGAGTAAAGATAGAAATGTAGATTTGATTTTTATTTTGTATATGTTATGTTTTTTATTTCAGATAAATCTAATTATATTCTAACCACAAATTTGTTTAAGTAAGAAAATAAAATTAAGTAGAAAAAATAATGGTTGTAAGGAGAGAATTGTGTAAAAATAATCCATTAGAATTGTTTGCATAACAAAATCACATATTTTAAGTGTTGAAATGGGAAATTGAATGGAATTTTATATTGTTTTTAAGTAGGCAATGAACATTTCTAAAATGGAATTTACACCTACCACACATCTTTAAGCCATAAAAGTCCATGGTCATGTTCATTCCCATGATTTCGAAATTCAGTGATCAAATAAAAATCGAAAATATGCCCCAAAAAGGATTTTTTTTGTCATAAGTTTATGGGAAAAAATTGTTTTATAACCATAATATCTTACACATGTCATAGCATCGTTATGTATTAATTCTACTATATGAAAAGATTGTAAGTTTTTTAATTTTATTTGAGAAATTTAATTTTGAAGAATGTAATGCATGCAAAGCTTTAATGGGAGGATCCCATAATCTTTCAACAAATGTAAAAGCAACAAAGAAATGTTGGAGGACCAAGTTGCTTGATCATTACAAATAAATTCATTCGTAATTTTTCAAAATAATAAGATGAATTACATAAGCCTTGTAAATCACGATAACCTAGGTATGATTTGAAAATATTATCTAAGTTTGTTTTATCTCATACTTGTGAAGCTTTTAAAGTTCTACCACATAATTTTCCTTCTCGTATTTGCACCCAATTTGAACCTATGCATTTTTGTATGGAAACTTTAACAACTTAAAAAAAAAGGCTAGAAATATAAATTGAAAAATCCCCAAATTTGTGAAGTAATTCTCGAGTTATTTGTTGATATGAAAAACCTTTTGAAAACTATCAAGGTTAGCCATAAAACAATGTTGAAAAATTTAGTTCCTCTGAATGTTTATTTTAAAATCAACTTAAAGGATGCAAATGTTGACTTTGGGTAATATAATATATAATATTTTCATTATCCATTATTTTTTAAGCTTCCAAAAAGTTATGTATTATCGAATCTGTTGGTGTACAATGTAATTTTTCATTATCAAAATTAGGGTTATTAGATGTTGCATCACTAAAATAAAGAATTTGGTATTTTAAATCCATATGTAAAATAAAAAAACTTGCCCATTGATGATGAATGGTAATATTCAAATTGGTATAATGGTGTTTTAATTAAATTTTGTAAAACAATCAACACCATATTTAAACGAACATTTCCTAACATATAAAATGATTTGTATTCAACACATCTATTGTTACATCATCATGTGGTAAATATGGTAATATTGATTAAGTTTTATCACTATAAGAAAAAGGGGTATTTTGCAATTGGCCTTGTAACTCAATTTTTTAATTGCACCAAACACTTGCAATTCATTATATTTATACACTATGAGTGTTAACGGACAAGTTGCATGAGTTGCAATCATATATACGGTGAGTTGTAGAATTGTAACTAACTGTATATATGATGTAACTCACTGTAATTCAATTATAACTCTATCAAAACAACTCATTTTCAACTACTATGCAACTATATTATACTTGCATTCATGATGTCATGCTAACATCATTAATTGTCATCCATATATTAAATTTTAACACGTGGCATTATGAAGATTTTTGGACATACATTTTTTATTTTTTCGAAATATTGATCTCCATTGTCCATTTTGATTGTTAATGAGGGCTCAAGATTGTGACATGTGGCACAATAACAATTTTCCACATGGCATATTTTTTGTACATTGGAAAAAATAAAAATTTAAAAATATATTTTTGTAGCCCATACATAACCATAAGTAGGTAGGTTGGTAGGTTTTAAGACTTACATACCTATGTATTTATTTAAGACCTATCTACCTAACTACCTACCCACATAGGTAGGTAAAAAATTACAATCTACTTACTTACTTAAGTAGGTAAGTAGGTAGGAAAGCACAAAACTAAGTGAACTATAAAATAATCATGAAACTTTATCTTTTTATTTTATGTTTTGCCTTTAAGTTAAACTTTTTTGAGCTCATCCCAAAATGGCACATGTATTTTAATGTGAGAACATAAGAGAACATGTCTTTTTTATTTAGTGTGTAACATGGGATTTGAAAACAAAACATATGGGTTAAATCTTTTAATTGTTCTTTTGTTGCAAATTGAGTTACAATTGAGTTGCAACTATAGGATAAATTGATTGATGATCGAACATTTAAGCACTCAAGGTAGGCCAAATCCAAGGGGAAGGTTCCATTGTTTTTGGTGTCCCAACAAAACTTGAATCCCTCCTATCAACACATATGAAGTACTAAATATTGTAAAAAACAAAATAAAATTGAAAAAGTTACAGCCTCCCAAACTAGAGGGGGTCAAAAACTCAAAAAAAACAAACCACTAAACATTATAAAGGCCAATTCCCAAACACCCAAAAAAATCCTTGTATGTTGCTTTGTTGCTATCAAAATTGAAGATGATTAGTAAAACTTCAAATGGCATTCCTATAGCAATTTAAAGTGTTTTAAATTAATGAGAAATAAGAAATATATGAAGTTTGAAAGGAGGAGGGTCCAAAGAGATAAATAAATTTTTAAAACACATTTTGTAAGTTGGAATTTTTTTTTTCTTGTTATTTTTTCATTACACATTTTCCTTTGCATTTGAAAGCTGATTTCTAGAGCTTGAGGTAACAATTCCATAACATTTTAAATAATTCAAAACAAATCACATATGATGAAGATAAAAATAATTGTTTGGTCATAGGCATGTGATCAATGATGGGTCGATTCACCCTAAAAAGATTTTTTCACATGCTTTGTGCTTGTTTTTCATTATGTAAGTTATACAATTAGATTAATGATTATATGATAATTAAATATATGAATTAATTATTCAATATTTAGTTATTTGAAATAATGATTTGAATTTTAAAAAATTTCAAATAATTAATTATCAGATGATTAATCATTTAAATTCATACAATTAGTGACTTATCATTTGAAAATTATATATATATATAAATGAATTAATTATATGAATCAAACTTATTTATAATTTGTAATAAGTAATAAATTATTGAACAATAAATCATTATTAAATATTAAATATGAATTTGGTAAAATACATCAAAGTATATATAGGCATTTCCATATTTACATAAAGTTGAATTTTCAATATAATATACATCGGTGCAAACAAGGTATTTTGTACATACTTGTTACCTTGTTTTCTACTTGAAAACACTCAAAAAATATTTTAAAGAACTTTTAACCTTCCTCTAACATTTCAACACAAATGAAATTTTTATTTTTTTTCATGGGCATCTCTATCCTCCTAATTTCTCAGAGCAATTTGTGTCATATCATTTGAATTTGAAAAAAATACTCCAAAAGTATTCCCAACAATTTTGTCATTTTTCAGGGGTTAAGGATGATTTTAGTTATAACTAAAAACTTTATTAACCAAAAAAATTATATTGGAATGTTCACCACATCAATATTGAAGTGCATTAAAAAAATCAAATATTTCCAAAAAAAATCACCTACTTTCAAGTACTTGAACTTTAGTTTTCAAGTTGCCCACAAATTTTAGGTCCAATTCAAATACTTTCAAGTAGTATAAAAAACCATGATTTTAACAATTTGGCTTTTGAAGTTCATGCAAACAAAAGTCAAAAAACAATGTGCCCTAAAATAATAATATTATCCTCATAAAATCATTTACTTGTTAGTCCTTTATATAGAGATCTCAATATTTTGTTACTTACACTACATTTTGTGTATATTTTAACATGCCTTCATCCACCCATTACTTTTAATTTCACATCTAAATTAAATATATGTATCAAAATAATAAATTAGTTAATGAATTTAGATAATTAATGAATTGGTAATATTGACGATTTAATAATTTTCTTAAATCATTGATTTAATTCATTATAAAATATCCCCAACTTTGACAAATATTTATCCAATTAATATTTAATAATTAATTATTATGTTAGTTAATTATAAATTAATTATATGAATTACACTTATTTATTCATATTACTAGTCAAATTATTGGAACAATAATTTTTTATAAAACATTACATATGAATATGTATTCTTATTAACTTATAAGTAGATATATTACAATCGTAACGTATTTTAATAGTAATATTTTAATAGTGGCGCATTAATGGTCGTACTAATTGTATCAACATGAATCATAGTCAAAATTTAGTTGCAAATGTATCCCATAATGGGTGGTGGAAATGTGGACATGTGGCATGATTACATATATATACATTGTATACTAATTGCAACATAGTTGTTGCTTTAATGCCACATTTACAATAGTTCTAAAATAATTGCCAAATGTAATTATTTAAAAAGTCAAACATGGTTGACTACATATACATGTAAGATGTGTATAAATTACCATTTAGAAGACCCATTTTCAACTCATTTGCAACTATAATATAACTAATTGATTTTTTGATGTGGCAATTTATTCATTAATACACTATATTTCTAGGGGGATAGTTGCATAATAGTTGTATATGAATTTTTTTTCAGTTTAGTTGCAAGGTAGTGTGGTTTCAACGAATGTGATTTCTCATAGTCCATTCATGTTTGCAAGGACATTAATAACACTACCATGCATCTTATGTTGCCGTACCCATACAATTTATGAATTTGAACAAAAATAAGACATGGTGAAATAAATTGTTCTTTTAATTGTGTTAATTTTTGGATTGATGGAATGATTTTGTTTACGGAAATTCTATTCGGTACTTGATATAAAGGAGGTTTATTTTCATTGATATTAAATAAACAACTTGCATATATGTATGATGTGGAGCTAGGTTCTATTTGAATTTGAAAATATGGAAAAAATTGTTTGAAAAACATTTACATTGTTTTTTTAAAAATAACCTTTCATAACTAAAACATGGAATTATGAGAACATGTTGAATTTTATTATTATAAATCTCAATGTATATTTTTTTTTTTCCATTTTCCATTATATTAACATTATGTTTTATTTTATCTAATTGAACCTCATTTTCCACAAAAGTCCATTGTCTAGGAATTGGTTATTTATTTCTTTTAAAGTGCAAACACTACATGATGATTAAACTTTATCATTTATGGAAAATTCTTTTTTTTAAAAATATATGTATTTCATATGATTCATAATTTGTGATTTTGTTCTTTTAAAATTAAAACATGTTAATAAATTTTGGGGTTTTTTCAAAATAAGTATGATTTGGACAAACATTTAATAGTTCAAAAATATTACTATTATAAAATCCATAATCAAAATATTCTCTTTTTCTTTTATGTGTTATATTAAAATCAACAATTAAATCTTGGAAATGTTCCATTTGAACTTTAGGTATTTTTTGAACTTTGGTTTTAGACATAAGATGGATGGATTAGACAAAATATTATAATTAATAAGAAAATATGTATTGTTTCTCATTTTTGTTGTAAATATTGAATATGATTATTAATTTATTTTTTAGTAATATTTGTATTGCAAGAACTTTTGAATAAGGAAACAACAAATTACAATTGTGAATCCCAATTATTTTCCAAAATTTCCATTACTATAAAATTAATTTTTCATTCCAATAGTAACACATGGTTGGTTATGAGAATTGAATTTGAGGTTTTTGCACCATTAACTCCAAAAAAAGAAGGAAAATCATCCAAATCTATATGAACTTTGGGATCACTTGCCTGAAAAATAAACGAAGACCAAGATAGACCATTAACATATTCAATTGGTTTAAAATGTTAAAAGTTGTAAATTATACGTGAGGGGATAGATTGAAAATCCATTCCATATCGAAACATAATGTGTTTTGATATTTTATTCCATATGTAAATTAACCTTTGTAAATATTCATCTATCCAAAATATTCCAGTGAAATCTCCCCCCCAAACCTCCCATCATAGCACATAATATCATTTTTGTCACATATTAATGTTCATTTGTCACCGTACCTTGATGCAAATTAAACAAAAAACTAAAATTTAATTTTCAAATATGACATTGTTGGGTTATTTCTGTATTCACTAATAAACATTCATTTAAATGTGCCATGTTAATTTGCTTCAATTGAAGAGTTTATAAATTATTATCCAATAAATAAGATATATAATAAAAAATATAGTTACATGTTTCATATTTGTACATTGAAACCAAACGGAGACCATATGAATGTAAGAATGTGAATCACTTGTCCAAATGGTGAATCGACAAGATTTGATGAAGTTGTTTCCATTATTATGAACTTCAATTTAATCCAAATATATAAATAATAATAATTACATTCTTAACACATACACATTCAAAATGATAAGTAATCAATGATTCACTAAAACATTATTTACATTGAATTATTTTTTAAAAACTATTTGGATTGAAATTTGATTTATTACTAAAAAAATTCAAATATTTATTATATATAATTTAATTTATTGAAAAATAATTGTATTAAGAACTTGATTTTATTGAAAAAATACTTAGATTCAAATTTTGATTGGATGAAAAACTATTTGTATTAAAAAATTACCTGGATTCAAAAATTGATTACATGGAAAAAATTCTTGTACTAAAAAATTTCTTGGATTCAAAAATTACTTCTATTTAAAAACTATATTGATTCAATCAAGTGGTTTATCAATTGTAAATAAAATAAAATCCCTTGGGTAAGACACAATTGGGTGGTCACCCGATTGTAAAAAAAATAAACAATGAAAAAATGGTTTTTTGCCCTTGGGAAAGACATAATTGATGGTCGCCCAATTTTTTTTTAAAACAAGGTTTTTTGTTCCCTATAGACACAACTAGGTGGGCATTCAATTAAGCCCTAAGGATTCAACTAGATGGCCACCTTAGCCCCCCAAAAAAATTCCGTAAGGACATAATTGGGTGTCCATTTGATTAATAATACAATATAATAATTATATTATATTTCAATTACTGTAAATACTATTTAATTATCTTAACACTTTTCATTATTTTTTAGTATAAATGACCTATAGATGAACATTTGGCACCATTGAATTTTTTCTTTGAATTTGAAAAAAAAAATTCAAAATGTCTTTGAAAAAAATTCGAAAACAAAAATTACATTTCTTAATGCAAGTCTTACAATTGATAATTTGTTGTGCAACTTGAGAATATGAGTTTGAGTAGCCTCATCAACCTTTGTGAGAATTGTGTATTATTATGTTCTCAAGTATCAATCTCCTTTGGATGTTGTTGCCATAATTTTGATCAAGACCATAACACATTGACCTCATTATATGCTTCAAGAAGTTATTCATATTTTATTCATAAATTATTATTAAGAATAAAAACATTTTAGTTAAATTCACATTTTCCATTGCAATCAATGATTGTTTTTCACCTTTGCTATTCCTTCCTCCCCTTACACCAACAATGATGACAACAATAGTAACAAAGCTCCAACTTTGAAGATAACTTTGAATTCTCTAATGGAATCCATGTGGAAAAACATGGGAACCAACTTTAATTCAAAAACAATGATTGGTGATATAATGGCCTTGATTCAACTGTAGTGACAACATGCATGCCACCTTTTTCAATCCCCTTTTGGACTTTGGCTCGATGCCAAAATTTTCGACCTTCACAAACATGTTTTTTTACAAATACTACTCATGCGTATCTATATGAAGTGATTTGACTTTGAGAATATTGTGGTTAGAACTGCCGTATCCAACAAATCAAAATGCAAATATGTATAGCCTAAATTTTCCATTCTTCTATTTGCAATTCAATCAAAGTTGCCATACTTATTGAACACCATTGCCTCAAACACGACATCTTTAACACCAAAATCTAAATTATCCATCACAACAACTAATTGAACTTCTTTCACTAAAACAACAACCATTATGCACAAAAAAAAAACTTACCAAAATGAATTTGACAACCAACAAACAAATAGACAACAAACACAATTGCAAAAACACACATTTGAAAAAACTCAAGCTTGCAAAAACCATCAATATAAAATGAAAATTTAAATCAAGCGCAATGTTCATGTTAGCTAGAAAGAGAAATAACAAACATACAATGTAATCTTTAGTATGGGCCAAAAAAACCTGATTGAAACCCTAAATCTAACCTAAACCTTTTATTAGTGTTCTTTAGCTTTAATTAATTTTGATTACATGGTTGACTACAACTTAACAATAAAAAATCATATTCATGGTTTAATGACTAAATTATGGTCTAATAATGAACAAGATATCCTATGAATTTTGATCATGCAATCCATAAGTACATTGCAGCCCTATTATTTCAACTCAAATTTTAGATACAACACTTTAACCCTAAACTTTTTTCCATTATTTTCACTTTCACTTCAATATATATCTATTTGGTAAGTTCATATATATACATATATTGGTAAACATCAATTTTTTGGTCACTTGCATGAAAATTTTGCTCACACAAAAAGTTGAAATTTAATTGTTTTTCAATTTATTGTTAAATGTATTCAATGTTTGATTTCAAACAAGATTTTGTTCTTTTTTCTTAAAATTTTGAAAAAACAATTTGTTGAAATTTTGCCATGTTTTGTGTTGCCAAAAAATGACATTGATTTCTTAAAATATTTGCTTGGGAAAATATCCTTGTTAAATCACCATATTATGAAAATGGAAAAGAAGGGAAAAAAGGTAATATCCCCTTTTTTTCCCCACCCAAGAAATAACTCCTTACCCCTCCCAATACCATTTAATAAAATTATTTTATTTTTCTAGTTCATTAGAACCCCACATCTTAAAAAAAACCTTTTGAAAGACCAATAAAATAAAAATTCAACCCATATCCTCTCCTTGTCCAACTTTTTAAAAAAATATTCACACCTAAACTTATCCATTTATCCTACTTTTGATTCTTTGGCCCTTATACCCACTCAAAAGGTGTTCCCACAATGTTTTTATAGGATAGAACCAATAATTAATTAATTAATTATTGCTTGAAAAACCTGGCTTTTGTGATCTTCAATTCTTTTAGTACATGGGTTCATTTAACAACAAACAAGGTGCATAATAATTTTTAAAAAAAGTTTCATTCATGTTTGACAATAAAAATAATAATATTTTATAATTAGGCATTACATTAAATAATGAAGCAAGCTAATGTGCTTGAAAGTGTTTTTCTCAAATTTTTAACATGTAAATACTTTTTAGAATTTTTGGCAATTCCAAAAATATTTAATTAGTGCCCAATTAGCTTAGTTCCTATGGTACATATATATCAAATGGCAACCCCCTATGAAAATTGGGAGCCAAGGAATTGTGATGACTTAACCAAATTTGTCATATATAAGAGGATTTAGCCAAATTTGGCTATATGTCAGAGAGGAAAGTAAAATAAAAAATTGAACCCCACTATATTTTTGTGACATGCAACAACTTATTGTCTAAATCTGATATATAAATAAATTTCAAAAAAAATCCTTGAAATATGGTGACTTTGGATCATTTTTCCAAAGCAATCATGTGTGTGATTTGGAGCCTTCTTTCTTTGTTGCCCAAGTGCTAAAAAATTGTCCCATAAATAAATGTTGGCATTGGCTCTTACACTGAATTTAGAAAGAGAAAATTGTTAAGCGTTCTTATGTCAACAACTACAACTATCACTATCACCACATATATAACATATAAATATCCTAAATGGTACACCATATCCAATTTTTTCAACATCAAAAAGTGATTTGAAATCATACAACCTAAAATTACATCTCCTCAACAATAAAAAATTTGAACTTTGTTCACACTTGAACTGGTTTGAAATAAAACTTAAATAGTTAAGTTAACCCAATTTACCCCTAAGTAATTAGGACCTAACCAAGCAACTAAACTAACACACCTCACAAAATACATAATAAAAAATTTCTTCCAAACCTTCTTTTTTTATATAGGTTTTGGTTCATATGCAATGAAGTGTTTTTTTTCCCACCCTTAAGCATTCAAATATTATATATTTGGAAAGCTTGCTAAATAGTACATGTGCTTCTTATTCAAGATGTCACTTTTCATTAGCTTACAATGTCGGTACATGAAAAAAATTCAATCTTTGCTTGTGTGTAGGTAGGCAAAATTAAACTAACTTTTCTTTTCAAACCAAAGAATTGAGTTTGTAATTGAATTCCATTGGAGGTTTTATAACATAGGAAAAACCTAGACCAATGAGGGTTACATTTTAATTAAATTTTTACTAGCACAAGATAGGTTACACAAATTATATTTTCACACAACACCCATACACCATACAAAACAAAACACTCACAATACAAAATATGAAACTTATAGTTTTAGGCTAAGATCATTCACACCTAAATCTTGGTTTATGTGGGCTATACCCAATGGAAACCTCGTGACACATGTTTTAAAACCTTGTTTTATGAATAACACTCCTTAAAAACATGCACATTCACTATTATGAACAATTCCATAATCAAAATGACATATAAGTTTATTGTGACATAGGTTTATTACATAAAATGTTTATCCTTAGGCTTATGGTCACTTTAGATGAAGGTCCAAGTTCTATGGTCCAATGAAATAGAACAATCTTATCGACCAAGAGCCATAGAATGAACCCACGGCCTTTAGATGAAGGTCTGAGACCAAAAAGTGACAATTTTGAAGCTGAACCTACATGGTGCCATTTTGGGGGGAAAATCAATTGGTTTAAACCCAAAAAAGGAGTTCAAAAGAAAGTTCATGATTTGAAGAACTAAAATCCAAAGTAGGGTTCAACTCAAGGATTCAATATGTTTCAAATGAATCCAAGTTGGTTCCTAAGAATTTGGATCTTTCATCTAAAGTGGGCCTTAATAACAAATTAGCAACATGAAATCATGAAAGAGAAAATGAACTCAAATATTCATTCAAAATCTCTTAAATACTTGAAGGAAATAATGGATGAATTATGAACATCATTCATTTAAATCTCCTAATATTACAATATATTAAGTTCAAACCAATAATATTATGCCACATACAAACCTTATAAAACTACCATCCTTCTATGGATGAATCACTAAATTATTTAAAATATACTAAATAGGATTTAGTCAACTTCACATAGTTGACCCAAAATGATGTTTAACCCAAATCAATAAATTAAATAATTCATCAATATGAACCTAAGTCCATAATCAAAATATTTTCAAAATAGGGCCCATAAGTTGAATTATTTATTTAAATATTTGCCCATCTTTCTATCCATAGGCATTAATATTATTATTTAAAAATACTATTCCTAACACCCATTTTAGTGTTAGAGTTCCATCCATTTAAAAAACATTAATGGGATCAATTGGAAAAAAAAACGTATCCTTGGGTGGTACCACTAGGAATGTGACACCTTGATTTTATTCAACCTATCCAACTTTTTTAAATATAGGAAATTTTTGTATAAATTTTTTATTAAAAATTTAACAAATAAATTTCTTAAGTTCCATAGATTTTGAAATTTCAATAATATTAAAAATATTGTATATTTTGATGGTCTTAATCATTGCATTTTGAAAAAGTTTCAAACATGTAACATTGGTTTCTTTCTCTAAACTTTTTGGTGAAGAACACAAAATTGAAACATGATTTGGGAATTTTTTTAAGGTAATTTTCAAGTCATTTTATTTGTGGTTTATTATTAGGTAGTTAATTGAATAATTATAATTTAGTTTTGAATTTTCAAAAATAAATATTATGAGTCTTTAAGGGGCCATCATTATTGGGAATACAAAATTTTAACAAATTTTATTTTTTAATTTCAAAATAAAATTCAAACCATGTATCAAAACATGTAATAGAGAAACATGAAAAATAATAATTATAGTTGTGAAAACATTTGAAGGAAAGGGCTTTGGAAAACAATTTAACCAGTTTTGGTTCCTTAACCATTCCTTGAGGCGGTTCTTACTGGTACCACCTAAGGATGAGTTTGTTCAACATTGTTGAGTGATTTTTTATTTTTATGAATAATATTTGGTCCCAATTCTAAAAAATAAATTAAAATTATTTTGGTCTTAATTCCACACAAATGGAACTAGGAATTTTGTTTGATTGGGTCTAACTTTTCCTAAAAAAATTTGTTTTAGGGTTTTGATTCCAATTTGAAAAAATAGATTTCATTACGGTTTTAATTTTGACTAACTTAGATTAAAATTCATGGTTTTAATCACCTTTTTTAGAAAAAAATTACAACAACATTTTTTTGTAAAATTTTTGGTTTGGGTTCCACATTTAAATATAACTAAGAATTTCAGTGCAATTCTTCTTCTTTTTAAAGTCATGTTTTGATTATGCAAATTATATTAAATTTCAATTCAATTCTTATTAAAAATAATAAATCTAGTGATTTCTTAAAACTAAAATTGAAATCAATAACTTTTGTTCTTATTTGCCAAAACAAAAGTTTTTTTCAAATGAAATATTATCTTCAAAAGCTAGGACCAAACAATGTTGGTAAGAACTATTGTTAGTATGTTTTTTGGTGTTTCTAATAACCTCCAATTCCATTTTTTCAAAATTTAGAAATCAAGATTATAATTTGTGGGTCTAATCTTTTGAAAAAAATTACAATCAAAGAACCTCATAATTCAAAATTTTCAAACTTTGAGAAAACTAATAATTTTCATGATTTTATGGGAAGTGTAATATAAATATATTTGATTGATTCTTAAATTCAAAATTGTGATTAGTGATACAAAATCATTATTATTTTTCAAAATTAGTTCTTTGATTTTTTGAAAACCATATTGATATTATCTCAGAGAACCACATGGATGATCATGGGTGATTTATTGTTATTTTTAATAACTAACCAACATTGGTAAAACAAATCCCCAAAAAAAATTTGGTTATTTTTTAAGTTATAATTATATCCCATTTTCAAACTAAATTTGGGTTCAATCCAAATTTATCATTTTTTGGGTTAAATATACCTTAATTGAAGGTCAATTGATTCAAAAATGTAAAATATAACATTCATTTTTTTGTAATCCAAGAATACAAAAAGTTCAAAAGTTGATATAACAATAAATGTAAATTATAAAAGTATTGGTACTTGTCTATTTGAGTCCTTTGAAATTACAGTAAACTTTTTTATAGGCAAAAACAAGTTTATTTAATGTGAAAGATATTAATTAGTGAAGTACTTGAAGTAATAATCATTGACAAAAAAAAATTTACAATAAATTCATATGAAAGGGTGAAAATCCTTTAAGGTATACCACATAGGATGAAAAGGGCCTAGTCCTTACTACAATTCTTTTTTACATTATATTTTGATTCCCATAAAAAATAATGAATCAAAAGTTGTCAAAAATTTCAAAAAGATTATATTTTAGACCATTAAAATTTTAGATTCCATCATAATCATCCATAAATGTGTCTTTACATGATAAAAAAAAACTAGATAAAAAAGGCAGAAAAGGGTGACATTGTGACAAGATTTTAGTACACCTTAAAGAATTTGGACCTGGAAATAAAAATATGGAAATGTCATGTTATATTGTTAATTAAATATTAAAATCTTCAACCTATTGTAAAGAAAAATTGGAAATTTTATTATAATTTCAAAATCTAATGAATTTTTGGCCCTTGTTCATTATAAACTTTTTTTTGAATAGGACAAAATCAAAATTTTCAAGGTGTAAATTGCACAATGTTTTCTTTAAACCAAATCACTTATTTGGGCAAATAGAAATTATTTCAAACTCTCAAAGTTTGCCCAAAGGATAACATCTACACAAAATGTTAGTTTTTTTTTAAAAAAAATTTGGAATTTTAATAAAAATAAATCTAGTTTGTTTGAATAGCTAATTTTTTTAATATGAAAACAAATGGAACAATTCATTGCAAAGAACTAAACCAATAGATAAGTTGGTGAGGGGTCCACCCCTAAGCACTAAACAACAAAAAAAATCATTAATCAACCAACCTAATTAAATTAGGTAGTTAATAGTTCCATCTAACTTTTTAAATTGTCTTTGGCACAAAGAATAAAATGGGTGCATTAAAACACCAAATGGGTTAATAAGGGTAGAAGTTGTAAATGATAATAATATGGTCTATTGATGAAAAGTGAGAGTACCAAAAGGTTTCTTTGTATTCAACTTGAAAAAAAGGTATAAAACAAATATTAGACATTAATCAATAATAAGATAAATCATCTAGCAATCTTATCAAATAATAACACCAAGGTAATGATTATAATCTTCTAAGGATAATGTTGTAACTATTTTATCATTTAAAAACTACTAAATAGTTGAAAATAATGCTCCAAATTAATAATTGATCCACGTCATGCACTAAAAGTAGAATACTAAATAGTGTACATCTAACACGTCTTTTTGCTCTCATTGTTTCTTCAACTAATCCAATAGGGTGTAGCATCCCCTTTAATTTTATGAAATTGCTACCCCTTCTTAGTGAGGACTGGTACATTAGGATTATGCAAAATTAAGTACTTCATTCAAAGTTTTTTAATTAAGTCGTTATCTTTTTGCCTTGAGTTTAGTCCTCCCCAATGCTTTTATCAAAATAATTGCAAGTTGTTCACCAATGGGGATATAATCAACCATGATTTCTCCACTTTCAACATTTTGTTTCGTAACATGCTAATCAACTTCAAAATGTTTAGTTTTATTACGAAATACATGATTTCATACAAGTTTAATTACATTTTAATTATTCACACTGAATGGAGTTGGCCCAATCACTTAACAACCCATTTATGCAAACAATCTACAAAGCTAAATAGCCTCAGATGTGCAATTAAAAAGTGCTGATATTTTTATTCACAATTAAAAGAGCTGGTGGTGGATTATTCCTTGTAATTCCAAGAAATTGGTGTAGATCCAAGCATAAAAATGTATGTGCCAATGGAGATGTGATTATCAAAATTAGCAATATAGTTTGCATCAAAATATTTTAGAATACATTGCCTCCCCATTTAAGAAATGAATGTCATAATAGGGGCAATGATGAAAATAACATATAATTCCATGCACTGGAACAAGGTAAAGTTTGCAAGGCTATTGCATGTAACAATTGAAAAGGTTAACAACAAATAAAATATCCCAATAGTTGTGAGTAAAAAACATCAATTTCCCAATAAGGTTTTCATAGGTAATCCACAATAGGAATATCTATCCATCAAAAAAATTGTACACTTTGATTCAATTGAATATAGGTAGGCCTATTATCCATAAAACCAAAGTCCCATAGAATGGACATGGTATAGTATGTTTGATGAAGCAAAATGTTGCTTGAAGTATGAACAAACTAAGCACCAAGATACTTTGTGATCAATTAATCCCAAAATAATCATTGGGAATTTTGGTTTGAGTTTAGATATAAATGTGGTAATCTAAAAATCATTAAAGCCCATCACATACAAATCATCCACATACAATATTAGTATGAAGAAATGTGAGTTGTGTTATTGGTATTTGGATCAACCAAGCTTATAATAAATCCCTTTTGTAACAAATTCTTGTTGATCTAAAAGTACTTGGCATGTGGGCTTTGGCACATGCCATACAACACCCTTTGTAAATAATAGACATGATTTTTTACCATGCATGATGAATCTTTTGGGTCGATGCAAATACACCTCTTCATTCAAAAAGTTACTCATGAATGCAATTCAAACATCAATATGTTGAATTGACCAATCGACATGTGCAACAATCTTGGTGATCACACAAATTGTCTCCCAATTAACAACTAAAGCAAAAGTATCATAATAATCAACACTTTGTTTTTATTGGAATCCATAAGCAATTTACAAGTCTAACTTTGTGTCATGGAAGATGACCATAAAATCCAAGCTTCAATTTAAACACCTAGCAAATAGTTATTGTTCTTTGCCTAAAGGTAAGGGCATCAACTCCCAAGTTTCATTTCAGATGATGTAATTATTATTACTCAAAATGCATTACTTTAATCTAGTTTGGATCATTGCAAACATCATCATGCTACATAATGTCTTCAACATCAAAAAGCAAAATTGATTGTTCATCAACTTTGCAAGTTGCAACATAATTTTCCAAATGTTGTTGTAGTTTGTAATCCCAGATAGATCATCAAACATGTGGTTTAATTGGTACTAAAGATTTGGAAGTATTTGTGCAATTTTGTAGTGATGATGTAGAATTAGACATGTTGTTGAATAAAGGTAAGATTATGGTGGTAGTGTGGCAATTTGTCCAAATGAAATGATTAAAGTTGAATTTAAATTTTTTTTCAATAGTGTACATAATTACATTTATTTCCTTTTGAAAGTGTAAAATCATTTGAACATTTCTTTTTTGAATATCATTATTCAATAACATTTCAATGACCATTATTTTTTTTTTAAAAAAATTAATAAATGGATAAGATTTTTGCTAATATAATATACTACTTATGTTAGGCTACTTTCAACTATTATAGGGTTACTTTTCATTATTCTAAGTTATTTCAACTTACATTATTTACAGCTATTTATGACTATACTCAATTTTTTTTGTTATTTTTAGCTATTTCAACCCTAGGTTATTTTTGGCTATTATAGGTTATTTCATTTTAGGTTATTTGTGGCTATTGTAAGCTATTTCATCTTAGGTTATTTTTTGCTATGTGAGTCTATTGTTGGTTAGTTTTGGCTATTGAAAGTTATTTCACCTTATGTTATCATAGGCTATTTGTGCTTATTATATTGGTGGTTATTGATGGTTATTCTATTGGTGGTTATTAGTGGTTATTTTATTAATGATTATTGTTGGTTATTTTATTGTGGCTATTGGTGGTTATTTTATTAGCGATTATTCTATTAATGGTTATTTTCGGTTATTATAAGTTATATTACGACTATTGGTGGTTATTCTATTATAAATTATTGTTGGATATTCTAGGTTATATCATCATAGGATATTGAAAGTTATTTTATTGTAGGCTATTCTGAATTATTTTTCATAGGTTATTATTGGTTATTTTACCTTAGGTCACTATATTTAATTTTAGATTATTTTAAATTATTATAATTAAAACAAATAACTTATAATAACATAAAATAAAATGATTTTGAATAATTTAAAGTATAACTTGAAATAACATATATTAACTTAAAATAAAATAACTTAAAATATATCTTTAAATTAATTGAATAATTTAATTTAAAATAATTTAAAGTAAAAAGCCTATATTAAGTTAGCTTAGATACCTTATAGTAGAATAACGTATAATAGTTTAAGGTATAATAATTTATAATAACTAAATTAGCCAAAAATAATATAGGATATATCATAAAATAACATAGGGTATTTAAAATAACAACATAAAAATAAACCTATTTATCACAGTAAATTATAATACTAAATTACATTAATTAGTAACGAAACACGATGTTTAAATAATGATATTATAATGAAATAACTTTAACCATGGCGAAATCATTAAAGTGTAATGAACTTATTTCACTTTGAAGGTCCCAGAGTGATTTAGGCTAATGACTACACCCCACTTTTTGTACTAGTGAAATTACTTCCAACAAATATAATGAATCTTATTCATTATCAATGTTTTGTTCATGAATGTACTTGCTTTGACTTTCAAATGCATTTGTGTTGGAACACATGCATTCAACATCCGCCTCCATAACAATAGCAATGTGGGTTGCATATATTTGTATTTTGTGAAAAATTATACGTAAAAATTACATCAAAATTGAAACAGGACAAAAATTAAACCTAAAAATGGGACAATGTTATATTTGCACATTGTAATATAATTCTTTGAACCACAAACAAAAGTAATCATTTCATGCCATATTTTTTTATTGCCACGTTTTTACATACATGTCAAATGAACTACATTTAATAAAGACATTGGTAGATTGCATTCATTTTCAAAGGTTTAGAAATTTGTTCACAAGCATACATGTATGCCTTTTGAAGTGACCTTCAACTACAATACAGATGTTAACCACGCATTCAACACCCCCCATGGTAGTAAACAAATTTGATTACATACATTTGGATGTGGTCAAAATCATACTTGAAAACTACATCACACCCATGGTAGCAAAAAAATTGGGATACATTTATTTGTATGTGTTGTAGATCCTACTTTGAAATTACATCGACACCCCTTGGTAGCAAATAAATTGGGTTGCATCCATCTTCAAATCAAACCTATAAACTACATCAACACCCCATGGCAACAAGAAAATTAAGTTGCATCCACTTGTATGTGGTGCAAATCAGACCTAAAAACTACATCAAAGCTCAAGGGACTAACAAACTTTGATAAGCGTTGAATTAAAAAAATAGATTTGAAAAAAAAGTAAAACATTTGAAAATTGACCTTTTCAAAAGGCTAAAGCCATGAAAAAAAAAATGGAAAAACTTCAAGAAAACACTTAGAAAAATGAGAAAGAGACTTTCAGTGGAACACCAAAACCCACTTCTATGATATGTTATCAAAAGGAAGGGCATGAACTTGGGGTTCAATGTGTTAAGTATACTAAACATGTAATATACTTAAAATACTCATATACTTGAAATGCCATAAATATAATATACACATTATATATTGGTACTTATACTCATACCTTTTATATATTAAAAAATATTAAGGGTACAAGTATTTTGTTAATTTTAGGTATATTATTTTAGGCACACTTGAAATATATCAAGTATATTTCATGTATATAGGTGAAATACTATATTAACATACCTAAAATGATATATGTAATACACAAGTTCAAATTCAAGTTTTCCCTCCAAAACATATTTTCAACTTTGTGCCTCCTTTTGGCAATAGCCATAGATTTGTAATCACCTTTCTTATATATATTTGCTTAAATAAATAAATAAATTAATTAATAAAATTAATTTGTGGTTCCAATTTGCAATATTTCCAAAAAATAAAAGGTTTTTTTTATTGTGGGAAAATAAAAAAACTTGTGGGGTGTTTTCCCATCACTATTGGAGAAGTGTAATCCACATTGCCAACTTTGATAGCATCATAACTATGTCCTTTCATTGATTTCACACTTGAACAATGTTTATGATTGATCAAGGCATGAGAAGACATATTCATCACTAATAAGCGATGTGTTGCACCAAAATTGAAATACCACACATATTTAGTTGGTGACAATTCAACTGAATTTAGTTCTAGGAGACAAGCTTCAAGTGAATCAAGATGTATCATTCTTTTCAATCATGCATGTATCTTCGACATCTTGGCCAAAGCTCAACTCAATGCATTCCTCTTTGTCATCAAGTTCAATTTCAAAACTTTTTTCAATTGCATGAATTTGTTTGTTTGACATTTTTTTATGCTTCTTTTAATAATTAAATTCAATGTCTTTGACATAGTCCACCATGGCCTTCAACTCACATTCATGCTCCAAATGTCATTATTTGAGACACCAATAACGTTCATATGTTATGATGATGAACTTGAGTATTGATTTTGATGTGAATCAAAATTCCTCTTGTAGGTTGTTGATTAGTTGGGCTACTAATTTGATCCACCTTTCATGCTATAACTACCAAAACCATTACTTGGGGTTGGTTTTGGTTCATGTCATTTATTCATGTCATGAAACATTATTAAAACTTATGCATTATTGTCTTCAATTATAAGATTAAAAGCCATCTTTTCACTAAGAAGCTTAGATTCCACATTTTCATAACTTGACAACTCATGTCCACCTAGATGTATTGTCTTTAAAATCTCATATTCCTTGGGCAAGTTTTGTCTTGTGTAATACACGATGATATCTTTAACACTAAGTTTATTTCTTCAAGCATGTCAATGACATTTTTTATTTTAGTGAGGTGGGCATCCATTGAAACACCATTTGTTTTACATAGACCAAAGAACTTTTTGATTAACATGTCACAATAAGGACCAAAATTATTCTCATAACAAGCCTTGAAAGCTTGCCAACACACATAAGGATTTGAATATTTGTTCAACAATTTCAATGCATGATTTTTGGTGTTTCTATGAAAGATGTTTATCATTCTCAATCTAGCTTGTCTTTATGTTTGACCCATAAGGATTGAAGTTGTTACGGAAAAACAATGAAACATTCCATCCCTTTGCAAAACATATTTCATTCTATGCAACTAGACACCATAATTGGTAACACCTTATAGGTGATACAACTTTGGTTTGTTAGGATCAGAAGTAATTTGAACAATGTCATTATGTTCTTTAGTTCATACCTCTAAACCAACATGTCATTAGTGTTATCATTATCTACATTTGTGGCATCTGACATGATGTAAACCACCAAATAACAACAAAATAAAAACAAGGAACAAAAGCAACCTATATCAACACTATTGCAAGAAATCACATGTGACATTTCTATTTCTTAATCAAAATCATTTGAACTAGGAAATAGTTTTTGCCAACACAATCCTAGGTTTTACACTCTAATATCACGAAAGAACAAGAACACTTATATTCAACTTGAAAAACAAGGTACAAAACAAAGACTAAATACTAATCAATAATAAGAAAAATAATTTAGTGATCCTATCAATGCTAACACCAAGGTAATGACCTTAATCTTCTAATGATAATGTTATAACTGTCTTATCATCTAAAAACTACTAAATGGTTCAAAACAATGTTCCAATTAATAGTTGATCTGCATCATGCACCCAACATGCATTGAAAAGAGACAACCAATGAACATATGTCCAACATAGGGATGGGTAAGTATAAAAAATAATTAATACAACTTGTAGGCCTTACCCTGAAAATCTTTTGATTAAAGACCTAGGTTTCACCACATGATGAATGATGCAGTTAATTATTTTGAGTTAGGCATGATAGAAACCCAATTGTGCGGACTTAAAACTCAATTTTAAGAAGTAGATTTCAAATTATTTAACGATTCACCCATAGAAAGATGATACATTTAGAAGGTTATATGTGGCATACACTATTGGATTGTATTTGATGAATGAATTTTTTTAATAGGTGCAGATGAATAGGATTGATAATTGATCCATTATTGCCTTCAAGTATTGAAAAGGGCGCTGTGGGGGGAGTTTCAAAATCATTTTCTTTTCATGATTTCATATTATTAATTGTTATTAAGCTTTGGGAATAAGCCTTTGGTGTAATGAACTTAAGCAATAAACTCATGTGTCATTTTGATAATGAAAATGTTCACAACAATAAATGTATTTATCTTTGGTTAGTGATATCCATAAAACAAAAAACTTAAACATGTGTGATGAGCTTCCCATTGGGAGTAACCCACATAAAGACTAAACTTTAAGCTTTTGGGCATTCTTAATCCATAAACATGTAAGTTTCATTGTTATATTATTCAAGTGTTTTGAATAGCATATGGGTGTTGTGTAAGAATTTAATTGTGTAATTTACCTATGTGTGGGTAGGGATTTAATTGAAAGTTAAACCTCATAGATCTAGACCTTTCCTTGGTTACAACATCACATTTTGAAAAAAATAATTAGATAATCTTTCTTGACAAACAACATCATTTCCACTAATAAAAGAATCTTTTCCCAATCAAGCCTACCATGTAAGTCCTTTTCCCACCCCATATGATGTATTTTAGTTTATGATCTAACTAGGTTCAATTTTTAACATCCTTTCATTTTTTTCAAATTACCAATGTCATATTAAAAACAATTCTCCAAAATGTCAAGATTGAAGTGAACTCCCTATAGGCAACAAGATCTTCTTATTAAAAAGACATTGCATGACATCCAATTGTTGAAGGGTTTTCTTCATATTTGTAATTTAGCTAAACTAGTGATCATCCATATTACAATTTAGCAAAATTGGTTATAAACAAAATATGAAAGTAAAAAATTAAAAAAATTATTCACATTTTTTGCTACATTCTAAAACCCAATAGAGAAATCTAGCAATTTTTTAAAAATTGTAGAAATTCGGAATTTCCATTTAAATTTTTTTTAACCAACTCATTCAATTTAACTCAAAAAGTTGAAATTCCAACTTTTTATTTTCCCCTCTACTTGTTGTTGAAGGCGTTTAAGTTCAAAGATTATGGCATTGGCTCAATTCCAAGCAAGTCTTGCTCTAAGGCAATGAGAGGATCTTTACATGGAGGGTTCAAGGGCCTCCAAATTGCACGAAGGGCAGTTCACATCCACTTCCCTACCCATTTGAACTTTTTGTGTGTTCATTGTGATGACCTTGTGATACACGGTCTACGAGAAACCAACATCCTTTTTTGCTTGGTTCATTTTCCAAGCATTAAGTCACTTGACATCATAACTTGTGGGAAGAAACTTTGACCACTTTTCATGTATTTTCCATCACAAAGTTTTTATATTATTAAACAATTTTTGCCTTTTCCTAACATAATAATCAAACTAGATCCACTGTTCCAAGTCAAATTCTAGCAAGTCCATTGTGCCATGAAAGAAAGATGGAATGTATATTTTTTGGGCCCTTTCTTAAATTGAGATTTGAACTTTGCACCACCTTCTTGTCATCTCCATGGAGCTAAGTTGATGGTTGCAAAAAGGTCATGTATTTTGAGGCCACCTACCAAAATTTAAATTACCCATTTCAATTCTCACAACATTTCTCACTAATCTTTGTGCTATGTGTAAAAGGTATTCATAATGGGCATTTCCTACATGCAATTTTCCAATTATATTCTTCAAATTTTGTGATTTTTTTTTTGGGGCAATTGATTTACAACTTTATGGAACAATGGTTATCTCGAAGAAATCCTTCGTTCAAGCTTCACTTTGATTTAGATTGTACCATTCATCCTCCCTTTTTGAACTAGTTGTAAAGTCCAACAAAGTGCAGACCAATCCTCAAAACTAAGGATGAAGTCCTCATATTATGGTCTACTTAAATTAGATTAAGGGGCTATCTAATAGGGGGATGACATGGTTAGCCCTACCTACCTACCTATGGGCTACGTACATACCCACCCACTAACCCATGGTTACCTACTTATTTATGGGCTATGTACTTACCTACCCATGGGTTATTTACCTACCTACCTTTGGGCCACTTAATGCCCTCTAACCAAGTTAGGCCTTTAGGTAATCCTTAAGGATCCACTTAGCCACCTTCCTAAGTTGCCTCCAAATAGACCCTTTTGTAACCCCATAATTAGCTCTTAGGTATCCCTAGACTTAGGAATTTCCTTTATAATCCCGCAGGTAAGCCTTATTTAGCCTCCTAGGTAGTCAACTTTAAGACTACCTTGTGTAGTCCCCCATTTAATCTTTTGATAACCCTATTTTAGGTAAGTAACCCATGGGTGGGTGGGTAGGTAGCCTAGAGGTAGGTATGTAGCTAAGTATGTAGGGACTATTTTAGGCATTACATAAGGCTTGCTTAAAAGACTACCTAAAAACTTCCTTAGTTAGGGGATACCTAAGGGGCTACTTTTGGGGCTACCTAGAGGGCAATTTAAAAGATTACCTAGGGACTTCCTAAGTTAATGGATACCTAGGAGCCTATTTATGGAGCTACATATGGGTTTATTTAGGAACTATTTGGGGGGATATGTAAGGATTAGGTAAAGGCTTTATATAACCTTCAAAATAACCTTTAAGTATCCCATAACCTTTGTAAGCCTCTAAGTGTTTCCCTAAGTAGCCCCCATGTAGGCCCTAGGTAATCCCTTAAATAATCTTTAAGTATCCTACAACTAGGTAGGTTTTTAAGTGTCTCTATAAATAGCCCTTTAGATAGGTCTTATGTAATTCCTTAGGTAAGCTTTCAATAACCCCTAGGTAGCCCCCATAGGTAAGTTTTATGTAGCTCTTTAAATAACCTTTAAGTATCCCATAGCCTAGGCAAAACTTTAAATGTCTCTTTGAATTCCCTACGTAAACCCCAAATGATCCTTAAGTACCCCATAACTTAGGTAAATTATAAGGTGTTTCTCTAGAATAGTCCTTAGGTAGCTTCCTAAATAATTCCTAAATATTTTTTAACTTAAAAAATCCCTAGCTAACCCGTTAGGTAGGATTTATGTAATTCTTGAATCTGCTTTAGTTATCTCATAACATAAGCATGCCCCTAGGTAGACACATGCAAAACACAAGAAGCAAGAAAAAACTTAAATCATCATGGATTAAGAAATTTCAGTTTCCTCCTTTATTATATTCCTTTGACATTATCCCATCATGCATTTTAACTATTGTCCTTAGTTTCAAGGAACCCAAGGTTCTACTCTTGAGTTTTCCTGACTTTGCAAATGACTTTTATGCACATATAACTTTGCCAAAATCTAAACCACATTTCGTAAAAAAAAACCCTCTCAACTTTAGACAAAAGAGGTTAATCTTTAATGTTTAATTATAAATTTTAAGAGAACATAAGTGGAAATTTTTTGCATTCAAAGTGAAACAAAGTAGGTATATTTGATGGACCAAATAATAAAATTTGAAAACATTGTTCAGTTTGCATTAATTCTAAACCACTTCTAATGTAATAACCCTAGCTTATTTATTGTAAACTATATGTCCACAAGTCCAAAAGTTAATCAAAGAAGTGCATTTCATAGTTATGTTATGTTAGTGTGATCCTATATTAGTTGGGGGAGCCCTAGCCTCCAAGTTCCAATTTCTTTTTTGTTTGCAATGAGCCTCTTGATTGGCCAATCACAAAAATAAATTCTTTGATTTTCAAAACTCCTCAATATAAAAGTATTCACTCTAAACATAGAAACATATAAGTCTCCAATAATCAGCCCACTTAAATGGGACAAAACGACGTGCTATTTGGAGCAGGTTGGGAAATACATTGAGAACTGGAGGAACATGGTTGAGAATTCATTGGGAATTTGATGGGAATACATTGGGAACAAAAATAAATCCAACCCTCTCTTTCCTAAACCCCAAGGGGGGAAAAACTGAGTTTATAATGTGCATGTTGCAATTCCTCATTGGTTGAACATAAATCTATTCCCAACCCTTCCATTACACTTACAAATTAAACATCCAAATCGAGATGATTGACCACAATCTATGAAACTAGGCATAGGTGGCTTGAGTTAGCTTCAAAGCACCAAACTTACTCATGTTGGGCAGGTACCAAACTTGGCTGGTTAGAATCACCAGTTTGGTTAATAAAAACCAAACTAGAATCAGGTCTGATTTTCAGAACCAGTTCTGGAACCAAAACCAGAACCTAATCACATCTGGAAATGAGTAACCGGATTCCCAATTCCATTCTTGTGTTCAGAATTGAAACTGGAACCCGAATTTTTGAAAAGAAAAAACGACTAGAATGAGCTAAAATGCAGCATAATTGGCAGTTAACCACCAGTTCCAATTCAGGTTACTCGGAACCCAACTGGAGCTGGGTCTGATTTTCAAAACTGGAACTGGAATTTAATGTATCTGAAGAAGCCGATCCATAACCAGATTCCAGGTTCCATTTTCCTGTGAAACCAGAACTGTTCTAAACTTTTCTTCTATAGAACTGGAACTGAAGGTTTTTCATAAGTCAGGAACTGCAAAACTTAACCCTCATCCGAGATTTGACACCTGTTCCCTCAGCCTCCAGCACAGCTCTCAAATCATGGAAGGGCCTATACTCAGATCCTTTCCTTATGTAAAGCAGAGTTGGGATTTTTTCACTTTTTAGAAATAGTGACAGGTTGGCTGGTACCTTCCACCGCAGAAGATCCCGCTTGCTGAAAACAGGTTCCTTCAGGTAGGTAAGGGAGCTGAAAATACAAAGGGAAAAATCGAGGCATAGCTTTACGTGTATTGAAGGCCCTACCACTAAATCATTGGGTTCTTTGCACCATTACAACTACACCCAAAGTTATCGATTTCAAATTGACATGCTAGAGACACTTAGTTCAATGGGTTGCTACATTGTGGACCTTGGTGTTTTGAGGCTACTTGTATGTGCCTTGCTGTAGAAACCATAATAGGATCTCGAAGAATAAGTAATTTTTGTTGGGCGTGCATTATTTTACTAGGTGCTCTAGGATTTTTTCTTGTTGGAATTTCTAGTTAATGATGCACTCATACATTGACAATTATATGACTACTATGTTCCATTTGAGGATATGATACAATTCAACATCCTCAAAGCACAACAATAAATGAAACTTTATTCTGTGGACCCATTCGTTCCAGCTTTCTTATCAAACCCATTTGGACCACCAACCTAGCAAGAAATTTGAGGGAATAGGTATCAAGAATGCCTCAACAATTAATGAGAGCTCGAAACTTGACAAAAGAAAGATGTCAACTGCATGTTTGCAAGCAAAAAGGGCAAGAAACGTGAATGTACTAAAAGAGAGAATTTCAATAATTGACCATTTCATTGCAACACCAATAGAATTTACATGCAATAAGCAATCTGATTTTCTGTGTAGGCATTGATCAAACCCTACCAGTAATTTTTGGAAATTATTAATGAGGTAAATTTACATGTTCTTCAATTGGAAAACCAACAATCAATGTGGCATTGATTCAAATGTTGAGATTGCATCTTGATAGGTGAAGGACACATGTTGCCATTTGCAATGGGTTGTTGGTAGATGAGAGTCAAAGTAAATCCTTTTGTTTTCTACAGATGTTTCATGTGGAACAAATTATTCTTCAAATCAAGTTTGTAATTTATGCTCAGTTCTAAGCAAAGCATAAAATTTAGCAGCCAAAAATCCCAAAGTTGTTTTTAATAAAAACTCTTACAACAATTATCCTTTTTTGTTTTACACTCCAATCAAGCTGCAAAGGCGCAGAACTCCATATGTGATAAGCATTGCTATCCAGCCTCCTATTAGAACACGAAGAGCTGCTTTCGCCATACCAGCACCACCCAGTTTCGCCCCGAGAGCTCCAAAACTTGAAAGTGCAAGAGAGGAAGTTGCAACAATGGAAATCAATCTGTAATTCTTGTTTGTAATGAAAGAACCTGCTAACAATGGTATGGCAGCACCCAAAGAAAAGGCAACTGCTGATGCCACGGCTGCTTGCATGGGATTGGAAAGCTCATCCATATCAATCCCCAGCTCATCCCGTGCATGTGCCCTGAGGACATCACCCTTTGTCAGTTCCTCAGCCACCTGAAGCAACAAAGGTTTTGTTTTGTATCATTAGCCACGCTTGAGCAACAAGCAGTCAGACAAGGTTTTTTTTTTGTTTTGTATCAATAGCAAAGCTTTCAAACTTTCCAGTTGCTGCTGCAAACAACCCCACAAGGAAGTGCTGCTACAAATCTGTAAAACGTTGTCCATAGCCCCCTGTCTGTACATTGTTATTCCATAGCCTGAAGTTCGAAGAATTCCATAGCCTGAAGGTTTGCAATAGTCAATAGTTTATAGCAGAATCGGTGAATCATGTTCAGGGTTACAGCCATAGCTCCCTTGTACATGATACCAACATAGCCTGAAGAATTGCAAACTCTCAGGCAAGCTATGGCCATAACCCTTTCCAGTTGTTGTTGCAAACCAGCTGGAAGTGGCTGCTACAAACCTGTACAAACCCTTGTCCATAGCACCCCCTGTCTGTCTGTACATGATTCCATAGCCTGATCAAGTTTGAAGGATTACATAGCTTGAAGGTTTGGAATGGAATCCTTCAAACTTTTAGGCTATGGTGGAATCATGTATGTATAGGGGGAGCTATGGTTTAAGTAATTACCCTGAACCATGATTCTCCAATTTGTGCTGCAAACTCTTGACAAGATATCAGAGTACAACATGGCACTGTTTGAAGCAAATTGGGTTTACCTGCTTTGCAAGGCTGTAGGAGAGTCCTCGTCCAACATAGATTTGTGTCAGTTCTTCAAGCTCTCTGGCCTGAGCCTCTGGTCCTTTCATATGCTCCTGCATCATGTAATAACAGACTCAAAGAGTGAGAACAGATCAGAAAGGGGAAAAAAGAACTCTAGTTTGGGTCCTTCTGTGCAGGAACACATTGTGAGCATTTTGTGACCCAAGTGCTCATGGCATCAAGGAAAGAAGACTCAAAGGAAAAGCTATGTTGGCTTCTCCCAAGCCCATCTCAGTTTTCAAAGGCCTTCTTCGGGCCATGGCAATGATCATGTACAAATCTCAGAACAAAAACCCAAGATTCTATACTAGAGATGGTTTTGAAATTATTATTATTTTTAGCTACCTGCCGCTCCTTTTCAACATCTGCGAGCTCAGAATCTCGTTGCGAGAAGACAGACACAAACTCTCCAATGGCCATACTGCAAGCTCCTGCAACTAGACCTGCTAGTCCACTCACGATCATAGACTTCACATCATTGTTAACTGCTCCAACTCCCAACATCAAAGAAGCAATGGAAATCAATCCATCATTGGCACCCAATACCATGGCTCTCAGCCATGGTGATCGATGTGAGTAGTGCTTATGGTCACATGAAGAGGCAGATGGAGTGATCTGATCATCAGATTCTTCTTCACTTGATCTTTCAACGCTGCTAATATTTGAAACAACACCACCTGCTGCTGCTGAGTCCTCCTTATTAGACTGATGTGTAGTCGCTGGTGCTTCAAGATCAACAAAAACACCTGAGTGTTGTTGACCATACCCATATGAAGCAGCTGCTTCTTCTTCACCCATTTAATTTCTTTTGCACCTTTCAAAACCTGAATACCTATTGAAACTTTCCCAAAAGTTTTTGATCAATAGAGTTGTCCAAAAAAAAAAATTCAAGAATCCTTTTCTCAAAGAATAATGTAGCAACAACAACAACAACAAGGATCCTCCACGTCAACAAGAAGGATCCCTTCACATCCAAAAGAAGAGAATAAAAACTTGACACAACACACACACACACTAGAAAGATGAATGGGTTGCAATAAAAGTAATAGAAAACATATTAAAACGGAGGTGAAACAAAACAAGAGCTTCCAAATACCCCAACAAAAAACAAAAGCAAAACACAAAACCAACTACGCCAGAGAAGAAGAAAACACAAAGCAATTTCAAGGAGGAGGAGGAGGAGGAGGAGGAGCTGACGAAGATCAGTAGTGTAGATCCAAAAAGAAAAATCACAGCGCAACAGCGAAGAGAGAGACAGAGAGCGCGCGGCGAGGATTGGGGGAAAAGGGCAGAGCGCCTGTGTGCTAAGCACGCGCCGACTCTCACGTGGCGACGTCTGCAGGCTTTCCTTTTGCCCACAGAGAATCCGGCAGGTTTGAACCGCCCGATTCCCCATCTCAGCAAATCAACGGCCACAAGTGTGACAAAACTGAATAACGAGGCATGTGCTGAGCTCGCGCCCCGCGCAACCCTAATAAAGTTCTAATCTAACCTTTTTCCCTTTTTTTTCTTTTTCTTTTTTACTTTTAAAAATTGAAATTTATTTTAAATTTATTTTTGAACCCTTTTCTTTTGAACACTTGGCTTTGGAACCGCTCATTTTGAGTAACTAGCTACCTCCAAGGTGGTACACACCTATATAGTAAGTACCTACCTACCTACCTACCTAGTAGGCTTTACCCCAAACTTCAAAGGTGTGACACGTTATCTAGTAGGTACCAACCTATCTAGTTGGCTACCCCAAAGGTGCGACACCTATCTAGTAAGTACCAACCTCACTAATGTCCTATCTAGTAAGTACCAACCTCACTAATGCCCTATCTAGTTGGCTACTCCAAAGGTGCGACACCTATCTAGTAAGTACCTACTAGCTAGTAGGGGATATTCCAAAGGTGGGATACCTATTAGTACGTAGGTACCTAGTAGGATATGTAGCTAGCAAGTACCTACCTTAGTAGCTATCCCCAAAGGTAGTACACCTATCTAGTAAGTACCTAGTAAAAAGGTGCAGCACTTGTCTAGAAATTACCTAGTAGGCAACACCCAAAGGTGGGATGACACCTATGGGTTTTAGGGTTTAGGGTTTAGGGTTTTAGGATGCGGCCCCTAGGGTGGCACCAATTAGGGTTTTTTTATTGTTTCGTTTTTTTCAATTTGGTGATGTAGCCAACTAGTGATCATCCACAACAAAGATTTAGCCAAATTTAGTTATAGACCAAAATATGGAAGTAGAAAATTTTGAAGAACCCTTTTGTATTTTGGCTACCTGCTGTAGAAATCTGGTGACTTTATTTTTTTTTAAAAATTCAAATCTGGAAAATTAAAAGGGGGGACATTCCCAGACTAAGGACCTTGGCCACTTTGACACACGTTTGTCAAATAAATAAATAAATAAATAAATGAGGATTCCATTTTGACACATGATACATTCCCAAATATTGCATCAGATTCTTTAATTTTCATTCAGAAACATATCTCTGGGAAAATAATAATAATAATAATAATAATAATAAATAAATAAATAAATAAATAAATAAATAAATTTGTAAACTTTAATATTTCTTGAAAAAATAATATTAAATTGGTGTTAGACTAGCCTAGCCCATGTAGCCTACTATGGTAAAAAGTAAAGTAAGTCTTGAGTATCTACCTATGCACCTTGCTCAATGCTTTTTCTATCATCATCATCATCATCATCATCATCATAATAGCTCCTTCAATGTGGATGGAACATACTTAGTCACATTGGGGTGTGTGTGTGTGTGTGTGTGTTTAGACCCTATGCACCTTAGGGTCCACATAAGGCGTGTAGTAACATTACTTGACATGCGCCTTGTCATACCACATCCAACTTACTACATGCCATGTTTTGTGTCAAGGAGAATCATGGTCACTTGTGATTGTGATTTTATGCACTTGTCTTTATATGAGGAGGGTGGGAAGGAGGGCATACATATATTAGTGGAGAATCTCTTATGGCAAAGCAATTCTAGGTTTCACCCTTTGGAGGTGAATATATATATATGTATGTATGTATATTCCTAATAATTCACCTAGTTGTTAGGTTCACTAGAATAGAAAAAAACAAAAGTAATCTAGGCCCTACACAAATGCTCCATCCTAGACTAGCATTGGCCTATTAAAACTATTTATGGTTTTTTACAAGTTGATGAATGAATGATGGATGAATGATGGATGATATTAGTTGCAAAAGTTCCGTTGGTCTCCTCCTCACTAAATCTTTTCTAAGTTTTTCATTTTTTGCCTCAAAAATATGGTTTGGACATATGCAAAGGATTTTTTTTGTGAAAAAATGTCCCATAAATTGCCAGATTTCTATTTTTTAATATTTAAATGCCAGATTTCTATTTTTTAATATTTAAATGCCAGATTTCTACAACAGTTTCCAGCAGGTAGCCAAAATATAATAGGATTTTTAATTTTTTCTACTTTCATATCTGGTCTATATATAGCCAAACTTGGGCTAAATCTTCTTGAAGCTGAATTGCCAGTTTGGCTACATTTTTAAAATTGAGAAAAGAAAACCCCTGGTTACATCATCTGATTTTGACCTATAAAAAGGCTTTTTCTTGGAAAAAATGACCCAAATTTGCCAGATTTTGAGGATTTAATTTAATTTTATTACTTAATTTTATTTTTTTCTTTTCTGGATATCCAGATTTTTATGATAAGTTCCAGTAGGTAGTAGCCAAGAATATTGAAATATTTTAATTTTTTTTCTACTTCCATATCTAGTATGTAGCCCAAATTTGGCTAAATTATTTTGCAAATGATTGTCACTTTGGCTACATAAAAAATTCCTTAAAAGAAACCCCAGTGTACTGGGTGCATAGTCCTTCAAAATGTATGAAAAGCCCCAAGAAAACAGAAGACTTGAAAAAGTTTTGAATTTCTGACATTTGATAATTAATTAATTAATTAATTAAGTATTTAGTGATGGGCCTATCAAGAGACCCATCATTTATATTAAAAAATTTGAATTGTGGATGCACCTTCAATTTATTCATGTGAATCACATTTATGCTTGTTAACACTAACCGTATGTGGTTGAGGGGGCCTCACACGGTTAGCATTAACAAACATAATTGGTCATGACAACTATTCCATAAAATAGAGTTTCCATTTTGTTTAAGTGGGAGTGATTCATTTTTTCAAATTATAATCTTGGGAGCTCCCTTCATATGTCGAACCTATTTTCAATTAAATAAAATAATTTTGATATATTACATAATTACCATTAATCATGGCTTGTTGTTTTTGTTGAACTTACCTTGGTTCAAAAGGGTACAAATTCCTTTTAATATATATATATATATATATTTCTTGCCATTTTTCGCTTAGCGTATTAGACCTTTCATGAACAATTTGGTTAACAATGGTGTGGGTTTTGCATACGCCATTTTTTAACAACCTTGGCCCCATGACCAAGCATCTCATACGTTCAAGAACTTTCAACTTTTGTGCAAATGTTTGGAGTTTACCAAAGGTTTTATGCTTATTCGTAACTAACATTGTGATATAATAAGTTCATAGGCTCATGTAGCATACTATTATTTTGAAGCAAATAAAACTCTATTTGCCACCAACACTATCTTTGCCATTCACCTCACTTGGTTCCCCTAATCAATGTTTTTTTCCCCCACAAATTTTGTCAGTTTTTTACCCCCAGTTGCATAAGTGATGCATCCTATTCAATTACATAACTACAAAAACATTGATTTATCATTACATTCATACAACTACATAACATAAACTTGTTTTTATTGTCACGTAGTTGAATACAACCCATTGTTTGTGCAATCTAGTTGTATAAATGCAATCATATATCCATTTTTTGGCATAGCGATTCAAAAATTCATGCAAATCACATCACATATTTAATATTTAAATAAGTGCAAGAAAATTATGAGTGAATTGGAGAATAGATTCTACTTGTAATAAGTTGTATAATTTGTTTGTAAAAAAATTCATGATTGGGACTTACATTGATTTCAACATGATGATAATATGTCAAAGCTAGTTTAGGGATAAGAGCTTTACGTTCCAATAGGCATCTCATCTTTCTAGACAATTTCTCGAGAAGATGATTCTCACATGGATTCTTTCAAAAAAACAATTCTTGAAATAAAGTTTTTATTGATGTATTTTCATCACAAAACTTGAACAATGCATTGAACATCTCAAATGTACATGATATTTTCCCTCCAAAACCAAAGATTTTTGTGCACAAAAAAAATTTAGATGGAATAGACAAGAATTTATTCTTCCTTCCTCATGGTATGGAAAACACCCACAAGAAGTTTTCATTGCTAGCTAGCAAAACAAAGCTTCCATGGACTACAACTTGTAGATTCTAGACCTATTGTGTTTTTGGAAGAATTTGTTGCTAGTTGAGGATCCAATTCATAACTTTCATGAAAATTCAAAAATCTTATACAACTTATAAAAGTTGAAACCCAAAGGCTTTTGAGTGTGAAGGAGCACAATAAGTTCATGAAGATCTTGATAGAAACATTGTAATGCAAGTGGACAAGAGACAAAATTAATCTACTTGGATTCTCATAAGGAAGAATGTAGTGGCTTTGGATATGGCTCTAAAAACATGTGGACCTTATCGGTTGGGTTGTGTGGTGGTTATTTGTTCTTGACTCTTGGCCAAATATTTCTTGCAAATTATTAAGCAAATTGATGTGGTGTGTGTGCAAAATGCACTTAGTAGTTTTTTGATGAGCCATGGAAATTAACACCAAGTTGTTGATAGGAATGATGTCCTTAAATTACAAGATTGGTCAAGGAAAGTTCATACCTCCACGACTATGTGCATGACCACACAAATTTGATAAGGACCACATAATGGTGAACAATAAAAGAGAGACACTTATCTTAATGAAAATTTGGGCTAAATATTTGCACCACCACATGGTGAATCTAAAAATATATGCAATTATTTAGGAGGTTTCCCATTTACATTTGATGGAGTGCAAGGTTTTCCCATTCACCAATATATTTTCTAACAATGTTGTAAGGAATAAGATTTCAATTAAACATGCAGTAGTTCTTTACACAAACCACAATTCATCAAGGTGCATGACACAAGACAATGCATTGATATTGTGTGTTGAAAACACATTTCACACATGGATTCATAGGAATATGTGAAATTTGAGTGACATTTGTTCATTCATATGATCATATTTCATTCGTTGACACATTTATCTATGTGTCAAATTTATTTCAATGCATGATATTTGTGTGTAAATGTACAAATTTATGAATGCACAGATTTTGCATAATTTTCATTATTAATTTGTCACATCCTAAATTTGTGACATGTAATTACTTTCACAATACTAAAAAATATTGTAGTAAATTATAACTATTCTATTTTTTTGGGCAAACCTTTTTTAAGGGATGCAAAGGTTTCCCCTAATTGAGGGAACAACCTTTTGACAATTAAGGATATAATATTATTAAAACAATTACAATAACCAAACATTTGGGCAATGATACTAAGCAACCAAAAATAATAGTGTGCTATGATTTCAAACTAAGAATTACAATGGTGAAGAGGACATAAGTTTATGGCAAAGTTGAAACTGTTTTCTATTAGCACAATTGTACAACTTGAGGAGTTAGTAATGTTGTTCATTATAGATTCAATAATAGGTATTGCAACAAATATGGAAAAGTCACAAGTAATGAATTAAGGAACAATTACCTTGAAACATGAGGCTATACCGATGGTGTCATTGGAAGACATAACCTATCCAAAAACGTATTATCACCATATGTCAAATGACATGTAGGTGGATGAAATGCAAGTCATCAATAAAGTTTATAATTTATAGGTAGTAGTGTTGAACTCTAATTGAAAACCAATAACTAATTAAATTGAATTTGGGAACATGAGATCAACCCTAATGTGTTCAAAGGTGTACACTCATTTGAGTTTGTAGCAAACATGTGTTTTGGAAGTGTTGTTGACAAAATTCGAAAATGTGTTATCATTTGGACTTACAATGACTTGAATGGAATCCCTCCAAAGTTAACACAACACAAGATTGAGTTTAATATTCCAATTCATCAAGCCTAATATTGAATGAACTTAAACTATGTTGTAATGGTGGAATAGGATATTGATAAGTACTTGGTAGCTACATGTTTCATACAACTTGCATAAGAAATTACATGGTTGTCACCAATAATAGTGCTTCTAAAGAAAATGGGAAGCTTCATATTTACATGGATTTCCATAAACTAAATGCAACCACAAATAAAAACATGTACCCATTTGCATTCATTGATGATGTCTTCAACATTGTAGTAGATCATGAGGCTTATTTGTTTTTGGAAGGGTACTATGGGTACCATAAAATATCCATAGCTCCACATCATGAATTCCCAATATTATGAAACTTTAATAGAACCCATGCAAAAATTGTAAAATAATATGTCCGAACAAAATCCATGGGCTTCAAAGTGTAAAAATGGTTATATATATAAATGATGTGTCTTTTTTACTTATGATGTTTTGTTGTGAAATACATACAATTTATATTTTAACTAAATTTGTGCAATTATTGTGATGTAATTTTGCATAAAACTATGTGATTTTTGTGTATTAAACATGAACATTCACATATGTCATTCAAAAATAATGTTTCATCCATTTGAATATTTAAGATATTGAATACTTATAGATATCATTCATATTAACCATAACATGGAATTCATGTGATTTTTGTACAAACCTATGAAAACAAAAATTTGCACAAAATTTGTATGAACTTATGAAACATGGTAAGTTTGTGATGCAAATCTTAAGTATAAGACTTTTTTTGTAATATGTTGGTGAACATTTATAGGCCAAATAATGTCTTTTGGCATGAAGAATGAACATACCGATTGATAGTCAACAAAACATTCATGATAACTTTTTTAGATGAACTTACAATGTACAATGACCTAATGAACATTCCCTTGTCCGAATTGAAAATATGCTTCCAAAAATGCAGGGTGTATGCCAATGGTATTAACTTGAATATTGATAAATGTGTTTTCATTGTCTTTTTAAAAATAATTTTGGGATTTGTAATTTTCAAGGAAAGGGAAACCACTTGATCCTAAAAAGACATATGTAATCATAAACATGTCAACTTTGATAAACCCACAACAAATACAATTGTTTAACAATATGGCATAGGTCAACAAATGTTTCATCAATAATTTCGGGTTCATAATGGCATTTATAACCAAATTGATGAAGAAGATATAATCATTCATATGTATTTTTAAATGTTAATATGCATGGGATATGATCAAGAAACAATACATTGAAGGGTTGATATTGATTTCACCCAATTAACAAATAACACACATATGCTTATTTACTAGCAATAATGGCAATGATGGCACATAACTTAATAGGCAAACATTACCAATTTTTATTACATGCATTTCAGTTGTTAAATAGAATAAAATTATACCACCACATAAGGAGAAACTTTAACAATGGTTTTTGTCTTACACAAATTTGGAGATGTTAGGTAATAAATGTATTTTCTATGTAGACCACATGCCATTAATTTATTTAGTGAAAAAACATAGGTGTATAGGTGGATAACAAGATGGTTGTTGCCATTTTTGGAATATGAATTTATTATAATCTACAAATTAAAAAGGACCCATGTAATGGTTGATGCATTGTCAGGACTGCTTGAGACATAGGAATTTATAGGTGTTCCAAACCAAACAATAAATGTTTACATTATTTATAACACAACCTATATGGATCAAGGAAGTACAAGATTACTTACAATAGGATAATTTTCAAATAACTTCATGATAACACAAAAATAAAAAAAATACTAGAATAATAGGGCCTTTCACCATTCAAAATGGAATATTTTTCAAACAAGGATAGGAAAATAGGTTACAAAAATGTCTTATAGTAGAAGAGATACTTGTAGTACTCAAGGAGTTACATGAAGGGATAATAAGTGGTCATTTGATAAAAAAATTACAACAAAAAAGATATTTGATTTAAAATATCATTGGGCTATGTTGCTAAAAAATGTAATGGAATATCACAAGGGGTGTAACATGTGTTAAAAAGTAGGTGAATTGAAAACCATGAGTTTGGCAAAGTTGATGACAACATTACCAGAGAAGTTGTTTATGAAATGGGGGTTGGACTTTATGGGACCCATCAAACTAGCTCATAGATTTTTAGGTAATAAATACATATTGATGGCATTGACAATACCATTAAGTGGGTGGAAGCAAGCGTGCATTTCAAACCAACATTACACTAGTACAATGAGGTTCATTTACAAGTGTATTTTGATTAGGTTTGGTTATTTGTTAACATTAGTTATAGATTGTGGTGTGCAGTTCATTAATGATGTTATCAAACACCTAATTAAACACTTCCTATTAAAGCATGTGAGTTCAACAATTTACTACCCATAGTGGAATGGACTTGCAAAATAAACTAATAAGATTATCAAAATGCTATTAATGAATCTTGTGAGTGAAAATCATTCAAATTGTGATGAACATATGTCAATAGTATTGTTTTTATACAAGATTACATACAAGGTTATAATAGGGTATACACCATATCAATTGGTGTATGGTTTGCATTGACGTCAACAATATATGTTATGCCATTTTTCAATAGAAGACCATGGGATGTAAACCTAGTATGGGCAGTGACAAATCAACTACATAAATTTAGGAATATCATTTAAATGCATAAGAAAATGTCATTGGAGCTTAATGGAACAAGTACTTGTGGTTGTAACAAATATCATTTAAAAAAAGAAATCCAATTTGGCAATTATGTGTTTTGGTTCCCAAAATAAATTTTTTGGGGTAAGTTCAAGAAATGGTGGTATGGGTTGTGTATAATACAATATTTCTTGCAAAGCAATATTGTATTATTGGTCACTTTGGGCGAATTTGAATTCAATTTTGAGTTGGTTAATTTTAATAAACTTAAATCATGCAAGTATGTTGATTAGGAAGTTTCAAAACTACTAGTCAAACATGTTAGTTAAGAATGTGTGGACATAGTAGCAATCCAAACATGAAGCTTGTAATTACATCAATATATTGGGACATGACTATATATATATATAATCGCCTACAAAAGAATAGGTAGATGTCATGTCACAAGCTAGAATAACAACTAGTGAAAAAATGACAAAAACATGTGGAAAAAAAAATAGTTGACATGTCATGAATTGATATGTTGACAAGTTGTCGCAACCCCACTTTGGGGCTAAGTGTGAGAATGCAACTCACACTCCCAAAGATGGGAAAATGGAGTCCTCCGGGACTCCCGAAAATTCAGAAGACGATTTGAGGGGTCAAATCTCCTCGCCTTGGCGCGTTCTTTATATCAATGAAAAGCTCTTGAAACGTAGATGTCCAAAATGGCCTCGCATTGCCCATTTGGACATCTACAGCCCAAGTTATGGGCAAAAGAAAGGTTGGGAGTCAAATTGCCAATTTGACTCCCGACCACTAAAAATCGGGAATCGACCTCTTCCCGACGTCGCCTCAAGGAGTGCGACACGGCGTTGGAAAGCTGTCGACGAGAGCTACAACTTTGGTTTAGAGCTCGTCCCGATCCGAGTTCGGGGCGAGAAGCTATGGCCATCCAAAGTCCCGGGACTCCAACCCGGGACAGTTTCGGGATTCTAATTTGAGAGTCCCGGGAAAAAGAGCCATTCGGATGTAGCCTCCGCGGTGAGACACAAAGAATACTCTATGGGGGAAGGTGGTGGCTTCCCTCGAGTCCAGGCCATGGTGAGTCAAGTAGTCCAAATTGCCCGTAGCTTGTCTCAACACCCAAGGGTGTTCCCAAATGCTAATTAACCTTCTTGTGGTTCGTTTGGATGCAAATTCAAGCTTGATCTTCTAGTCCATCTTCGTAGTCTAATCCCAGGACTTCTAGCACGGCCCTCTACCCCTCTTTAGTGCCGGGAGTCGGGAGCGCCCCTCAAGTCCCAACTTTTCGCAATTCAACATAGTTGGACCTCAAGTGGGTTCAATTCAGGACTTGGGAGTGCGTCACGTAGTGATAGGGTAAATGAAGTTGAGTTGTTTACACATGTGGACAATAATGCAACTATTAATTAATCATTAGTAATTCATGTGCATGTAATTAGGGTGATGTTAAAAAAAGGCAACAAAAAAAAAAAGTCATTTTGAATGGCAAACCCTTAAAATGTACCCGATTTTATGACAAAAGCAAATAGAGTAATAATTGTCTTGAAAAATAGTTAGTATCCATTTTTCCTGTCATTTTTTTAATGGTTTACATATTAACTCTAGATGTGATGAATGAAATTTAATTTATTGATTGCATAAAATTGCATGAAAAATGACAAAATAGTAAAAGAAAGTGAGAAAGGAGAAGGAAAAGGAAGAACATGTTCCAAAATACTCGTACATTTAACCATAGGAGGTACATTCTTTAGGAAATTCACCTCCGACACCATTAAATTTTTATTCACTAAAAAAAAAGGATGGGATTGATTTAAACGACATGTTTAGGAGGTAGTGAGATATAATAAACAAGAACAAACAAGACACAAAATAAATTTTGTGGGAGTTGTGTCGATGACCAAGAAGACGTTGAAGATAACAACTATAAACTATGATTTTTTGAGATTTTGAAAAAGAAGAACAAGTAACATGGGAAGAATTTGTGATGCAAGGTAGTTTAAGGAAGGAAAAACATCACAGGGAGCAAAGTCAGGAATATCATGTGAAAGCTACATGAGTTTCATAAAAGGCCAAGACAATATGTATTTTAATAAAACTTATAACCTTTTGTGATAGACCTTTAAAAAAACCATGTAAAAAATGGTGAAGAATGTGTTGCCAAAAGAAAAAACATTGCTCTTGGTTTACATTAGCACCACAAAAATTATACTATGGAGTTAGAGTAGATACAAATGTGGATTCGTCTAAGAAAGAAAAAAAAAAACTATGCAAATTGTGTAGGGTTGATAAGGTTGCTTGAAGTTGAATGAAAACATCTAGGAGTTATTGGTACAATTTTTGAATACTTGGAAAGCCCATACAAATGATTAAATCTTTGCATGACTAAGCAACAAGGTTGTATGCATTTATATTAGCATACAACTAAGTTTAAGATTTTAGACAAAATATACTAAAAATAGTCCATTTATTTTAAGGAGAAAGCCAAACAAACATTGGGTCGAGTTGCAAGAATAAGAACAGATGTATGTAGGAACAATGGAGAGTCTCAAAAATAATGTATCCATGCAATGTTAGGTTTGTTATTCTTTTACAAATTATTTATTAAAAGAAAAAGGTTAGTTATTGTAACAATAAGAATACAATTATTTTCATGATAACAAGTTAGGGAGAGGTAGTAGATTTGGGCCACTATCATGTTCAATCGCATGAAGAAAGAACTCTAAAGTAAAGAAAAAACTAATGGGAGCAAAAGTTGAAAATTAGAATGTATCTAATGTTTCTAGAACATGAGGTGCAATATTCACATATGATGCAAAGAAAAAGTTATCACTTTTGACATGTGAAAATAAACATTTAAAGGTTTTCATCTAGGAGATATGAATGGGACTTATACAAAAGTCCCAAAGGAAGAAGAATTAATTGTATGCCAACCTACCAACCATTAGACTAAAGCCAAGTGATTGGTTTTCATATATGTGAATAAATGTTGGTATATCATCATATGGGGTGTTAGTTTCATGAGATATCATTACGACATCCTATGTTAATATTAATATTTGAAATAAAATAAAATAACGAATGCCATTGACAGTTTTTAATTGGTTAATTCTTAGTGAATTTGCTTGTCCATATCAATCTATTGCTTATTGTTAGAAAATGTGGTGAATTTGTTAAATTTATAATCTAATGAATTAATGATAATTTTGACTAAATAATTAGTGAAACTCCTAGTGAATTAAAAACACACATCCTTACTTGTGCTGCCAATTATGACATGTGTAATTTTACAAAAACATCAACGTATTTAAAAAGGGAGAATCACATTAAATATGCATCATTGCGCCCCAAAATTGAGAAGAACCACCCACCATGTCCAGTCCAAAATATTTCTAGGACTTTTTTCAACTTTTGGTGGATGGTTATTTGTACAGAAAAGTGGGAGTATTTTTGGCAAACTTGATTGATTGATTGATTGATTTATTTATTTTTTGGCACATGAATGGCTGAAGTAGTGGATTACTTATATTGTTCTGGCTATAATGATTTGATCATTTTTCATGTGGACATATGGTAATGGTTCTGGCACCAAAATAACGAATAATTTCTAAAAGAAGACAAATGAAATGTAAATAAGGTGGGAAGTTCAAGCAAGTTTTAATTTGTTTTTCACAAAGTTCCAAGACCAAAAACAAGATACAACCATAAAAGATGCCATTGAGAAGAAAAATACTAGTAAATGTTATGAGCAAAGTGGCAAATGTGTTTAGATGACACAAGTTCTCCTAAGCTTAAGAGTGGAGGGAGCCTTATACCTACAAAATAAGTAAGCATAATTTCCCTCCCACTTCTAAGCACTAGGGATAAGACCCCTCCTCTTTTCTAGGACATATATTCGTAGATATAAGGTGCCTTTCAAATACACTAGAAATTTCTCTAGATGCATATGTGAGGTAAAGCCTTGAGAGCAAGGCATTTACCCAGCTGAAAGAATGACCGGAGCTCATGTGTGTAGGACATCCCACCTTAGAGGGTCTTCCTTAGAGTGGGCATTTCACAAAATGGACACCCGCCCATGAGTGAATTGCATATATGTAAGAGTGGCCTCCAATCTCCACATCACAACTAGATTATGCATGTGTAATTTACACATCCTAGTCACAAGTGACCTTTGAACTCCATCCATCCCACAACTAGTTATGGAACTAGTTGCCACACAATTAAGGTGCATTCACACTTGGTGATAGGGACTATTATAGTGTTGAGTCTCCTAACACCATGCTAGCCATTTAGGACTTAAACTTAATTATCATGAATTTTTTTTATGTTAAGCTAACTTTCACTTAACATTAAGCTATCGCTCATTTAACATGGGGTGCCACCTAGGATGCCACCTAGATTTTCATTTAACATTGACTTAACATCAAGTGTGAATGCACCATTAGTGCCATTTTGGCTTACTAGCTTATAATTCCAATCCGGTGAGTCCCAACCATTGGAAATTTCTTTACCGAATTTGGCTTAAAAAACTCTTTATGCACAATCACCACTTTTGTTACATCACAAAATTGAAACCAACAAAGTGCATAAGATAACTAAAGAAAAGTTTCAAATCATCAAATCTAGCAACTCCATTGGCCTTTAAAAAAAAAATCTTTGTGTTTACACACGACCTTATTATGCTTTTGAACATTGAGAAAATAATCCCTTCATAGCATTCTCATTGGTTGTCTGAAATTCTCACAAATCTACTAAACCTTATTACACATTTAATTATTAGTTCATTCAAGATAACTAAAAAGATGAGGGGTGTGTCATCACATTATAGCCTTGCCATTTACATTTTAAAATATCGTAAGGCAAAAGAAGAATTATGAAAATTCAAATATTTCACAATGCAAAAATATAATATTAAAAAAAAAAACTCTAAAAGAAACCAAACTCCTTCAAGATATCATAACTCTATATAACTAATCTCAAGTTCCAACACAAGCCAAAATATCAACCTTTCAAAAATCCTCATGTAAAATGGGTTTAGGGGATGTCAAGGTTTAGGAGATGATTATGGGGTCTTGTATTATTTCATCCTACCAAAACAGATTTTGGTTTGAAATACGTTTTGAATGAAATGGAAAGGAATGTTTTTTTTGAATATGCGTGTTTTTTTTTTTTGGAACTTTTTTCCCCAATGCCATAGGCACAAATAATGAAAATGATGAATATATATATTTTTGCATCAATTTGCATTTCTCTTCAACTGAATTTAAATAAAATAAAATAAAATTGGAATTTCAAATGTAACAAAATTCGAATTTCATACAATGTTTTTGAATTGAATTGAATTGAATCTGAACCCAATTGAGTTTGAATTGAAATCAATTAAAGTGAATTGAATTTGAATTCATTTAAAGTTGCATGAAATGTCATTCAATATTTTTCATTGGAATAATATTTTATTTTATTTTATTTTCAATTTTGTTTTCATCATTTCATTGTCACTAGTAATTATAGTGTGTAGAGCCCACATGCAGTACAATGAATCCAAGTCCTGGGTGGTCTTCTTGATCTTCATGTTAACATATTGTCTACTAGAGCTCAAGGTGCATAGGCACATGCATATGATTGAACTAGGTTACTTAACATTTGTACCTCAAATGAACTACATGGAAATTTTTAATGTCCAAAACCCAAAAAAATTAAAAATTAAAAATAAAATAAAATAATTTATTTATTCAAAAAATATTTCCTTGAAAATAATTAATTATTTGTTTTCTATGTGTTGAACCTGACCCTAGCCTACAATAATCACCTATTATTCTACCTATTTGACCACCATAGGACCTAACCTTTACATGCATCAACTTAACCTAGTAGTCACCTACTATCTTACCTATTTAACCACCATAGGACCTAACCCTTTACATGCAACTTAACCTAGCTAGAGTCACCTATTATCCTACCTATCTACCTACTCCTCTCCCTTTACATGCATCTAATTAATTAACAAGTAGCCACTTATTCTCCTACCTATCTACTCTTAGGACCTATATCCTTCACAAGATAGGTTATCAAGGTGAAACCCTATGTCATCTCAATTAGGGTTTCATCCAATTAGGGTTTCATCCAAAACTGAGTCATATCGGGCTTCCCATGGACGGTGGCTTGTTGATTTCACTCTGGCCCCAAAAAAGTGGACCTCTTCTTCTGTCCCTTTGCAGAAAATTGTACAGACAAAAAATTGCAGGCTTATCACAACATGCATACATCATGTTGCTCAACTAAAATGAACCAAATTTATTTATTTATTTATTTATATTTATTTTAAATGAAGGGGTATCTATCTATCTAACTATCTTCATGCTTCATCAATTAAATTTTTAAATTTTTAAATAAATAAATAAATAAATATTTCAGTTTTTCAATGTAGCATTATTAGCAATCATTTGAAACAAGATTGAGCATCAAATTGGTGAAAGTTTGTAGAAAACTGTGAAACTGTAGCAAACTGGCAAGAAGAAAAAACCTACCCCAAAACCCAAAAAGCAAGTGTGTCAAAAATTAAAATATGGTGATTTTTTTAAAATTAAAATTTTTTTTATAGGGGTTGTAGCTTCAAAAAATAAATTGATGAAATTTTGCAAAAGAAAAAAAAAAACCCCATTGATAGGAAAATAAATTATATATAAACACAATAATAGACCCAACTAATAAGCTACTACATAGTAAGTATCTCAAAGTCAGGCCTAAATAGCAAAAAGACATCCATGGAGTTCACTCATTCATCAATAGATTTGAACTTGAGATTTTCTTAAATGTAGGTAAATTCATGTCTAGTTTATAAGTTAGGGTTTAAAGGTTCCATTAAAAACCCAAAGGCAAAAAAAAAGAGAAAAAAATAAAATAAATAGAAGGTTCCTTTTGAAATCAAGAACATGACAACACTTATTTTATTTATTTATTGATTTATTAATTTAAACCCATGATGTTTTGTGACATCAAATAGGGACCATGCCACTAATTTATCACCCTTTTCTTCAAAAGTTTGTTGGTCACCAACAACACTTTTAATATTGCAAAATTATTAGAGAGTAGCTATGGTGACTTGGTGGTTTAGAAGAAAGAAGGCCACAACACAAATATGAGGTTTCTCATTTTTCTCTTTGAAAGAACCCCCCAAAAAACATTATTTAAATAATTAAAATTTAAAATAAATAAATAAATATTAAATTTATATTAAAAAAAAAAAAAAACCCTTTCATCTATCAATGCACATTGAAAGGACTTGAGTGTGTGTGGGTAATATTAAATTAGCACCAAAAAAAAAGAAAAAAAGTAGCAACAACAACAATGTTTTCATCCATCGACTAAAAAACATCGACATATAGCAATAAGGAAGAAAAAAGAAAAGCACTTTCATCGATGAAGGACCATGTTCCCTCCTTTTATTTTTCTCTTTTTTTTATTCGATTTTTTGTTACCAAAAAGTTGGGGAAATTTTCCCAAAAAATACCAAAATTAGTCGAACTTATAGTAGAAAAACAAAAATTTCTAAATAAATCAATTTTTTTTTGCTGAAATAAAATACTAGAAAGGACTTTGAGTGTTTGGGAAAATAAGGAAAAAAAAAAAAAAAAAACTCTATCTTTATTTAATAGAGAATATATAAGTTCTATTTTTTAACTTAAAATATTTAAATTTTTGTGTTGTGGTGT